>Ga0194125_10004276_pt1 | contig 22384 bp, 17 predicted proteins | sample TA2KigC250mmetaG_FD_148626 | JGI IMG/M metagenome (GOLD analysis project Ga0194125, IMG submission 148626) | Freshwater microbial communities from Lake Tanganyika, Tanzania - TA2015034 Kigoma Deep Cast 250m | ecosystem: Environmental > Aquatic > Freshwater > Lake | place: Tanzania: Lake...
CTCCTACGATCTCTGGGAGGAACGCTGGGGCGTCCACACCTGGACGGTGGCGGCGGTGATCGCGGGCGTGGAATCGGCCGCGCGCTTCGCCGCCGCCTTCGGCGAGACGCAACTGGCGACCCGCTACCAGCGGGTGGCCGGGCGCATGCGCACGGCCCTGGTGGACCACCTGTGGAGCCCCCAGCACGGCCGCTTCGCGCGCTCGGCCGCAGCCGGCCCGGGCGGCCTGGCGCTCGACATGACGCTCGACGCCAGCCTCTGCGGCCTCGTGCTCTTCGGAGCGCTCGAACCCACGGACCCCAAGGCGCAGCAGACGCTCCTGGCCGTGGCCGAGGGACTCTCCGTCAAGACCCCCGTCGGCGGCATCGCACGATACACCGGCGACACCTGGCACCGCACCACCACCGACACCGAGCGCGTGCCGGGCAACCCGTGGTTCATCACCAGCCTGTGGCTGATGCGGTGCGAGATCGCGGCTGCCGAGACGGTGGAGCAACTTGACCGCAGTTTCCGATGGATGCGCTGGATCTCGAAGCGCTGCCTGCCGTCGGGCATCCTGGGCGAGCAACTGCACCCCGAGTCGGGCGACCCGCTCAGCGTCTCGCCGCTGGCGTGGAGCCACGCAGAAGTGGTGGCCGCGCTGGTCGAGTACCTCGAAAAGCGATGCTACCTGCTGGAACGAGCGGGCAAGATTCTGCACATCCACCAGCGCGGCCGGTACGCCGACCGCTACATGGCCCCGCACTGCTGGGAAGACGAGTCCAGCCCGCCGCCGCAGCGGCAGCCGTAGCGCCGCGACGCCCTACTTGCTCCACGGCAGGCGGAAACCCTTCTTCTCCTGCGCCCCTTCACCCGACGGCGCGGCCTCTTCCCTGGCGGGCTTCGTGTGGTGGTGCTCCACGAGGCCCTTGACGGCCTTGCCCACGCCGTCGGCCAACTCCTTCGGGCCGGTGCGCACGGCGCTCTTCACGGTTCCCGTGACCATCGCCACGCCGATGGACTGGTTGGCCGCGGTATCGACAAGTTCAATCTGGGCTGTCAGGAACGGGTCCACGCCGAAGCCGACTGCGCGGAGCGCGGACCCGCCCGCGTCATAGTCCATGAACCGGCCGCGGATAAGCAGTCCTCCCGCCGGCGGCGTGCCGCGCACCACGCTCTCGAACATCTTCGTCTCCGTCAGCCGCGCGACGACCGCCGCCTGCGCCTCCGCCACAAGTTCCGGCGGAACCTGGCCGAGCAGCGGCGACGCGTCGAACGACTCCACGCCGACCGTCTTGAACCGGTCAAGCGCGGCGGGGGAGCCCAGGCTGCGGATCTCTGAGTACCGGGCGCTGGCGCCCGTGACCGCGTACAGGCCCTGCTTGGCCGCCGTGCTGTAGCATCCCGAAGCCGCCGCCAGCCCCACCAGGAGCGCTGCCAGAAATGCCCGTCTCATGTGCGGTTCCTTTCGTTCGCGTGGACTCCGCGCCGCGGCGCGGCCGCTGGGAACGCCTGCGCCCCCCGGCCGCCTGCGTCCTGCCCGCTTCCAGCATACCTTCTCCCGCGCGCGGGAGGCAAGCAAATGTGGCCGCGACGCCGTACGGGGTCGCTTACAGGGGCAAACAAAGGCGGCATGCCCGCCTGCCGGCCTGCGGGCAGGTGTGGCACGGCCGGCGCTTCGCCGGCTGGATGGACGCCGCCGCTTCCTGGTGTATAATAGGGCTGTTTGCCATCCGGCGAGGGACCATCTTGAGCGAGAACGATAAGAAGTATGTCACCCGCTCCGGCCTGAAACTGGAGCACGCCCTGGACGCCTTCGGAGTCGATCCGGCGGGCAAGACGTGCGCCGACCTGGGCAGCCACCAGGGCGGCTTCGTCGACTGCCTCCTGGCTCGCGGGGCCGCCAAGGTGTACTCCATCGACACCGCCTACGGCACGCTGGCGTGGAAACTGCGGATCGACCCCCGCGTCGTGGTCATGGAACGCACCAACGCCATCCACGTCGTGCTGCCGGAGCCGGTCGCCCTGGTGACCATCGACGTGGGCTGGACGCCGCAGCGGCACGTCCTGCCCGCGGCCAGGCGCCTCCTGGGGCCCGGCGGACGCATCCTTTCGCTCATCAAGCCCCAGTATGAAGCCGTCGAGGACGAACACGCCCAGGGCGTCGTGCCGGAAGAGAACCTTGAGCCGGTCCTGGCCCGCGTGCGCGTCCACGCCGAGGAGGCGGGCCTGGCGATCCTGGGCGAGGCGCGCTCGCCCCTGGCCGGCGGCGGCGGAAACGCCGAGTTCTTCTTCTTCCTCGCGTCGAAGGAAGGGTGACAGAAAGGAAACCCGTGCCGCGCAAACCACTGGACGAGGCGGCCATCCGCCGCCGGGTCAAGCAGGCCGGCCAGAGGCACGTCTTCCGGTTCTGGAACAAACTGACGAAGGATGCCCGCTCGCGGCTGCTCGCGGACCTGGCAGAGGTCAATTTCAAGGAACTTCAGGCCCTCATCCGGAAGCACATCGTCAAGCAGCGGCCGGTGGAGTTGCCGCCCGACCTGGAGCCTGCGCCATTCATCCCCCTGCCCGAGACCCGCGCCGACCGCGCCCTGCGGCGGCACATGCACCGGCTGGGCGGGGAACTCATCGCCGCCGGCCGGGTGGCGGCCCTCGTCGTGGCCGGCGGCCAGGGAACGCGATTGGGCTTCGACGGCCCGAAGGGGGCATTCCCCATCGGCCCAGCGTCGGGGCGGCCCCTGTTCCAAATCTTCGCCGAGGCCATCCTGGCCGCACGCAGGGCGTACCGCGCCTCTATCCCATGGTACGTCATGACCAGCCGCGACAACGACCATCGCACGCGCGAATTCTTCAGGGAACACGGCTGCTTCGGCCTTCCGCCCGACGACGTGAAGTTCTTCAGCCAGGCGAGCATGCCCGCCGTGGACCTTCATCAGAGGCGGCTGATCCTGGCTGCGCGCGACCAACTGGCCTGGAGCCCCGACGGCCACGGGGGCACCATCCGCGCCCTGGCTCGCAGCGGCATGCTGGCCGATATGGCGGCGCGCGGCATAGAGTGCATAAGTTACTTCCAGGTCGATAACCCGCTGGTGCCGCCTGTGGACCCCGTCTTCCTGGGCTTCCACGCCGACGCCCGCAGCGACATGTCGAGCAAGATGGCCGTCAAGCGCGACCCGGGCGAGGAGGTGGGCATATTCTGCGTCTCGCGCGGGCAACTGCACGTGGTCGAGTACAGCGACCTGAAGGGCTGCCCGGACATCCTGGATGCGCGTGGGCCCGACCGGGCCCTGCGCTTCGCCGCCGGAAGCATAGCCATCCACATCCTGGATCGGCGGTTCGTCGAGCGCCTCGCCGCCCGAGGCCGTTCCGCCCTGCCCTTCCACCGGGCTGAAAAGAAAGTCGAGTACGTGGATAAGTCCGGCAGGCATCGCAAGCCGAGGACCAAGAACGCCGTCAAATTCGAGATGTTCATCTTCGACGCCCTCCCGGCGGCACGACGGCCGGTGGTGCTTCAGATAGACCGCGCGGCCGAGTTCAGCCCGGTCAAGAACGCCGACGGCGAGGACACGCCCGCAACTGCCCGGCGCGACATGCTCCTGCTGGCGGCCCGACGGCTCCGCGAGGCGGGCGTCCGCGTGCCGCAAGGACCCGGAGGCCTGCCGCTCCACAAGGTCGAAATCTCACCCCTCGCGGCCCGCACCGCCGAGGAACTGCGGGCGCTGGCCCGGCGCCTGGGCCTCAAGAAGGTCACTCGCGACCTGTACCTGGGCCCGGAGACAGGGTAGTTCGAGCCGCGGGCGCTCGCGGCGCACCAGGGTCCGCTGCATACGCGGCATCCGGCCGACGGGTTGCGCACCAGGCACCTTGCGGTCGCGGCCCGGCCGGTTCGCCCCTCACGTAATCAGCATCGCATCGCCATAACTGTAAAAGCGGTAGCCTGCGCGGATGGCCTCCCCGTAGGCGTCCAGGATGCGCTCGCGCCCCGCGAAGGCCGACACCAGCACAAGCAGCGTGGACCGCGGCAGGTGGAAGTTCGTAAGCATCGCATCTACCGCGCGGAAGCGGTGCGGCGGGCGGATGAAGAGGCGCGTCCACCGCCCGCCCGGTTCGACGCCGCTCTCCCCCGCCGCCGACTCCAGCGCCCGCACCGTGGTCGTGCCGACGGCGACGATGCGTCGGCCCTGGCGGCGGGCGCTGTTGACGCGGTCCGCGGCCTGCGCCGAAATCTCCGCGTATTCCTCGTGCATCACGTGCCCGGCAAGCCGCCGGGCGCGCACCGGCTGAAATGTCCCCAGGCCGACGTGCAGCGTGACGGCGACGCGCTCGATGCCGCGCGCGTCCAGCCGGCCGAGGACCTGCGGCGTAAAATGCAGGCCCGCCGTGGGTGCGGCCACGGCGCCCGGCCGTGCGGCGTAAATGGTCTGATAGTCCGCGCGGTCGGCGGCGGCCTGGGCGGCGTCGGCCGCATCGCGGCGAACGTAGGGCGGCAGCGGCGGGCGGCCGACGGCATCCAGCAGTGCGAGCGGCTCGGCCCCCGCCGGCGGCCGGACGTGCCACGTGCCGCCCGCGCCGCGGCCGGCGAGTTCCACACGGCAGCGCTCGGCGCCGACAGCGTCAACCAGCGCAAGCGACTCGCCCGGCCGCAGGCGACCGCGGCCCTGAAGGAGCATCTCCCACACTCCGTCCGTCAGCGCCCGCAGGAAGACGCCCTCGACGCACCCGCCCGTTGCGCGCCGGGCCGTGACCGCCGCTGGAATCACGCGCGTGTCGTTCAGCACCAGCAGATCGCCGGCCCGCAGCAGGTCGGGCAACTCGCGGAAACAGCAGTGCGCGACGGCCCCGCTGCGGCGGTCGAGCACCATCAGGCGCGAGGAGTCGCGCGGCCGCGCGGGCGACTGCGCAATCCGCTCCGGCGGCAGCAGGTAGTCGAAGTCCGAAATCTTCAAATCCTTATCCGCCACAGCCGGCTCCCTCGTCGGGCGATTGTAGAAGATGCCCGGCGCGGCGGCAACGGGCCGAGCACCGCCCGCTTCGCAACGAGGGCTTTCTTGACCGGCGGGCGGGCGCGTTCTACAATCGCCCCTCCGTGCAGGACCGCGCGGGGCCGCCCGGACCGCGCGGGCCGGCGGCCGCAAGGGTGAGCATGCGCGCGCTCGTCCAACAACTCGTCTGGCTGCTCCAGTACGTGGCGCTGCGGATGGCCGAGACGGCGCTTCAATGCTTCCCGATTGACCTGAACCTGAAGACGGCGCGGCTGGCCGGAAGGCTCCTCTACCGCCTGGACCGCAGGCACCGCGAGCGTGCCCTGGAGAACCTGCGCGCCAGTTTCCCCCGCACGGACGAGCGGCGCCTTCAGGAGATCGCGCGGCGGTCGTGCGAGCACCTCGTAATGGTAGGCGCCGAGGTCCTGTGCCTGCCGCGACTCATGCAGTTCAACCGTTTCCTCGACTACGTGGACATCGCCGGGGGCCTGGACGGCATCCGCCACGTCGCCGCTGGGAGGCCGGCCATCCTGGTAACCGGCCACTTCGGCAACTGGGAACTGGTGGGCTTCTCGATGGCGGCGATGGGGTTCCCGCCGACGGCCATCGCGCGGCCGCTGGACAACCCGTATCTGAACCGGCACATCCTGCGTATCCGCGAGCGCACGGGGCAGCGCATCGTATTCAAGGAGGGCATGACCGAGGAGGCGCTGGCCGACATGCGCCGCGGCCGGCCCGTGGGGTTCATCGCCGACCAGGACGCCGGCCGCCGCGGCTTCTTCGTCGATTTCTTCGGCCGCAAGGCATCCGCCTACAAGAGCATCGCGTACCTGGCGCTGGAGGAGAACATCCCCATTTTCGTCGGCGGGGCGCACCGCGTGGGGACGGGCTTCAAGTACCGCGTCGAAATGGTGGACCGCATCGACCCGGCCGGCTATCCTCGCAGCGTGGACGGGGCCCTGGCCATCACGGCCCGCTACACGGCGGGCATCGAGCGCCTCGTGCGCCTCGCGCCGGGGCAGTACCTGTGGGTGCACCGGCGGTGGAAGACCCGCCCGCCGGAAGAACGCAAACTTGCGGATTGCGAACTGCGGATTGCGGATTGAACGGCCGACACTCGGCACTTGGCGCCCGGCACCTGGCACTTGGCGCTCGACAACGGAGACGCGGACGTTTAGCCGCGAGCCGAAGGCGGGCACGCACGGCGCATTGCGAAAGGAAAGCCATGTCACGAACACTGTTTGTCGTAACGATTGCGGCCATCGCCGCTGCCTCGTGGGCGCCGGCCCGGGCGGAAGAGAAACTCGACCGCGGCGTGGCGGCCCTGCGGAATGAGGACGGCCAGGTGTACGTCGGCTGGCGGCTGCTGGCCGACGACCCGCCCGACGCCGCGTTCAACGTGTACCGGCAGGCGGGCGCGGGCGGCGCAGCCGAGCGCATCACAAGCGGGCCCGTCCGCGACAGCACGAACTTCGTCGACACGAAGACCCCGAAGGAAGGCGACCTGCGCTACGCAGTGCGCCTCGTGACGGGCGGGGCGGAAGGCCCGCCCTCCCCGGCCTCCGCCGTGGCCGACACGCCGCCGGGCGCATCGTACCTGCGCCTGAAACTCCAGGGCCCGTACACGGCCCAGAAAACCGCCGCCGCAGACCTCGACGGCGACGGACGCCTGGAGATCATCCTCAAGCAGCCCGACTTCAACACCGACCCGTACCAGAAGGAGGGCTACTGGAAGAAGAGCGAGGACACCTACAAGATCGAGGCCTGGACCCTCGACGGCCGGATGCTCTGGCGGCACGACATGGGCTGGTCCATCGAGGAAGGAATCTGGTATTCTCCATACGTCGTCTGCGACCTGGACGGCGACGGCCGGGCCGAGGTCTACGCGAAGGGCGGCGACGGCGACCCGCGCGAACCCACGGGCCACGTCATGAAGGGCGACGAGTGGCTCCTGAAACTCGACGGCCGCACGGGCCGCGTCCTCAAGAAAATCCCCTGGATTCCGCGCCTGCCGCAGATAGGCGAGTACAACCATTACTGCCGCAACCTCCTTGCCGTGGCCTACCTCGACGGCAAGCGGCCGCACCTAATCATGCAGCGCGGCACGTACCAGGGCATCGTCGTGGAAGCCTACGTCGGCGACCTGGAGCGCGTCTGGCAGTGGAAGTCGTGGGACGAAAAGGAAAAATACAACAGCCAGGGCAGCCACACGCTTCACTGCGCCGACGTGGACGGCGACGGCCGCGACGAAATCATCGTCGGTTCATGCGTCGTTGACGACAACGGCAAGGGCCTGTGGACCCTCGGCATCGGCCACCCCGACACCTGCTACGTGGGCGACATCGACCCCTCGCGGCCGGGGCTGGAGATATTCTTCGGCATCGAGCCGCGCCAGAAGAGCGGCGCAGTCCGCCTGGTTGAGGCCGCCACGGGCAAGACCATCTGGGCCAACACCGAGCCCACCGTCCACGTCCACTCCCAGGGCATGTGCGCCGACATCCTGGCCGAGCACCCCGGACAGGAGTGCTACGCGGGCGAAGCCAAGGGCGGCACGCAGTTCTGGATGTACACCGCCGACGGCAAGTGCATCGGCCGCGAGAACATCGGCGGCCTGGCGCCCTGGACCTTGTGGTGGGATGACGACCCGCAGAAGGAAATCATCCTGGGCGGCAAAATCACCAAGTTCAAGGGCAAGGCCCTGCTGGACCTGGCGGAGGCCAGGCGCGGCACCCTCGCCGCCGACATCCTGGGCGACTGGCGCGAAGAACTCGTAACGTTCACGCGCGGAGAGATGCGCATCTACACGACCACCATCCCCGCCAGGACCCGCCGCGTGTGCCTGATGCAGGACCGCCTGTACCGCAACGACGTGGCCGTGCAGTCGATGGGCTACAACGCCCCGCCGCAGCACTCCAAGCCGTGGTGAATCGCGGGAGTCACCCCGCCAGGCGCACGGCCTGCCAGACGGGGCTCGCTTGGAGCACCTGCCAGATGGGCGAGCCGGGCCCCGCGCCCAGCGTCTCGGAAGCAGCGTAGGCCAGCGCGAGCGGCCCGACATCCACGAGCATCGCGGCCAGAATGACCCACCGCGCGGGCCGCGGGCCGAGCCATGCCGCAAAGAGCCGGAAGGCCAGCCCTACCGCCGCCAGGCCCGCCCCCACGGCGCAGGGCAAGAGGGCTTCGGGCGTCCGCCCAGCCAAAGCCCATGCCATCAGCACAAACGGCCCGGCCAGCGCTGCGAGCATGAGCGCCTCAAGGAGCGAGCGGCCGAGCCATCGGGCGGCAATGCGGCCACCGGACGCCGGCCCCGCCAGCGCGGGCCAGAAGGGCCAGACCACCGTAAGGAACAGTGCGGCCGCCGCCACGAGGGCCGCCGGGGCCGAGTCGGCCGCCAGCCACGGCCGCACCGTGGCCAGATGCGGCGCCACGAGCATCGAGGGCGCCAGGAACGCCAGCAGCCACAGACACCATGCGAGCGGCAGGAGGACCCACGAGGCGCGCGCGGGCGGCGCGCCGGAGGAGACGTCGGCGCCGGGTCGGTCGCTTGCGTTCGCTTGCATTGACCAGCCCCCGCCGCGAGGGTACGAGAACGGGAGTTCAAAGTTCAATGTTGAATGTTCAAAGTGCCCGCGTCTCTCCGCCCGCGTGCCGTGGCCGTCACTTTGAACTTCGAACTCACCCTGCGTCAACTCCGCACGCGGGTGACGGCCGCGTCGGCCGTGCGGCGGCGGATGGCCTCATTGGGGATATCAATATATGATAGATGCCCATCCACCTGGCCGCGGAGCGTCTTGAAGACGTACTCCAGGTACGCCGCCTTCTCGCCCGGGGTCTTCTCGTGGATGGCGGCGGACTCAGGGCCGGCGGCCTTGCCCCACTTGATGCGCGTGCCGCCCGCCGTCCAGAGGGCGATCTCGGTGTCGCGCGGGTCGCGCCGGCCGCCGAAGTTCGCCATGTCGATCGTCGCCAGGCGGAACGGCTCGCGGCGGTCGCACACGGCCTCGGCCACCTCCAGCGCCGCCCGCACGGCCGCGTCGGACCACTCGCGCCCCGCTTCGGGCGGCGCGCCGCTGACGCCCGTCACCACGAGGAACCTGGCCGCCCCAAGCCGCGGCTCCCGGTAGAGGCCCGGCAGCCGCACGCCCCGCTCGTCAAGCAGAAGGAACCCGTCGCGGACCTCAACGAACACCAGGGGCCGGCGGAACTTCAGGAACACCTCCAGCGGCGGCTCCTTCGGATTTACTCGCGGGTCGTGCTTGACGATGCGCTCAACCTTCTCCACCCACAGGCAGCGCTCGTAAGCCCGCGCGATGCGCTCGCACGCGCCGCTGTCCAGCAGGCTGAAGCGGTGCGGAAAGTCGGGGTCCAAGAGGCCCACGTCCAGTTCCGCCAGGATGGCCGGCGTAACCCACTCCGGGTACGTCACCAGGCGCAGGCTGTCGGAGGTCATCACGTAGCCTGGAGCGACGCGAACGGTGGCGCGGCAGTGGTCAAGGGCGTAGAGGATGCCGCAGCCGAGGGCGGCCGTCACGAGGGCCACCAGCGCCCCCTTGACCGCCCGCCACACCAGGGGCGGCCGCTTCGGCTCCATCTGGTCGCGCTGTTTTGAGGCGTTAGTCACGGGCACCTCCTGCGCCGATTAAGCAAGCGCTGCGCCGCAGCGGCGGCGCCAGCCGCATCAAAAACCGGGGGCGGTCGAACCGCCGCTTCGTTCGTGGCGAGCACCCCCCGCGCCACGCGGCACGGCCGGCTATCGCTGCCGCGCCCGGCAGCGGGCCATGGCCACGAGGCGCTCGCACAACTTCGGGAACCCGAGGCCCGCCCGCGCAGCCGCCTTCGGCACAAGGCTGTGGCTCGTGAATCCCGGGATGGTGTTGATTTCCAGGACCTGCGGCTCGCCCTCCTCCGGGAGCATGAAATCAACCCGCGAAAGGTCGCGGCAGCCCAGCGCGCGGTGCGCCGCCAAGGCCAGCGCCACCATGCGGGCCGCGCGCGCCTCGGGAAGCCCGTGGTCGAAGATGTACCTGGTTTGGTTCGACTTATACTTGTAACGATAATTGTACCATCCGGCGGGCGTGCGAATTTCGATAATCGGCAGGGCCCGCCCGCCCAGGACGCCGACGGTGAACTCGCGGCCGAGGATGCGGCGCTCCACCAGGGCCGGGCCGCCCCTCGCCCACACTTTGCGGGCGGCGCGCCTCAGCGTCGCGAGCGTCGAGACCATGCCCACGTCAATGCTGGACCCGTCGGCCACGGGCTTGACGACCAGGCGCGGCCCCAGGCGCTCCAGCGCCTCCGCGAGCGTCGCCTCGTCGCGCGGCCCGGCCACGCGCCACGCCGGCGTCGGGATGCCCAGGTCGGCGAACCTCTCCTTGGCGCGGACCTTGTCCATCGCGAGGCGGCTGGCCTCCGGGCCGCTGAAGGTGTAGCAGGCGCCGAGGTCCTCCAGTTCCTGCTGGAGACCGCCGTCCTCGCCCCACGGGCCGTGCATGGCCAGGAACACCACGTTGAGGCCGCCGACGAGGTCCGCCGTCACGTCGCCCGGCCGCACGTCGGCGGCGGCGACGTTGTAGCCGAGCGAGGCCAGGGCGCGGGCGACGGCCCGGCCGCTGTCGAGGCTGACTTGGCGTTCGCGCGAGCAGCCGCCCATGAAGACGCCGATCGTGAGCGTCCGCGGCAGGGCGTCCGTATCGCTCTCGGCCTGAGATGCCGGTTGGGTCATGGCCAGATCTCGATCTCCGGCTCCAGCATTACGCCGAAGCGTTCCTTGACGGTCTTCTGCATGCGGTCCACTAGCGCGAGCACGTCGGCGGCCTTGGCGCCGGCGCCCTTGACGATGATGTAGTTGGCGTGCTTGCGCGATACGGCCGCGCCGCCGACGCTCGCGCCCTTCAGGCCGCACTGGTCTATCATCGCACCGGCCGCCAGGCCCCTGGGGTTCCTGAAGACGCATCCTGCGCTGGCGGCGTTCATCGGCTGGGTGTTTTTCTTGGCTATCCATATTTTTTTCATGCGGGCGGCTATTGAGCGGGGGCTGTCGGGCAGAAGGCGCAGTTCGGCTTCCAGAATGAAACGGGCGGTGATGTTGCTCGTGCGGTAGCCGAACAGGAGGTCTTCGCGCTCGCGGTGGAACGTCTGGCCGCGGGCGTCCATCACCTTGACGCGCTCAACGGTCTGGCCGATGTCGCCGTACGTGCCGCCGGCGTTCATGCGGACTGCGCCGCCGACGCTGCCCGGAATGCCGACGAGGCACTCGACGCCCGAGAGGCCCGCCCTGGCGGCGTCGGCCACGACCTTATGCAGGGGCGCGGCCGCGCCGGCCCGCAGCAGGTCGTCTTCGACCTCGATCCTGCTGAAGCCGGCGGGTTGGAGTTGCACGACCGCCCCGGGAACGCCCTCGTCTCGCACGAGAAGATTCGAGCCGCGGCCCATGGCGCGAACCGCGACGCCGGCCTTGTCGGCCCGGACGAGGACCTCGCGCAGTTCCTCCTCCGTGCGCGGTCGGATGAAATACTCGGCCTTGCCGCCGACGCCGAACGTGGTGGCCTGCCCGAGCGGGAAGTCGCGCTGGACGATTTCTTCAAGGCCCTTGAAGACGCTCATCGGATGCCCTTCTTCAGCCGCGCCGGTTGCCAGGACCGTTCGCCACAGTGCCACAAATCCCGAAGCCCGAAACCCGAAGCCCAAATCAAACACCAAAACTCCAATGACCAAACCCGCACACTGCGCCCTTGTTTTTCGTCATTGGCTCTTGCCGTTTGATTCGGGATTCGGGTTTCGGGTTTCGGGTTTCCGCCTGCCGAGGTCCGACAGGACCCACCCCGCCAGGCGCCACACGTCGCCGGCGCCCATGGTCATAAGGACGTCGCCGGGGGCGAGGCTCTCAACCAGGTATCGCCGGATGGATTCAAATTCCTTGATGTATAAGCCGTCCACGCCCAGGCGCTGGAGTTCGCCCACCAGGTTCTCGGCCGAGACAGCCTGGCGCTCGGCCTCGCTGTCGCGGACGAAGTAGATGTCGGGCACCACCACTTTATCGGCCACCGCCAGGGCCAGGCCGAACTCTTTCAGGAAGAAGCGCGTGCGGCTGTGCTGGTGCGGCTGGAAGACGACCCACAGGCGCTTCGGATTGAACCGGGCCCTGGCGGCCTTGAGGGTGGCGCAGATTTCGGTCGGGTGATGGGCGTAGTCATCGACAACCGTAACGCCGGCGGCCTCGCCGATGACCTCCATGCGGCGGGCGGCGCCGGTGAATCCCCCGAGCGCCCCGGTCACGGCGTCGGGCGCCGCCCCCGCCCAGTGGCACAAGGCCATCGTGGACAGGGCGTTCAGCACGTTGTGCCGCCCGGGGATCGCCAGCCGCACCGAGACGAACAGCCCTTCCTTCTCGTACACGTCGAAGGTGAAGCAGCCCTGGTTGGCCTCGAGGTTCTCGGCCCGCCAATCGAACCGGCCGCCGATGCCGAAGGTCTCGACCGGCACGTGGCACTTTTCGGCGATCTCGCGGACGCCGATGTCGGCCGTCCCCGCAACCAGGAGGCCCCCCGGCACGATCTTGGCGGCGAACTCGGCGAACGCCTGCCTTATCTCCGGCAGCCCGCCGTGGTAGTAGTCCAGGTGGTCCTCTTCAATGTTGAGGATGGCTGCGGCGTGCGGCTCGTAGTTGTGGAACGAGCGGTCGAATTCGCAGGCCTCGACCACCAGGTGTTCGCCCCTGCCGGCGTGCGACCCGCCGCCCAACTGCCCCACCTCGGCCCCGATGACGAAACTCGGGTCCTTCCCCGCGCAATGGAGGGCGTAACTGACCATCGCGGTGGTGGTGCTCTTGCCGTGCGTGCCCGCGATGGCGATGCCCTTGCGCATCTTCATCAGCGTGCCGAGGAACTGGGCGTACTTCTGCACGGACACGCCGCGGCGGCGGGCCTCTATCAGTTCCGGGTTGTCCGGCTTGATGGCTGCGCTGGCAACCACCAGGTCCACGCCCAGGGGCATGTTCTCGGCCTGGTGCTGGCCGATGCAAATCTTGGCGTCGTGCGCCTCCAGGCGACTGACGGCGTCACCGGCCTTCTGGTCCGAGCCGGAGACGTCGGCCCCTTCCTGGAGCACAAACTCCGCCAAGCCGCTCATCCCGCAGCCGCCTGCGCCGATGAAATGGATCTTGCGCCCGGCAAACGACCTCGGCGGCGCAACAGGGGTCGGTTGAGGAGTCATGCCTTCTCGTCTCCGGTGCGAGTGTAAGCCACATGGGTCGGCGTGTCAACGTTCGGGCCGGCAGGCGCAATCTGCGGCGGAAGCGCGGCGTGCCGGCGCTCGACGACGCCGTCGGCCAGTTCGAGCACCTGCCGCGCGATCTCCTGGGCGGCGCGCGGCCGGCCGGCGGCGCGGGCAGCCTCGGCCATCCGCGCCAGCCACGCGGCGTCGGAGGCAACGGCCCAGGCCATCTCGGCCAGCCGCCGCCAAGTCTCGGCATCGTCCGGGCGGTCCTCCAGCGCGATGGCGGCGCCGAGCGCCTGGACCGCCCGGGCCTGCCGCATCTGGTGCTGGTCGCGATGGTACGGATACGGCATGTAGACGGCCGGCAGGCCGACGGCCAGGAGTTCGGCGATGGTCGAGGCGCCCGCGCGGGCGACAACCAGGTCGGCCGCGGCGTATGCCAGGCCCATCCGCTCGGCGTACGGACGCACGGCGGCCGGCGTCTTGATTTCGCGGTACGCGGCCGCCACCTCGCCGTGCTCGCCGTGCCCCGTCAGGTGCAGCACCTGCCAGCCCTCGGGCAGGCCGCGATCGCGAAGCATCGCCACGACGGCGCGGTTGACGCTGCGCGCGCCCAGGCTCGCTCCGGTCACCAGCAGCGTCCGCCTCGCGGGGTCGAGGCCGAACGCGGCAAGGCCCTCCTGACGCGTGGCCGCAAGGACGCTCGGCCGCACGGGGCACCCGGTGAGGCGCCCGCGGTCGCCGAACGCCTCGACCGTTTCCTGGAACTGGCAGAAGACGCGGTCGGCGCGGCGGCCGAGGCGGCGGTTGGCGCGGCCGGGGATAATATCCGGGTTCAGGATGGCCGTGGCGGCGCCGTGCCTCTGCCCGGCGCGCACGGGGGCGTAACTGCCGAAGCCGCCGAGGCCGACGACCACGTCCGGGCAGAACTCGCGCAGGCGCCGGCGGGCCTCGCCGCCGCTGCGGATGAAACTCGCGAGGAACGCCGGCCACGTCCACGGGCGCTTGCCCAAGGGGCGGGCGCTAATCTCCGTCACGGGGTATCCGCTGCCGGCCAGGACCTTGCGGTCAATGGGCCGGCGGGTGCAGGAGAAGGCGACGGCAGCCTCCGGTTCCTGGGCCAGGACCGCCTCGGCGATGGCCAGGCCGGGATACAGGTGGCCGCCCGTCCCGCCGCCGGCCAGGAATATGCGTCGGCCCGTCTCAAGAAGCATCGGAGGGTTCCTTCGCCGCGCCGCCGGATGCGGCGATCTCGGAGCCGTCTGTTCCAGGGGCGGAGTCGTTCGCCCCGGGCGGACGCGCCCGCGGGCCTGTGCCCGCGGCTCGAACTTCAATGCCCGCAGGCATATACACAAGGGGATGCGGCGTTGCCGGGCCTCCGGCGGCGGGCGCACATTCCACGCCTTCGCAAGCGAAAGCATGGCACCCCTCGGCCGACGCCGGGACGGGCCCGGCCGCTGCCGCGCGGGCCACGGCCATCAAGAGGCCCGCGGCGAAACTCATAAGCACCAGCCCGCTGCCGCCGTAACTTATGAACGGCAGGCTGATGCCCTTGGCGGGCAGGGCGCCCGTCGCCACGCCCACGTTCATGGCCGCCTGGAGGCCGATCACGAGCACGATGCCCACCGCCAGGAGGAACGAGAACCGGTCGGGGGCGCGACGCACGACCCGCCCGGCCCGCCAGATGAGCGCCCCGAACAGGCCCAGCACCAGGACGCCCCCCAAGAGGCCCATCTCCTCGCAGATGGCCGCAAAGATGAAATCGGTCGTCACCTCCGGGATGTACAGTTTCTGGATTCCGCCGCCCAGGCCCACGCCCGTCGGCCCACCGCTGCCGATGCCCATCAGGCTCTGGCAGATGTGCCATCCCTTGCCGTTGAAATATCTCCACGGATCAAGCCACACCTCGATGCGCTCCCACCGGTACGGCACAAGCCACACGTACTTGTAGAACCCCAGCGCGGCGGGGCCGATGAGCAGGGCCGAGAACCACCACCGCCAGCCCGCAACGAAGCACACCAGCACCGCCACCAGGCCCACCAGGGCCGCCGTCCCGAAGTCTTCCTTGGCTATGAGGGCGCCGACCACGCCCGTCAGCGCAAGGGGCGGCAGGAAACCCCGCAGGAAACTGCGCGGCTCACCCCGCACCGCCCGGTACAGCCGGCCCAGCCGGCGTTTCTCGGCCAGCCGGCCCGCGGGCGCCGGGCGCGGGCTGAAGAACCACGCAAGGAATGCGACCAGCGCGAACTTCGCGAACTCCGACGGCTGAAAACTGATGCGCGCCAGGCCCAGCGGAATCTCGAACCACCGCCGCGCGTGGTTCCGCTCGACCCCGAACACCAGCACCGCACTCAGCATCGCCACCGTGGCCAGCGCGAGCAGCATCGCCGGCCAGAACCCGTTCAGACGCCGGTACGGAAAGTACGCCCCGGCCGCCATCGCCCCTACCGCCGCCGGCACGAAAATCATGTGCTTGACGAAGAAGAGCGAATCGCCGGCCGCGGTGGCCGAGCGGCTGGCGCTGTAAACCATCAGGATGCCCACCGACATCAGCCCCAGGATGATGAGGGCCAGCACCATCGGCTCGGTGCACGGCCGGTCGCGCCGCGCCGCGGCGGCGGGCGCGGCGCCGGAGGGTTGCACCAGGAATGCGGTTGAACTCGTCGTCATCGGTATCCCCCTGCCTCACACTACGTACCCGCGACCTTTTACGGTCGCGGCTCGACGGCCGCGGCTCGACGCGCGGCGGAGCCTAACGGAGTTTCAGCGTGGCCAGTGCGAGTGCGGCGAACATCGCCCCCAGGAGCCAGAACCGCACGACCGTCTGAACCTCGGTCCATCCGCCCAGTTGAAAATGGTAGTGCAGCGGCGACATGCGGAAGATCTTCCGCCCCTGCCCCTGCATGCGCCGCGTGAACTTGAAGTACCCCACCTGGAGCATCACGCTGGCGGCCTCCATGACGAACACGCCGCCGGCGATCAGCAGCATCACCTCCTGCCGCGTGGCGATGGCCACGTACCCGATGGCCCCGCCCAGCATCAGGCTGCCCGTGTCGCCCATGAAGACGGATGCGGGCGAGCAGTTGTACCAGAGGAACCCCAGGCTCGCCCCCGCCAGGGCCCCGCAGAAAATTGCCAGTTCGCCCACGCCCGGCACGTGCGGCAGAAACAGGTAGGCCGAGTAATCGGCCCGCCCGGCAATGTAACTGATGGTGAGAAACACGATCGTCGGCGGCACCATGCTGCCGATGGCCAGCCCGTCCATGCCGTCGGAGAGGTTCACGGCGTTGCTCGTCCCTGCCACGACCAGCACCGCCACCAGCGCGAACGCCCAGAACCCCAGGTGAATCGGGAACTTGTAGAACGGCAGGTTCAGCGCGATGCCGTTGCCGTTTTCCGGCAGCGCGATGCTCGGCCCCGTCTGGTACAGGAAGTACGCCAGCAGCGCCGCCAGGCCGACCTGGAAGATGAGTTTCTCCCACATGCGCAGTCCGTCGCGGCTGCGCTTGATGATCTTGATGTAATCGTCCACGCCGCCCAGGACGCCCAGCCATATGACCGTTGCGAGGCCCAGGATGACGTGGAAGTTGCCGATGTCGGCCCACACGGCGGTCGAAATCACGACCGCGATCAATATCAGCACACCCCCCATCGACGGCGTGGCCGCGCGGTCGGCGTACAGGGCGTCGATGTCCACCTGGTCGAAGTTCGTCCCGCCGCGAACCTTCAGTTTCCGCAGCACCCGGATGACCGGCGGCGCGAACGCCATCAGGATGAAGAAACTCGTCACCACCGCCAGCGCCAGCCGGAACGTCTGGTACCGGAATACGTTGGCGAACGGCCACAGGCCGGCCTGCTGAAGGAACTCTTGAAAATAGAAAAGAAGCCGGTAAAACATCCTATGACTCCCGTGCGTCCCACTGGGCCCTCGGGCTTGAGTGCGCGGTGACCCAGGTTTGCCTGCGCCTCGCCCGAGGGCCCGCTTTATCCCGTTCGCGCCCACGACGGGACCGGAAGACCACCTTCCGAATGTGGGACGTTTTCTGCATTCCCCTCGCTCTCACGATACCTCGCATCGCGGTCCGGTCCGGCGGGTCTCCCGACCCGCCGTGCAACGCGGCTCGCCCCCGGGCCGCTTCGGTGCGGCACAGCCGGCTTGCCCGGCCGTGGAAAACGCTGCCGCCGGCCTGCGACGGCCGGACAAGCCGGCCGTGCCAGAGGCGCTATCGCCGGCCGCGCAAGACACGGTCATGCGCTCCCCACCCCTGCGGCTCGACAATCACTTCCCGCACGCCCGGGCGATGGCCTGGGCAACCTGCTCCATGCGTATCGCGCGGCTGCCCTTGATGAGAACAAGGTCGCCGCCCTTGACGAACCTGCCGGCGGCCCCGGCCGCGGCCTTCGCATCGTCGAAGACGGCCACGGCCGCGGCGTTCATGCCGGCGGCGACGGCGGCCTCGGCCGTCGCCCGCGACTGCGGCCCCACGCACACAAGGTGCGCGACGCCCGCCTCGGCGACCGCGCGGCCGAGGTTCTCGTGTGCCCGGCGGGAGGCCTCGCCCAGTTCGCGCATGTCGCCGCAGAAGAAGACCTTCCGCCGCTCCGGCCACAAGGGCAGGAGACCCAGCGCCACCCGCATGCTTGCCGGGTTGGCGTTGTACGCATCATTCAGGACCACGACATCGCCCGCCTGCTCCACGGCCAGGCGCATCCTGGGCGGCTCGAACCGGCGCAGCGCCTCGGCCGACTCTTGCAGCGGCACGCCCACCTCGCGGCAGGCAGCCGCGGCCGCCAGCGCCAGCACCACCTGGTGCTCGCCGAGGACAGGAATCTTGAACACCGCGCCGCCCGCCTTGAATCGCAGGCCCGCCGGCGATTGCTCGAAGTCCTCCGCCCGCAAATCCGCCGCCTCGTGAAGGCCCACGGTCACGGTGCGCCCGCGCGAGCGCCCGGACATAGCGGTCACGAGCGGGTCGTCGGCGTTCAGGATGGCGACTCCCTCGGGCGGCAGGGCATCAACCAGCGCCCCCTTCTCTCTTGCGACGCCCTCGATGGACCCCAGCCCCTCCAGGTGGACCTCGGCCACGAGCGTCACCACGCCGACGGTCGGCCGCGCGATGGCGGCCAGCGCGGCGATTTCGCCCGGATGGTTCGTCCCGAACTCGCACAGGACGAACTGGTCGTCCTCGTCGGCCGCCAGCAACGTCAGCGGCACGCCTACCTGGTTGTTGAAACTGGCGGGCGGCGTCTTGCCCTTGAGCCGCGGCCCGAGGACCTGCCCGATCATCTCCTTGACGGTCGTCTTGCCGCACGAGCCGGTCACCGCAATGACCGGGCACCCCAGGCGATCGCGGGCCGCGCGGCCGAGATCCTCAAGCGCCGCCTGCGTGTCGCGGACGAGGACGACGGCCGTACCGTCGGGCATGGGCGAGCAGGCCGACCACACCGACCGTTCTATCACGAGCCCCGCCGCCCGACGCCGGAGCGCCTCGCCCACAAACTCGTGGCCATCGTGGCGCTCGCCGCGCAGGGCAAGAAACGTCTCACCCGCCTTGAGCGTGCGCGTATCGGTGGAGATCGGGCCGAGCGCGCCGCCCGGCCGTCCGGCGACGAGTTCGCCGCCGGTGGCCTCCACGATTTCACCAACGCTGAAGTTCATAACGCCCAACGGCTGTTACTTGCTGCCGCGTGCCATAGCAACGGGCACAGGGCTCCGCGCTGCGCGCCGCGCGGGAAATCGCGCTCGCCGCCGGCTCGCGGCTAACCACAGCGCCCATAACGCGGGAGGATCTCCCCCACGCTACGCGCTGCCGGCCAGGATTTCAGCGGCCGTCTCGCGGTCGTCGAAGTGCCGCTTTGTCTGGCCGGTAATCTGGTAGTCCTCGTGCCCCTTGCCGGCAATGACTATGACGTCGCCGGGCCGGGCCAGGGCGATGGCTGCGGCGATAGCCTTGCGGCGGTCGAGTTCCACGGTCACCCTGCGGCGCGACAGGAATCCCTTGCATATCTGGGCGGCGATGTCCTCGGGCCGCTCGCTGCGCGGATTGTCGCTGGTAACGATGATGCGGTCGGCCAGGCGCTCGGCAACGGCCGCCATCCTGGGCCGCTTGGTGCGGTCGCGGTCGCCGCCGCAGCCGAACACGACTATCAGCCGCGCATCGCCCTCCAACAGGTCCGCCACGGCCGACAGGGCCTGCCGCAGAGCCTCCGTCTTGTGGGCGTAATCCACCAGGACGGCGAACGGCTTGTCGGAGGGCACGACTTCCAGGCGCCCGCGGACGGAGGGCAGCGCCTCGATGCCCGCCGCGATGGTCTCAAGCGGGATCGCCAGGGCCTCTGCCACCCCCGCCGCCGCAAGGCAGTTCATCACGTTGTGCCGCCCGAGGAGGTGCGTCCGCACCTGTGCGCGGCCTCGCGGCGTAATGAGCGTAAAGCGGCTGCCCGCGAGGCTCGGCTGGATATCCTCGGCGGTGACGTCGGCCTTGCCCGTGAGGCCGTACCAGAGGTCGCGCGCAGCCGGGCCGCGCGCGTACGCGCGGCTGGCGCGGTCGTCGCGGTTCAGCACGGCCCAGGCGCCGGGCTCAAGGCTCCTGAAGAGCAGTCCCTTCGCCTCGCGGTAATCCTTCATCGTGCGGTGGTAGTCGCGGTGCTCGGAACTCAGGTTCGTGAACGCCGCCACGGCAAAGCGGATGCCCGCCGTGCGGCGCTGGTGCAGGGCGTGGCTGGAGACCTCCATGACGCACGCGCGGCAGCCGGCGCGGACCATCTCGGCGAAGCACGGGGCGAGGTCGCTGGAGTCCGGCGTCGTCATGGTCGAGGCCGTCTCGCGCCCGCCGACGATGTACGAGATGGTGCCGATGAGTCCCGTCGGCAGGCCCGACTTCTCGAGAATGCTGCGGATAAGGTACGTCGTGGTAGTCTTGCCGCTGGTCCCCGTCACGCCGCAGACCGTGAGTTGCCGCGTGGGGTCGCCTGCCAGGATGTGTGCAGCCAGGCCGAGGGCCTCGCGGCTGCTGGGGACGAGAAGGAGCGGCCGGCCGTCGGGCGCCGGCACCTCGCGCTCGACGGCGGCGGCGACCGCCCCGGCCGCAAACGCCTTCCCGACGAACTCGTGTCCGTCCACCTTCGTGCCGGGGAGGGCCACGAAGAGGTCGCCCGCCTGCACCTGCCTGGAGTCGTGAACCGCCCGCCGGACCTCGGCGTCGCCGGGGCCGCGCAGGCGGCTGCCGGGGACGCTTTGGGCGAGGTCGCTTAACTTCATGGCCGGCACCTTGTCAGTTCATCACCCGTTGCCTTGCGAGATGCGCGCCGGGTTTCTCGGCGACCGTCTCGGCGGGCGGAATGCCCAGGTACGGAAGCGCCTGCTCCAGGATCTTCTTGGCCGCGGGCGCCGCGACCGTCCCCCCGTAGTACCCAAGCGACTTGTCCGGTTCGTTCACCATGACCAGCACCACAATCCGCGGGTCGTGGGCCGGAGCGCCGGCCAGGAACGACCCCATGTATCGCGTGTGGCTGACGGCGCGCGTCTCGGGGTCGATCTTCTGCGCGGTGCCGGTCTTGGCAAAGACCCTGTAACCCGGGATGCGGCAGTTGGCGCCGGTGCCCTCTTCGACCACGCCCACCAGGGCGCGGTCGATCATCTGTCGGGCCGTCTTCTCGGTAATAGCCTGGCCGACGACTTCCGCCTCGGAGAGGTCCGCGACCTCCCGGCCGCGGCTGTCCAGGACGCCTCGCAGAATCTTCGGACGCACCAGTTTACCACGATTCGCCACCGCCGCAAAGGCCGTAATCAACTGGAGCGGCGTGGCGGCGAACTCCTGCCCGAAGGCCACGCGCGTCGTCGAGAGCCTGGTCCACTTGCGCAGGGGGAATACCACGCCCGCGCTCTCGCCCGGCAGCCACACGCCCGTCCTGTCGCCGAAGCCGAACGCCTTCAGGCAGTCGTGGAGGCGCTGGTTGCCCATGCGCACGCCCAGTTTGCCCATCATGATATTGCTCGACTTCTCGATGCCCTGCTCAAACGTCAGGTTTCCGTAGGCGTGGCCGGCGTCGTGCAGTTTGGCCGCGGCCCAGTAACCGTTCTCGCAGTAGATGACCTCGCCGAAGCGGACGACGCCCGCGTCCAGCGCCCCGGAGGCGATGAACGGCTTGCAACTGGACCCCGGCGGAAACGTGTCGGTCACGCAGCGATTCCGCCGGTGGTCCACGGGGAAATCCCCGTAGCGGTTCGGATCATACGTGGGCACGTTGGCCATCGCCAGGAGCGAGCCGCTCCGGGGGTCCATCACGATGGCGCTGACGCTGGCGGCGCGGAACTTCTGTCTGGCCTCGGCGATGGCCGCCTCGGCGGCCGCCTGGATCGTGGCGTCGATCGTCAGAACCAGGTGCTGGCCGTCGATGGGGGGCGTAAAGTCCTCGGCCTCGGTCCAGATGGGCCGGCGGCGGCGGTCGGCCAGCACCAGCGCCCTGCCCTCCCGGCCGCGAAGCCGCTCGTCAAAGAGCCGCTCCAGGCCGTCCAGGCCCTGCTCTTCCACGCCCACGCACCCCAGGACGTGCGCGGCAAGCGAGCCGTTCGGGTAGTGGCGCACGCCCTCGCTCACGAGCGCGATGCCCGGGATGCCCATGCGCTCAACGGCCTCAGCGGCCTCGGGCGACACGCGGCGCGCCAACCACACGAACCGCCCGCCCGGCCCGTCCGGACCGCGGGCCGTCAGTTGACGCAGAATCTCCTCGGCCGGGACGGACAGTATGCGGCCGACGCGGGTTGCGGCGTCGCTCGGGTCCGCCACCCACCACGGATCGGCGAAGACACTGCGGACCTCGGTGCTGCCCGCCAGCACGCGCATCCGCACATCCAGGATGTTGCCGCGCGTCGGCTGGATGGGCACCCGCATGTGCTGCTGCTTATACGCGCGGGCCGAGAGACGCTCGCCGCCGACGACCTGGATGTAGCCGAGGTACCCGGCCAGGGCCGCCAGCATCGCTCCGAGCGCCGCCACCAGGAGGGTGGCAACGGAGCGTTGGCGGGCATCGGTTGTCACGGAAGTCCCCTGAAACAGAGCCGCGACCGGTACGGCCGCGGCCGTCGCCGTGCCGGCGACGGCTAAGAAGCTGTTTCACAGCCCTCCGGTCACTTGCCGGAGGCGGTTGAAGCAAATGATGCTGGCGGCCAGATCGTGAAACGCCTGAAAATGTTTGCCCCAACGCTC
>Ga0194125_10004279_pt1 | contig 22377 bp, 14 predicted proteins | sample TA2KigC250mmetaG_FD_148626 | JGI IMG/M metagenome (GOLD analysis project Ga0194125, IMG submission 148626) | Freshwater microbial communities from Lake Tanganyika, Tanzania - TA2015034 Kigoma Deep Cast 250m | ecosystem: Environmental > Aquatic > Freshwater > Lake | place: Tanzania: Lake...
TTATGACACCGAGGTAGTAGCTGAAGGGCCCTGTGGCCGTCATGGCAACCAGGATCTTCTGTGACGAATACGATCCTGAACTGGTCCCCCACTGAAAGGAAACGCTGGCGCTGGCGGCCGTGCCCAGGTCAACCAGGCTGCCGTTGAGCATGGCGGCCCTGGCCGCCACCGCCGTGGGCTGGCCGGTGACCACTGAAGGGGGCACGGTCAGGGTAACCAGGCTCTCCTGGTCACCGTAGCTTGTCCCATGACCAACTGCCTTGGCCCGGTAGTAGTAGGTGACGCCGGGGCTGAGCCCGGAAAGACCGAAGCTGAAGGGTCCCGCTGCGGCCAGAGTCTGTGGCGCAGTCTCCTGCAAATACTCGCCTGCCGCGGTCCCCCACTCGAAGGACACACTGGCATCCTCCGCCGAGCCTGTTGAGGCCAGGCTGCCGTTCAGAGTGGCGGCGGTGGCCGTGATCCGGGTGGCATTGCCGGTGACCACTGAAGGCGGGGTGGTTGTGGTGGTGAATGACGTCTCGATGCCGTAGCCGGTCTCATCGCTCACCCTCTTGGCCCGGTAGTAGTACGTCGTGCCCGGGGTCAGATCGCCAAGGTGACAGGAGAACGGCCCGGTGGCAGTCATGATCTCGCTCTCAGTGTCGCCGGTGTAGCTCCCGGAGATCAGGCCCCACTCAAAGGAGACCTCCACGCTGGCTGCGGGGCCAAGATGGGCCAGGCTGCCGTTCAGCGTGGCGGAGGTGTCGGTCACGTCGCTGGCGTCGTCAGTGACCACCAGAGGGGTGGTGGGTTCAGCCAGTCTGATGACGCTCACGCCGTAGTGCTCCATCCCTGCGTAGCTGCCGCCCCAGGTCATCTGGTGAGCGCTGTGATCCCAGGTATCGCGGATGTAGATCTGGTTGCCGCTGGTTGAATAGCCGAAGCCCAGGACGGTGTGGCCTTCGAGTTGGATCAGGACCGGCCGGCCAGCGTCGATCTCCTCCACGAAGTTGCTGAAGGTGAATCCCTTGCTGGGATTGCTGCCCTGGCCTCTGATGTACTGATTGAAGTTGACCGCCACGGCGTACCCCCGGGATTCCGCAAACAACCTCATGCCATGACCGCCATCCCGCCGCTCGGGGTCGGACGGCTGATAGTCGTGGAGGGGATCGCCGCTGGTGTAGTAGTAGAACGTTGTCGCACCGTCCCTGTTGCCCAGGCGCGACTGATTCGTCCCCATGAAGTCCCCGGTGCAGTCGCCCTGAATGTGCTCCGCCCATCCCGCTGTGATGAAGGGATCGTCCGAGCGGCTGTTGTAGTCAATCCAGTAGTCGTCCACATGCCCTGCCGATGTGCGGTTGTCCACACCGAGGCAGGTAGCACTCAGGGGACATTCGTGACAGGTGATGCTGGGGTACCTGGTGTCCCCCCATATCGAGTTGTCCAGGGGGCAGACCCCACCACCGGCCGGGCCGGCGTACATGTTGCCGTAGCCGGAGCGATCATAGTAGCCGAACAGCATGGCAGCCGACGTGGCCGAGCACCCATAGCTCCAGTCGAAGGCCGGCACCTCCGAGAGAGCTTTCGTCCCCAGTTGCGTGTCAGGATCCGGTGTGTTCACCGCTTCCGGCGACAGCGGCGATGGCTTCCCGCTCACGGTGATGGCCACCATCTCGCGGCCGTCCTCTCCGACGAGCCTGGCCACCCGAAAGGAATCCCCCGCTTCGGCAGACGCTGGATTGCAGCCTCCGGGAAGGATCAGGAAGCCGGCCAACACCAGTGCGCAGACAATCACCGCGATGGCCGCGGTTGCCGCCCTTGTCAGTACCACCTGGCCCTCATCTGCCCCCATCCAGGGCACGCTCGTCCGTTCCTACTGAACCACGCCATCCGGCAGAAGCCCACAACGATGAAGTTAGCCTGATGGCCTCACATTTGGGTCACAGGACGAGGGATGGCATCACAGAAGCCTAGCAAACCCTCTGGGTTCGTGGCTCCGGCCGGGTGGCGGCAGTGTGAAGAAAGCAAGAGGGGCAATCTCTTCAGGATTGCCCCTCATCAGCCTCTTTGCCTAATTTATCCACGGTAGTTACCGTGCTTTTTCAGGCAGATTCAATAGAACCTGCCATCAAGGCATTCTGGATTCGCCCCGCCCGCAGGCAGGGCCTCAACAATCCACTTGCCAAATTCCATACTCTGCGTGGAGCCTCATCCTTTACCTCCCGAAACCAAGTCGGACGGTCTAGTGTGGAACTCCTCTGCCATGATTCAATCACGGATACTCTCATTTGTCAAGTGATCTTGCGGCTCGTGTGGTGCATCAGTTTCGGGGAGGGACTACTGCGGGAGGGAGCGGTGTTTGTCCACCATGCAGACGCTCTATAGGCGGCTGATAGTCAATAGCAGGACGCCCGTCGGTTGCCAAGGCAAACTCGTCCCACTGCAGCCTCTCGCACGGAAGGTTGCGGAGTGTTTTCGGTTGGCGCGCAAAGCTGGCAGAGGTAGCATCCCTGAGCAGCTTCACCACCGTGTTGACTCCGGTGCCGGTCATCCGAGCGGTGCTGGGTATGGAATCGCTTTCACACAGGACTCTGTTGATTTGCGCTTGGCAGTCCGGACTTGGCTTGTTCATGCCTCACCTACATGCTCGAAGCCAACCATACTACGCCACATAGCTCAAGCAGTTGTGAACAGGGGGGTGCGCCCCAAATCACTCTATCCACTTCAACCACTTGACACACATCATCCACTTATGTTAAAATAAGTGTGCCAAGCGGATGGAGCTGCATCGTGTGAGCGAAGCTGAAAGGAGAGAGGAGATGCCAGAGAACGAGAACCAGCTAGGTGCACTACTGGAGAGGTTCAAGGTCGTGGTTGAAGGCGGGACTGTTCCACGTCCAGCAGGTACATTCGCCACATATGCGATATCGAACTTCCGTGGCGGGATTGGCAAGAGCACACTTGCGTTCAATCTAGCGTGGGAAGTATCACGGGGAAACAGGAGTCTACTAGTAGATGGCTGCCCACAGTGCAACTTCAGTCAGTCGCTGCTGGGAGAAGACTTTGACCGTTGCCGCAATACAATCTACGATGCCCTACTGCCGCGGGTGATGGCTGGGACACCCACAGTTGAACCCGATGACCTAGTGTTTAGTGTGCCTCCATCATGTGCGAGCTTCAAGAATGGGCAGGCCGTACATCTAGTGCCTGGCTCGAAGGAACTCTTCCTCTTTCCCAGTCTGCTTTACACCCAGTTGAGCACGGCCACCACATTGGGGTCAAGAAGTGAAGAGACCACACGAAAGATTCTCCAGGCGGTACAGGAGCTGGCGACCGTTCTACAGAGCCACCTCGGTGCAACGAAAGTCCTGATCGATACAAGCCCATTCTTCGGTGGGGCCACCCATTTGGCGTGGGTAGCAGCAGATGCCTTGATTATCCCCGTTCGGGTGGATCAACATTCGATGGAAGCATTGAAATTGACGCTATCGATGCTCAGAAACCCGGCCATGGACTTCTTGAGGCTGAACAAGCAAGCAGGAATCACCAGGGTGCCCAAGGTGCATGCCATAGTAATGACCCATTGCGGCTGGAATCGCCAATCAGCTTTCACCCCTGATCGTTCAACCCAGGCGTATCTCGCCCAGGTACTTGACATTGTGAGACAGAACGCTGACCTTTTCTCCTGTGATGACCCTCTGAGCGCCATTCACCTACTTGACGACTTCCATTCAGCAGGTAGGATCAGTGGGTCAAAGCGGATTCCCCTTGCGGAATTGACAGTCGGTCAGTCATTCACCATAGAAGGACAGAGGCTAGAGGTGAATACTTCTCTCACGAGATACCAGAATGAACTCAGGTCTTTGGCCTCGACCATATAGTCTTTGCAGCTCTTCCTGCTTCCTCCTTGCGCTGCTCTGGGGTGAGTCTGGCAAAACGGGCCTTGTCGCCCTTCTTGCCGCCAAGCCTGCCTAGAGCCGCAGCGTGAGGGCTCTTGCCTTCTGTCTTCTGGGCGGGAGTGTCTGGTTCCTTCGTTGCCTCTTGAAGAGACCGGAACGCAGCCACGGAGAAGCAATGGTCTCGTGTCCTCCCTGCCATGACCCCAACATACCATGAGCGGCCATGCGTAGCCAATGGCCTTGAGATTTGAGACTGATGCACCACCGGAGCCCGGTCGCTCCGAAAACGGGGGTCACATGACGATGGCGGCCCTGGAAACCAGCCCCTTGTCCTGTTCTGCAAAGGCCCTGTCGATGTCTTCCAGCCGGTAGGAGCGGGAGAGTATCCTCTCGAAAGGATACTTCGTCTTCGTACGACTCAGGAAGTCCAGGGCCTTCTTCAGAGTATCGCGCCCATACATGACGACACAGAACATGCTCTTGGAGCCCATGACCAGCGCCGCCGGGTCAGCCTGGAACGTCCCATGCCCCGGGCTGACGTTGCCGATCTCCAGCAAGCGGCCGCCATTGCAGACCATGTCCAGTCCCTCCTGGACAACCCCGGGGAAACCCACCAGTTCCGCCACGACGTCGGCTCCCCAGCCGCCGGTGAGCTCCCTCACCCTCAGGACGCGCTCCATGGGAGTCTTGAAGTCCTTCAGGTCGACGGTCTCATCGGCGCCGAAGTCCCTGGCTGTTCCCAGGCGCTCGTCGATCCCATCAATGACAATGATCCTCTGAGCCCCCATCTCCCTGGCCACAGCCGTGGCATAGATGCCCAGGCCGCCGGCACCCTGGATGACCACCGTCTCTCCGAACCTCAGGTTCACCACCTCCAGCCCATAGATGACCTCGGACAGCGCGCAGTTGACGGAGGCCACCATCATGTCGCTCAAATCATCAGGGACCTTGAACACCGTATGATTGGGACGCAGGTAGTAGTAGTCGGCGAATGCGCCAGTGAAATGAGGTGGCACCTGGCACGGTACCACGAAGAACATGTTCATGGGGCAGGCGGCGTGCTGCCCTTTCAAGCAGGCGGGGCAATGGCCGCAGGGATAGAAGTAGGGATAGACCACCCGGTCGCCTTCCTTCAGGGGTTGGCCCGCCGAATCGGTGCCGACGCCCGCCCCCAGCTTGGCCACTCTGCCGGTCATCTCATGACCCAGGACTACCGGCAATGGTGCGCCCAGAGCACCCAGATCCATGTCACCACGCCACATGTGCAGGTCTGAGCCGCAGATGTTGGCCACCGACACCTTGACCAGGATCGCCCCCGGCTCGGGATCGGGCACCGGATACTCCACTATCTCCATAGGCTTGCCTAGTCCCGTGTAGATTGCGGCTCTTCCCTTCTCAGACATCAGTACCTCCTCCTAGATAGACAATGTAGACCTGGTTCAGTCACACGGGTTCACAGCCATGGCCAGAGGGACACATACCGGCATCGCTCTGCAGGCACAACTTGGGCCCCAACTTAGCACCCACCCATCTTCATGTCAAACCAGAATTGTGCGGTCAGCGGGCCGCCGGCAGCGCGTCGACCGGCGCTTCCCTGCCACCCCGGTCCGGCTTGACAGCCCCTACCTGCTGGACTATCCTGAGCGCACTGCACAGCGCTGGAGTCCCGTGGAATCCCGACGCTCCGTCGGGGCACCAAGAAGAAGAGGCACACAGTCCTGCGTTCCTCAGTCATCTTCCACCGCTGCGGCGGGAAGACAGCCACCGCCGTCAACCCCTTCGTCAGTCCCGAGAGGAGGAGGTCCCATGACCGCTAGGAGACAGGTACAGATCATTGCCAGTGACGCTGGCGGCACCATGACCGACATGATGATCGTCGATACCCAGGGCAATTTCACCATCGGGAAGGCATCCACCACCCCCAAGGATCAGTCTCTGGGTTTCTGGGAATCGCTGGCTGATGGTTTCGAGTACTGGGGGGTGGATTTCAACAAGGAAGCCAAGACCATACTGCCGGGTGTCGAGGCCGCTGTGTACAGTGGCACCAGCATGATGAATGCCCTCATCACAGAGACCGGCCGCAAAGTGGGAGTGATCACTACGCGCGGCGACGAAGACGTCTTCCTCCACGAGCGCAGCGCGCAGAAGTGGAAGGGCTATGCCTACCAGGACCTGCTCCACCATGTCACACATCACGGCAACAATCCCCTGGTGCCGCGACGCCTGGTGAAGGGTGTGGAAGGGCGGATCGACATGTTCACCACGGAAGTGATTCCGCTCTACGAGGACATGGCCCGCGGAGCTGTCGAGGAGCTGCTGGATGAGAAGGTGGACGCCATTGTGGTCTGCTTCCTGCACTCCTTCGTCAATCCGGCCCACGAGTTGAAGGTGGAGCAGATAGCCACTGAGATCATGGAGAAGCGCGGCCGGAAGGTGCCGGTCTACCTCTCGCACAGACTGTGCCCCATCATGAGGGAAGTGGGACGGCTGAACACCGTGGTGCTTCACGCCTATGTCGCTGAGCCGGGACGGGAGCAGCTCTTCAAGATCGAGGAGAGACTCAAGGCTTCGGGCTACCGGCACCCCTTGCAGATAGTCCTGGCGCACGGTGGGCTGACGGACATCCGCTATCCCCGCCTCTACGAAGCCAGCTTCTCCGGGCCGATCGGCGGACTGCTGGGCACCTGCTATCTGTCCCAGTCCATGGGCATTGACAACTGGGTATGCACCGACATGGGAGGCACCAGTTTCGACGTCGGCCTGATCAGGGGTGGTCAACCGCTCATCGAGCGGGAGGTGGTCATCAATCGCCGCATCTACAACATACCCACCCTGCAGATGGACACCATCGGGGCCGGAACAGGGATGTACATCACCATTGACCCGATCACGAAGCGGGTCAGTATCGGCCCTGAGAGCGCCGGCGCCGACCCGGGACCGGTCTGCTATGAAATGGGCAACGAGACGCCCACGGTGATGGACTGCGCGCTGATCATGGGCATCCTGAATCCGGATAACTACCTGGGCGGGAAGAAGAAACTGAATACGAAGAAGGCCCTCGATGCCATCAAGGAGAAGTGCACAGACATCCTCGGAGTTGATCCCTACTACTTCGCGGACGGCGTGTACAAGCTGATCAACAGCAGGATGAAGGAGCACATCCGCTCGGTTCTGCACGCACGGGGTTTCTCACCGGCGTCCTATCATCTCCTCTGCTACGGCGGCGCAGGCCCGATGCATCTGGCTGGATACTGTGAAGGCCTGCCGTTTCGCGGTGTGGCTACCATGCCCTGGGCTGCCGGCTTCTCATCGTTCGGCTGCGCCGCCGTGGATATCAGCCACCGCTATCAGAAGTCTGTTCCGGTGCTCATTCCGGCCGGAGCCGATGCCTCCTACAAGCTCCTCATGGGGCAGTTCCTGGTCAACGTAGGCTGGGACGAACTGGAGAAGCAGGCTGCCTCGGATTTCGCAGCGGAAGGACTTCCCTGGGAGCAGGCCAAGGTCCAGCAGATAGCCTACGTCCGCTACGGTGGGCAGATGGAGGATCTCGAAGTAGTATCCCCGGTCTCCCGCATCAACAGCCCGGAGGACATGGACACGCTGCTGGCAGCCTTCGAGAAGCTCTACGAGAAGATATATGCCGGCGTGGCCAAGCATCAGCGCGCCGGCTTCCAGATTATGGAGCTTGGCCTCACGGCCAGCGTGCCCAAAGTCAAACCCAAGCTGGTGAGGCACACTCTCGAGGGCAAGACGCCTCACAAAGACGCCGTCAAGGATGAGAGGAATGTCTACTACGAGGGAGAGTGGAGCAGGGCCAAGATCTACGATATGGACCGCCTGAGACCCGGAAATGAGGTGAACGGCGTGGCTGTGATCGAGGCCCCCGCCACCACGTTGTTCCTGCCCCCCGGCAGGCGAATCAGGATGGACGAATGGCTGCTCATGTGGCTGACGTAGCAGGAACAGGTCACAGAGGAGGAAGTCGAGATGGCTAGAGGCAGAGGAATAGGAGACCGCGGGAAGACACTCAAGCAGATGCTTGAAGACAACAGAAGGCTTCTCAGGGAGTCGGGCCGCTATGCCGGCATCACCAAACCGCACATCCTGAAGGACGACCCCATCAAGGCTGAGCTGTTCCACTCGCGGATCATGTCTTCCCTGATCGCCGGGAGGGAGACCTGCAAACAGGTATCCGGGTCACCCTACGTCCGGGAGGTGGCCGAGCTTTGCATGGGCCTTTACACCCCGGAGGGAGACGCCGTCGTCCAGTCTACCGGAATACAGGTGCACGTCCGGCTCATGGGCGACAACGTCACCTGGATGATCGAGAACAACTATGAGGAAGACGTGGGCATTCAGGATGGTGACCTCTTCCTGTCCAATGACCCGGTGATAGCCGGGGTCCATGCCGCCGACAACTACGATATCCTGCCCATCTTCTGGAAGGGCGAACTGGTGGCCTGGGTCTGCACCGTCATCATGGAGATGGACATCGGTGCGGTCAGCCCGGGCTGCATGCCCTGCACCGCTGTGGAGCGCGCCGGGGACGGGCTGAAGTTCGACTGCGAGAAGATCGGCTCAAACGACAAGATAAGGCGCGATTTCGAGGTCAGAATCGAGATGGGCCTGGATCTGCCCGACCTCTTCCTGCTGGACAGGAAGGGGGCGGTGGCAGCCAACATCCGGGTCCGCGAGGACATCAAGGAAATCATCAGGGAGTTCGGCCTCGGCTACTTCAAGAAGGCCACCAGGGAGCTCATCGAAGAGGAGCGACTCAATCAGATTGCCCGCATCAAGCAGCGCACCATCCCGGGGCGCTACCGTGACATCATCCCCTTCGAGATATACATGTCTACCATTCCCGCCTCCTGGCTGCCATCCAGGAAGGACATGATACGCCTCATCCCGATGCAGATGGACATACTGCCTGAAGGCAGGCTGGTGATCGACTTCGATGGCATCGGTGAATGGGGCTGGCATGCCTACAATCCCACCACCAAGGCCCTGTGGGGCGGGCTGTCGATAGCCGTAGTCCAGACTCTGTCATACGATGGCCGCGCCAACCTGGGATCCCTGCTTCCCTGCGACATCAAGACCCCTCCGGTCGACTCGCTGTTCAATCCCAGCCAGATCAAGAAGCTGGCCACAGGCAATCCCTGGCCATCGATGATAGACGTCTTCAGCCTCTGGTGCGGCATGCTGGGAACCTCTTTCTACATGCGGGGATTCCGGGAGGAGACCTTCAACTACGTCTCCGGCTCGGGATGGCAGCTTGCCGGCTACGACCAGTTCGGCAACAAGCGCCCCATGCTCGCCGGCGGCCCGGGCACGTTCGGGGCCGGCGCCACGGGCGTGTGCGACGGAGTGGACACCGGCGGATGGCTGGCCACACCGGAGACCGATGTGGGCAACTGGGAAGTCTGGGAGCTGTTCATGCCGGAGATGTATATGTCTCGCATGCTCTCTCCGTATTCCGTGGGCTACGGCCGCTACCGCTCCGGCATCTCCATGGGAACGATGGACATGCTTCACCGGCTGACCCTTGGCATCACCAGCGGCGCCATAGGGGCGGCCCACGACAGGATCATCCCCAACATTGGTCTGTTCGGCGGGTATCCGGGCGGCAAGAGGAACAGCTTCCTGGTCCGCTATCGCAACTTCCAGGACCTCGTCAACAACAGGCTGCCTCTGGTTCACGAGGTCGGCCACCCCAAGGAGTTCCTCAGCTATCCTCACGGAGAGATCATGTACTTCGACTACATGCCGCCCTGCATGGAGGTCTTTGACAAGGACGTGTACGTCGTCGACAACTCCTCAGCCGGCGGCCTGGGTGATCCCATAGAGAGAGAACCGGCGCTCCAGAAGACAGACCTGGACAACGGGCTGACCAACGAAGAGATAAGCCGGAACATGTACTGCATCGCCGTGCACTACGATGAGAAGGCCAAGGAGTGGAGTGTCGATGACGGCGAGACGAGGAAGCTCCGCGCCGCCAAACGGAAGGAACGGCTGTCACGGGGGGTGCCGGTGGAACAGTACTGGCGGCAGGCCCGGCAGCTGATCCTGGACAAGAAGCTGGACCCCCTGCTGCAGGAGGCCTACCGCAGCAGCATGAAACTGAGCCAGGGCTTCACCCGGGACTACAAGGACTTCTGGGGGCTGCCCGACGATTTCGCTTTTTGAGGTGAGAAGATGTCATACAGCAAGCAGGACCTGAAGGACCTCTACGAAGGGAAGCTGCCCTGGCCCAGGATCAAGGAGATCATGAGCCGGCCCAAGGACGATGACCGGTTTGAGAAGTACGTCGAGATACTGCAAGAACGGATGCCGTGGAAGGAGAAGATACTCCTGCCCATAGGAGAGCACCTCTTCATTGTGGAGAAGGGCAAGGAGCGGATTGTGAAGTGTGACTGCGGCCATGAGTTCGGCGACTACCGCCGGAACTGGAAGCTGAGCGCGCTGATCTTCGCCAGGGACACCAGGGAGAAACTGGAGGAGGTGTACCCCGGCATCAAGTGTCCCTGGCCGGAGTTCTGTGAGGTGCGCGAGTTCTACTGCCCGGGGTGCGCCGCGCTTCTGAAGGTGGAGAGCGTGCCGGTGGGGTACCCCATCATCTTCGACTTCCTGCCTGACCTGGATGCCTTCTACAGCGACTGGCTGGGCAAGCCGCTTCCCCACAAGAAGGAGTTCAGGGATATGTCCCAGGAGGTCACCGGGGAGTGGCGGCCGAAGCCAGGCTAGAATCGCCAAGCGCCCCGACTGCCTAGATGAAGCGCTCGAAGCGCTCCTTCTTGGCCTTGCAGATCGGACAGGTCTCTGGGGGACTGTCACGGGCACAGAGGTAGCCGCAGACCCGGCATCTCCACACCGGCAGAGGCAGTGACCCCGGAACAGCCTGCGTCTTCTTCTGTTTCATCCTTTCCTCAGGCGGCGGGCGACGCTCCGGGATGACGCCGACTTCCTTCTCGCCGTTCACGACGGCCTGAGACACGTAGAGACCTCAGTAGCAGGCGCCGTAGTCGCTGACATCGGCGTCTCTGTAGTAACAGGGGCAGATGATGTCGAGGTCTTCCTCCTTCATCCCGCTGGACAGCCTGCAGGGGCAGGCCTGATACCCGTACCTCTCTTCGTTGGCCAGGAGCCCCTTCACCAGCTCCCTGGTCAGCCCGACGTCGGGGTTGAGGTGATAGCCGCCCGAGCCGGCTTCGGCCGTGAGCCTCCGGTAGAGATCATCGACATCACTCTGGGTCACCGCATGGCCTCGCTCACGGCTTCGATTTCAGGGCCTTCTTGATCTCATCCTCTCGAAATCCGACGATGCACTTGCTGTCGTTCAGGACCAGGGTGGGAAAGGAGCAGGCGGGATTCCACTTCTTGATGGTCTCGGTGGCCAGAGCCTTCTCATCGGGCTTCAGGAGGTCGACGTCCACATAGTCGTATTCAACGCCCAGATCGTTCAGCAGTCCCTTCGTCTTCCTGCACCAGGGACAGGTGCTCAAGGCATACAGCATCAGATGGCCCGCATTCTTACCCGGCACATGCTCAATATTCATTGGGGGCCCTCCTTCTGAAACCATTATACAGGACCAGAAACGAGTCACCGCCCATTTGAAGGGCCTTGTGTTCGTGGCCGGAGCATACCCGATCCTGTTCTTGCCCCACTCACGGGGAATCATCGGCCAGGTTTGCAGAACCACCCGCCGACGGCGACAATAGTACAAAGGCAATGACGCTACCTGAATAGCATCAAACACGGAGAAAGGACGGATCGATGACAGAGAAGGATATCTACCTGGAACTCCTGGAGGCCATCAACAAGGCCGACCCGCACGTGGTGGGCCTGCCGGTGACGCCGTCAATGCTGAAGGTGCTCAGCCTCCAGTTCACTCCCGAGGAGGCCCGGCTGGCTCTTCAGGTGGGACTCGCCGGCGGGACGCTTGGCGAACTGTCGGCCAAGACGGGCATAGACAAGACGAGGCTGAAGAAGACGCTGGAGGCCATGGCCTACAAGGGCACAATGTGGATTGACCCTCGAAATGACGATCCCATCTACCGGGTGCTGGGGAGCTGTGCCCCGGGCTTGGTTGAGACGGCACTGATGGGCAATATCCGCTTTCCATACGACGTCGAACTGGGGAAGCCCTTCCATCAGGCCTTGCGCGAATGGGCCAGGGACAGGCTCTGCACGCTGGGCTTTCCCTTCGCCCCCGTATGGGCTCACCCCTGGGCACTGCCCGGTGACGCCCGCCCCGAGGAGAACCTAGTCGATTTCCTGAAGAGCCAGGACTACTTCTGCGTCTCCACCTGTCCCTGCCGCCTCTCTCACTGGCTGGCCGACCCGGGCAATCACTGCAAACACATGCTGGAGACCTGTCTCCATTGCGGGGACGTCGGCCGCTGGTTTGTGAAATACGGCATGGGCCGTGAGATCACTCTGGATGAGGCGCTGGACCTGCTGCGAAGATCCAATGAAGACGGATTGGTCCACACCATCAATATCGAGGGCTTCATCTGCAACTGCTGCACGGACTGCTGCCCCCTGTTCATGGGGTTCTATGAATTCAAGACCAAGACGATGATCCCGACGCCGTTCATTCCCGCCATAGACAAAGACCAGTGCAACGCCTGTGCATGCTGCATCGACATCTGCCCCGTGAAGGCCTTGAAGATGGACGATGTGCCGGTGCTGGATGCGGACACCTGCATCGGCTGCGGACTGTGTGTCACTCACTGTTCTCCTGGAGCTCTCAGACTGGTCCGAAGGAAGACGGAGGTTCAGATCCCCGAGGAAGTGAAGTCACGTATCGGCTAGCGCTGAAGACAGAAAGACGGAGGGAGGGAAGATGAAGAAGGCATTTGACGTGATAGTGGTCGGCGGGGGACCAGGGGGCATCACCTGCGCCGCTCTGCTGGCCAAGAAGGGCGTGAAGACCCTGGTACTGGAGAAGAACGACCGGGTGGGGGGCCGGCCGGCGACGATGAATGCCAAAGGATTCACCTGTGAGCGGTGGCCCACCGGCGGCTTGCCCGTGAATGGAGGCTCCTGGCTGGAGGCCTTCAAGGCACTGGGCATAGAGTCCAGATTCCGCGTCATCCTCAAGGACGTGGCCCTGCTCTATCGATGCCGAGACGGCAGATGGTCCAGGAGAATCACTCAGATGGACCCCTACGTTCTGCCGGACCCCAACAAGCAGTTCTTCGACGACTGGGAGCTCAACGCCGCGGAGCGTGAAGTTGCCCTGAAGGTGCTGACCGACGTGGCCACGATGCCACCGGAGAAGATTGACGCACTGGACAACGTCTCCGTTCACGACTATCTCAGTCAGTACAAGGACCTGCCCCAACCCCTCTACGGCTACTTCGCTTTCCTGGCCCACGCCTTCAATGTCGGTGTGGTGGAACTGGTCTCCATGTCAGAGTGCACCAAATCCTTCCAGAGGCTCATCGATCAGCCTCTGGGCTACCCGGCCGGCGGATACGGGCGCCTTGTCGAGGACATGGCTGAGCTACTGAAGGACAACGGGGGCGAGGTCAAGACCCGGGCCCGGGTGGAGAAGATCATCATTGACCAGGGCAGGGCCAGCGGCGTGGCCACCGGCGACTCCATCTTCAGAGCCCCCATCGTGGTCAGCAACGCCGGCATACACCCGACGGTGCTCAAACTGGTGGGCCAGGAGCACTTCGACAAGGGCTACCTGGGCTACATCAAGGATCTGCTGCCCAGCCTGGGCTTCACAGGTGTGCGGTACATCCTCAGCAAGCCCGTTCTGACCCTGGGACTGTACCAGATCTGGTCGCAGTCCAGCTGGTGGAACATGGAGCGCTACCTCGAGGCCAGGAAGGGCAAGGTTGAAGGTGACGTCACCATAACCATCCTGGTGCCCACCAACTACGATCCCAGCATGGGGCCTGCCGGCAAGCAGCTCGTCCTGGCCGGCACCAACTGTTCGCCGGACCCTCAGGACAAGACCATCGAGATGCTCTGGAGGAAGACCGACGAGCAGATCGCCGAAGCGCTGCCCGAAATAGTGCCCTTCATCGAGTCCAAAGAGGCCTATGCCGGACCGGCCCAGGTGTCCGCGCACGCCAGGGATCAGGTACTGCCCAATCAGGGTGGTGAGGCGGTGGGCGTGGGGGTGACCATTGGCCAGAACGGGAAGCACAAGCCGTCGGCCAGATCACCCATACCGGGGCTGTTCTACGTGGGCTTCGATGCCGGCAGTGCCAGCGGCTTCATGGGCACCCAACAGGCGGTGGACTCCGGCCTCAGAGTGGCCGACATGGTCTACCACTACCACCTGGAGAGAAGGCAGGCGCTCATCGGGTAGGAAAAGATCAGTCCCCGAGAGGGTCACTCTCGGGGACTGACTGGTTCCAGCCTGGGGTATCCGGTCTATAGCTCGATTTCGTGGCAGTCAGGGGCGACGATCAGCCTGGCCCCGGTGACCTTCTGCACCTCCTCGGGGGTCCACCCCGGCGCCACTTCCTTGAGGACCATCCCCTTCTTGGTCACCTCGATCACGGCGATGTCGGTGACCACCAGGTCGACGCACTCCACGGCGGTCAGGGGATAGGTGCACTTCTTGACTATCCTGGGCTCACCCTCCTTGGTGGTGTGGTTCATCACTATGATCAGCCTTCTGGCGCCCACGGCCAGGTCCATGGCGCCGCCGATGGTGCCGATCTGTCTCTCGGGCACCAGCCAATTGGCCAGATCGCCCTTCTCCGAGACCTGAAGCCCTCCCATGACGCTGATGTCCAGGTGCCCTCCCCTGATGATAGAGAAGGATTCGTCGTGGGCAAAGAAGCAGGTCCCCGGAATGATGGACACCGGCTGCCCGCCGGCATTGACGAAGTCGGGGTCTCCCTGCCCTGCGGTATGTATCTCGCCGAAGCCGAGCACCCCGTTCTCGCTTTCGAAGACCACCTCCCTCCCCGCCGGAACGTAGTTGGAGGCCAGCACGGGGATGCCTATCCCCAGATTGACGTAATCGCCATCCTGGAACTCCTTCGCCACACGAAGGGCCATGGTCTGCCGGTCCAGTTTGAACTTCTCCTCCATGCTCATCTCCTTAGGCGCTCCCTCGTTCCTGGTATCTCTTGTGCGAGTCGATGGCCTCCTGGCTGATGGGCTTGTCCTCCACCTTGAGGTCCTTGGGCCGCTCCACCACCCGGTCAACGTAGGCCGAAGGAGTGATGATGACCTCGGGGTCCAGCTCACCGAGCTCCACCAGTTCGTCCACCTCGGCTATGGTCACTTTGGCGGCCCCGGCCATGGTGGCATTGAAGGTCCTTGACGTCCTTCTGTAGACCAGGTTCCCCCAGCGGTCGCCCTTGTGGGCCTTGACCAGGGCGAAGTCAGCCTTCAGCGGAAGCTCCAGGAGGTAGGTGCGTCCGTCGATGACCTTCTTCTCCTTGCCCTGTTCCACTACCGTGCCCACGCCGACGGGAACATAGAAGCCACCGATGCCCGCCCTGGCCGCCCTGATTCGTTCCGCCAGCGTCCCCTGCGGCACCATCTCCACCTCGACCTTGCCCGCCCGGAGCAGCTTCTCGAAGGTGTTCTGGTATATGGTGCTCACCGGAGCGGCCACAATGGACTTCTTGATCTGGCCATTGCGCACCAGGATGTCCATATCCTCGGCGAACTTGTAGCCCAGGAGCTTCCAGACATCCGAGCCGAAACCTGTCGTATTGGATATCGTGGTGAGATTCTTCACCCCCTTGCGGGCCAGCGCCTCAAGCAGGCAGGTAGGGCAACTGGCCACCGTGCCGAAGCCGCCGACCATTATGGTGGCCCCATCCTGGATGTCGGCCACGGCCTCGTCGAAACTGGAGATTACCTTGTTTATCGGCATAGACCTCCTCCTCTCTGGCCCTAGCCTATTGGAACAGGCGCAGCCTTGTCAAGGAAACCGGGTTGGCCCAACCGGGCCTGTTCCACCTATAATCGGAAGGCGGCGGCGACAGTGACGGACCCCCGTCGCTGCCTGAAGCCGGCGGGGCAGGAGCGAGCGCATACATGAACAGAACAACACGCCTCAACGCGGCCTTCAATCCGTCTTCGGTGGCCATAGCCGGCGTCGGTCCGGTGACGGCCGGGAAGTGGTATCTGGATAGCCTGCTCAGCTCCGGCTTCAAGGGCCCCATCTATCCCATCCACCCCAATGGCGGCGAGGCATCGGGGCTGAAGGTCTACGCCAGCATCAGGGACATCCCCGGCCTCGTGGACTACGTCATCTGCTGCATACCGGCCCGGCTGGTGCCCCAGCTGATCCGGGACTGCGCCGAGAAAGGGGTGAAGGTGGTCTCCCTGTTCACCTCCGGCTTCTCTGAGACCGGCACCGACGAGGGGAAGAGGCTGGAGGCGAAGATCGTCCGTCTGGCCGGGGCCGGCGGCACCCGCCTCATCGGGCCCAACTGCATGGGGGTCTACAGTCCCAGCAGCGGGCTTTCGTTCGTCAGCGACTTCCCCAGAGAGGCCGGGGGCGTGGCCCTCGTCTGTCAGAGCGGGGGCAACACCATCTACTTCGTCCGTCTGGCAGCGGAAAGGGGGATCCGCTTCAGCAAGGTCATCTCCTATGGGAATGCCTGCGATGTCAACGAAAGCGACATGTTCGAGTACCTGGCCGAGGATGCCGAGACGGATCTGGTGGCAGCCTACATCGAGGGGGTGAAGGACGGCGGGCGGTTCCTCCGGACCCTGGCGGGACTGGCATCGAGGAAGCCAGTGATGGTGCTCAAGGGGGGATCGACCGGCCTGGGGGCACGGACCGCGGCATCGCACAGCGGCTCGCTGTCCGGTTCCGACGCCGTGTGGACCTCCCTTCTCCAGCAGAATGGGGTCATCCGCGTTCATACCCTTGAGGAACTGGTGGACATGGTGGTCACCTTCCGCTTCCTGAGGCTACCCCGGGGCCGGAGGATAGCCATGGTCGGCGGCGGCGGGGGCGCCAGCGTCCTGGCCACCGATGCCTGCGCCGCCAGCGGTTTCGCGCTTCCGGCGATTCCCCCCGCGCTGGCCGAGAGGATCAGGGGCTTCCTGGACAGCGATGCCGGGCTGATCCTCACCAATCCCATCGAGCTGAACATGTTCCCCGAGGTGACCTACAACATAGCGAGGAACTTCATCGCCGGCGAAATGTTCGATCTGATGCTGGCCAACTGCGTCTTCGGCCAGCACCCCTGGCCCGTCTTTGACATCTGGTCTGACTTGTTCTGCGACACCATCCTGAAGGTGCATCATGAAACGGACAAGCCCGCGGCGGTGGTCCTTGACTCCGATCTCTCCAACCAGGAGGGCCACTTCGCCGCCCTGCGGCAGCGCTACTGCGCCGCGGGGTTGCCGGTCTACTACTCCACGGCGAATGCCTGCAAGGCCGTCGACCGCTTCATCGGCTACCATAAGAGGGCCGGTGGTCCGAAGCAGACGGAGTGAATGAAGCACCGGGTCAGGCCGCCTCACCGTGGCTCTCATCCGGGCCTGAACCGACTCCCACTGCAGGCTGATCCATGATGAATCCCTTGATCGCCTCAGCATACCGGTGGTACACGAATCCACCGGCCAGCAGGAGAACGCCCAGGGTGAGGTAGGCCGCCACACGGTAGCCGCTCTCCAGGGTGAAGGTGTCAACCACGAACAGCTTCAGAATGGCCACTCCCAGAAGTACCAGCCCTCCGACACGGAACCACCGCCACTTCTTCAGAATCCCAACCACAACCAGCACGAAGGCGTAGGACGCCCACACCAGAGTCAGACCCATGCTCTTGCCATAGCCGCTGGGTATGTAGGTCATGACCTCCGAGCTCATGGCCCAGAGAGACAGCACGTTGCCGGCTATCAGCAGCAGCGGGGCTATCCACTTCTCACTCTCATGAAGCCTTGCCATGTTCCTTGCCATGACGAAGGCGAGAAGATACAGGGCAACAACGGACAGGGCAAAGCCACCGAAGCTGAAGTTCAGGATCGGTGTGGAATTCACCCGGCCGATCTCAGCATAGGTGTGATTCAGCAGGAACGCTGTCATGCCGACAGCACCAGCCACCAGGGCATATCCTCCAAAACGAAGCCAGCCCCAGTTCCTCCAGACGCCAACCGCCATGAGACAGAGCCCGTAGCCAGCCCACAAGCCGACCAGTACCAGAGACCTAGTGTTCTCCGCGTGGCTGAGGAAGGTGATCACCTCGGCGCTCATGGCCCAGAGGGAGAGGATGTTCCCGGCGGCTACTATCAGGGGGAACATCTGAGTCTCTGCCTCGTTGAGCCTTCCTCTGTTCCTGGCAATGATGGATGCCAGCAGATAGAGGCCGCATACGGACACGGCGAAGCCGCCGAAGCTGTGGTTCAGTATCGGTGTGGAATTCACCCGGCCGATCTCAGCATGGGCATGATTCAGCAGGAGCGCCGTCATGCCGACAGCACCAGCCACCAGGGCATATCCTCCAAAACGAAGCCAGCCCCAGTTCCTCCAGACTCCCACCACCATCAGGCAGAGCCCGTAGGCGGTCCACAGGCCGACCAGTACCAGGGATCTGGTATGCTCCATGTGGCTGAGGAAGGTGACCACCTCAGCACTCATGGCCCAGATGGAGAGGACACTGGCTGCCAGCATGATCACCGGGAACATCTGTGTCTCGACCTGATGGAGCCTGCCTCTGTTCACGGCAACGATCCATGCCAGCAGATAGAGGCCGAGGACGGATACGGCGAAACCGCCGAAGCTGTGGTTCAGTATGGGTGTGGAACCCACCCGGTGGATCCCAGCACAGGTATGATTCAGCAACAGCACCGTCATGCCGACAGCTCCCGCTGCCAAGGTGTATCCCCCGACACGAAGCCAGCTCCACCCCCTCCAGACACCCAACGCCGTGAGACAGAGCCCATAGGCGGTCCACAGGCCGACGAGCACCAGCGACCTGGTGTTCTCCACGTGGCTGAGGAAGGTGACCACCTCAGCACTCATGGCCCAGACTGACAATGCATTGGCCGCAATCACCAGCACGGGGAACATGGCAGTCTCGGCGCCGTGAAGGCTGCCTCTGCTCCTGGCTATGATGTATGCCAGCAGGTAGAGGCCGCATGTGCACACCGCGAAGCCGCCGAAGCCGTAGTTGAGGATGGGCGTGGAGTCCGCCCGGCTGATCCCGGCTGACGCGTGGTTCAGCAAGACCGCTGTCGTGCCGACGGCGGCAGCTACGAGGACATACCCTCCAACGCGGAGCCAGTCCCATCTCCTCCAGACGCCTACCACCGTGAGGCAGAGTCCGTAGGCGGTCCACAGGCTGACAAGCACCAGCGATCTCGTGTTCTCCATATGGCTGAGGAAGGTGATCACCTCAGCGCTCATAGCCCAGACCGACAGCAGATTCGCCCCAATCACCAGCACGGGGAACATGGCGGTCTCCGCGCCATGAAGGCGGCCTCTATTGTTCGCTATGATGAATGACAGAAGGTAGAGGCCGAAGACGGATACGGCGAAGGCGCCGAAGCTGTAGTTCAGGATGGGCGTCGAGCCCGCCCGGTGGATGCCGGCATAGACGTGGTTCAGCAGGACCACTGTCATGCCCACCGCAGCAGCCACAAGGACATATCCTCCGACACGGAGCCAGCCCCACTTCCTCCAGACACCCACTGCCACAAGACAGAGTCCATAGACAGTCCAGGTGAGCGCCAGCGCCAGGGCTCTGGCGTTCTCCAGATTCCGAATGTGCAGATGGCTGCTGTGATCCAGCCTTGCCTCGATGATCCTCCTGCCCGCGAAGTCCACGATGTCGGCGCTGAGCAGCCAGACGGTGAGGAAACAGCCCACAAGCACCATCATCGGGAAGAGCCACGGCTGCAACACCTTTGGATCACGCCGCAGGAAGTAGGCCGCGGCATAGAAGGCCAGGATGCTCATGGCAAACGGCACGAACCTGTCATCATCCATGACGGGGCGGAAGCCGGCCTGGGCTACGACGTTGTCGAAGGCGAAGAGCCGGACCAGCACCAGTCCAAAGACCCCGAGAGCCCACAGTTGCAGCCTGGGGATGGACTGGCGTGTGGCAATCCAGGTCAGCACAGCGCCTTCGGCGGCCCAGGCCACGGTGATCCAGGCCCTGTGGAACTGGATAGGTATGGCAATGGTCAGGAACACGATGGCGATGCCAGCAGCGAACTGGCAGAGTCGCCTGTTGCTGTCACTCCTCCACCAAGCCAGCCAGGCCAGGAGGCCATAGAGGCCAGCCAGCATGAAGCTGAAGGTGCCCAGCCAGCCGCGATAGTCATCCCACATAAGGAAGTAGCTCGCGCTGAAGTAGACTGCCGCGTTGAGCGACATGAGGGCCAGGTCAGTCAACCCCGGGGTGCGACGCCAGACGACGTGGAACAGCATGGTCGCCAACGCGAAGCAGACGAAGATGCCGGTCAGCCCGCCCAGGGTCGTGAGCAGCGATTCCTCACGGCCTGAATCCAGATACCACAAGCCATAGACCAGCAGGGAACCGGTCCATCCCAGCAGGGTGAACCAGCGCCAGTTGCGCAGGCTGGACAGCCAGACGATCCCCGCATCGAGAAGCAGGATGTAGGCGATGAGGAGCCCCGGGCTGTGCCCGCCGGACCCCCCAGCGGGGTCTGAGTGGTCTGATGCCCCCAGAACGATCGGCACCAGGAAGGCGCCGGCGATGCCGATGATGGCTATGGCCATGGAGTTCTGCCGCAGGGCGATGGCCACCGCCCCCACCGTGACGAAGAACATCAACACGAAGGTGGGCAAGAAGGGCATGAGATCGTGGAGGGCGTAGGAGGCAAAGAACGACAGGTAGAGCGTCGCCACGCCTCCACCGGTGAGGGCCTGTGCCCAGACGCGGTATCTCCTGTTCCAGTGCTGGCCGCCCCAGAGGAGCACGACACCGATAGACAGCCCTGTGAGGAGCTGCACAACGGGACTGATCCAATCACGGTCGTAGGCAAGCTTGGCCAGGAAGCCAAGTCCAATGAACAGAGCCACAATTCCGATGCGTGAAAGCCAGTTGCCCGGAAGCGACTGCTCCCAATCCTGAAACCACCTGGCTCCCCCGGCGGGTCTGCCTCCAACCTGTCTGTCCTCCGCGCCTTCCGGGCGGCGGGGGCGGGGTGTCTCCGGCTTCCGCTGGCGAGGGAGTTCCCGGCTCTTCTGGGGACGTACGTCCGACCGCACTTCAGCGGCCGCAGCGGACGCACCGGTCGACGTGATTCTGCCTGCCACGGGCGACACGGCGGAGAGGGCAGAAGCAACCAGTGACTGGTCCACGGGCCGTGGTGTTGGCTTGCTCAGGCGAGCCGCGACCGGGGCCACGACTTCGACTCTGCGCGGCGGCTCCGGTGTTTCCCGCGGAGTATCCGGGGCTGGAGGGGCCGGCTGGTCTTCACATTCGCCGATGGGCATCCCTCTGCTGATCGCCTTCACCTGCCGCTCCAATGCCGACAACCGCAGCGACATTTGGCGCAGGCGCTGCTTCATATCCTGAAGCTCGTCCGGCTGCGACGCCGGCTGGCGGGGCATCTCCACCTCGTCACCCAGTCGATCACCGCACCAGAAGCAATAGGCCGCGCCCGGGGAGTTGTCCTTCCTGCATCTTGAGCACTTCATGTCTTCTGCCTCTCCAGTTGTTCCTGCCAGATCGGTCGTTCGTAGCATCGTGCCTTGAACCATCAGCACAATGCCGGCAGTTGCGACGTTCACAGTATTGCAGGCGTCCGTCCTCCTGTCTTGAGACCTTGGTCCCTATTTCTTCCGACGACCATGTCCCGAAGCCAGGTATTGGCCTGATGTTGTACAATGTGGTCAATCGCTTGCGAATGCATCGAGACCGCGAGGCGATTGACTATGAGAGTGGTTCCGGGCAGAAAGTCAGAGTCCTTCTCCAGCGAGCGCAGCCTCAAGGAGATGAAGAACCTAGAGTGGATCTTCATTGCGGTTCATTCGCTGGGCGTGCCGGCAGCGGTCCCCATAGGAATGATGCACGGCCCAGCGTCGGTGACCACTGTGGTCCTCTTCGCCGTCCTGCTGGGCGCGTGGAGCGGGATCGCTGCCTATCTCAACCGCAGGATCACCACGATGAACGGTCAGGTCCGCCTGGCTGTCGCCACACAGGCAATCATCGCCGTATTCGCCTGGGCCTTCATCTTCCAGTTCATATCGGGCAGGGAGACGGCCGCCTATGCCGGCTTCGCCATCGTGGTCATTGAAGGGGCCATGCGGTTCGGGCTGACGGGGAGCCTGGTGATGGAGGTGGTCTTCTGCTCGGGCCTGGCCGTGGCCATGCTCTACAGGGAGTGGGAGTATGACCTGACCTTCAGCACCCCGGGGTACGTCTTCTGGACGGTCATGATGTTCTTCGTGGCGCTGTCTGCCGGGCTGGTGACTGAGGAAACCAGAAGAGAGCGCCGCAGGAGCGCCAGGCTCGTCCGCGAACGCACCCTCATGGAAGAGCGGCAGAGGATCGCCCGGGACTTGCACGACACCTCCCTGAAGACGCT
>Ga0194125_10004282_pt1 | contig 22371 bp, 22 predicted proteins | sample TA2KigC250mmetaG_FD_148626 | JGI IMG/M metagenome (GOLD analysis project Ga0194125, IMG submission 148626) | Freshwater microbial communities from Lake Tanganyika, Tanzania - TA2015034 Kigoma Deep Cast 250m | ecosystem: Environmental > Aquatic > Freshwater > Lake | place: Tanzania: Lake...
CCGCGTCTCCGACGCGGAAGGAGATTTCCGCCCCGGAGGGGCGGACTCCGGAGTCCGCGTCTCCGACGCGGAAGGAGATTTCCGCCCCGGAGGGGCGGACTCCGGAGTCCGCGTCTCCGACGCGGAATGATTTCCGCCCCGGAGGGGCGGACTCCGGAGGCCGCGTCTCCGACGCGGAATGATTTCCGCCCCGGAGGGGCGGACTCCGGAGTCCGCGTCTCCGACGCGGAAGGAGATTTCCGCCCCGGAGGGGCGGACTCCGGAGTCCGCGTCTCCGACGCGGGAGGAGATTTCCGCCCCGGAGGGGCGGACTCCGGAGTCCGCGTCTCCGACGCGGGAGGATTTCCGCCGCGGAGCGGCGGACTCCGGGCGCCCCATCGAACGCTCAGACCTGTCAGGAGGCGAAACATGTCCGACGACAAGGCGGCGAAGGGCAAGACGAGCGTCCTGGGGCGCATCGGGGAGTACGCGCTCAAGGTGCTCGGCTTCTTCGTCATTCTCGAGCCCATCTGGATGCTCCTGCCCTTCGCAGGCTTCCTCTACGGCTCCGTGCTGCACATCCAGACGCTGAACCAGAACCCCAACACGGCCTGGCTCACGCACTTCGTCTTTCCCGTCCTCACCGGCGGGCTCCTCGGGCCGATCATGGTCATCGTCGGCTTCCTCCTCTTCTGCATCGGCGCCGCGCAAATCTACATCGCCAAAATCCGCAAGTCGGGCCTCGTCACCGGCGGCCTCTATCGCTTCGTGCGCCACCCGCAGTACATCTCGCTCACCTTCTTTGGCCTCGGCATCCTGCTTACCTGGGGGCGGGCGATGACGTTCATCGCCTTCTTCTTCATGATGTTTCTCTACTACTACCTGGCGAAGAGCGAGGAGCGGCTCTGCACCCGCCTCTTTGGCGATGCATACGAGCGCTACCGCGAGCGCACGTCCTTCATCATCCCTGGCGACCGGTTCCTGCGGCCCCTCGCCGCCAAGATGCCCAGGCTCAAGCTCCCCGGGCTGGTCCGCGTGCCTCTCGTCCTCGCGCTCGCCCTGCTCATCTGCTTCGGCCTGATGTGGGCGATTGACGCCATCAAGCTCGCCATCCGCGAAATCCCCTACCTCCAGGCTCAAGTGCCCCTCGGCGCCGTGGACCCCGCTGCGGCGGCCGCAGCCAAAGAGCTCGCGGCTCACCAGGTCGCCGGTGTGCCCTTCGTGCAGGACGGGCGCCTCGCCGTCGTCCGAGGCCCCTACCGCAACGCCTGGGCCACGGGCTTCGCCGAGACCGTTCTCAAGCGAACCCGCGAATCGGCCACCCTCAAGCCCTTCGTCGCCTTCCTCGGCCAGCCGGGGGACGACGTGCTGATCGTCTTCTGCGGCCCGTACGAGAAGCCCGACGAGAAGGGCACGCCGGGCATGAAGAAGGGCGGAGGCCCGGGCGGCCGCGGCCCCACGCCCGACCCCGCCGGCCCCGACCGCGTCCGCCTCATCCTCATGCGATGCTCCCTCGCGGCCGGCGCGACCGTCGCCGACGCCTTCGCCGACAAGGCGAAACGCACGATCCGACAGGGCTGCATCGCACAGGTCAACGTTGCCCTCCCGCCCGCCGACGACTTCGTGGAGGCGGACGGCAAGGCGCGCGGCCCCGGCTTCCCCGGCGAGAAGCTCTGGGACTTCTTCCTCCAGCAGCTCGCCGCCCAGCCCGCTACCGAGCGCGCCACCGCGCCCGCTGTCGCCGTCCCCGGCAAGTTCGACAAGGCTACGCTCGTCCTCGTCCAGGCCCCCATCCTGCGCACCCGCCTCGACCCCCATTTCGCCGAGGACGTGCGCGACCGCCTCGCCGCCTCGCCAAAGTTCCGCGAGCACCTGCGCCGTAGCGGTGCCGGCGGACCCATCGTCCCCGTCGCCTTCCCCCGCCCCGGGCCGGACTGGTATCGCGAGCACCACGGGCTCCCGCAGATCAGCGTCTTCGTCATCCTCGCTCGCCTGGCCGAGGGCGCCGGCCCCGACGCCCTGTTCCGCAAGGGCGGCCGCGACCTCCTGAGCGCCTTCACCGCGGAGATGAACCTCAAGATCGCGCCGCCGGCCGACTGCGTTGGCGTCATCAACCCTATCGGCGCCTGGCGCGACCTCGAGGAGCGCTGGACCTTCTTCCTCAGCGGCGTCGGCGGCATGCAATTGCGCCTTCACACGCATTGAGCCGCTTGACCCGGTCACGCAAAGACTGTAATGTGCACAGTTGGTTCCACCTGCCGCTGCCCAATGTCAGGAGACGACAGAATGGCCAGAGCTTCGCGTCGGTCGTTTCTCCGGTCCACAGGCGTCGCCGTTGCGGGCGCCGCGCTCGCGCGGGGGCTCGCGCCGGGGGCCTACGCGGCGCCGGACAATGTGATCAAGCTCGGCATCGTGGGCTGCGGCGGCCGCGGCACGGGGGCGGTCATGGACGCCATGGCGTGTGGCGGCGGGCCGGTGAAGCTCGTCGCCATGGCCGACCTGTTCGAGAACCGCCTCAAAGGCAGCCTAAGCCACCTGGCGAACGCCCAGAAGGACAAGGTGGACGTTCCGCCCGACCGCCAATTCGTCGGCTTCGACGCCTACAAGAAGGCCATTGACTGCCTCGCCCCCGGCGACGTGATTCTCCTCACCACCCACGCCGCCTTCCGCCCGCTTCACTTCGACTACGCAGTCTCGAAGGGCGTCAACGTCTTCATGGAGAAGTCGTTCGCCGTGGACTCCCCCTCGACTCGTCGCCTGCTCGCCGCTGCCGACGGGTCTGAGAAAAAGGGCCTCAAGGTCGGTTGCGGCTTCATGTGGCGGCACTCCAAGGCGCGACAGGAGGTCATCAAGCGCATCCAGGGCGGTGAGATTGGCGAACTCCACACCCTCCGCATCTACCGCGTCCACGGCCCCGTCGGCTGCCCGTCCGTGCCCAAGGGCGCCAACGAACTCGTCTTCCAGCTCCAGCACCCCGCCTGCTTCAACTGGACCAGCGGCGGCTTCCTCCTCGACTGGCATTGCCACAACATAGACGTGGCCTGCTGGACCAAAGGTGCCTGGCCCGTCAAGGCCCAGGCCATGGGTGGTCGCTGCTACCCCTCAGCAGGCAATCTCTTCGACCACTACGCCGTCGAGTTCACCTTCGCCGACGGCACGAAGTGCTTCGACTTCGCCCGCCACATGCACAACTGCTGGGGCGAGTACGCCGACTACGCCCACGGCACCAAAGGCTCCGCCGTCATCATGACGAACCTCGCCCAGCCAAGCCCTAAAATCTACAAGAGCCAGCTCATGGACAAAGAGAACCTCGTGTGGCGTTGGGAGGGCGACGACGTGAATCCGTACCACGAGGAGTGGCGGGTGCTCCTCGGTGCGATCCGCGAGGACAAGCCCCACAACGAGGCGCGGCGCGCCGCCGAAGCCAACTTCGCCGGCCTGCTCGGCCGCATGGCCGCCCACTCCGGCGCCTACGTCACCTGGGACGAGGCCCTGAGAAGCGACTTCGCCCTCGTCAAGAACATTGACGCCATGACCTTCGACAGCGAGCCGCCCCTCAAGGCCGGCCCCGACGGCCTCTACGCAGCGCCACTCCCTGGTCAGACCAAGGAGCACTAGCCGCCGGCCCGACTTGTCCGGTCATCCGCCCTGGCGCCCTTGACAGCGCGCGCTACATGGGCTACCCTTCCTTTGTAGGATGGAGCTGCGGGGGTTCCTGGACCGTATCCAGGATAGGGCGTGCATGGGGCGTCGGAGTCTCCTCCAGGAGCGAGGTGCGCCATGCCCGTGCCCCCTTCGGTGCTGAAGCTCATTGCGTTGCGTTGTCCGAGGTGCGGAGGCCCCATGGCCAGGCCGGCCGTGCTGCCTGGCGCGGCGGGGGTCGTCTGTGCCGAGTGCTTCAAGGAGCTTGCCGGGCACGAGGCCCTGCCTTCGAGCCAGCACTACGGCCCGCTCGGCTTCCGACTCGGCATGAGCCTCGGGCTCCCGAAGCTCGGCTCCCCGATGACAGGCCTGCTCCGCGCGCTCGACGCCAACGGCGGCAGTGCCCCCACTCCGACCGGCTCCCAGAGCAGCGTAGGCTCGGCCGCCTCGCTGACCGAGGCCGACATCCAGAGGAGCATGCTCAACCAGCAGCAGATGCTCCAGACCCTCACGAACATCACGAAGGCCCGTCACGACGCAACGCTGGGCGCCATCAGGAGCCTCAAGCCGTAGGCGGTCCTCGGAGGCCGCGGCCCGGCACGGGCCAGCTAGCGGATGGTCTCCGGCAGTGACGTGACGAAAAGCGAATGGCTGTGTCGAAAAGCGACTGAACTTGCGCGCGGGCCTAAGGCAGCTCTACGACTACCTTTACCATGCCCGGCCTACGCGCCGCAAGGTCGGCAAAGGCGGCAGGCGCGCCCTCCAGGGGGACGCGGTGGGTGATGAGCTTGTCGGGGTGGAGATGGCCGGCCTCAAGGAGGGAGATGGCCCTGGGGAAATCGCCGAGGTTGAGACGGGAAGTCAATACCGTGGCTTCCTTTAGGACGAATTCGCGCCAGTAGGCCGTGTCGGTCTGCTCGCCTTGGCCCAGGAGCGTGACCTGACCAGCCGAGCGGACGAGTTCAAGAGCGAGTGTGGTCGGAGCAGGCTGGCCGGGGATGGGCGCCGGGTGGCCGATGGCCTCCAGCACTTTGTCCGCGCCGCGGCCGCCGGTGAGGGCCTTCACCTCGTCTAACACATTGCAATTCATAGGGTCAAGCACCACGTCGGCGCCAAGTTCCCTGGCGATGCCGAGGCGGAAGGGATCGATGTCCACGCTGATCAGGCGGCGGGCGGGGGAGCGGCGGAGGACGTCGAGGAGCGAGAGGCCGACCTTGCCAGCGCCGAGAATCGCAACTGTATCGCCCGTCTCGACTTGCGTGCGGCGCGAGGCGTGGATGGCGACCGAGTACAGCTCGACCATCACGCCCCAGTGCATCGGGAGCGCACGCGGGTAGTGGTGGACCAGGTTGGCCGGGACGACGATTCGCTCCGCGAGGCCCCCTGGGCAGTCAATGCCGACGACCTTAAGTGCTTCGCAGACATTGAGTTGCCCCTCGGCGCAGCGGGGGCAGCGCCCGCAGGCCCACACGTTGTCCACGGCCACCGGGTCGCCTGGAGCGAAGCCTTGGACGCCCGGCGCAACCTCGGCGACGATCCCTGCCAGCTCGTGGCCGAGGATGGCTGGATAGGGCACGCGGCGCTCCATCGTGCCAAGATAGACATGGAGGTCGGTGCCGCAAATGCCGACGGCTTTGGGGGATATGGCAATGGTGCCTGGGGTGAGAGGCGGCTCCGGCACCTCACGAATGGCCATTCGCTGTCGGGCTTCGAGGAGGGCGGCTCGCATCGGCTAGCACCCAAGGACAGCGCCCCACGAATGAAGGGACAAGAGCCAGTGTCTTGCTCCCAGAGGGAGCACAGTGGGTTGCCGGCGGCTTCAGCCGCCGGACGCCTGCGCCAGAGATAGAGAAGTCCCGAAGGGACGGCAGACACCTGTGCCGCGCCGCGTCCGTGAAGGCTTCTGCCGTTCCTTCGGGACTGGGCCGCGTGTGCGCCGCGTTCCGGCGGCTGAAGCCGCCGGCCACCCACTCCAGTCCCTTCGGGACTGTGAACTTGTCCCCCTATCTGCGGGGTGTTGTGCTAAGTCATTGTTTCCTCGAGACATAGGCGGCGAGGACGTGGTCGGGGCCGCCTGGCGGGCTGGGGGCGTAGAGCAGCATGTCGCTGCAACCGTCGCCATTGAGGTCACTTATGGCGATGCCGCCAAAGTCGGGCAGCTTCTCGAGCGCGATGTCGGGCCGGCTGGAGAACAGCCGCCGGCGGTCGCCCGAGTTGAAGTAGATCGAGAGCCGCTCGGTTTCGCTGCGAACGAGGAGGTCGGGGCGCCCATCGCCGTTGAAATCCCCCTCGAATCTCATCATGGTCGAGAGATAGCGCTCCCAGACCAGGCCCATCAGCGTCTCGGTGGGGTCCACCTTGAAGCGGAGTGACACTGGGAGCGAGTAGGCGGGCCTCTGTGGATATTCGTTGCCCTTCCGGTCGAACAGGAAGAAGTTCACGTAGCCGTCAATCTTCCCCATGCACTGGCGGATCCAGTTGCCGATGTCCACCGGCGTGATGTCGGTCTTGAACATGGCGAAGTCGAGCGCGCCATCGCCATCGAAGTCGTAGAGCGGTAAGTTGGTGTGTATCAGGACGTTCTGGTCCTGGACCAGTTTGGCTTGGGCAGGGAGGCGGCCATTGGCGTCGGCCAGTTTGACGGCGGCGGTGGTGAGGATTCGGAAGACGTCCTTCACATCGTTGTCCTCGATGAAGAGGTCGAGGTGGCCGTCGCCATTGATGTCCACGCGGCGGATGTTAGGGGAGCGCGCCTCGTCGCCCTCGCCCGTGAGCCTGGCCCGCGAGGTATCGAAGGAGCCGTCTATCCTATGGGCAAACCAGTACTTACGGCCAAAGTAGTCGGGGCCGGCGACCAGATCTATGCGGCCGTCACCGTTCACGTCGCGCGGCTCGACCGGGGTGACTGAGACCCGGAACCAAGGGGTGCGTGGGAGTTTCTGGCCAAGAGCATCGGGTCTGGCTCCGGGGGCTGGGTAGTGGCCGATGAGAGGATGAACGGGAAGAGCGATCGGCTTTGCGAACTGGCCGGGGGCGGTCTGGATGTAAAGGTCAGTGCCCCCGTCGTGGGGGACGAGCACGTCGTCGCGGCCATCGCCGTTGGCGTCGAAGGCGAAGTTCCAGGGGAGGACGGGGACGTTGGGCTGATCGTCTACGGCGATGGCGGCCCGTATGGCCCCCATGAGCAGCACACCCTCGCGATTGATCAGGGGGGTGAGCTTGGTGAGGAAGCGGCCGTTTTCCTGGGCGAAGCAGGAGACGCCGTCCGGGGTCATGACCAGAATCTCTTTGCCCTTGGCGGGGAGGACGTCTGCCACGTCGGCGAAGTACGCAAGTGGCCCAGTGACAAGGAGTTCGGACGCCGTGGAGTAGCCTGCCGGCTGGGTGGGGTCCGCGCGGAAGACCGAGATGCGGCCGCCGGACAGCGCGATGAGGTCGCGGCGGCCCGTGCCCGTGAGGTCTTCGGCGAAGGCTCCGAAGTGGGCCTCGCCAGCCAGGTCGAGCCGGCGGAAGCTGACACCACCCGCGTGGACTGCGGAAACGAGCACACCGAGGAGCGTCACGAAGGCTCTCATAGAGTAATGTCCCTGCGACAGAAGACGATGAGGGAGATGGCGAGGGAGACGGCGATGTACCCCGCGGAGATGGCGACGCCCGTGAGCGCATCGTCCCATCGTGGCAGCGTGCCGCCGCTGGCCTCGAGCATCAGGGTCGAGATGCGGCTGATCGGGTAGTTGTAGGCGAAGGGGCCGAGGTGGTGCTGAACGACGGGGATGAACTTGCTGACCTCAAGAGACATGAAGATGCCCACCGACAGGCCGACCGCCAGGCCCGTGGAGTCCACGAGGGTGCCGATGAGGAAGCCGACGCTGACCGCGGCGAGGACGGGGACGATGAGGAGGAGGAAGCCGAAGAGAATCTCCCCTATGACCACGCCCTTGGCCAAGAGCACGGCCCAGCCATAGGCTGGGTGGTACTTAAGAACGTCGCCATAGGATGGGAATCCCCCTGCGGGGGCGCCCTCGGGCTGCCACTCGGACGCGGCCGAGGGGTCCTGAACGGTGCCACCGACGACATAGGAGGCAAGACCCGCGACGAGGACGATGGCGACCGTGGCGACGATGAGCGAGAGAATCTTCGCGGCGGCCAGCTCGATGCGGCGGAGAGGGCGGGCGAGGACCGTGTTGAGCGTCCGGCCCGTGGCCTCGGTGGACATGGCCATGGCGCCCAGCGCCACGAGGAGGATGATGCCGACCTGGAGGCCATAGGTGCCGCTCGTGACCCACAGGCTGTAGTTGGAGAAGCCACGCGTCCCCATGTCGCGTGTGAACGCCTTGGCGGCGATGGCAAGCCCTGTGGTGACGACGAGCGTGAGGATGAGCGCGGCGGGGAAGAGCTTGTGCGAGAGGAGCTTGCGGAGCTCCACCCAGGTGAGGCGGGCGGTCCGCCGAAGGCTGCCGAGGACAGGGATGGGGCGGCGCGAGCCTGGGGGCTTCATTGCTCTTTCGTCAGCTCCATGAACAGGGTGCGCAGGCTCTTGAGCTGTGGGGAAAGCTCCTCGAGCGCAACGCCGCCTTTGACCAACAGCTCCGCGATCTGGCGGGCATCCTCCTGCCGCGTGGTTATGAGGAGGCGGTTATTCTCGCCCGCGACGCCGTGAACCCAGGGGCGGCCTTCGAGGAGAAGGCGTGCCTTCGCGGGGTCCGACACGACGATGCGGTAGGTGCGCAGCTCCTCGGCCAGGAGCGACCGGACTTCGCCGCACACGAGTAGTCGGCCTTCCTTGATGATTGCTGCGCGGTTGCAGATTTCCTCGACCTCGTCGAGGAGGTGGCTGGAGATGAAGATGGTGATCCGCTCCTCCCTTGCCAGGCCGCGAAGCAGGTGCAGGAACTCGCCTTTCCCCTCGGGGTCGAGGCCGGTCGTCGGCTCGTCGAGGATCAGGAGCGGCGGGCGCGTGAGCAGGGCCTGGGCGATGGCGAGCCGCTGGAGCATGCCGTGGGAGTAGGTCTTGACCTTCTTGAAGCAGGCCTTCTGGAGGCCGACGGCCTCGATCACCTCGTCAATGCGGCCCTTGGGCACGCCGCCCGCGACCTGCGCGAGAAGGGCCAGATTCTTGCGGCCCGACAGGTGCCGGTAGAAGGCGGGGATGTCCACCATCGCGCCGATCTGCGCGATGGCTTCGAGGAAGTTGCGGCGGGCGTCTATCCCGTTCACCTCGATGCGGCCGCTCGTGGGCCGCACGAGGCCCACGATCATCCGCATCGTCGTCGTCTTCCCCGCCCCGTTCGGCCCGAGGAACCCGAACACGTCGCCCTCATTCACCTCGATGCTCAGCCGGTCCACGGCCGTGAAGCGCCCGAAGCGCTTCGTGAGGTCGCGGGTTCGCAGCACAGCGTTCGCCACCGTCATCCATCCTTCCAGCGGTCGTGAGCGCTACGTCGCCACAAGTTTCCGGAGCGCCTCAACAAGCCCTGCGAAGCGGGGGCACCGACGTGTGATGGCCGCCAGGTGGTCCTCGGTAACGGGGGCGAAGAAACTGCGGCTGTCGTCCACGTCATTGTAGTTTCGCCCTGCAAAGTGGCGGAAGAGAAACCGGACAATCGTCTTGGGATACTTCAGGAGGTTCTGCTCCTCCGGGCGGCTGTGGTTATAGTGCTTCGTGATGTTGGCAGTGGTTCCCAGGTAGGAACTCAGGCGCTCGGAAGACGCCAGGTAGAGTACCTCGAAGTCATGACAGAAGGGGTGTGGGTGGAACCGCTCAATGGCCTGGTTGACGCGGTTGGGGGCCAGGCGTGCGCCCAATTCACGCTTCACTTCCCGCGTCAACACGGCCTGAAGTTCCGCACAATCCCTGTATGCCAAGCGGGTGTTCTCGTACGACGCATTCGGCGCGACATCGGGGCAGGCGAACACGTGGTCGTCGAGCCGCTTCGCCAGGATGGCGGCCGCAGCCTTCCCGACCCTTGGGAGGAACTTCGCGCCGTGCAGAGGCAGGGGGCGCCTCAATCGGCGCGATGTGTAGAGCCCCTTGAGCAGTTGAGGCAGCGCGTGGACTTCCGTATCTCCCTCAACGAGAATGTAAATCGTCATCCCAGCTCATCCATCTCGCCGGAGATCATCGCGTCGCGGAGGCGCTCGCGGTCCACCTGACGCTCGCCGGCCACCTCCTCTGTGAGAAGGTCGGCCAGGATGTCGTGGTCCTTGGGCCACACGATCTGGGCCTCGCCGTCCCGCTTCCGCATCACCGCGATGCTCTCCAGAGGCATGCCATAGAGGAGGTCGGGAGAATGGGTGAGCACAATCACCTGGCTCCTCTGCGCCGCGCGCTGCAAGAGACCGCCGACCAGCGGCAGCAGCTTCGGGTGCAGCCCAATCTCCGGCTCGTCAATGCAGATCAAGGTTGGCGGGTGCGGGCTGAGGCAGACCACACCAAGGATGAGCAGGCGCAGGACGCCGTCGGAAAGGTCCGCAGCGGAGAGGATCGCGCTGACATCGCGCTCGCGCCACTGGATGCCCGCATATCTGGTGCCCGGCACCGGCATGGGTGTCAGCGCAACAAACTCCGGGACGGCAGAACTGAGGAAGCTCTGGAGTTCCGCCCATTGTTCGCGGAACTCCAGATTGGTCGCCATAGTGAGAAGCACAGATGCGAGGTTACTGCCCGTTGCGTCGAGCACGAACTCGCCCGCTATCGGGGCAGCCTGACGCAGTTGGGCAACTCGGGTGACTTGCGGGTCCACATGGAAGCGCCACCCCAGGATCGCGTCCCGTACAGCGAAGCTGCGCTGTAAGTGGGAGTCGGTCGCATGACTCAGCAAGGGTTCGTTGGGCCGAAGGTGCGGCCAGAGCGAGGAACTGCCTCCTTCGGCGATCTGTCCGTTCCCCGCGGACCGGACAAGCGGCTTCGCAGCGCCCATATGCAACTCGTACTCCTCGATGAGGCGCTGTCCCTTCGGGTCGTCCCTGTTCGCGTGGCGGGGGCGGGATAGCTCCTCTGCGACGATCTGTGGAGGCGCTGCCCCCCTGATCTGGATGCTGTAGTCGTAGAGCGCACTTGTGGCCCCTCCGCCCCACGGCAGGTTGAGGGTCAGCCCGCAACTCATCGCCTCGCCCGCACTTGGGTGAAATGGCTTGCCGAGCGCCGGCGCTGCCTCAAGACCTGGGGGAAGCAATGGTCCGACCGCGCAAGTGTGGATGATGCGCAGAAGCTCGACGAAGCTTGACTTGCCGGTGGCGTTGGCGCCGATGATGACGTTGATGCCGGGCTGGAGCTTCGTCTCGAAGTCCTTGAAGAGGCGGTAGCCCCTCACGCGGATGTGCTCGATCATGGGCCGTCCCCGATTGCGCAAAGCCCCGGGGCAAAGATGGCTGCGCGAGACGTAGCCGCAAGCGTCCCGCTTGCGGTTGCCGCCAGCCTTCGACAAGCGGGACGCTTGTCGATACGAGAATCCGTAACGCGAGCCATTCAGTACGCCTTCGCGAGGATGACGCGGGCGTGGGCCGCCCCGCCGGTGAGGAAGCAGGGGCCTTGGGGGTCGCCGCCCTCGCGCGGGATGCAGCGGATCGTGGCCTTCGTCTCCTCCTGTATCTGGAGCTCCTGCTCGGTCGTGCCGCCCCAGTCGGCGAGGAAGAAGCCGCCCTCGGCCTCGAGGCGCTCCCTGAACTCCGCATAGGTCTTCACCTCGCGGGTGTTGGCCTGGCGGAAGGCGAGGGCCTTGTCGAAGAGGCCCTTCTGGATGGCGGCGAGGGTCTCAGGCACCTCCGCGGGAGCCTGGTCGGCGGCCACAGTGCGCTTCTCGCCCGTGTCGCGGCGGGCGAACACCACCTGGCCCTGCGCCACGTCGCGCGGGCCGACCTCGATGCGGAGCGGCACGCCCTTCAGCTCCCATTCGTTGAACTTCCAGCCCGGCTTGTATTGCTCGCGGTCATCGAGCCGCACGATGAGGTCCTTCGGCAGCGCGTCGCGGATGCCATTGGCGAAGGCCAGCACGACCGCCCGCTCCTCGTCGGTCTTATAGATGGGCACGATGACGACGTGGATGGGCGCAAGCTTGGGGGGCAGGACGAGCCCCTGATCGTCGCTGTGGGCCATCACGAGCGCGCCGACGAGGCGGGTGGAGACGCCCCAGCTCGTGGCCCACACGTGCTGGCGCTGGCCCGCGTCGTCCTGATAGGTCACGTCGAATGCCTTGGCGAAGTTCTGGCCCAGGTTGTGCGAGGTGCCGGCCTGGATGGCCCGCTTGTCCTGCGTCATCGCCTCGATGCAGTAGGTGCGGACGGCGCCGGCGAACTTCTCGGCGTCCGTCTTGAGGCCGCGGATGACGGGGAGGGCCATGAAGTCCTCGGCGAAGCGGCGGTAGACCTCGAGCATGCGGAGGGCCTCCTCCTCGGCCTCGGCCGCCGTGGCGTGGGCCGTGTGGCCCTCCTGCCAGAGGAACTCGCACGTGCGCAGGAACAGGCGGGGGCGCATCTCCCACCGGACCACGTTTGCCCACTGGTTGATCAGCAGCGGCAGGTCGCGGTGGGACTGAATCCACTGCTTGTACATGGCCCAGATGATGGTTTCGGAGGTCGGGCGGATGTAGAGGGGCTCCTCGAGCTCCTTGCCGCCGCCGTGGGTGACGACGGCGCAGTGGGGGGCGAAGCCCTCCACGTGCTCCGCCTCTTTCTTGATGAAGCTCTCGGGGATGAAGAGCGGGAAGTAGGCGTTCTGGTGGCCGGTCGCTTTGAACATGCCGTCGAGCGCCCGCTGCATGTTCTCCCAGATCGCGTAGCCGTGGGGGCGGATGACCATGCAACCGCGCACGGGCGCGTAGTCGGCCAGTTCCGCACGCTGGACAAGCTCCACGTACCACTGCGCGTAATCTTCTTCGCGCTTCGTCAGCTTCGCCAAGGGGAACTCTCCTGCCGGTGTCGCCTGAAAGCCGCATTATAGCCGAGGGATCGGGCGATTGCAAACGAGGCAGAAGATGGCATCGCGTCGGGCGGATCAGATCCGTCGGATCGGTCGGATCCGTCGGATCGGTCCGAGCCGTGCCATCCGCGCCAGGCGCACGGCCTCGCGCCCACTCCGCGGTTGACGGCCCGCCCCGCCTTGCGTACGATGGGCCCGCAGTGGGCAGGGGCAGGAGACCGACTCATGACCCGACGCGAGCGCGTGGCGGCGGCTCTGGCGCACGAGCAGCCCGATGCCGTCCCCTACCACATCACCTTCACCATCCCCATCTGCCAGAAGGTGGAGCAGCATTTCGGCACCGGCGACCTGGACGGCCTGCTCGGCAACCACCTGGCCTGCGTGAACGCCCTCACGCCAGAGGCCTGGACGGAGGTCCAGCCAGGCTTCTGGCGCGACGAGTTCGGCGTCATCTGGGACCGCACGGTGGACAAGGACATCGGGAACGTGGCGAACTGCCTGCTGCCCGAGCCGCGGCTCGACGGCTACACCTTCCCCGACCCGCACGACCCGCGCCGCTACGCCCACTACGCCGCCTTCTGCTCCGCACACGCCGACGCCTATCGCCTCTCCGACATCGGCTTCTCCCTCTTCGAGCGGGCATGGACCCTGCGCGGGATGGAGAACCTGCTGATGGACATGTACCTCCACCCCGACTTCGTCGAGGAGTTGCTCGACCGCATCGTGGAGTTCAACCTGGGCGTGATGAGCCACGCCGTCCAGTTCCCCGTCGAGGGCTGCCGGTTCGGGGACGACTGGGGGATGCAGCGGGGCGTCATCATGGGCAAGGCCCTCTGGCGCCGCTTCATCAAGCCGCGCCTGGCCCGCCAATACGCCCTGGCCCACGAACACGGCAAGCGCGTCTTCATCCACTCCTGCGGCGCCGTGGCCGAGCTGTTCCCAGACCTCATCGAGATCGGGGTGGACTGCTTCAACCCCTTCCAGCCGGAGGTGATGGACGTCTACGCGATGAAGCGGAAGCACGGGAGCCGCATCTCCTTCTACGGCGGCGTGAGCACCCAGCGCACGCTCCCCTTCGGCACGCCGGACGACGTGCGGGCCGAGGCCCGCCGGCTCATGGCCGAGGTCGGCCGCGGCGGCGGCTACATCCTCGCCCCCGCGCACGACGTGCCGAAGGACGTCCCGCTCGAGAACGTCCTCGCGCTCATCGAGACCTGTCGGGAGCAGGCGGCGTAGCGGCAAGCGTCCCGCTTGCCGTCCGCAACCGGGACGGTTGGGGCCACAGCGGGCAGGGGCGAGTTGACTTTCCCGCGCGCGCTTCGTACAATCCGAAGTGAGCGGACACTGGAACTGAATCGGGGAAAGCCATGGTACACTGCGAGCTGATCAAGATCATGATCACCGAGACGGCGGACCCGCAGGTGATCGTGCTGAAGGAGGTGGGCGGGGAGCGGGCGTTTCCGATCCTCATTGGCATCTCGGAAGCGATTGCCATTGACCGCAAGATCAAGGGCTACGAGCCTGCGCGGCCGCTCACCCACGACCTGCTGGCCAGCGTCCTCACGAGCCTGGGCGGGCGGCTCGAGCGCATCGAGGTCTGCGCCCTCCAGGAGAGCACCTTCTTCGCCAAGCTCATCGTCTCGCGCAATGGCGAGGTCGTGGAGGTGGACGCCCGGCCGAGCGACGCCATTGCCCTGGCCGTGCGCCTCGAAGCTCCCATCTTTGTTGCGGAGGAGGTCATCACCGAAGTCTGCCAGTGAGTTCCCGATGCGGAGTGGGAACTCCGCATTCGACTTAGGCGGGTTGGCCGAGTGGTCTATGGCGTCGGTTTTGAAAACCGTTGCCCTGATTCCCCAACACAAGACGGAACGCAAGACACGCCAATGGCTTACGGCGACGGCGCCGGCTGCGCCTCCCCTGGGGCCGCAGCGCCAGTGCAAGGGTCCGCGGAGCAGTGCAGCCCCGATCTGGCAGAGGTCAAGGCCGCATGGCGTGGTCTTTCCGCCACGGCCCGAGCTGTCATCCTGGAGGTCGTGCGCCGCGACTTGAACGCCCGGCGCGAGCGCGACGGGCAGATCGCCCGCGACGCCTGGCGGGGAGTCCGTCGGCAACGGCGCACTGAGGGGAGGGCCGCCCGATGATCCCCACCCTCGACGCCCCGGCCCCCGTGCCCCTCGACGCCCTCCCGGCGGCCGCCCCCGCCGCCGTGCCCGTCGAGGGCGGCCCCGTGGCCGCCGTGGTAGAGGTGAAGCTGCCGACGGATGCACGGCTGCTGGCAGCGTGGGCGCGCGAGAGGTGTCCGCACTTGAAGCCCGACGGCAAGTGCCGACGGGCGCGCGGCGGGTGCGCCCTCCTGGGGCTGCCCCCGCGCCGCTGCCAGTGGGCAGAGCAAGGGCCGGCGGTGGCCGCCCCCGAGCCGGTCTACCGCGCGTACCTGGCAATGGCGGGTGGGCCGTGGTGGGCCGGACGGCGCAGAGCGGCCGCCGCTATCGGGAGGCCCCGGGCCGCCGCCGGCCGGCTGTGCAAGTGCGGCCGCTCCCTCGCCCCGCGTCGGCGCATGTGCGACCGCTGCCGTGCCGCGGCCCGGCGCCACACCAACACCGAGTCACAAAAGCGATGGCGAGCGAAGCTGGCGGGTGTAGAGCAGTTAGCGCCATAGGGGTCTACCTGCCTTTGCCCCGTGTGGCCGCCGCCACACGCGACGCCTGGCACACGGGCGGGCGTCCTGAGCGACCGGGGGGCGGCGCAAACTTTCGGGCTTCGGCCCGCCGACCGAACCGCACTGCGCACGCGCATTTTCACGGGTTTTGGGGGGTGGGGGGGGCGCCCTGCCGCAGACGCTCAGAACGCGCCGCGTGACCTGCCCCCCGCCCCCCCCCTCATGACCAACCCATTCCTGGCATCGTACGACCCGACCTCCCGCCCATCCAGCCAATCCCGGAGCGTCACCTCCCCCGAATCGTCCAGCCCGCTCAGACAATACCGAAACACCGCCCCCACAAAACGCTCCTTCGTAGGGAACGGCAGACCGTAGAAAACGCCCGACACCCACACGACCGGGAACTTGCTGTTGAGCTCCACCTTCTTGAACGCCCCGATCCCCTCTGCCCGCGCAATCAACGTGACCCGCTCCTGCTGCGCCGCCAACGACTTGTCCCACAGAGGCGCCCTCGCACACCCGCCCTGCTGCATGCGCGCGAGGCCACCCAACAGCGCGAGCAACGACACCCCGCCCACGATAGCGGCCCCAATGGTCACCTTCCGCCGCCACCGACATTCCCCGCACGCGAGATCGAACTGAAACCACCCCAAGCCGCACCTTTGGCACACGAACATGGCCCGCCCCCAACTCGATGCCCAGGAACCGATACACCCCGCGCCGCTCCTCCTCAGACAGAGCGACCGCGAGCTTCGCCCCCGTGCTCGTCATCGGGCTGCCCTGCCTGCCGCCATTGAATGTCACTGGCGGTCTGGAGTCAAGTCCAGGTGGGCCGCGGTGGGGAGGAGCCTTCAGCGCGGGCAGAGAGGCCACTTGCGCGGCCCCCGGACTGGCGTAGAATGGAGGCCAGAGAGACCGCGATCCGCGGGCGGGGCTAGGGCGACGGCCCGAACCCCGGAGCTTCACCGGCCCGCCCCGCCCGACCTTCCCTGAAGCCGCATCGAGGAAGCCGATGCCGACCCCCCCCACGTTCTGGTGGACACTGATGGACAATCTCGAGAAACTCCTCGTGGCCGTCCAGAACGCCCAAGCGATCAGCCGTTGGGACCGCGCCAACGTCCAAGTCGTCGAGGCGATGATCGTTCACTACTGGCCGAAGTGCGGTCTTACGCAGCCGCCGCCCCTCTTTGACCCCCTGCTGAGGCCGCGCACCATCGCGGAGGCGCTTGACGCGATCCTTGCCCCCGGCAACATCCCCGCTGCGGCACGGCATGTCGAGGCCATCATGCTTTGGGTGGACGCTTCCGGGGGGCGCGCCATATTCGGCCCCGGCGGGTGGGCCGTTGCGCAAGCGACCGCAGACAGGAGGCGGAAGGCTGCTGAGCGGGCGGAATGGCAGCGCCGTTGCGGGCCGGGAGAGCCTTACCCCGAGAGCCGAGAGGCGTGGATCGCCCTGGCGAGCCGTGCCGGAGTGCCGGCGAGCTATCTTGTCGGGGATGCTTTCCGGCTCCACTTCCCTGAGACTTGCGTGACGGTCCTGGGCTGGCTTGAACGGCGGCGGGAGCGAAGCCAAGCCGAGCGGCCCGAGGGCGAGCACGTCGAGGCCACGGCAGAGGACGCCACGGCGCCGACTGCGAGTGCCCCGCCGCGAGCGTGGGGGGATACGCGGACGGTCAAGGAATGGGCTGGGCACTTCGGCTATTCTTGGAAGGCCATGAAGAAACACCTGGTGGACTGGCAAGAGGAAGGCACGGCGCGCAAGGTGGGGAGCCGTTGGCAAGTGGCGAGCGACCTTGCCCCGACGAGTCGGTAGATTCCGGGAGATTTCGGGAACTTCCTGCCCTTTTCGGCCCGCCCCTTCCCGACCGTGGTAGACTGCCGCGCGGTTGAAACGACAACCGTACTGGAGTCTGACCAATGGCCGACCGCTTGCTTGACGTGGTGGCCGTGGCAACCCGCCTGGGGCTGACTCGCGGCGAGATTGCACGGCTTGTGCGCGAGGGAACCCTGCCCCATATCGCCCTGCCCAACGGCGAGATTCGGTTTGACGCCGGCGAGGTTGCGGCCTGGATTGACAGTCGCCGGCGGCCCGCGGCGCTGGCCCGAGAGGGAGGGCCGTCCAATGAGTAAGCGCCAAGCCGCCCACGATCCCTTTGCCGGCATACCCTCCGCTGAGGAGGTGTGCAAGGGCATGCTTTCGGCTGACGAACTGTTCAAGGGCACACCCACTGCTGAGGAGCTTTTCGGGGTGGGCCGCCCAGCGAGGACGCCCCCGCCCGCCTCCCGCGACGCCCGCGGCGTCAGTGGGGGCGCCCGACTCAAGCCATCGAGACTCAAGGCAAGGTACGGTCTGCCGTCGAGGCGAGCCGGCCGCGCCTCGGGCCAGCGCCGGCCAGAGGGGGGCGCCCAATGAGCACACCGCGATCCGTGCCGGCCCCCACCCTCGACGCCTGCCGGACTCTGACCGTGGGAGAGGTGGGGGAGCTTCTGCGCCTGAGTCATCGCAGCGTGTGGCGCCTGGCGGCCCTGGCCGCGGCGGGCCGCGAGAGCTTCCCGACGCCGATCACGATCGGACCGCGGCTGCGGCGCTGGCGCGCCCGCGACGTGGCCGCCTACCTGGACGCCCTGCAAGACAAGGGGAGGCCATGAGCGGGCAAGGCAGCTTCAGCGCCGCTGGCTTCTCGCGTGTGCCGGCGAGCGTGTGCCAAGCGCTCCCGGAGCTTTCGGGGAGCGCGGCGAAACTTGCCATTGCCCTGTGCCGCTATGCCGACGGCGACGGCCGGTGCCATCCGAGCGTCCGCACCCTCATGAGCGACACGGGGATCAAGGACACACGGACGTTCAACCGGGCGCGGGGCGAGCTGGCCCGCGTGGGCCTGCGCTGGGAGCGGAACCGACGCGGGCCGCTGCGGTACGCCTGGGGGTCATGTGTGGAACCGCTACACACACGGGGAGGCGCAGAGACCCCGCCCGCCGTGTGTGGAACCGCTGCGCCCGTGGTGTGTGGAACGGCTGCGCCTGCGGTGTGTGGAACGGTTGCACACAGAACAGCCCATGAGATCAACCCAGAGAACAGCAGCAGAGCCGCCGCTGCTGCCTTGCTTCGCGCGCACTTCCACCTCGCAGAGCCAGAGGCCGAACGCTACGCCCAGCAGTGGCCCCTCGACGAGATCAAGGGCGGCCTGGCCGTCCTGGCACAGCGGAACGGGAGCGGGGGAGTCAGGAACCCCTTCGCCTATTTCCTCAAGCTGCTGCGGGAGGGGTGCGCAGCGGACCCCGCCACGGCCGCGGAGCTTCGCTACCGCGAGCTGGCCGCCTTTGTCCGGGGCGGGGGCGCGAGCCGAGTCCAGATCGGGGCGGAGCCGTGGCGACTGGGCTTGAGTCCAGACGGGCGGATCATGGCGACTCACTTCACCACTGGGCATGAACGCCCCCTCGACTGGCCCGAGGCCGAGTCCCTTCTGGCCCCCCTCATGGAGCAAGCCGCCCGCCACGAGTCGAGCGACGGCGAGCCGCCTCGCCCCTCCCCGCCGCCGGGAGCGCAGACGGGCGGCGCCGGATTCTCCTCTTGACACGGGGGATCATCTGTGTTACCTTCTGGTGCAATGAAGCCCAAGCAAGCACAACCGAGCCTTGAAAGACTGCTGCGGGACGCCCTGGGCGCTACGGCTGAGTCGTGGCGTAGCATCGCCCTGGGAGCGGGTGTGCCCGTGCCCTGTGTGACCCGCTTCGCGCAAGGGCAGCGGACCTTGAGCCTGCCCACAGCCGACAAGCTGGCCGCCTACCTGGGGGTCCGCTTCCTGGCCCCCGAGCCGCCGCCCAAGCCAGAGACGCCGCCCGACGCGCGGTTGGGTGCGGCGGTCCGCAAGGCTGCCGAGATCGCAGCCGGACACCCCCGGAGGGGGAGTGCCAGAGGGTAACATAACTGATGTTATCGGACGTAGATGGGGCGCCCCCCGAAAACGTGCCCGGATTGGCCGATTCAAGGGCTTCTGTGAGGGGTAGGAAATGGCGAGCATCTTCAAGCGAGGTCGAGGTTGGGTAGTGACCTTCTATGACGGGCATGGGGTGAGGCAGTGGGTCCGCGCCCCCGACAAGTCCACTGCCGAAAGGATCAAGCTCCACGCCGAGTCGGACGCGGCCATGAGGCGGGCGGGGATGGGCGATCCGCGAGAGGCGCAAGCCGCAGAGGCAGAGCGCCGGCCGCTGCGCGATCACCTGGCAGACTACCAGAGGGCGATAGAGGCCGCGGGCCGGACGCCCAAGCATTCCGCTATGACGGCGGCGCGGGTGGGGCGCCTTCTCGACGCGACGCGGGCGGTCCGCATCAGTGACCTTCTGCCGGCCACGTTCCAAGCCGCCGTGGGCAAGCTCCTGTCGGGGGGGCTGTCGAAGCAGAGCGGGACGCACTATGTCCGGGCCGTCAAGGCATTCTCGACGTGGCTATGGCGGGAGGGCCGCTGCCGTGACGACCGCCTGGGGCCGCTGCGGGGCTACAATGCCGCAGAGGACCGCCGCCGCGAGCGCGCCCCCCTGGGCGACGGCGAGATCAGGCGGGTCGTGCGCGCCGCCCTTGAAGGCCCCGCCGTCGAGGGTGTGCCGGGCGACGTCCGGGGCATGGCCTATGTCGTGGCGAGCTTGAGCGGGCTTCGCGCCGGCGAGCTTCGCAGCTTGACGCCTGAGAGCTTCAAGCTGGGCGCCGAGCCGCCCGCCGTGGTGGTGGCCGCCCGCAGCAGCAAGCGGCGACGGCTTGATCGGCAACCCCTCCCGCCTGGGGTCGTGCCGCTGTTGAGGGCGTGGCTGTCGGGGCGGGCCGCCGGCGAGCCGGTCTTTCCGCTACCGCGCCACACGGCCCGCATGTTGAGGCACGACCTGGCCGCCGCCCGCGGAGCGTGGCTTGCAGAGGCGAGCACGGCAGAGGAGCGCGAGAGGCGAGAGGAGAGCGACTTCCTGTCTTACCGCGACGGGGAGGGCCACTACCGCGACTTCCACAGCCTGCGGCACACCTTCATCACGGGGATCGTCCGCGTGGCAACGCCTCGCGTGGCGCAAGACCTGGCCCGCCATTCGACGCCCGCGTTGACCATCGGCGCCTACTCCCACAGTGACGACGCGGAGCGGTCCCGAGCCGTGGCGTTGCTGCCTTGGGGCCGCAGCGCCAGTGCAGCGGGCCAATCCCAAGTCGTGGCAAGTCGTGGCAACGGAACGCCACTTGACTCCCACGGGCAGCTTGTGCTATCATCAGCGTGGAATGGCGAGGATCGCCAGTTTGACAGCATCCGGCGGGTTGGCCGAGTGGACGAAGGCGACGGTTTTGAAAACCGATAGGGGCGAAAGTCCCTCGCGGGTTCGAATCCTGCACCCGCCGCCACATCTTTCTTCCCCACTCAAGGAGGGAGCCATGAGAGCCCTTTCCACCGTGCTCCTGGCAACTGTCGTTGCGCCCGGCTTGGCCGCGCTCGCCGCCGAGGAGGAGGGGTTCACATCGCTCTTCGACGGCAAGACGCTCAATGGGTGGACAATCAACTGTCTGCCGAAGGATAGGGAGCTAGCGGCGAAGGCATGGACGGTGGACCAGGGGACTCTCCTGGCCGACACGACGGGCCACCGGGAGCATTTCTACATTCTGCTGGCGACGAACAAGGAGTACGGCGACTTCGTGCTACGCTTCCGCCTACAGGTTCCCCGCGGCGTGAGGGGAAACAGCGGGGTGCAAATCCGCAGCCGCTACAATCAGCAGACCGGCTGGATGGAGGGGCCGCAGGTGGACATCAATCCGCCGAACCCGCAGCTCACGGGCAAGCTCTGGAACGAAGGCCCCGGCCCCCATCGCTGGCTCTCGAACGAGCCGGTGAAGGACCTCAAGTTCTTCTACGCCGACGAGGGCGACGGCTGGAACGACATGGAGATCGCCGCCAAGGGGATGCGCATCAAGGTGCTCCTCAATGGCGTGACGACGGTGGACTACGACGGCTCAGGCGTGCTCGACGACGAGCTACACAAGAAGCACAATGTGGGTACGCGCGGCGTCATCGGCCTCCAAATCCACTCCCACGACGAGCTCAAGCTCCGCTTCAGGGACCTCAGGATCAAGGAACTCTAGAGCCACGTCTCCCTCTCGCCCAGCGCATCGCCGCTAGTGTGACAGGGGGAGGTCCGGTCGTGCTTGCTGGTGGGCAAGCGGTCAATCCGCCTCGACGCGGCAGACAGGCTGGGCCGCTACGTCGGGATCCAGGTGGTGCTGCCACAGACTGAGGGCCTTGTAAGGAAAGGAGAGCGACGATGACGACGGAGGAGCGGCTTGCGGCAGTCGAGGCCAGCCTCGCGCGTGTGCGGCTGGCGAACCGCTGGCTCTTGGCAGCCCTGGGCATAGGCGTTGCAGCGTGGGCTGCATTGGCGGTGCTTGGGCCACCGGCCGCCATGGCTCAGGCGGCCCGGCCGGCGCGGGTGGTCGAGGTGCAGGAGTTCCGAGTTGTGGAGACGGACGGGAAGCGACGGGCCACTCTAAGTGTGGACGACAACGGGATGGGCCTGAGGCTGTACGATGCGGCGGGGAAGGGGCGGGCGAGCCTCTTGCTGCTGACGGAGGGGCCGCGTTTGGCGCTCTTCGACGCCGCGGAGAAAGGGCGGATGAGCCTCTTGGTTTCGGAGGACGGCGTGCCAAGCCTGATGGTGAGCGGCGCTGCTGGGAAGGGTGCGGCGGCCCTGACACTAAGCAAAGGCGAGCCGGCTCTGGTGTTCAAGGACGCAACGGGAAAGGGCGGTGTGGTGCTGGATCTCAATGAAGGCGAGCCGCAGATGCTGCTCCTGGACCGGACTGGGAAGGGCCGGGTGTGCCTCTCATTCGACGAAGGCGAGCCGGCCCTGATGCTGACAGACGCGGCGGGGAAAGGGCGGGCGACGCTGGGCATGCTCGATGGTGAGCCGTACCTGGGGTTGTCGGACGCGGCGCGCAAGAACCGGGCGAATCTCACGCTGCGCAAAGGCGAGCCGGCCCTGCTGCTGTCCGATGCGGCGGGCAAGGGCGGGGCGGTCTTCGATCTGAGCGGAGGCGCGCCGCGGCTCCTGCTCTTGGACGTGCTGGGGAAGAGCCGGGCGTCCCTTACGCTCAGCAAAGGGCAACCGAATCTGGCGTTCACTGACGCGGCCGGGAAGGTGGTTTGGCAGGCGCCGC
>Ga0194125_10004285_pt1 | contig 22355 bp, 20 predicted proteins | sample TA2KigC250mmetaG_FD_148626 | JGI IMG/M metagenome (GOLD analysis project Ga0194125, IMG submission 148626) | Freshwater microbial communities from Lake Tanganyika, Tanzania - TA2015034 Kigoma Deep Cast 250m | ecosystem: Environmental > Aquatic > Freshwater > Lake | place: Tanzania: Lake...
TGGAACTCATAGGTGTGCACCCACCAGGACTCGAACCTGGAACCCACTGATTAAGAGTCAGTTGCTCTACCAATTGAGCCATGGGTGCAAACAACTGCCCATCGCTTATCGACCTGTCGGGGGCGTCTGCGCAGGTTGAGTGCCCGGGGGAAGTGACGTCGGCTGCGGAGACGACTGAATGATGCTCTGCTGCGTGCCTTCGCCTTTTGGCAAGACCACAAGATTGATGAACAACGCAAGGATCAGGAACGCCGTTGCCAGGACCGTCGTTGTCTTGGTAAGGAAGTCGGACGTGCGGCGAACTCCGAACACCGTGCCGAGGTTACTGGTGCCCAACGTGCCCGCCAATCCGCCCCCCTTGCTCGCTTGCATGAGCACCACGATGACCAGCACGATGCTAATCAGAATTTCGATCGTGACGAAGAAAGTGTACATATCGCTTCCTTGAACATATGTAAAAACCCCAATTTCAATTGGGGTTCACATCAAATATAAACAACTCCATTCAGAAATGCAAGGTGAATCGCGCCGGGAGAAAGGAGATCACTTCTCCCCGATTGCTAACGTCTCCGGGCCTTCAGGAGTCTCTCTACGTACTTGCCAAGCATGTCGAACTCGATATTCACCCTGTCGCCCACATTTAGACTCCCGAACGTCGTCACCTCCATCGTATGCGGGATGATCGAGATCCCGAACTCGTTGCCACGCAAAGATGCAACCGTGAGACTCACTCCGTTGATCGCAACGGAACCGACGGGAATCAAGTAGCGAGCGAGCCTCCTGGTGACTCTGAACCAGAACATCCAGCTGCTCTTTCTGGTCTGAATCCTGGTAACAACGCCGATCCCATCTACGTGTCCCAAAACGAAATGTCCGCCGAGCCGGTCGCCCGGCGAAAGCGGTCGCTCGAGATTCACCCGGTCCCCTTCGCGGAGCTCACCGAGGTTTGTTTTGCAGAGGGTCTCCTCAACGGCCTGAACCCGAAACCACATCCTCCCCGCTCGTATCACGGTGAGGCATGTGCCATTGACCGCGATACTGTCATTGATCTTCAGGTTCCGGACTTTCTTCTTTCCCCGTAACGTGAAGAAGACGCTTCCGCGCCTGCGTTCAATCTTCTCTACGGTTCCTTCTTCTTCGACAAGACCCGTAAACATGATCTCTCCAGATTTTGATCACGACAAACAGCAGAGATGCCAATCACGAATGTCACCGATACTGGATCGGTCCTTCGAGCAGAACATCGTCGCCGCAGATTCTTATCGCAACCGGTTCCACGAGAATTGATTTGGCGAGCGTCAGCCCTGGTTTCAGCGCAAATGCATGCAGGCCACCCCCGAAAATTTTGGGAGCAACAAAGCAGTGAAGCTTCCGAGCGAGTCTCGCCTTGAGAAAACCGCTCGTCGTCGTCCTCCCTCCCTCCACGAGGACCGAGGAAATCCCCAACGCCCCGAGAGCTTGAAGAACGGACCGAAGGTCGAAATCCGGTTTTGCCTCTACCCCCAGAACTTGCACGTCCCGCTCCACGAGCTCCGTGACCTTCTTCCGCATCACTCGAACCGCCTGTTGTGAACCAATGATGACTGTGCGCGCCAACTTCGTATTGAAGACGTTCGACCAGGCAGGGCAACGAAGCTGCGGATCGAGAACGACGCGAACCGGGTTGCGCCCCGTGACCTTCCGGACACTCAGTTTGGGGTTATCCTTGATGATCGTATCGGTTCCGACAAGGACGGCGTCATATTCTGCGCGCATCCGGTGGGCTTCTCTCCTCGCGCCCTCTGAGGTAATCCATTTTGACCGCCCGCGCTCGTCGGCGATGCAACCGTCAAGCGTTTGTGCGATCTTTATGCCCACGAACGGCATCCCGGTTCGCATGAAAGCGTAGAAATGTTCATTGAGTTTCTCTGCCTCTGATCCCAGAACTCCGACGTTGACTTTCAGTCCCGCTCGCCGCAGCATAGCGAGTCCCCTGCCGGATATCACGGGATTTGGATCCCGCGTCGACGCGACAACACGTTTCACTCCCGCCTTGAGCAAAGCATGCACACACGGTGGGGTCTTTCCGTAGTGCGAGCATGGCTCCAGGTTAACGTACACTGTTGAGCCCCGCGCTCTTCCCCCCGCCTGCCGCAACGCGTTCGCTTCAGCATGTGCACCGCCAAACCGTTCGTGAAATCCTTCTCCAACTATTCTCCCGTCCCGAACGATCACGCACCCCACCATGGGGTTGGGGCTCACCCGAGCCCTCCCGCGCGCCGCCAGTTCGAAGCAGCGCTGCATGTACTCTCTGTCAACCAGGTTTTGCCGTTTCATTTGCCAAGAATGCGGAACGGGGTCGAGGCATTCACGCCCATCGCGCGTGCAGCATTTCCATTCTTCACCACGATTTCGACAAGGCCACTGCTACCGATGATCATGCACGGAGTGTTCGGTGGGCCTTCAGCGTAGTTCCTGATCCATCGTGATACTCGCTTCCCTCCCATGAGGATACCCTTCACGTTCTCCGACAAGAACTGCTCGTCGTCGCCAGCGATGTTTGTAATGATATTCCCGAAGCGATCGATATGGAGAATCGAGCCACGCGTCCCGGCCGTCGCAGCACTCAGGAACACTTGGGAGATCCGTCCAAGGTGTGCGGGATTGCCTATTGAAGAGAGTTTCACACCACGGGAAAGATGGGCCGCAACCGGTGCAAAAATGTCTCTGGCGTGGAACGTGGATGAAATTCGCTCCAGGAAAAACGAACGCTTCCCAACCCGCGCATCATCAATCTTGTATGCACGGGACTCCGGCTCCGTCGACAAGACGAGGTCAAGCAGGCCGTTGTCCGGCGCGATGAAGGAGTAGCGTTTCGTCTGAACCCCGAGGATTCGCCGCGAGCTGCCGACCCCGGGATCCACCACGCATGCGAAGATAGTGCAAGCTGGAAAATACCGATACGATGCCCAGAGAAGGTACGAGGCCTGCCGCACATTCTGTGGCTCGACGTCATGCGTGATATCGACGATCTGCAGCGATGGGTTGATCGAGAGCATCACGGCCTTCACTGTGCCCACATAGTGTTCGCCGGAGCCGAAGTCTGTGAGCAGGGCGACGATGGGCCGATGATGACGCATTCCGTTGCGGGATGTGAAAAGCGGGTGGGATAGAAAATGTAAGGTTCGAAAGAAATCTGGTTCCAAGGCGGCCGCAGGCTGTCCTCTGGATATCATTTCACCACGATACTCTTCCCTTTCTGGGCAGATTGATAGATCGCGTCGACGATCTTCATCCGATGTACCGCTTCCTCGGCTGTGGAAATGACCGGATGAAGACCACGCAGCGATCCGATCCAGTGCTTCAATTCCGTCTCATATGATTTCCAGTACAGGGTTTGCGGTGTCTCGTGAGATACCGGCGTGACGTTTACGAGATTTCCATGCATACGCTTCAAGATTCTGAACGGGTTCAAGGAGCCACTTCCTTCGGTGCCGAAGCAGTCGCAGTAGTAGAAATCTTGATCGGATTCAAATGACCAGCTCGACTCGATCGTAATCGACGAACCGCTCTTCATGCGGATAAACACGACAGAAGAATCCTCGACACCCCGCGTGTTGTGGGAGTAATTTGCCGCTACGACTTCCTTCGCCTCCGGGTACCCCATCAGCCAAAACGCCAGGTCAAACATCACGATGCCAAGGTCAAGCACCACACCGCCGCCCGACTTCTCCTTTCTCGTCAACCAGGGGCTCGCCGTTTTGAGCTTGCGCAACCAGCCCGATTTCGCGTAGTAGATCTTTCCGAGCTCTCCTCCCTGGATCATGCTTTTCAGAATCATCGCATCCGGTCGAAACCTGTTGTTCATGCCGACCATAATCTTACGCTGGTTCTTTTTCCCGGCAGTTTGGATTTCGATTGCTTCCTTTTGCGTACGGGCGAGAGGTTTCTCAACGAGCACGTGCTTCTTCGCTTCCAACGCGGCAATTGCCACATCCCGGTGTGTGAACGTCGATGTGCAGATATCAACACCGACAATGTCTTCTTCAGCTTTGAGCATTTCGTCGAGATCGGTGTAATACCGGGGGATGTCGTACTTCTTGGCGACGAACTCCGCCTTTGATCCCTCGACGTCGCAGACCGCGACGATCTCGGTATCAGGGAACTTGGTGAGGATGGGAAGATGGACGGTTTGTCCGCTTGTACCAAGGCCAACGACGGCGATACGTGCTTTTTGCATCTGGAGACCGGGTGGTTTATGAGGAAATCAGCTCAAGGGCTGGTTTGTTCTTACGTGAGGCCAGAAGCTCTCCTGCAACTTCTGCGATCCCGCGGGGGTCAAGCTTGAGCATGCGATGAAGCTCATTCGGTGTACCGTGGTCCACAAACTGATCCGGAAGACCATGGATCTTCGCAGCGACGTTGTTGAAGCCCTGCCGGTTCAACGACTCGAGAACCGCAGAGCCAAATCCACCCTGGACAACGTTGTCTTCCACAGTCAGGAGGCACGCCATTCGTAACGCGACAGATCTGATGGTTTCATCATCGATCGGCTTGACGAAACGCATGTTCACGACCTCAGCCTCAATTCCTTGCTCCGCGAGGATCGTTGCGGCCTCCACCGCATTCGACACCATGTTGCCGATCGCAAGGATCGCTATGTCTTTGCCGTTCCGTACCGTTTCGGCCTTGCCGATCTCAAGCTCCCGGAATCCTTCACGCACCGGAACGCCTAGGCCGCTTCCACGTGGATAGCGCAGAGCAATCGGTCCCTTTCTGTACTGCACGGCCGTGTACACCATATCGCGTAATTCCTGTTCGTCTTTGGGAGCCATGACCACCATACCCTGGATACAGCGCAGGTAAGCCAGGTCCAGCGCACCGTGGTGCGTTGCACCGTCCGCTCCTACGAGTCCACCCCGGTCGAGGACGAACACGACAGGCAGGTTCTGAATCGCACAATCGTGGACGACCTGATCGAATGCCCTCTGCAGGAACGTTGAATAGACGGCGACGACGGGAATGTATCCTTCAGTCGCCAGGCCCGCGGCAAAAGTAACAGCGTGTTGCTCGGCGATCCCTACGTCGAAGAATCGCTCGGGCATTTCTTCCTGCAGGATGTTCAAACCCGTCCCATCCGGCATCGCCGCCGTGATCCCAACGACACGGGGATTCTGTCGGCAGATCTCGACGAGCGCCTTTCCAAAAACCGTTGTCAAGGCCGGCTTTTCGTCGGGCTTCTTCTGCGTGAGTCCGGTGATCTTGTCGAAGGGCGTCACGCCATGCAGCCGCGTGGCCTCCTTTTCTGCGGGAGGATACCCCTTGCCTTTTGTCGTCCGGACGTGAATGAGTATTGGACCCTTCAGATCCCGTACGTGTCTGAATATCTCAACGAGCTTGATGACGTTGTGGCCGTTGAACGGTCCAAAATAGCGGAACCCAAGGGCTTCGAAAAGCATCCCCGGCGTGACGACCGCCTTGACACCCTTCTCGAATTTCTGCGCGACAGAACGGAGCCGATCGCCGAAGGTGTCCAGCTTGCCCGTCAGCTCCCAGACGTTCGCCTTGAATTTGTTGTACGTGGGATGGGTGAGAACTTCACTGAAGTAGTTGTGGAAGGACCAGAGTGAAGGCCTGACAGAAGAGAGCGAGACCATCCCGTTGTCGTTCAGCACCACGATGAGGTCTTTCTTCAGCAAGCCAGCATTGTTCATGGCTTCGTAGGCCATCCCGCCCGTCAACGAGCCGTCGCCGACAATCGCAACCACTTTGTAGTCATGTCCCGCGAAATCTCGGGCTGTCGCAATCCCCAGCGACGCCGAAATCGCAGTGCTCGCGTGACCGGCGCCGAACGCGTCGTACTCGCTTTCAGTTCGCTTCAAGAAACCGCTCAGCCCGTACAGCTGGCGCATCGTATGCATCCGATCTTTGCGCCCCGTTAAGATCTTATGTGGATATGCCTGGTGTCCCGTATCCCAGATGAGCTTGTCCTTCGGGGTATCGAATACGTAATGGAGAGCGACCGCAAGCTCGACCGCCCCGAGGCCTGCACCAAAATGTCCACCGGTCTTTGAAACACAGTCAACGAGAAACTCCCGCACTTCGGCGCAAATCTTTCGGAGATCCTGCACCTCACACCTGCGCAGATCTTCAGGGTAGTTTATCGAGTCAAGAAAACGAAAATGAGGTTCGCTCATTCTTCCTCTGATTCACGCACTTCAAACTGGCCAGCCACATTCTTCGAAAGCCTCTTTATCCGAAGCTCCGTGGCCTTAAGCTTCTCGGCACATTCTTTCGAAAGCTGTATGCCCTCCTCATACAGCGCCACAGCATCATCGAGGGACGCATTTCCTTGTTCGAGTGATTCGACAATCACCTCCAGGCGCCGCAGCGCATCCTCGAATGAGCGTTTCTGTCCTTTTTTCGAACTCATTTCTGCACCTTCGTTAACACCTCACCGTCGTGGAACTGAATCGACGCCTCATCCCCTGCCCTGAGCCTTCGTGCACTGACCACCAACACACCGTGCTTCCGAACAAGCGCATATCCACGGCGCAAAACGGCTCGTGGGCTGAGTGCTTCCAGCCGATGTTGCAGGGTTCGTTGTCGCTCGTGAATAAGTTGCAGATGGTGGGAAAATCTCGTCGTCAGATTGCGTTCAAGCTCATCCACCCGCTGCGCCGACTCCCGTACGAGGTCCTTGGGTCTGTTAAACGAATAACTTGCCACGAGGCTCTGCACCCGCTCACGCCGTGAGGCGATTTCCTCTCGTAGAGATCCATACATAGTATAGCAATAGTTCTTAATAACTTCAAGGAGCTCGAGCCGATCACGAACCACGAGCTCTGCAGCAGCAGACGGCGTCGGAGCCCGCATGTCGGCGACGAAATCCGCTATGCTGAAATCGATTTCATGTCCGACAGCGCTGATAATAGGAATTCGTGACGCGAAGATCGCTCTGGCGACGACCTCTTCATTGAATGCCCAGAGATCTTCCAATGAACCTCCTCCGCGGCCTACAATCAGCACATCCACTCTTCCGTATGCGTCCATCTCTTCAATAGCCTGTGCAATTTCCTCCGCCGCTCCGGCTCCCTGCACACGGACCGGAAGCAGAATGACTTCCAGCGATGGGAACCGCCTCGCGAGAACGCTGCGAATGTCCTGAAGAGCCGCTCCGGTTTCCGATGTGATGATTCCGATACGCTCGGGGTACTCGGGAATCGGCTTCTTGTGCTCCGGGTTGAAGAGGCCTTCTGCCGCGAGCTTCTGCTTCAAGCGCTCGAATGCTAGCTGGAGCTCGCCAATGCCGACCGGCGTGAGCTGGTCCGCGTCAATCTGATAGTTGCCGCGCGGTGGGTACACGGTGATCGCTCCCCGCGCGATCACCTTCATCCCGTCCTCCACGGCAAAGAGAAGGCTTTCCGCGCGGCTTCGCCACATCACGGCGGAAATCTGTGCTCCTTCATCCTTGAGCGTAAAATATAGATGGCCGGAGGTGTGGCGCTTGAAGTTGGAAATCTCCCCTTGGATCCATACCCGTGGGAATCGCCGCTCGAGCGAGAACTTGATCTGGCGAGTGATCTCTGAGACGGAAAGGACCTTTTGTTCTTCTGGCATGAGCAATGTCCGCTTGGTCTTGGTGAGCCAATATAGGAAAGATTGATGTTTGTCGCACGCAGAAAGCAGTTTCACTATCCCTCACTGTCACGGCGCGCGGCGCTCGCCGGGACAGGAACCGAGTGGAGATGCCGCTTTCGTCAATTCCCCTCCTCCTTGTCTTTCCGTTCTGTCTTTGGTATATTTGCACATCATTTCTGAATCTGAGGAGAAGACATGCCCATTGATGTCCTGGCCTTCGGCTCGCACCCGGATGACCTGGAGCTTTCATGTGGAGGTACCATAGCGAAGCTCGCGAAGCAGGGATACAAAGTCGCTCTTGCGGACGTTACACAAGGAGAACTGGGGACAAGAGGGACCAAGGAGCTCCGAGCAGAGGAGGCGGGGAAAGCGGCGAAGATTCTCGGTGTCACGATACGGCGAAGCCTCATGATCCCGGATGGCAACATCGAGATCACCCCGGAGAATGCAAAGAAGATGATCAGGCTCATCCGAGAACTCCGGCCGAAGATCCTGTTGATTCCCCATGCAGTTGAGCGCCATCCGGATCACGTCCACACCCATCAGTTGTGCCGGGAGGCATGGTTCTATGCCGGCCTGGAGAAGATCAGGACAAAACACAAGGGTGTCGACCAGCAGCCTCACCGGCCGCACCACTTCTTCGAATTCATGCAGTGGCATGAATTTTCCCCTTCCTTCATTGTCGACATCAGCGATACATTCGACATCAAAATGAAGGCAATCCGCTCCTACGCATCGCAGTTCTACAATCCGAACAGCGCCGAGCGCGAAACGAAGCTCAGCAGCCCGGAATTCCTCGAGAGGGTCGAAACCCAATGCCGGTACTATGGGATGCGCATCGGAGTGAAGTACGGAGAATCATTTTTCACACACCAAACGATCGGTATCGGCGACATCTTCCAACTCATCCTCAATAGGGGGTGATCGTCCCTTACCGACTTAAACTTTCTTCTCGTCGCAGTTGATATGATCCGTTCCCGCACAGCTCAGGCTCTTGCTGACGAGGAGTCCGACGAAATCATCTGGCGAACGAGTGTCAACGTTATGCTCTTTCATCGACGGTCCTTCCGTCGATGTGCGACGCTTCACCGCTTTCGAAACCGGCCGCTAGATCGTCGGAGAGCCCTCCATCGTGCATCTGGCTTGAAACTGCGAGAGAAGGGTGTTAGGTTGTTGCGTGAATAACGTCAAGGACCGTGAAACAAATTGGCGTTCGGAAGTGTTATCATAGCATGCCATGAACATCCCGCATTTCCATAGAGCGGTTGCCCTCTCATTGGTAGCTGTGTTCACGCTGTTCAGCGTAGGGGTACCTGTAGTGAAGTACCTCTGTCCAATGATGGGCCCGGATAAGCCCACCTGTGAATGCTCAGCGCAGAAAACGGCGGAGCCGGCCTTCGTCTATCAAGGGGGCGACTGCTGCGGCTCGTATCTGATCGCGGAGAGGAATACAACTCCATTCCTCAATCCGGAAAACCTTTCAACGTGGAAGATCGCTGCACTCCACGTCCTCAGCGTGACTTCCTGGGAGATCCCAGGCCCCGCCTTCTCTTCGGTGTATACGAGTGCTCCTTCAGCCTCTTCTTCTCCACCGACAGAACGGTTGTTTCTTCGAAACTCTACTCTTCTGATTTAGCTCAACCCGAGCACGCCCGCAAGCAGAACGCCTATCCCGCGCAGGGATAACCATCTACTCCTTATTAACAGAAGGAACTGTCATGAAGTACTTCGCCTTGGCATTGGTGCTTCTCGTCAGGTGGCACGCGACATCGCCCGCGCAAGAGCCTCAGGCCGCTGCACAGGAATCCCGCGTTGAACACCTCCAGCCCTTGATAACTGAAGCGCTCCACGCAAATCTGCAGCTTCGCGCTGCCAGAAACAGCGCAGCCGCCGCGAGAGCAAGAGTTGCCCAAGTCACTACCTGGGAGGCGCCTCAGCTCGGTGTCGAGTTCTTCCAGACACCGATTCGTTCATTTCCAAATCCGCTCAAGGATCAAATGGAAGTGGATTATTTCCTGCAACAAATGATCCCGGGACCCGGGAAGCTCTCAGCGATGGGCGTTGCCGCAGAAAGTAACGCCGGGATGATGGACCAAAGTGCACAGGCCCTCGAGCGCAGGATCATCCGCGATCTTAAGACCGCATACTATGAACTCTACCTCGTCCAGCGGAAGATTCGGATCAACGCGGAAAGCCAGGGCCTTATGAGGAATTTCGTTCAGATCGCGTCGAAGCAGTACGAGCTGGGCATGGGGAAGCAATCCGACATCCTGCGAGCGCAGACCGAGCTCTCCATACTCATCAACGACGACATTACTCTCCAGCAAGAGAAACAGGTCGTCGGATCGATGATCAATACCATCCTGAGCCGGCCAGTGAACACCCCCCTCGGGTATGTGCCCGATATCGAAGCACAGACTCCTCAATGGACGTTCGATCAGGTGCAGTGGCTCGCGCTGGAAGCTCGTGCCGAGCTGAAGGCAATGCAGCACAACATCGAAATGGCCAACGCGGAGCTGCTGCATTCAAAGCGGGAGTACTTTCCCGATTTGATGACAAGGATAATGTACAAAGACATGGGGATGACAAAGAACGACTTCTGGTCTGTCATGGTCGGTATCAGCCTTCCCTTGAGCCCATGGTCAAGTTCGAAATACACGTCAAAGGTGCAGGAAAACGAGCTCAACGTCAGGAGAGCTGAGGAAGTGTATCGGAATATGAAGAACATGACCCTGTACGAAGTGCAGAACGCGCTCGTGAAGGTCCAGACAAACCACAACCTTGTGCTGCTGTACAAGAACACCGTCATCCCTCAGGCCGAACAGACACTGCGAAGCATTTCCTCTGCCTACCAAACCGGGAAGACGGAATTTCTGATGGTCATCGACGCCTACCGTATGCTGCTCATGGCACGTCTGGATTACCAGATGGCAGTCATGAACTCCATGGCAAGCCAGGCGGAACTCGAGCAGGCCGTCGGAATGGATATCCGCGATATGGAAGTGAGAATTCGTTGACTACCTAAGGAGCATGCAACTATGAAAACCGCCGTTATCACAGGAATCATCAGCATCGTTCTGGGGCTTGCAGCGGGTTGGCTCCTGTTTCGCCAAGGAGACGCTCCAGGAACAGTGACCGAGAGGGAGGTCCTCTACTACCGCGATCCTATGAACCCGCGACTGACCTCGCCGACCCCAAAGAAATCCTCCGACGGAATGGATTATGTGCCGGTTTACGCAGGAGAATCGGAAGGCTCAGGAGAGCGCAAGATCGCATACTACCACGACCCGATGCACCCGTGGTATACATCCGATAAGCCCGGGAAGGCTCCTGACTGCGGCATGGACCTGGTGCCGGTCTACGCAGGCGAAGGTGAGGCCCAGGGGATCAAGATCGATCCTATCACGATTCAAAACATCGGCGTGAAGACGGAAGAAGTCACGAGGCGCCAGCTGAACAAGACCATCCGGACGACGGGAAAGGTCGACTTCGACGAGACCAGGCTCTATTCGATCAGTAGTAAAGTCATGGGGTGGGTGGAAGAATTGTACGTTGACTACACGGGCAAGTCTGTGCGCAAGGATGAACCGTTGATGGAATTGTACAGCCCGGAACTCGTGAGCACGCAGGAGGAGTATCTCGAGGCGCTCCGGTATGAGAAGCAGCTGAAGCTGGCTGGCATGGAAGAGGCACGCAGAAGTGCCGCAGAACTGGTGAGAAGCGCGAGACGAAGACTGCAATACTGGGACGTTCCTGAACCCGAGATCGACGCACTTGAGCAGCGCGGCTCCCCGGAGAAGACCGTGACCCTTGTTTCCTCCGTCGATGGGATTGTGATCGACAAGATGGCTTTCAAAGGCAAGAGTGTCATGGTGGGGATGGATCTGTACAAGATCGCCGACCTCTCTACCGTTTGGGTACTGGCGGACATCTACCAGTACGAGCTACCGTGGGTGAAAGTGGGTCAGCCGGTCGACCTTGAGCTCTCCTACCTTCCGGGCAAAGCCTTCAAAGGGCGGATCACATACATCTATCCGTACCTCAACGACATGACGAAAACTGCTAAGGTCCGGATCGAGGTCCGCAACACGCCAGGTCTCGAGCTCAAACCGGAGATGTTCGCAACTGTGAAGATCACATCCCCCCTTGTTGTGGACGCTCTTGCTCTGCCCGATCAGGCAATTATTCGCTCGGGTGAGCGTGATCTTGTCGTGATCGCGCTCGGTGGCGGGTATTTTGATCCCCGTGAAGTGAAGCTGGGCATCGCAGCCGATGGATACGTACAGATCCTGGAGGGTGTCCGGGAGGGAGAAAGAATCGTGACCTCGTCACAGTTCTTGATCGATTCCGAAAGCAACCTCAAAGCTGCCATTGGGATGATGGCTGGACATCAGGGACACGGTGCGGGCCAGTCATTACCGCAGCAGAGCTTGGAGGCGCAAGAAGCCCCAGCGCGACATCAGGGAATGAAAGAAACGGCGAAGACACGAGAAGCGCAAAAGACTGCAAAGTCACGGCTTTACACGTGCGAGATGCATCCGGACGTTGTGAGCGATAAGCCCGGTGATTGCCCGACATGCGGAATGACGCTCATACCCAAGGAAGATTCTGACAACCAGCATCGGCACTAGCGGAGGACGGTATGCTACAGAAAATCATCGAATGGTCCATTCATAATAAGCTCATCGTGATCCTTGCTGTCCTCTTTCTGTTTGGCTGGGGCGTCTATTCCATGCTGAACACCCCGATCGATGCCATCCCGGATCTGAGCGACGTCCAGGTAATCATCTATTCTGAATATCCTGGCCAATCGCCCCGAACCGTCGAGGACCAGGTCACCTATCCTTTGACGACCGCTATGGTCTCCGTACCCGGCTCTAAGGTCGTGAGGGGTTACTCCTTCTTTGGCTACTCCCTCGTCTACGTAATCTTTGAGGACGGTACGGACATCTATTGGGCGCGCAGCCGCGTCCTGGAATATCTGAACTATGCTGCGAAGCGGATGCCGCCGAACGTGGTTCCGACGATCGGTCCAGACGCAACCGGGGTCGGCTGGGTTTTTCAATACACCCTCAGCTCCGACAAGCGATCACTACAGGAGCTCCGCTCGTATCAAGATTGGTACCTCAAGTACGAGTTGACAGCGGTGGAAGGAGTAGCTGAGGTCGCCAGCATCGGTGGATTTGTGAAGCAGTACCAGGTTACAGTCGATCCTGCAAAGCTGCTGGCGTACAACATACCGCTGCACATGGTTGAGATGGCCATCAAGAGCTCCAACAATGATGTCGGCGGCGAAGTGATCGAGATGAGCGAGACGGAATACATGGTGCGCGGCCTCGGTTATATTAAATCGACTGAAGACCTGAAGTACATCCCGGTCATGGTCGACAGAAAGAGCGGCACGCCGGTGTACGTGAAGGATATCGCCGATGTGACCGTGGGTCCCATGATGCGCCGCGGCCTGGCGGAGAGCAACGGAGAAGGAGAGGTTGTCGGCGGGATTGTGGTCATGCGGTATGGGCAGAACGCTCTCGATGTTATAGAGCGGGTAAAGACGAAGCTCGAAGTGCTCAAACAGGGCCTACCTGAAGACGTGAAGATCGAGACTGTCTATGACCGTTCGGACTTGATCGAGCGGGCGATATCAACTCTGAAAGAGAAGTTGATCGAAGAGATCATCATCGTTGCCCTCGTCTGCATCATCTTCTTGCTTCATGCCCGGTCGTCGCTCGTTGCCATCATCACCCTGCCGACCGCGATCGTGATATCATTCATCGTCATGAAGATGCAGGGTATCAACGCCAATATCATGTCCCTGGGTGGAATTGCAATTGCAATCGGTGCGATGGTGGATGCCGCCATCATCATGATCGAAAACGCCCACAAGCACATGGAGCATGAGGCCTTGAAGCCGCCGCAGGAGCGACGGAACCATTGGCAGGTGATCCTCGACTCTTCAAAGGAAGTCGGCCCCGCGCTCTTTTACTCCTTGCTTGTGATAACGGTTTCGTTTATCCCGGTGTTCGCCCTCGAGGCCCAGGAGGGGCGTCTTTTCAAGCCGCTCGCGTACACCAAGACCTACTCCATGGCTGCTGCTGCGGCATTGTCTATCACCCTAGTGCCTATCCTTATGGGATATTGGATTCGCGGAAAGATCCTCCCGGAACAGCGAAATCCAATCAATCGACTTCTCGTGAAGATCTATCACCCGGTGGTCGACTTCGTGCTGAAGCGAAACAAATGGGTGCTGGCTGCCGCGATCGTCGTTCTCGCCGCCACCTACTTTCCTTTTTCAAAGATCGGCTCTGAGTTCATGCCTCCCCTTTACGAGGGAGACCTGCTCTATATGCCGACAACCCTTCCCGGTCTCTCAATCACCAAGGCACGCGAGCTCTTGCAGCAGACTGACAAAATCATTCGCCAATTCCCTGAGGTCAAGAACGTCTTTGGCAAGATTGGGCGTGCTGAGACAGCGACTGACCCTGCGGGCCTCGACATGATCGAGACAACAATCATGCTCAGACCTGAGAGCGAGTGGCGTCCTGGAATGACGGTTGAGAGGCTTGTGGAGGAGCTGGATCGCGCGATCCAGATTCCCGGTCTCACCAACGCGTGGACAATGCCGATAAAGACCCGTGTGGATATGTTAAGCACAGGTATCAAGACACCCGTCGGCATCAAGATCTCGGGACCGGATCTCAAAGTCCTCGAGGAGATCGGCAAAGAGGTTGAAGCCGTCGTCAGGACGGTGCCCGGCACACTCAGCGCGTTCGCAGAACGTGCCGTTGGCGGCTATTACCTCGACTTCGAGATCAATCGTAAGGAGGCTGCACGATACGGTCTGACGATCGGGGATGTGCAGGCGATCATCCAGACGGCGCTCGGAGGAATGAGCATTACCAACACTGTTGAAGGCCTGGAGCGGTACACGGTGAATTTGCGATACAGCCGGGAGCTCCGCGACGATATGGAGTCATTGAAACGGGTGCTCGTTCCCACACCATCAGGCGCCCAGGTTCCCATGGGGCAATTGGCGGCGATCGTCCCACGAAAAGGTCCGATGGTCGTTCGTAGTGAAGACTCGCGCCCGAATGCTTGGGTCTTTATCGACATCAAAGACATCGACGTCGGATCCTATGTAAGGGACGCGCAGCGGGTCGTTGCGGAGAAGATCAAGCTGCCAACCGGTTACAGCATTATTTGGAGCGGTGAATACGAATACATGAAACGGGCCCAGGAGCGGCTGATGTACGTCGTCCCGATGACGCTCTTCCTTATCTTCGTCATCGTCTACCTGAACACCCGCTCCGTCACGAGGGTCGCAATTGTCTTCCTTGCGGTTCCCTTCTCTCTCGTGGGAGCATTCTGGCTCCTTTACCTGCTCGGCTACAATCTCAGCATCGCGGTCTGGGTGGGCATCATCGCACTTGCGGGCCTTGACGCCGAGACAGGCGTGGTGATGCTGCTGTACCTTGACCATGCGTTCGATGACTGGAAGAGGAAGGGAATGATGCGCGGCTTGAAAGATCTCAAGGAGGCCATCCATCATGGTGCAGTTCAGCGGGTGCGTCCGAAAATCATGACGGCATCGGTCATTATCGCGGGTCTGCTCCCCATCATGTGGAGCCTCGGCACCGGAGCTGATGTCATGAAGCGAATTGCTGCTCCGATGGTCGGAGGCGTGGTGACGTCGGTGCTCCTTGAGCTGGCCGTCTATCCTGCCATCTATTTCTTATGGAAACGCCGGAGTTTGAAGCGCGAGCTGGCTGCTGAAGGTCGGCTGCTTGAAGACTGAGGAAGGACCGATGAAATGACCTGTAACAAATCTGCCGAGGCGAATTGGAGACGCTGTAGGTTCGGACTTTGTTCACCTCGCAGTCTCATCTACTAATCATACACGTATAAGGAGTACATCGATGAAATCATTCTCTTGGTTGCTAACAGCGATGCTCACCCTCTCGACGATCGGAGTCGGGCAGACAAAGAAAACCGAGTCAGATCTGCAAACGGTAATGATCAAAGTCCCGACGGTGGTCTGCAATTCGTGCGCGAAGACCATCTCGTCGGCAGTGAAAAAAGTCGAAGGCGTGAAGAGCGTCAGCGTCGACGCAGAAAAAAAGGTGGCGATGGTCAAATACAATCCCACCAAAGCGACGTTGGCAAGCCTAGAAAAAGCGATTGCCGATGCCGGGTACAACGCAAACGACACGAAGCGAAATCAAGAGGCGTACGAAAAGATCAGCGAATGCTGCAAGATCGATGTCGATGAGGAGGAGTAGCTCAGGTGCGGTCCCACGCACCTTGAAGGTGCGTGGGACCCATCGGGTGGTCACTCTCGGTTCCAGCGGTCGCTCTGGACGCGCGCTTCCTCAGCCCTTCTGATAATGGTGAGGGCAAATCCAACAATGAGTGTCACAGTCCCCATCCAGACGAGATTGATCAATGGTTTAACACTCGCTTCGACAACCAGCGTTTCTTCACGCTTCTGAGCTTTTTCATCCAGCGGCAGTTTCACCATGAATTCAGCCGTAGTTGTCGTTTCCCCGTTCTGACTCGGCATGATCCGGGCAAGCCTGAACTCATACTCCCGGCCTCCCGCCGTAGTGAGCTTCTCCGGTGTGAACTGCGTTCCATTCGCACCGTTCGTCACCCTCAACGTCAGCGGCATCCTCTTTCTCTCATCCATCACTTCAAAATCTGCGCTCATAACAAAATCTTTCCCTTCCAACATCGCCTCGTGAGCCTCGGCGGTGAAGTCAAAACTCAGGAACCGTACTGTTAGTCCCTCAACCTCCGCGCTTCCTCCCTGCTCCACCGTGTAGGATCTCGATTCCGCCTCGCTCGGTGATTCGATAGAGACCGGCGAGACATAGAAGTCTCTGTTAATGAAGTTGATCAGGTCCGGGTGGCGTAACGTGGAACCGGTCTGGTTACTGAAGTGCATCGTCGGACTGACGGACCGTTTCAGCCCGTCGCGCTGTATCTCCACGTTGAATGCATACCGTTCATTGTCGATTGCAGTATATCCGACATAGGTGAGCTGGTAGCCGAGGGCTTCGACCGTCTTTCCACGCTCCAAAGAAACCGTTGCCTTGTCATCATACCGCTCGGATGTTATAAATCCCAAACAGAGAATGGCAACGCCAATGTGAGCAAGAGAGCCACCGACGAACTTCGGGTTGCCCATGAAGATGCCATAGCCGACCTGGAGATTCGAAAAGAGGGAAAACGCCGAGCAGAACGTGAAGAGCAGGATGAGAAATTCCTCCGATCCCATGATGAGAAACATTGCGATTGTCGCTGCGACGGAAAGCAATGACGGTAGGAGCAAATTCCTGATAAGGGATCCTGCCTTAGAATGCCGCCACCAGAGAAGTTGGCCGAGACCTGAGAGGAAGGTTATCGCAATACCGAGCGGCAGGTTTGTTTTTACATAATAGGAAACCTCCACGGCCGATGCCCGGCCTTTGATGATGGAGGTTATGATCGGCGACGATGTGCCAATAACGACAAAGAGGGCCACGAACGCAAGCGCAAATGCACCGAGGAACAGTGCAAATTCTCGCGAGAAGAACGAGTGCTCGACAGGTACTTTTGGCATCTCCTTCATCCGTGCGAACAGAAGTCCAAAGCCAATCACGCCAAAGACGGCGATGCACGACAGCAACAGCCAATAGACCCACATCCCCGGATCAACAAACGAATGGACGGAAGTATCTCCGAGGAGACCGCTGCGGGTAAGAAAAGTGCTGTAGAGGACGGCGATGAATGCCAGCAGGCTCAGAACAAAGTTCGTCTTCACAAACGCGCCGCTCTTTCGCTGCGTCAGGGCAGTGTGAATCGATGCCACACAGAGCAACCAAGGAATGAGTGAAGAGTTTTCGACAGGGTCCCAGCCCCAGAAACCGCCCCAGCCAAGTGTTTCGTACGCCCAGTACCCTCCCAGGATAATCCCCGCCCCTAGAACCATTGCGCCGAAGAGAGACCACGGTGTGGCAACCCGGATCCACGACTTGTAGTCTCGTTTCAGCAATCCTGCAACCGCAAGAGCATAGGGTACCGCCATCGCCGAGAAACCCGAAAAAAGGATCTGAGGATGGATCACCATCCAGTAGTTCTGCAGCAGGGGATTGAGTCCCCTTCCCTCAGCGGGAAACCGGGCCCACACGCCTCTTGCTGAATCAAGTACGACAAGGTTTGAGAGACCCGCCGGTATCGGACCGACCTGAATGAGATCATCAGGAAATGTCTCCCAGATGAAAGCGAACGGATTTTTCACGACGAGCATCAACAGAAAGAAAGCAAAGATGAGGGAGTAGACCGACATGACCTCCGGCTCATACTCTTTGCGGGAGGCATATCGCATCAAGAACACGCCTATCACCGACGTGTAGACTGCCCAGAGCAGGAAGCTCCCTTCCTGGCCTGCATAGAAACTCGAAATCAGCAATGCCAACGGAAGATCACGCGAGCTGTAGCTCCACACATACGTGTACTGAAACTGATGTGTCAGGATGAGATAGAGGAAGACTGCGGCAGTGCTCAGGAGCGAAAGCGTAGCCAGGTGATAGCTGGCCCTGCCGAAAACCAGCAACCGGGTAGTATCCTCGCGACGCACGCGATAATAAAAAAAAACCGCGGCGAGCGCGGCACAAAATGCAATTTTAACGATGATAGCGGCGATCGTTCCGATCGTCATCCAGGCTCTCCCTCCTGATCAGAGTGTCTTCTTCACAGATTCGGACGTCCCCTCGTATTTCGACGGGCACTTGGTGAGGACCTCCGTAGAGTGGAACTCACCGTTTACGAACCTCCCCTTCGCGACAACGCTCGTAGCGAGCTCAAAATTATTCGGCTTCGCGCCATCGAGCACCACTCTGCAAACTCTATTGGCATCATCTCTCATGTAGAACACAAACTTCACATTGTCAGTGTCAAAGCTGGCCCCCTTTTCCTTGACCCACTCACCCTTTACCTGCACCCTCTTCTGTGATTGCTCCGCTGCCGCGAAGTCCATGTATTCAACGTTCGACTCGAGAAAATTCACCGCTCCGAGGATAATGCCAATAACGATAACGATGCCACCGACAACGATTTTTGCTTTCATGTATCTATTCCTTGTTGAGATGATCTTCCAGGTGTTTCAGCTTCTTTTCAAGCCTGAGCAGGTACCAAATTATGCCCCCCCAGATCAAGAGGACAATCACCAATACGACAAACATCTGATTCTGGCTAAGAAACTCGAGCATACAAAACCTCATGAGCGATGGATCGATTGCGCATATTCAAGCCTGGCTGTGCGCACGCGCAGGCTGAGAAGCCAGATAAACAAGAGAGTGAAGCCGATGAGAGCGAGGAAAAAAACCACAAACATGTTTCCCGACATGGTGAATTGAACAACGGGTCCGGCACCATCGGGATCCCCTTTTGATCCCGGATGCAGTCCGGCCATAAGCCGCGGCATGACAAAGATGAAGAATGGTACGGTTATGCCTGCGATAATTGAGTACACAGCAGAGAGCGTCCCACGCTTTTCTTCTGTCTCGACGGCAGAGCGAAGGGCAAAATACGCGCCATAGATCAGCAGGAGGACAAAGATCGAGGTTTGACGCGGGTCCCAGTTCCAGAACGAGCCCCAATCGAATTTCGCCCAGATTGCACCCGTGACCGTCGCCAGAGTACAGAAGAGCAGCCCCAGGCCGGCGGCCGAGACCGACCGAATGTCGTAATCGATATTCTTCGTCTTTAGATATCTGTACCCGTAGTACGTACCCACCAAGAACGCCACCACTGTCGTCCAGGCTACGGGAACATGAAAGAAGATGTTCCGCGCCTTCTGCTGCAACATAGGATTCAGGGGGAACTCCAGCCAGCTCTGCGGCGTGGCCGACATAGGAACTGCCACCCCCACAACCGCGACAAACGTAATCAGAAGTATAGACCCATACTTCACGAACTTCATTTCAGTCTTTCCACACGTAGTCAAAAAGGAGATAGGAACCGGCCGTCATGGCAAGGAAATATCCAGTGAGCACCTGAAAATCACCCAGCGCTGCGCTGAGGGCCTCCCCGTCGAGTGCCTTCGCCGTAGCATTCATGACGGTAATCAGAAGCACGATCAAGATTGGGAACGATAATACAGGATACAAAGTTCCTCGGGTGTTCGCCTTCGCGACAATGGCAGCGATGATGGTCGCCGCCGAAGCGAACCCCAGGCTGCCCAGCAACACCGTGATAACGAAGATTGAGACGGTCTGTATCACGAAGAACGTGGAGAACACCAGCGTGTAGAGGATCGTGACAGCCACCGTCATGGAAAGTGTGAGGAGCGTGTTGAACACCAACTTTCCGAAGTACACGACCGCCGGAGACGCAACAAGTTGCAGCGTCATAGTCGTGCCCCGCTCCTCTTCGCTCACGAATATTCTCGAGAGGCTGGACATCGCCGTGAAGAAAACGACGACCCAGTACATTCCAGCAAGAACCGTGGAGGTTGGCTGATCGGACCGCAGGGCAAACAGAATCGTCGCGACCGCCGTCACGACGAACATCAGCAACGCGTTGAGCGCGTACCGAGTTCTCAGCTCAGACTGAACGTCCTTCCTAATAACGGCAACTGTACTACGCAATGAACTCATGACGCTTTCTCAACAATAGGAAATACTCCTCGCAACAGCAAGCAAATCCGATGACGATTGAAGTCGTCAACCTCATTTGTTCAACCGCCGAGGTGTACGCGCTGCGAGCACCATGATGCCTCATCATCGTTGTTTGTCGCAACGATGAGGATGCCTGACCGCTTTTGTTCCTCGATCACGCCCTTCACGATTGAGATCCCCTCGGCATCGAGGTTCGACGTCGGCTCATCGAGCAGCAGCGCGAACGGGCGATGGAGCAACGCGAAGGCGTACTTCAGTCTCTGCTTCATTCCTGAAGAATACGTCCTCACATAGTCGCGTCGACGTTCCCACAAGCCGACGAGCTTCAGAACCTCTTCCGTGCGCGGTACATGCGTATCCCCGCCTGCACGGATCCGCGACAGCAGATCCAAATTTTCCGCTCCCGAGAACTCATCGTACAATTGCAGATATGGACTGACGAGTCCAATATGGTGCCTCACCTGCCCTCCCGTCAGTTCCTTTCCCCCCAGCGACAGGCGCACGTTGCCAGTGGTCGCAGAGAGCACACCGCAGAGGATTTTTACCAGCGTCGATTTCCCCGACCCGTTCTTTCCGGTGATCGCGATGGACTCTCCGCCGGAAAGCGAGAACGAAATCTCCCGGAAGACCCACCGCCGATCAAATTGCTTCGACACGTGGGCAACCGCAAGTGACATCTGGTTCATCGCAAGATTGCGATCTTCCATCTGTACTCCGCGTCGTCACACCGAGCAACGACGAAATAGATTCCCGATGGCACACGTGAACGGACGTCTGCAGCCGGAATGTATGCCACCCTCTTGCCGAACGCATCAACAACCGGGTATTCGCCGGAGTATACCAGGTCCAAAGAACTGCTTAACATGTAGATACGAGCGTTGCCGCGGACTGTCCCTGGGAGCGGTACGACGAGGCGAGCGTCCTCTGAGAGTCGAAATGGGTTGGGAGAAAGATCGGCTGCTGCGCTTGCACTCGCACGCGTGGACGACTCAAGGTACGTTGTCCGCCACGCGTTCGTCAGGTCTGAGGAGAAACCCGCGACATAGCCCTTCGAAAGCTGCTGATACGGCGGGCGAGATTGTCCTGAAACCAACCTCACCTCAAATGGCCGCGTGGCGGAGGAGCCTTCCCCCGCTTGACCGGCCTCGATATTTGACACGATGGCCGTAACCGTATCCCCCGGAATAGCGAACTGACAGAATTGCGTCGAAAGCGCATAGCCCGACGTTGTGATGGTTGCAGAGAGGCCATTGAAGCTTGTGCTCGCGTTCGCCACATACCGGGGATAATACTTCCCTTCATCGTAAAAACGGACGGTATCCGCGCGGTCCGATGTAAAGAAATTCCAGGTGCTAAACTGCGCATATTCCGCTTCGAATGTCGATCCGTGCCGCTGAAGCACGGTTGCAATAGCTCGCAAGAACGGTTCCGATTTCATGCCTTCCCAAATCTCACGAATCAGATCTCGCGAATACCGCTTCGCCAGGAAATGCGCGAAGACCGACCGCTCATAGCCGTACATCGTCGGACCGAGATAGGTCGTGAAAGAATAGGATCGATTCTTCGAATCGCGAAACGCGCGAAAGTATGTCCGGACATCAAAGTAATAGTCGTTGATCCACGTGAAGAGGAGATCCTCCATCCAGGCGCTTGTGAGCTCATAAAAATAGAAGTCAGAGTTCGTCGCGGTGTTCCAAATGCCGTATGATCCTATTTGTATTGCGTGGAAAAGCTCGTGAGCTGCAGTGACCCTTAGGCCGTCCATGCCGGGGGTGCGATGGCCCAGGTAATCGTTGTCGATTTCAATGTACGTCGAGTAGCGTTGCCTGGGACCGTCCTCAATCAAATTGACGCTCTCAGTGAAGCCGCTGGTTTGCCCAAAGGTGTTTGGGCCCATATCCCAAACGTAAATATCGTACTCCGGACCACCCCCCTGCTGGCCGTCAGGAGGCGGGCCAGCGTATCCAAGAGAATCGACCTCGAAGTGCAGGCAGAAGTCGAATATTGCCGCTACCGAATCGATATACTGCTCCACGGTGTTGGGAAGACGCTCAGGAGCAGCTCCTGGAGAGATGA
>Ga0194125_10004289_pt1 | contig 22328 bp, 17 predicted proteins | sample TA2KigC250mmetaG_FD_148626 | JGI IMG/M metagenome (GOLD analysis project Ga0194125, IMG submission 148626) | Freshwater microbial communities from Lake Tanganyika, Tanzania - TA2015034 Kigoma Deep Cast 250m | ecosystem: Environmental > Aquatic > Freshwater > Lake | place: Tanzania: Lake...
TGATCAACTCCACGAACGGCAACAGGTACTGCCCCTCCCGCACCAGGAACTCCGTCAGAGCCTTCCTGTCCCGCGTCTCAGCAATCTGGTATACTCGTCCCACGGCGGTTCTCTCCCTTCGGTTTGGACTTCCTGGGCGCCATCTTACCAGATCGCGCCCGAGAGAACCGCCGCTCCTTCCTCCTTCACTTTCAACTACGGATGGGACAGGCTCGCTTCCGCAAGATCATGGGCTACAAAGACCTCTGGATGCTCAAAGCCGTGCTCGACGAGGAGACGATCACCCCTCAGCAGGTGAGGGTCGCGTAGCAACCGAACTCAGGGGGAACCGCCGCCACCTTCCACTGCGGCTGGGACATACTCTCCCTCGACCCCGTGCTGTACAAGGCTGCAAGTCCTCGAGACCCTTATGGTGTGGTGAGGCGCTGACGCCCGCCCAGAAAGAAGCTGCAGGACCGAAGCGGGCCGCTGATGGCCCGTCCGCCCCTGCAGTATCGATTATACCCACGTCGCCAGTCGGAGTCAACAGTGGATTCGAAGCCATCGCACCGTGTGTACTTCGCCGACAGCCGCTCCATGGAGGAGCTGCCCGACGCCTCGATCCACCTGGTCGTCACCTCCCCTCCCTACTGGAGCATCAAGGACTACGCCCATCCCGGCCAGATCGGCTATGAGCAGAGCTACGACGAGTACCTCACTGATCTTACGCGTGTCCTCGCCGAGTGCCACCGGGTGTTGCACCCCGGCTGCCGCGCCGCCGTGAACATCGGCGACCAGTACCTCCGGGCCTCCGAGCACGGCCGCTACCGCGTGCAGCCCATCCCCGCCGACCTCATCCGCGCCGGGATCGGTCTCGGCTTCGACTTCATGGGCAACCTCATCTGGCAGAAGATCTCCACCACCAACACCACCGGCGGCGGCGCCCTGATGGGCTCGATGTACTACCCCAAGGACGGCCACGTCACCTACGAGCACGAGTACATCATCCTCTTCCGCAAGCAGGGCAAGTGGCCCAAGCCCACGCCCGAGCAGCAGGAGAAGAGCCGCCTGACCAAGGAGCAACGCTCCGAGTGGTTCCGCGGCATCTGGAGAATCAGCCCGGAGCGCCAGTCGGTCCACGGCGCCGTCTTCCCGGTCGAAGTGCCCCGCCGGCTCATTCGCATGTACAGCTTCTGGGGCGAGACCGTCCTCGACCCCTTCCTCGGCACCGGCACGACCTCCCTCGCCGCCGAACTCGAGGGCCGCAACAGCGTGGGCTACGAGGTCAATGAGGAGTTCCGCCCCATGATCGAGGCAAGGCTGGGCCTCGGGGGCGCGTCTCTGTTCCCGTCGGCAGACGTGAGGATCCAGGGCAGAGGCCCCTAACCGTGGGCCGCCGATAGCCCCCCGCTGGAGCTGCCGGGGTGTGGTAGGGTTCTCAGGGCGCCACGTGAAGGGTATAATGAAGGAGCAGCTGCCGTGAAGGAGGGTTCTGCGATGGGCAAGTCTGCAAGTAGCCGCGATAGCGACGACTCCAGGAAGGGCAGCGGCGAGCGGGTCAGCGAGTCGGGTGTGAACCCTCGACCAGTCGAGGTGCCCAAACCACCGCCTGGCGGGCACCTGAAGCCGCCGTCGGACCTGCCAGCCTCCTCTGGAACTCCACCGCCGAAGCCGAAGGACTGAGCGCGCCGTGTTTGAGGACATTCGCGCTGCCATCACATACCTGTTCCCGGGCTTCCTCGCATACGGACTCCTGTACAGAAGGCTGGTGCCGGCTCGCGGGGAGTCGGACCTCGTCTTGACCGCCAAGTCTGTCATCTGGTCGCTCGCGGTGAACGTGGTCGTCGGCCTTCCCGGCACTGTCTGGCACTACCGGACGGACTGGGCTGATGCCAGCACGGTGGCCGCCCAGTTCGTCATCGCTCTGGCAAGCGGACTCGGGCTCGGGATGCTTGAGCGCCACCTCAACCTCACCGACCGCGCTTGGGCTGTGTTCGGTGCAAAGGGCGTGGGGCGACCCGATGTGTGGTCCGAGATGTTGCGGTATCGCGATAAGAAGGGCGTCGTTGTGTTGGCGCGACTCTCTGACGGCTCCGCCTATTACGGTGCCCTGACGCGGTACACCGACGTGCCCGACGCCGAACCCAAGGAGATCTACCTCGAGGACACCTGGGTGTACAAGCCGGGCACCGACGAGCCCGAGCACATCGGCTACCCCGTCCTGGTCCGCTCCGACGCCATACTCAGCATCGAGATCGGCCAGTCGGGAGACGAGATCGAGAAGGGCAGAGCGTGACTCGTCCCGCCTCAGATGAGTGCACGAGACCTGGTCGGTGCGTCGTGTGGGCAGCCTTCTGCCTGGCCGTTGCAGTTCTGGCTGCCAGCTGCCACCCTCAACCCCCCGCTCCCCAGCCCGAGACCGTCATGGTCCCGATGCGGGACGGCGTGCATCTGGCGACGGATCTGTACAAGCCGCCGGGCGAGGGGCCGTGGCCGGTCATCCTGACTCGCACACCGTACGGGAAGCAGACCTTCGGCGGGCAGGCTGGGGTCATGGTGGCCCAGGGCTACGTGTTCGCGGTGCAGGACATGCGGGGGCGGTTCGCCTCGGAGGGAGGGGACACGGCCTTCCGCACGGACGGATGGGGCGAGCTGCAGGATGGCTACGACACGGTCGAGTGGCTGGCCGCTCAGCCGTGGTGTACGGGGGCCGTCGGCACGACGGGCGGCTCGGCGATGGGGATCACCCAGTACATGCTCGCGGGGTCGGTGCCGCCGCACCTGAAGTGCTGCCAGGTGAGTCGCGCGGCGCCGAGCCTCTACCACTATGCGGGCTACTACGGGGGCGTGCTGCAGAAGGCGATGGTGGAGGGCTGGCTTACCGGCAACCGGTTCCGCCCGGAGAACCTGGCGCTGATGAAGGCCCATCCGTCCTATGACGACATCTGGCGGGGCATGAACCTCGCCGAGGTTGCCGACCGGGTCACGGTGCCGATGATCCACCAGGGCGGATGGTTCGACTGCTTCCAGGGCGGGACGATCTTCGCCTACGAGACGCTGCAGCACCACGGCGGCGAAGGCGCGCGGGGCAACCAGATTCTGATCATCGATCCCGGCACGCACGGTGGAAGCGCCAGTCGCGGCGCGCTCGAGTTCCAGCCTGGCCCACGCCAATCGCCCTTCAACCAGCTTCGCCAGTGGTTCGCGCACCGGCTGAAGGGTGAGGGCGAGCCGCCCGACACGCCGCACGTCTACTACTTCGCCCTGGGCGCGGTCGGCGAGCCGGGCGCGCCGGGCAACGAGTGGCGCACGGCCGATGACTGGCCCGTCCCCTCTGAGCCGGCGCCGGCCTACTTCCACGCCTCGGGCGACCTCTCGTTCGAGAAGCCGGGCGACGCGGACGGGGCGCTGTCCTACGACTACCACCCCAGCGACCCCGTGCCAACCATCGGCGGCGCCAACCTCAACCTCGCTCGGGGCTCCATGGACCAGCAGGAGGTTGAGAACCGCAAGGACGTGCTGGTCTTCACCTCCGCCCCGCTCACGCAGCCGCTTGAAGTGACGGGGCATGTGACGGTCAACCTCTGGGTCTCCTCGGACGCGCCCGACACGGACTTCACCGCAAAGCTCACCGACGTCTACCCGGACGGCCGCTCCATGCTGGTCTGCGACGGAATCCGCCGCCTCCGCTACCGGAGGTCCTTCGACCAGCCGGAGCCGCTTCCGCCCGGCGAGATCGCCCAGGTGACTATAGACCTGTGGAGCACGAGCATCATCTTCAACGAGGGCCACTGTCTCCGCGTGGCGGTCTCCAGCAGCAACTCCCCCCGCTTCTCCGCCAACCCCAACACCGGCGCCCCCACAGATGACGGCGGAGAGAGGCGTACGGCCCACAACACCGTCTATCTTGGTGGGGACCGGGCCTCTCACATCGTGTTGCCGGTCGTCCGGTGACCCGCGCTTCTTGCCGCTAAAGCGCTTTTCTGGTATCCTTCCCGGCAGAAGGGGGCGGTTCTGGTGCCTTGGTGGGGCCTGACGAGCTTGCTGCTGGCCACGCTGGCCGTGCTCGTGTGGCTGGCGGTTGAGATTCACCGGTACTTCCGCGGTCGCGCCGTGATCGGCGCCAAACAGCTGGTGTTGCGCGGAGTAGTCGCCGCGCTGCTGATGACGGTCGTCTCCATGATGGTCTGGGGCGCCTATCGCCCGTGGAAGGCCGAGGAGGCGTGGCTGCAGCTTGGGTACTGGACGCTCGCGCTGGTCCTGGTCTTCGTGATTGTCGTTCTGACCTTCCGCGACTGGCGGATGCTGATCCGCGAGCGCCACCTGCGGCGGGCCGACCTCTACCGGAAGATGGATGAGGAGTTGGGGGTGCCCGACCGGTCCGGACCCCGCAAGGAAGCCTGAGGGCGCGATGTCGGCCAGGTTCATGCGCGCCGCCCTGCATCTAGCGAGGCGCGGCGTCGGACGAACGGCCCCGAACCCGCCGGTCGGGGCTGTCGTCGTCAAAGAGGGGGCCGTCATCGGGCGGGGCTACCATCGCGCCGCAGGCCTGCCCCATGCGGAAGTGGAGGCGCTGGCGGAGGCCGGCGACGCCGCGACCGGGGCCGACCTGTACGTTACGCTCGAACCGTGCGCTCACCACGGCCGCACGCCGCCCTGCACCGAGGCGATCATCCGGGCCGGCATTCGGCGCGTCATCTACGCGGTCGCCGACCCCGACCCGAAGGTCGCCGGGCGTGGCGACGCGCAGTTGCAGGAGGCGGGAGTGGCGGTGGAGCGGGGCTTGCTCGCGGCTGAGGCGGAAGACCTATACGAGGCATACTACAAGCACCGCCTGACGGGCACGCCGCTGGGCGTTCTGAAGCTCGCCTGCACGCTCGACGGCAAGGTGGCGACGGCAGCCGGGGAATCGCGCTGGATCACCGGCGAGTCGGCGAGGAAGCACGTCCATCGCCTCCGCAACGAGAGCGACGCGGTCCTGGTGGGTGTGGGCACGGTCCTCGCCGATGACCCGCAGCTCACGACCCGCCTGCGCGGCGGGCGCGATGCTCTGCGCGTGATCGCGGACTCCCGCGGGCGGACGCCGCCTACAGCGCGCGCCGTCGCGGGGAAGAGCCGTGCCGGCTGCCTGATCGCGATGACGAACGCCGCGCCGCCCGAGAACCTGGCCGCCCTCCGGGCCGCCGGGGCGGAGGTCGTGACTCTCCCAGCGCGCGAAGGGCGCGTTGACCTCGCGGCGCTCTGGAGGATGCTCGGAGAGCGCGGTCTGCTGAGCGTGCTGATCGAGGGCGGGCCCGAACTGGCCGCCGGGGCAATGGAAGCGGGCGTGGTGGACAAGCTGTTGCTGTTCGTGGCGCCGAGCATCATCGGCGGCAACGAGGCCCCGCCCGTCCTCGGGGGCCGAAGCGTCGAGCGGTTAGCGGACGCCCGCCGACTCGACATCCGGCGCGTGCGGCGTTTCGGCCCGGATCTGCTGATTGAGGCTTGCCCGTGTTCACGGGACTGATCCAGGAAGTCGGAGAGATCACGGACACGCGGCCCCGCGCGGGCGGGCGCGATCTGGTGCTGCGCGCCCCGGGGATGGCGTCCGACCTGGCGGTGGGCGAGAGCGTCGCAGTCAACGGCGTCTGCCTGACCGTCGAAGCCTGTGACGCGGCCACCTTCCGCGCCCACGCGGGCGAGGAGACGCTGAACAGGACTACGCTGAGCGAGGTTCGCGTCGGCTCGCGGCTGAACCTGGAGCGCGCCCTGCTGCCCGGCCAGCGGCTCGGCGGGCACTTCGTACAGGGGCATGTGGACGGCGTCGGCTCGGTGCGAGCGGTTCGTCCCTCGGGGACGACCACCTGGTTCGAGATCGACGCGCCGCCGGAGCTGTCGCGCACCATCGCGCCCAAGGGCAGCATCGCGATCGATGGGATCAGCCTGACTGTGGTGGAGTGTCGGGGAGCGACCTTCTCGGTCGCGATCATCCCGCACACGCTGGCGGAGACCAACTTGGGCGAGCGCCGTCCCGGCGAGCGCGTGAACCTGGAGACCGACGTCCTCGCGAAGTACGTGGAGCGCCTCCTCGCCGCCCGCGAGGACCGCCCAGGCCTCACCGAGGACTTCCTGCGCGAGCACGGCTTCTAGCCGTTGCCGTGAACATGAGACGCGAGACCTGAGACTCGAGACTGCCGTCATGGAACGGATCGAGAAAGCCATCCAGGCCCTACAGGCGGGCAAGTTCGTCTTGCTCGTCGATGACAGCTCGCCGGCGACGAGCGGCGACCTGCTGATGGCGGGCCAGTTCGTGACCGCCGACGCGATCAACGGCATGTTGGTTGAGACGCGGTGCGGCCTGGTGGAGGTCGCGATGTCGGGCGAGCGGCTGCAGCAGCTGCAGGTGCCGCTGCTCGCCTCGGACGAAGTGTCGCCGACCCAGAAGGCGGTCGCGATCTCGGTGGACGCGCGCGGGCTCGAGGTCGCGCCGATCTCCGCGCATGGCCGGGCCGCCACGATCCGTGCGCTCGCCGACTCAAGGACGGGGCCGGAGGACTTCGTGCGCCCGGGCCACGTCACTCCGTTGCAGGCGCGGCCCGGCGGCGTGCTCAAGCGCGCCGGTCACACGGAGGGCGCGGTCGATCTGGTGCGCCTGGCGGGACTGATGCCGGTCGCCGTGCTGTGTCCGGTCCTGAACGCCGACGGCGCGCGGGCGACGCTGACAGAACTCGAGCAGTTGGCGGAGAAGCGCCGGCTTGTCATCGTCTCCATCGCGGCTCTCATCGCCTACCGTAGCCGCACCGAGCGGCTGATCCGGCTCGATGCCGAGGCAGACCTTCCGACCGTCCACGGTCACTTCCGCGTCCGCTGCTATACGAGCATCGTGGACGGCGACGAGTATGTCGCCATCATCAAAGGCGACGTCGGTGGCCGGGAGGATGTGCTTGTGCGCGTCCACTCCGGCTGCCTGACCGGCGATGTCCTCGGGTCCTGTCGCTGCGACTGCGGCTACCAGCTCGAGACCGCCCTGCAGATGATCGACGAGGCGGGTCTCGGCGTGGTCGTCTACATCTCTCGCCACGAGGGACGCGGCATCGGGCTGGCCAACAAGCTCAAGGCCTACCACCTGCAGGACCGGGGCTATGACACCGTGGAGGCGAACGAGGCCCTCGGCTTCGACGCCGACCTCCGCGACTACGGCATCGGCGCGCAGGTGCTGGTGGACCTCGGCGTCACCACGATGCGGATCATGACCAACAACCCGGCCAAGTACGTCGCGCTGGAGGGCTACGGCCTGAAGATCACCGAGCGCGTCCCGCTCGAGGCGCCGCCGACCGAGCACTCGCGGCGCTACCTGTGCACGAAGAAGGCCAAGCTCGGCCACCTGCTCACGCTTGTGGATGGCGAAGGTGCCGAAGACGCAGCCGTCCAGTAGCCCTGGGGCCCTTGGGGGTCCACGCGAGACCGAGGAAGCACTGTGCCTCGCCGCTCGACCGACAGGTATGTCCCTCGTTTCGCCTACACGCATGGGATGGTCGGGCATCTCATGGGGATCGAGGGCGCGTGCCGCCTCGTAGACGTACTCGCGCTGCCCCCCGATGCGGCCTTCCTGCTGAAGTACCGGGCCCAGCAGCGCTCGACCCGCTATTCCACCGGCATCGAGGGCAACACGATCCGCCTGGAGACCATCCCGCAAGGGATCGCGCTGGCGGAGCGGACAGGCTCCCGCCAGCAGCAGGAAGTCCGCAACTACTGGATGGCGCTGGAGTGGCTTGAACGGCAGGCCGAAGACGGCGCCCGATTCTCCGAGGAGTTCATCCGCCGCCTGCACCGGATCATCATCGTTCGCGGTCCCGGGCGCCGCGGTGAGATGAGCGACTACCGGACCGAGGAGTGTCCTGTGGTGGACGCGGCCACGGGGCAAGTGGAGTACGGCCCGCCGTCCCCGGGCGACGTACCCGGCCTCATGGCGGCTCTGGTGGCGTGGCGCAACTCGCCGGAGGCTGCGGAGCTGCCCGGTCCGGTCCGGGCGGGGATCCTGGCGTACCGGTTCGTCACGATCCACCCCTTCGCGGACGGTAACGGCCGGACCGCGCGTGCGTTGGCCACTGCGGAACTCTGGTTCACGGGCTACCGCATGAGGGGCTTCCTGTCGATGGAGGAGGAGTACTTCAGGGACCTGCCGCGCTACTATGGGAGCCTGCAGATGGGCCTCCCGATGGACTACTATGACGGACGCCATGATCCCGACCTGACGCCGTGGCTGTCCTACTTCCTGGAGACGATGGCCACTGCGGCCCAACGCGTCGAGCGCCGGGCACTGGAGCTGCGGGAGGCCGAGCCGCGCACCGCAGCCCCCTGGGAGGCGCTGAATCGGCGCCAACAGCAGTTGCTCAGCCGACTGGTGTTGGCCGAGCCCGACAGCGACGCGGTGCCTCACTTCGGCGCGCCGGACCTCAGCCGGTGGTTCACGATCTCCGTCCAGACGGCGCGGGCCTGGCTGCACGAGTGGTGCGATTCCGGCCTCATTGCGCCGGTTGCAGGACGCACTCGGATCCGCGCGTGGCGCCTCAACGAGGAGTTCGAGGCGCTGGTCGCGGCGACCCGTAACGCCAGTCGCGAATCGGAGATAGCATAAGTCAGAATCGACCCCCTGAGAGCCGATTCGGCTCGTAGGGGCCTCTGCGGGCAAAACCGGCCCCGAATAGCGATAGTCGAGCGACGCGGATAGCGCGCATTCCGCGACTCGCGAAAGGAAGATGCTCTGTGGGAACGACATACGAGGGGAAGCTGAAGGCCGAGGGGATGAAGTTCGGGATCGTGGTCAGCCGCTACAACGACTTCATCACTGGCAAGCTCCTGTCCGGCGCTCTGGACGCCATCGCGCGGCATGGGGGATGCCCGGAGGACGTGGACACGGCCTGGGTGCCCGGCTCGTTTGAGCTGCCGCTGGTGGTGAAGCAGATGGCGGCCAGCGGGAAGTACAGTGCCGTGATCGCCCTTGGCGCGGTCATCCGCGGCGCGACGACGCATCACGAGTACGTCGCCGGCGAGTCCGCGAAGGGCATCGCGCTCGCGCAGATGGAGACCGGCGTGCCGTGCATCTACGGCGTCGTCACCGCCGACACCATCGAGCAGGCCATCGAGCGCGCCGGGACCAAAATGCCGAACCGCGGCTTTGAGGCCGCCGTCTCCGCGATTGAGATGGCCGACCTCATGCGACAACTCGCCAAATGAGGGGGGCTCCCGTGGAAGCGAGAAGAGGACCCGGAATCGGTTGCCTGCTGGCCATTGCCGTGCTCGCCGGGATCGCCGGCGGGCTGATCGGGGGCTACGTGGCCGGACGCTCGGCTGCGACCCGCACCTCCGCTCCCGCGTCGCCCATCGTGAACCGGACGGCGCCCGGCGGAGCGCTGACGGTGAGGAACGAGGACGACGCCGTCGTGCAGGCCGTCAAGAAGGCCGACCCCTGTGTGGTGAAGGTGATCGCCCGCGAGCAGGGCTACACGAGCCCCTTCGCCTACTTCATGGGCGCCGAGCCGGAGATCATGGAGGGCATCGGGTCCGGCTTCATCTTCCAGTACGAAGACGGCAAGCAGTACGTGCTGACCAACACCCATGTGGTCGCCGACGCGACGCAGATCCTGATCAAGCTGCTCGACGGCCGCGAGCTCAAGGGCGAGCTGGCCGGCGCGCACCAGGAGCGCGACATCGCTGTCGTGCGCCTGGTCAACCCGCCGGCAGATCTTCCGAGCGCGACGCTGGGCGATTCCTCCAAGCTGCAGCTCGGCGAGCGCGTCATCGCCATCGGCCACCCCTTCGACTTCGAGCACACGGTGACCGTCGGCTATGTCAGCGCGATGGGGAACCGCCAGTTCGGCAAGAACGGCCCGTGGCGTAGCGTCATCCAGACCGACGCCGCCATCAATCAGGGCAACAGCGGCGGCCCGCTCGTCAACCTCGCCGGCGACGTGATCGGCATCAACTCGCTGATCTTCTCCCCCAGCGGGGGCAACATCGGCCTGGGCTTCGCGATCCCCGTCAACGAAGCCCGCGAGATGCTCTATTTCCTGGTCAACGGCGGCCCGTGGGTGGGAATCCTGAGCGTGGTCCCGAACAGCCAGGGGTTCGCGGCGTTCTATCGCCTCGGCACGAGCGAGGGCGTGGTCATCACTGACCTCAGCCCCAACAGCCCGGCGCTCCAGGCGGGTTTGCGTCAGTTCGACGTCATCCTGCAGGTGGACGGCAAGGTGGTCAAGAACGACGACGACCTGCGCAGCGTGATCTTCACCCACCGCATCGGCGAGAGCATCGCCTTCAAGATCCAGCGCGGCGACAAGGTCCTCGACGTGAGCGTCAAGGCCGGTCGCGTGAGTGGGATGATCGTCGGGGGCTGAGAGCCGTCACTCCGCTGCGGCCTGCCTGAGCCACTGCCACACGTCAGCGACTCCGGCGCCCGTTGCGACCGGCCGCGGGGCGCAGCCCGCGGCGATGTCGGGTAGGTCGCCGACCGTCACGAGGTGTGAGGCGGCCGGCTCCGTCCGGCCCTGGGCGTAGGTCTTACCGATGTCCGGCGCCGCGACGAAGGACACCCGAGAGTCCATCGCTGCAGCCATCAGGGCCGCCGGGCCCCCGTCTCTGAAGCCAAGCAGCCCGACCTGTGCGGGATCGATCTCCGGGCGCCCTCGCAGCCATGCTGCGACCGCCAGGAGATCGTGCGCCGCGAGCGCCGCCGGCGGCCTCCCGAAGAAGATCCCGTTCAGCCCCTGGATCTCCGCCCGGTAGCTCCACTCGCCGAACAGCCGCACATCCGCCACCGCGACACACGTCCCGCCGCGCACCAGGCCCGTCAGGGCGTCCCACCGCGACGACAGCACTGCGGCCTTGCCCTCGCTGCTCGCGACCACCACGGCGGGCAGGCGGCCATTGCGCTGCTCCGGTAAGAGCAGCACCACCGGCACGCGGATGTCCGGTTCCGTGTGAACCAGGACCCTCACCGCCAGCACGCCGTCGAGGCTCTCGCGACCCACGACGTGCGGGTCGGGGTCGCAGAACTCGTCCGGCTCCCCAAACAGAGCCCGCAGCCGTCCGGGTACTGCCGAGGCTGTCAGACGCGGGGACGGAGCCCGGCTCGCGCGTCGCTCCTGGAAGATGGCCTCCGGTCCGCGCGCCTCCGGCGGCGGGCCGTCGAGCGTCGCCAGCGTCTCCAGGCTCTCCGGCTGCACGTCGCCTTCCTTCGCCTGCTCGGGGTCATCGATGCCCTTCAGCCACCGGTTGAACCACCCATACGCCTGCTCCCGCATCGGCTGGCTGTAGTCATGGTGCCAGTCGTGCTGGATGCAGTTGGCCTTGTCCGGCGCGCCGCAGAGATCGTAGATCGCCTTGATCTCCGGGTACCCCTCCTGCGGGAACCACTTCGTCCAGTCCTGGGTCACGCAGATGTACAGGGCCGGCCGGGGCGCGAAGACCGCCGAGGCTTCCGTCTCGTCCGTCTCCGCCATGAAGCCCGCCACATGGTTGCACGGGCAATGGTGCATCTCCGCCGAGATGATCCGCCGGGCCTCGGAGACCAGGTTCACCGGCACCGCCGCTCTCAGCCGGTCCTCGAGGCACATCAGGTAGAACGTCTGCTGCCCGCCGCCCGAGCAGCCCGTACAGCCGATCCGCTCTGGATCGACCTCCGGCAGCGAGCACAGCAGGTCGATCCCCCGGATGTTGTTCCACGTCATGACCGTCAGCGGCGTCACGCCCGCGTAGTAGTCGTACGCATGGACGCTGTCTATCGAGAGCGCTACGTAGCCCTTCCTCGCCAGCCCGATCATCCGCGCCTGCACCACCGGGTTCCGCGCGCCGTTCTCCCAATGCCCGTGTGGGTTGAGGATTGCCGGCAGATGGGACGTCCCATTTTCCGGCACGTAGAGGTAGCCGCTCGCGTAGTAGTTCGGCCAAGTCTGCCAGTACACGCGCTTGATGACATAGCCCTCGCGGTCGAGTTGGCCCGACACGTGGACCTTCAGCGGCACCCGCTCGGGCTCGGGAACGAGGCCCAGCGACTCCAGCACGTGTCGCCTGACGATGGCCCTGCGCGCCTCCCATTCGGCGAGCGTTGCCGCATGAGGGTTCTTCGGCGCAGCCATCCGGTCCACGTACGCCTGCTGCATGGACTGTAGCTCCGCCTCCGACAGCAGCGTCCACTGCTCCGGCGGCGGCGCCGCCTCGGCGGAAGCGCGCATCAGGTTGAGCGACACGAGCGCAGCGATCATGTTCTGCTCCAGAAGGGAATTCGGGGACATGACCCAATTCAGCCTTACCGAATTGGGATCGTGTCCCCGAATTCCCATCCTACTCCAGCTCGATCCTCCGCACCTCGATGTTCACACCCGCCGCGTTGGTCGGATCGAACCGCAGGCTGGTCACGCAGCCTCCCCAGTGCTCCTTCCCGCCTACGTCGAACGCGTAGCGGTGGAACTCGCCGTCGGCGGTGGTCTGCACGTGGGCGCTGGCGGCCTCGCTGGTTCCGGGTTCGGCGGCGGTGGTCCAGAACAGTTGGGCGCCGCCGGACTGACTCACCCGCATCTCCACGACCACCTTGGTGAACCGGCTGCCCCGGATCTTGAGCGGCGGCGCGGAGAAGGCCGGGTCCGGCGTGATGGACTTGGCGTGCAGCACGCCGTCGGTCACCTTCGCCTCCGCCAGCCCCATGAAGCCCGTCCACGCGGCCAGTTGCTCGCCCACCCATGAGGTCTGCTCCGTCGTCCGGCTCAGCGCCGCCGCCGAGCGGGCCTCCTGATACCAGGAGTCGTACGGGCCGAGGCCGACATCCTCCGGTGCGAGGTCCGTGTGTTTGGGGGGCCCCTGACCGAACACGTCCCGGATCACGTCCGGGTACGCGAAGCCGTACCCCCGCGTCGGCTCGATGTAGTGCCCCTCCCCGAACTCGTTCCAGCAGCAGAAGATGAGCGTGTTCTTGTCCGGCCCTGTGCCGCTCTTCCCATCCATCACGGCCTTCGCGCGCAGGCACAGGTCGCGGAACTTCTCGGGCGTGTTGTCCGACCAGAAGAACGAGGTCTCATTCCACGGGCGCGAGTCCCAGCCCATCATGGCCGCCGTGATGTCCGGCAACAGGCCGAAGCCGTTCTTGGCCTTCCAGATGGCCTCCTGCTGGTCCACGAACCCCTCGACGGGCGCGCAGGTGAAGCTGCCGACGGTCTTCATCTCCTTCGGATAGTGCCAGCCGTTCCCGTAGGCCGAGCTGGCGTCCCAGCCCTCCTCGGCCATGCGTGCGAGGCCCCCCTTGTCGGCCCCGCCCCAGCAGCCCACGATGTACAGGCCCGGCAGGCCGCGCTCGCGGCACTTCGCCCGCATGGCCTCGAACGTCTCCCGCACCTTGTCGCTCCCGCCCAGGTCTCGCGTCACATTCCCCGGCACCCAGACGTACAGAACCGGCTTCCCGTCGATCTTCAGGTACGAGGGATGGGTGAAGTAGTTGTCCAGCCAGAACGGCAGCACGTTGTCCATCAGGTCATCGACCGAGCTCACGCCCTCCCCGCACCCGTTCTCCCACATGATGCCGAACTCGATCTGCGGCAGGTACTTCGCCTTCAACAGCCCGTCGTGGATGGCGTGCCCGAGGTTCTGCGTCACCGGCCCGTTCTTCGTGGACCGGTACCAGCAGTAGATGACCCCGGAGATGCCGTGCTCCAGCCAGTACTTGATGTGCCAGTCGGCCACCTCCGGCGTCCCCTCGTTGTACCAACCCAGGACCGGCTTGCGCTCCGGGTAGGGCTCGATGACCTTCCATCCGTAGTGCGTCCCGTGCTTCCATAGCGGGCAGTAGTGCGTCCACACGCGGTACGGCCCCGTCTTCACCGGTACCGGCTCGGGCACGTAGGCCGCCTTGGGCAGGTGCAGCTCCGGCGCGAAGCGGATTGTCACCGCCTCCTCCGCCCCCGCAGCCGCAACCCTGAACTCGCCCTCCATCTCCTTCGCCGCCCTCACCGTCCACGACAGCTCCCTCTCCTCCTGGTAGCCGATCTCCGCCGCCGTCTGTTCCGCCGCTCCTCGCAGCTCCACCCCGCGCGGGACCCGCAGCGATACCTTCACGTTCTGCATCAACGCGCCCATGTTCTGCATGCGTGCGATGATCTTCTGCGGCTGACCCGCCCGCGGCAGCACCGCCTCCGGGAACACGCTCGTAACGCGGACCTCGCCCTCGCCCTCCGGCTCCTCCGTTACGCGCACGTACGCGAGGCGGGCGGTCGCGGCGGGCAGGTCGGCGGGCATGAGGCCGAGCGCGAGGAGGTCGCCGCCCCAGCCGATGTACTGCCACGGCTCCATGATGTAAGTGTGCATCCGTCCGTCGTCGAACGTCTGGAAAGTGATGCGGCCGGCGCCCTTGGTGGTGATGAAGATCGCGGAGGCGCGGGTTCCCTTGTCCACCGCCATCCGCAGGCTGAGGAAGTCCTTCTTGTCGATGCTCGCTTTGAGGTTGCCGTGCATCACGAGCGAGCCGACCGTCGGCGTGCTCACGGTCAGCCCTTCCGGCGACATCCTGGCCTCTGCGCCCTCGCGGCTGGCCCACCCCTGTGGTCCCTCGCGGAAGTCGAATCGCGTGACGGTCGTCGGCGGACCGGCTGGTGGGGCGCCCTCCAGGAAGGTCGCGCGGATCACGTCGGCCGAGGACAGCGCGCGGGAGTAGAGCTTCACAAACTCGATGTCGCCCACGAACCCGCCGGCCAGGCCGCAGTTCGTCCCGATCAGCACGGGGTTGGTCGTCGGCGGCGGAGCCTCGCCGCGGCGCAGTGTGGCCTGCGGCACCCCGTTCACCCACAGCATCAGCTGGGTGCCGTCCCAAGTCGCGACCACGTGCCGCCACACGTTCAGGTCGGGTGGGGAGACGCTGACGCGGGGCTCCCAGGCCTTCTCCAGGTTGACGAAAAACGAGAGCCGGCTCGTTTCGACGGGCCAGTCGATCCGCAGGAGGTACTCGTCGGCCTTGCCGACCAGCAGCCGCCCGTCGGAGAGGTCCGTCGGCCGCACGCGCGTCTCGATGCTGAAGCCGCGCTTCAGGTTCAGGTCCGCTGCGGAGGGAATCTCGACGCGCGTCTTGCCGTCCAGGCGCAGGAAGCGCCGGTCGCCCTCGCTGGTGAACTCGCCGCCGGTGACGGTTGCGACGTGCCCGTTCCCGGAGAGGTCCTGCACCTGCGCCCCGGCCGCGTCGAACCGCCAGTAACCGACCAGGCCCTCCTCAGCGGCGTGCGCCGCCACCACGGGGGCCATTGCCATCGCGACCCAGAGCAGTCGCATGATCTTCCTCTCCTTCCTCTCGCGCCCACTGAGTCCCCCGTAGATACGGAAGCAGTGGGGCGGGCATTCTTGCCCGCCACAGACCATTGGCGGGCAAGAATGCCCGCCCCACTGCTTCCGTGTTCCCATGAGGCGCGATGAGTGCTGTGGCGTACACTGGTTCCCGCGAGGACTCCTCCGTCCCTTCAGCGAACCCTCTGCCATTGCTCGACGCTCAGACCAGGAGGCCGCCGTGGGGTACGCTCTCGCGGTTCTTGCTGCGCTGCTCTGCCAGCCGTGCCCGGCTGCAACGTACCATGTCTCGCAGAACGCGCCCGGCGCCGCGGACCAGAACCCGGGAACCGAGGCTGCGCCGCTGAAGTCCATCGGCGCAGCGATCAAGGTCGTGAAGCCCGGGGATACGGTTCTCGTCGGCGACGGCGTTTACCGTGAGGAGGTCGTCTGCCCGCTGGAGGACTGGAAGGACTCGCAGGTTCGCTGCACGCTTGCGGCGATGCCAAACGCACACCCGGTGATCGAGGGCGCCGATCCGGTGCCGGGACCGTGGGAGCGTGCGGAGGTCAGGCTGTCGGCGGCTCCGGAGAGCCGCCCCGCGGCGCCGCCGGCCATCTACGCCTGTGCGTGGGAGACCTACTCGATGATGGTGTTCGTGGATGGGCAGCCGCTGCAGCAGATCGGGCTTCAGGGCAGCCCCGCGCGCGCCAAGGGCACCAACGGATTCCAGTGGCAGAAGCAGTGGGACGGCAAGAGCGTCGAAGACCTGCGGCCGGGCAGCTTCTACTACGACGAGGCTCAGAAGCGCCTGTACGTCTGGCTCGCCGACGGCTCCGATCCGAAGACCCACACGGTGGAGGCCTCCGTCCGCGACGAGGGCATCCTGCTACGCGGCACCTGGACGCTGCGGGGACTCACCGTGCAGCACGTTCAGGACGGGTTCTGGCCGCGCGAGCAGGCGGCGGCGGTCACCGGCGACCAGGCCATCGTGGAGGACTGCCGGGTCCTGCACAATGACCCGCTCGGGCTCATCGTCTCCGGCCAGGACTGCATCATCCGCAACAACGAGATCGGCTACAACGGGCTGGAGGGGATGACCAGCAACGTGGGCTACCGGATGCTGGTCGAGGGGAACGATTTCCATCACAACGCGTGGCGGGGAGATGTGGTGTGCCTGACGGCGGGCAACAAGTTCGTCATGTGGCGGGATAGCAGGTTCCTGCGCAATCACTGGCATGACGAGCCGGCCGCCGCGCTCTGGATGGACATCAGCAACGCGAACATCCTGATCGCCGAGAACACGTTCGACAACTGCGCGGTGGGGGTGTACTGGGAAATCAGCCGCTGGGCGGTCATCGCCAACAACATCTTCCGCGGCTGCGGGCGCCCGGTGTGGACCTACGGCTCGGACGCGCTCATCGCGCACAACGTCTTGGACCGCTGTGGCGACGGGGTGGTTGTCACCGGCTACCCGCGCACGGGCACGTGGGCGCAGGCCATCAACGAGGACTACGCCAACGCGCCGCTGATGGGCACCCACAACAACCTCATCGTAGACAACCTCCTGATCGACTGCGTGGGCTCCTTCGTCGGGATCACGCAAGGCCAGCCGCACGGCTGGGGCAACTGGTCGGACTACAACGCCTTCGTCTGGACGCTGCCCGCGTACCACCCGACCGGCTGCCACCTGAACTTCATGAACGGTTGGGACGACCTCTACGGCAAGCTCCCGATCTGGCGGATGGAGCGGCACTGTGACACACACTCCGTGGTCGTCGATCCGGGGCAGCTGAAGACGATCCGGGAGGGCAATCCGTACGTGGGCCTGTCGGAGAAGGAGGTCTTCCAGGACGCGCGACTCGCGGACCGCGACAAGGGGGACTACCGCCTCCTGCCGGACAGCCCCTTGCAGGGCAAGGGGCTGACGCTGCCGATGGAGCTGAACTCGGTCTGCGCGCCCTGTAGCGGGAACCAGGTGCACACTCGGGCCTACGAGAAGACTCGCCTGGCCGATGCGCCGGACCCGGCGACCGCCGTGCCCGTCTATGGGACGAAGGAGAACGGCCACTACCGGCTGCAGCCGTGGCCGAAGGTGCGCCCGCTGGTGGACTTGGACGCCTGCGCGCCGGGGACGCCGGGCCTGAATGCCGAGTGGCGCGAGACGGGACGTTACCCGCAGTTCAAGGCGACCGGCGAGCCGGACTCCACCGCGCCGAACGACTGGGTCCTGCTGCCGACGAACCTGCTCGCGGATCCGAGCTTCGACAGGCCGCTCAGCAAGCCGGGCGAGGAGCCGACCTCGCCCTGGACGGGCGGCGGCGGGATGCACACCTTCGTCGGGATGGCCTGCCTCAATCTCCTGCCGGCTCAGCGTCAGAACGCGCTGGCCTGGCAGAAGGTCGGGCCGATCCGACAGAACTGCGAGTACCTGCTGACGGGCGACATGACCGTTCAGTCGGTGATGAAGGACTTCACCGGGATCGGCCAGATGTACCTGTCGGCCGGCGATCAGGGGCACCCGATCGGCGAGCCGATCGCGGTCACAAGGGCCTCCCTCACAGGGGGCACGTGGGCGACCTACAGCCTGCACTTGCCGCAGGGCGCGGCCAATGCGTTCGCGGGGCAGGACTTGTTCGTGGTGCTGGCAGGGCGTGTAGCCGGGCCGGAGCCCGCGAACCCGAACGATCCCGCCGCCTTCATCCGCTGGGACGATCTGTGGCTCCTCGCGAGCCCGTAACGCCTCCGAGGAGGCAGTTTCAAAATCAGGGACAGGCACCATTTCCCGCGATACGTGACGCGTAGTCGGGCGTGTGTGGGGGAAAATGGGTGCCAGTCCCTGAGTTTTGAAACTCGCACCGAGGGCACATGAAGCCCTTCCGGTTGGTCATCCTGTTGTGCGTCGTTGCGGGAGTGGGGGCCGCGCTCTGGCTGCCGCGTCGCGAGCAGGTGCTCGGCAGCTACGCAACCGGCCTTCGCGGCCGGACGAAGGGCCAGCGGGAGAACGCGCTGCGGGCTGCGCGGCCCTTCGACGGGTTCGTGCTCGATAGCGGGAAGGAGTTCTCCTTCAACAAGACCGTGGGGCCGTGGACCTCGGACCGAGGGTACGTGCGGGCGCCCGTGAGCTACAGCGGGGAGCTGGTGCTCGACTGGGGGGGCGGCGTGTGTCAGACGTCTTCGGCCCTGTACAATGCGGCGCTGATTGCGGGCCTGGAGATCGTCGAGCGGCACCCGCATACGTGGACGCCGCCGTACGTGCCGCCCGGCCGGGACGCGGCGGTCGCGCAGTACACCATCGACCTGCGCTTCCGCAATCCACACCCGTGGCCCGTTCGCATCCGGGCGCTGACGACGGGCGAGACGCTGGGCTTTCAGATCATCGGCCGGCAGCGAGGCCCGATGGCGGCGGTGACGGTGGAGCCGCAGTCACCCGTGGAGCCCATCGAGGTGACGCGGACCAGCGAGCGCCTCCCGCCCGGACAGCGAGTCACGGTGACGCGCGGCCGGCCCGGCGTGCGGGTCACCGTCTACCGCACACCCCTACACGGCCCGCAGGCGGGGCAGCGCCAGCTTGTCTCTCGCGACGTGTACCCCGCCCTGCACCGCCTCGTGAAGACGGGCCCCGAGAGGTGAGGTCGGGTGCAGTACTTCAAGCCCGAGGGCGAGACGCAGTTCGTGGGCGACTGCATGCCCTTCTTCCATGACGGGGTCTTCCATCTGTTCTGGTTGCTGGATGAGGGCCATCACCAGGCGCGGGGTGGCCTCGGCTGCCACCGGTGGGCGCACTCGACCACCACGGACCTCGTCCAGTGGGAGCACCATCCGCTCGCGATTCCCATCACTGCCGAGCACGAGGGCTCGATCTGCACCGGATCCGTGTTCCACCATGAGGGCGTACACCACGCCTACTACGCCACGCGCTACCCCGACTGGAGCGAGCACCTCAGCCTGGCGACGAGCACGGACGGGATCCGCTTCGAGAAGACGGAGCCGAACCCGTTCGCCTCGCCCGGCCCCGAGTTCACGAAGTCCTTCCGCGACCCACACGTCTTCCGCGACCCGGAGACCGGCCTCTTCCACCTGATCGTGACTACCTCGCTCCGTGAGCCGGCAGTGGTGGGACGGGGCGGATGCCTGGCGCAGTTCGTCTCCGAGGACCTGCACAACTGGCGGCCCACCGAGCCGCTCATCGTCCCCGGCTATCCCGGCGACCCGGAGTGTCCCGATTACATCGGGGACGGCGTCGGGCTTGGAAGCCCGACCTACGGGGAAGGCTGGAACGGGTGGTACTACCTCATCTTCAGCAACGAGGGGATCGCGCGCTACCGCATGTCGCGCCGGCCGCTCGGGCCGTGGCTGCGCCCCAAGGTCGATGTGTTCGACGGCCCGATGGCGCGGGTGCTGAAGACCGCCGCGTTCACCGGCGACCGCAGGCTGGGCGTGGCGTTCCTGCCGTCGCTGCAGGACAACCTCGACGAGGGCGCATGGCTGTATGGCGGCAGCGCCGTCTTCCGCGAGATCATCCAACACGAGGACGGCTCGCTCGGGACGAAGTGGCCTGAGGAGATGATCCCGACAAGCGGCGAGCCGCTGCCCATGCACTTCGAAGCGATGACGGAAGGCGTCTCAGCGGAGGGTGACGGAGTGACGATCGCGGCGCCGAGTTCGTTCGGTCCGGCGATGGCCAGCGGCGTCCCGCTGAACGTGCGGGTGCGGATGCGCATCGAGCCGCAGCCCGGGGCGTTCCGCTTCGGCCTGTGTGTGCGCGGGTCGGGGAGCTACGAGCAGGGGTACGAGATTCGCTGCTCACCGAACGAGGAGCGGGTCGAGATTCGCAACGCGCGAGCCGACGACATCACCGACAACGCGAAGCGGGCAATCCTCGATGTCGAGGGCCTGGACCGCCCGTTCAGTCTCGACGTGCTTCTGAAGGACGACATCATCGACGTGTGCCTCGACGAACGACGGACGCTCGTCGCCCGCTGCCTCGAGCAGCGCGGGGACCGGCTGTTCCTCTTCGCCCACTGCGCGAGCGTGGTCTTCCGCGAGGTTAGCGTAGGCCCGCTATAGGGGAATCCGCGATATCGGTTCTTGGGCGCCATTCAGGGCGCCCACGCGTGCTCCTCGAACACGCTCTCAGTGCCAACGACGCGAGACCGGCACGTCCTTCAGCGTCAGCAACCCGGGCATTGATGCAAGCAGCGGGGGGATCGCATTGAGCACGCAGGCCGGAGTCGCTTCGTCTCCGGGGATTCCCCCCGCGATGCGCACCGTGAATGAGGGCGCCCCCGTGAGTTCCACCTCGTCGCGTGGGTCCGGCGCCCCCGCGTACATCGCGAGTTCCAAGCGTACGCGCTCTCGGCCGGCCACGAGCACCGTGGCGGTTTGGCGTGAGCCGCACACCTGCCCGGGGCCTATCGTGAAGTGGCCGGTCTCGATGGCCTCCTCGGCGACTGCCGGCTCGATGGTCTCGGCAACCGCCTCGGGCACCCAACCCAGGCCGGCCGCCAGCAGCGCCGCGGACTCCCGCAGCCCCACATGCCCGATCGCGCCCTTCTCGGCGCGCTCGCGGTACTCGCTCTCGGTCAGGCCGACGCCGGTCTTCCGCTGGAGCTGAGGGCGCCGCGTCGCCGTATCGACGATCCGCCGTGCGACGATCCGCTCGACCTCCCGGCACGGGGCGGTGAGCACCAGCGGAAGCAGGTCCATCACGAACCCCGGGTTGATCCCGGTCCCCAGCAGCCGCACTCCCCTCTCTTGTGCGAGCGCATCCAGCTCCTCCGCGAGGGCCGGGGAACTCAGCCACGGCCAGGTGAGTTCCTCCGCCGTCGAGATGCAGTCCAGCCCCAACTCGATGATCTCGCGAAGCTGGTCGGCAATCTGCGACAGGCGCGACCCGGTGGAATGCAGCGCCATGTCGGCCTCGGGGCAGTCCCAGGCCGAGGCGCACACGACCACGCCGGTCGCCTCAGGCAGCTCCGCGATCTCCGCCACATCCCGGCCGACCTTGTCGGCGGCCACATCGACCGCGCCGACAAGCTGCAGGCCCCCGCGCTCCCTCGCGACGCGCACAATGCCACACCCGATCGCGCCGAGCCCAACCTGGATGTAGCGAGCGACGTTGCCGTCCGCCATGCGCTGCGCTCCCGACGACACCGGGTGACAGGCACCGCAGGGCTATTCCCGCCGCAACCGAGCCTTCCCTTCAGGAGCCCCTCCGCCAGAACGACGAAAGCCCGCCGTCAACCAACACGGCGGGCTCGGTTCCGATGATTGCTGGCTGCCGGGGGAGGACTCGAACCTCCAACCTCGTGATCCAGAGTCACTTGCCCTACCGATTGGGCCACCCGGCAGCGCCGAGCCACTATCCTACTGTCGCCACTCCCGTTTGTCAAGCGCCGCCCTCGACGCCGCGAAGCAGGCCGTCGGCACAGGAAAGCACGGCCTCCAAGGCGTCGTCGCCGTCCGTATCGGCCAGGATGAACTCCTCGATCGTGCTCGGCGCCTGAAGCTGCCAGCGGATGGCCGGCTGACCTCCCTTCGCGTTCACCGCAACCAGCAGGCTCCCGCACGCCACGAGCGCCTCCTCGCTTCCGTCGGCATCCACGTCGGCGATGGCGAACGGCCCCGCGTTCGCCGGCAGGTCGAGGGTCCAGAGCACGTCGCCGTTCGCCGGGTCGAGCCACCGCATCGTCTTGCCGACCGGCGAGGCGATCTCAGGGGTTCCGTCGCCGTCGGCATCGACGGGGAAGCCGGTCGCCGGCGGCGTCTTCCCCCAGAGCGTGTCGCCCTGCAAGTTCGTGATCCCCAGGCAGTACTGCCCGTTCCACGTCAGCTCGGGCGCGCCGTCGCCGGTGTAGTCGAACAACGTCGGCTCGGAGTACGCGGCCCAGATACCGGGGAAAATCGAGTCGCCCGCCGCGCTGCGCCCGACGAGCTGCTTCCCGTCCCGTCCGCTGACCACCGTCAGGTTCACCGGGTACAGGCTGATGATGTCATCGGCGCCGTCGCCGTCCGTGTCGAACAACGCCACGGGCGTCCCCCCAAAGCCCCAGTTCATCTCGCCGTCGGAG
>Ga0194125_10004296_pt1 | contig 22310 bp, 19 predicted proteins | sample TA2KigC250mmetaG_FD_148626 | JGI IMG/M metagenome (GOLD analysis project Ga0194125, IMG submission 148626) | Freshwater microbial communities from Lake Tanganyika, Tanzania - TA2015034 Kigoma Deep Cast 250m | ecosystem: Environmental > Aquatic > Freshwater > Lake | place: Tanzania: Lake...
CGTCGGACTCCCGCTATGGCCGCAGGGATAAGCAACCACATCTGGACTTTACAAGAATTACTTTGTTATAAACCATAATTATCAATATATTAAAGGGTCATGACCCAAGCTCATATCCTGTCAGGAAATCAACGAAGCCTATCCCAACTATGAGAGCAATTCCTATTATCGTCCAAGGGGCTTTGTTTCGTTTCTCAAGATTTGCTAATATATTCATTTAAGTTTACGCTTCCTGTGGCCACAAATTTGAAATAGCAGGCACCTGAAAACCCCGTCCTGGGGGAGGTTTTTTACTAAATCTTAAACCACATTTCGATGATTTAAATTTTAAAAGATTAATGTAAGGAGGTCAATAGAGCCTTCGAGACAGGTGCTTTTTGGAGGTGGATTGTGAAACCTTCCACGCCTTCAAAGAGAAGTAAGAAAAACAATGTACCGATTGCTTCATCCGACTGCTCGTTTATGAATTTTCTAATTGAGAAGAGAGCACAGAAGTGCGGGAGGAAGCTTTGCCAAGATTGGGCTGGTTCTTTTTTGCTCTTGAAATCTTGGGTTCAAATCGATTAAAATTTTGTTTAAAATTTTCGTATCAATTTAGAGTTTTGAAAATTATAAAAAATAAGGGCAAAATGATAGTCATTCCTGCGGAAGCAGGAATCCAGGTCTCATTTTTTGATTCTGGATTCCCGTTTTCACGGGAATGACAGAAAAAGTAACCGAGCATTGTTTTAAAGAGCTAAAGTGTTACAAATTTTCTAATGGGGTTGTGGCTTAGGGGGATGAAAAAGCTCTATTTAGGTATTGATGTCGGTTCCGTCAGTGCGAATACCATCATCATGGATGATAAACGGGAAGTGCTTGAGGAGAATTACACCCGAATCAAAGGTCAACCTCTTCAAACCGTCCAGAGGATTTTAGAAGAAATCTTTGAGCGGATTCAACCCGAAGAGTTTCACAGCCTCTCTTTTACAGGGATTGGAGGAAAACTCCTCTCAGAACTCTTAGGCGGGAACTTTGTTAATGAGATAATCGCCCAGGCAAAGGCTGTTCAACATTTTTATCCTGAGATCAGGACGATCATTGATATTGGAGGAGAAGATTCCAAACTGATCTTTATCGAAGAGGAGGATGGCCAATTCAAGATCAGCGACTTTTCGATGAATACTCTCTGTGCTGCAGGCACAGGATCATTTTTGGATCAGCAGGCCAGCCGATTGGGTCTTACGATTGAAGAGTTTGGTGAGCTCGCTCTGAAATCTAAGAACCCACCTCGCATTGCAGGGCGATGCAGCGTCTTTGCCAAAACCGATATGATCCATCTTCAACAGATTGCCACACCGGATTACGATATCGTCGCTGGTCTTTGTTATGCCCTGGCCAGAAATTTTAAGAGCAACATCGGGAAGGGAAAGACCTTTGTCAAACCTATCTCTTTCCAGGGAGGTGTGGCAGCGAATGTGGGGATGCGAAGGGCGTTTTTGGATGTATTGGAACTTTCTGATGGAGAACTCATCATCCCAAAACATTTTGCTTCGATGGGAGCAATCGGCGCTATCTTGGTGACCCATGAGAGTAAAGAGATCATGCGGGCAGAGGCGTTGGATTTAACGGCCCTGAGAAGATATCTCCAGCATCATCAAGAGAAAGAAGCTCCACTGAGACCGCTTTGTCTCTCCTCATCTCATCTTTCACCCTCACCTTCACCCTGTGGAGTAGTTAAACATACTCCACAGGGCAGGCCCTCTCCCATCAAGGGAGAGGGGGTAGGGAGTGCCTCCCCCATCGAGAGTGATAGTGATAAATTTAGTGTTTCAGTGAAAGAAAAAATTGAGGCCTATCTTGGTTTGGATGTGGGCTCGATCAGCACCAATCTCGTTGTGATTGATAAAAATAAAAAAGTCCTTTCCAAACGTTACCTCATGACAGCAGGCCGTCCAATCGAAGCGGTTCGCACAGGCCTCCAGGAGATCGGCGAGGAGGTGGGTGATCGAGTTGAGATTAAAGGGGTCGCAACGACCGGCTCTGGCCGCTACCTCACAGCCGATTTTGTCGGTGCAGATTTGGTACGAAATGAGATCACGGCACAGGCGACAGCAGCGGTCGAGATTGATCCGAGTGTCGATACGATCTTTGAGATCGGTGGCCAGGACTCAAAATATATCAGCCTCGACAGTGGCGTGGTCATCGATTTTGAGATGAATAAGGTCTGTGCAGCAGGGACAGGCTCTTTTTTGGAGGAGCAGGCAGAAAAACTTGATATCTCCATCAAAGAAGAATTTGGGGCCCTTGCCCTCTCTGCAGAGGAACCTGTCAGGATGGGGGAACGATGCACGGTCTTCATCGAATCTGACTTGGTCCATCACCAACAGAGAGGTGCCCAGAAGGACGACATTGTCGCCGGGCTCAGTTACTCCATTGTTCAGAACTACCTAAACCGGGTGGTCGGAGATAGACGTATCGGAAATCGGATATTTTTCCAGGGAGGAACAGCCTTTAATCGAGGGGTGGTGGCGGCGTTTGAAAGGGTTCTCGATAAGGAGATCGTTGTCCCTGAAAATCATGATGTAACAGGAGCCATCGGCGTTGCCATCCTGGCCATGGAAGAGCGGACCTGGGAGCGATCGAGTTTCAAGGGATTTGATCTCAGCCGGCGTCGATACGAACATTCCTCCTTTGAATGCAAGGGCTGTCCCAATCTCTGCCTCATCCGAAAGGTGAGCGTCGAAGGTGAAAAACCTCTCTTCTATGGAAGCCGATGCGAGAAATATGATGTCATTAAAAGGACAAAAGGATCAAACATTCCTGACCTTTTTGAGGAGAGAGAGAAGATGCTCTTCGCTCCCTATGAAGGAGAGGAGAATCTTTCCTCTCATGCTCCGGAGATTGGAATTCCAAGGATCCTCTTTCTTCATGAGATGTTTCCTTTCTGGAAGGCTTTCTTTACGGAATTGGGTTATCGGGTGATCCTTTCAGATGCCACCAACAAAGAACTGATTCGAAAAGGGGTTGAGAATGTCGTTTCGGAAACCTGTTTTCCCATTAAAGTGAGTCATGGACATGTCCTTAACCTCTTGGAGAAAGGTGTGAAGAGGATCTTTCTACCGAGCATCGTCAACCTCAAGGCATCCCATCCTGAGATTCCCAATAGTTCTGCCTGTCCTTATGCCCAGGCCTTTCCCTATGCGGTCCATTCCTCCATCGATTTCAAAAAGAATCATGTGGAGGTGCTCCAACCCATCCTTCATTTCGGTTTTGATAGGGATCATCTGGAAAAGGAGTTGGTCGATTTTGGGAGATTACTCCACAGGGGATCGAAACGGGCGAAGAAGGCATTTGAGAAGGCGGAGAGATTTCAAGCCTTGTTCTACCAATCTCTGCTCAATCGGGGAAAGGAGATTTTGGATCAGATTGGACTGGATGAGAAGGTGATGGTGATCGTGGGCAGGCCTTATAATTCATGTGATTCGGGTGTCAACCTTGAGATTCCAAAAAAACTGCGGGATCTTGGGGTGCTCCCCATTCCTATGGACTACCTGCCATTAAACTCAGTCACTCCCTCCGAAGAGATTCTGGAGATGTATTGGCGATATGGGCAGAAGATATTGGCGGCCGGAAAGATCATCAAAGAGGACCCCCGACTTTATGGGGTCTATATCACAAACTTTGGTTGCGGCCCGGATTCCTTCATCAATCATTTCTTCAGAGATTTATCGAAAGAAAAACCTTACCTTCAATTGGAAATCGACGAACATAGTGCGGATGCTGGTGCGATCACCCGATGCGAGGCCTTTTTAGACAGTTTGAAACATGTCAAGCCTGAAAAGGCTATCGCTTTTAGAAAGGAAAAGGCTAAGACGGACCGGACCAAAAAGATCTATATCCCTTATATGTGTGACCACTCCTTTGCTGTAGCCTCTGCTTTTGAAGCCTGTGGAGTGGATGCCGATGTCTTTCCTGAATCGGATGATGAGACCCTTTATTGGGGGAGAAAGCTCACCTCTGGTAAAGAGTGTTATCCCTGCATTCTGACTACAGGTGATATGGTGAAGTTAGTGAAGGATCCAAATTTCGATCATAAACGTGCAGCCTTCTTTATGCCCTCGGGCAACGGCCCATGTCGGTTTGGCCAATACCATCGCTTTCATCGCCTCGTTCTGGACGATTTGGGTTTCCAGCATGTTCCCATCTACTCACCTAATCAGGACGAGACGCTTTATAACGATCTTGGCATTATGGGTTCTCAATTCACTCGTTTGGGATGGCAGGGAATTGTGGCCGTCGATCTTTTGATGAAAAAACTTTTGGAGACCCGTCCCTATGAGAGGGAGAAGGGGCAAACCGATAAGGTCTATCAGGCATCGCTAAAAAGGGTTTGCGAAACGATCCGAAAGGGAGGTGATTTAGAAGAAGCCCTTAAAAAGAGTGTAGAAGAATTCAATCAGATTGAAGCGAATGGACTCGGGACAAAACCATTGATTGGAATTGTTGGAGAGATCTTTGTCCGGCTTAATCGATTTGCTAATGAGAATGTTATTCGAAAGATCGAACAGTTTGGGGGAGAGGCATGGATCGCGCCCCTGACCGAATGGATTCTCTATGTCAACACGATTGCAAAAGGAAGGAGCCTCAGGAAGAGATCGTTTTCAAACCTCTTAAAAGTCTTTCTTACAGACTACTATCAGAAGAAGGATGAACACCATTTAGAGAAGATATTTAAAGGCCACCTAAGAAAATTTGGAGAACCCAAGACAAAATCTATCTTCAGAAAGGCCAAACCCTACTTGGACTCATCCTTTGAAGGGGAGGCCATCCTTTCTGTTGGAAAGACGATCGATTTTGCCAAGAGGGGTGCAAGTGGCATTGTCAATATCATGCCTTTTACCTGTATGCCTGGGACAATAGTCAGTACTGTCCTTAAAAGGTATCGAGAGGAGCATAATAACATCCCGATCCTCAATATGGCCTATGATGGTCAGGAACAGACCAATACATTAACCCGCCTTGAAGCCTTCATGTACCAAGCCAAAGAATTTCAGAATAGAAATAGTAAAAGAAAATAATGATGTTCAAAATGACAAAAAGGGCAAAAAGGGGACAGGCTACTTTTTTTCTGTAAAATAGGATGTAAAGAGGAAGAAAGAGAAAAAAGTAGCCTGTCCCCTTTTTGTCATTTAGCCTACTGAAAATATTAATAAAATTCAATTCCTAAAAACCTTGTTAAAAAAATCACTTTTTTATTGAAAATCTTATTTAGGGGTGATATAAGGATGATGATGTGAAAAGTGCAATATCACTAAAAGGCAGGGGGTTGATTAATAATGGATAATTGGACATTTGGAATCACAATGATTGTCGTAGGAATGGGAGGCACACTCTTAACTCTTTGGATCTTGAGCCTTCTTATGAGCCTTTTAAGTAAGGTTTTTCCGTATAAGAAAGGGGAAGAAGGGAAGTAGGCTTTAAAAGGGAGGGAGAAGATATGTTAGAAGCGATTGGAAGCGGATTGAATGGACTTATTGCAGGATTTATCAACCTCCATTGGTCAAATCCGATTATGATAGGGGTTGGGTGTCTTCTCCTCTATTTAGGGATTAAAAAAGATTTCGAACCTTTACTACTTGTTCCAATTGGATTTGGTGCCATTTTAGTCAACATCCCCCTGACGGGGTTAATGGAAGAGGAAGGATTTCTCAAAATTATTTATGATGCAGGTATTGCGACGGAATTATTTCCTCTCCTCATTTTTGTAGGTATTGGTGCCATGACCGATTTTGGCCCTCTCTTGGAGAACCCGAAGATATTTCTCCTCGGAGCAGCAGGGCAGTTTGGTATTTTCTTGACCTTGATCTTAGCCCTGGCACTTGGTTTTTCAAAGTTAGATGCAGTCTCCATTGGGATCATCGGTGCCTGTGATGGTCCCACGGCGATCTATGTCACCTCGAAGTATGCCCCCCATCTCTTGGGTGCTGTCTCAGTGGCTGCTTATTCCTACATGTCTCTGGTTCCTGTCATTCAGCCTCCGATTATGAAGTTTTTAACTTCTAAGGAAGAGAGGGTGATCAATATGGGAACGGTGAAAAAATCGGTTTCAAAGACCACCAAAATCCTCTTCCCATTAGTCGTTACGGTGATTGGGGGCCTCATCGCACCAAGAGGATTACCTCTTCTTGGAACAATAATGTTAGGAAACCTGATGAAGGAATGTGGGGTGGTGAGCCGACTCACCAAGGTCTCTGAAAACGAGATCGCCAATATTGTGACTTTACTGCTCGGAATATCTATCGGAGCTACCATGGATGGAAGAATATTCTTGAAACCTCAGACTTTGATCGTCCTGGCCTTAGGCTTTTTGGCTATTTGCCTCGATACAGCTTGTGGTGTCCTCTTCGGAAAAGCGATGAAGGTTCTGACAGGAGGTAAGGTCAATCCTCTTATTGGTGCTGCGGGTATCTCAGCTTATCCCATGTCAGCAAGAGTCGTCCAGAGGGAGGGGCAGAAATATAATCCCAAAAATTACCTCCTAATGCATGCGATGGGAGCTAATACCGGTGGTCAGGTTGGCTCTGTCATGGCCGCAGCGGTCATGCTCTCTGTCCTAAAAGGGATGGGAGTTATTTAAAGAACTCATGGGATATTTAAGATGGACCTTATTCAACTGATTGCAAGTATCATTTTCCTTGGCAGTATTGTTCTTGTGATTACCGGCTGGATCGACAGCGTCATCGCAGCCATGTTAGGCATCTTCGTGATGGTCCTCTTTGGAGTGATGAGTGAGATTCAAGCCTTTCAGTTCGTTGACTGGAATGTGATCCTGATCCTCTTCAGCATCTGGATTATCGCTGGCTATTTCGGAAAGACAGGTGTCCCTGAGTTTTTAGCTGCGATTGCCATGAGATTGTCAAAAGGCAATGTGGCGTTTTTTGTCACCTTTACCGGAATGCTTGCAGGATTTGTCTCCATACTAATCGATAATGTTGTGGTCGTCCTAATGTTTGCACCTGTCATATTTCATGCCGCCAAGCGATTCAAATTCAAGGCCTTTGGCCCTGTTTTATTTGTGGGTCTCTGTGCCAACTTCATGGGGACGGCCATGCTTATTGGTGATCTTCCTCCTCAAATGCTTCATAGTGTCTCAGGGATCGAATTCGGGGGATTCCTCTGGTTTTTAGGACGGCCATCTTCTTTCTTCATCCTTGGCATTTCTTACATCATCACCGTTGCTTTTTTCTATTGGAAATTTTCAAAAATGTATGAGGGAGAGAGGATGGATATTTCACTCGTAAGAAAAGAGGAAAAATACCTTGAGCATATCAAGGATAAACGATTTGCCCTCGTTGTCTGTGGAGTTTTTCTCCTCACCATTCTTGCCATGGCCAATCGTCCCTTTTTTGGTGTCCACCTCGGGTTCATTGCCTTATGCGGAGCCATTGCCTTAATTCTGATATTTGAAATTTTCAACAAAGCCTTTCATATCGAAATCCCAACCCTAGAAGGTATCCTTTCGGGACTTGATTGGAGGGCCATCTTCTTCTATGTTTCACTCTTCGCATTGGTGGGAGGGTTGGAACATGCAGGAGTGATTAAACTCATTGCCAATTGGATGACCCCGTTGATTCAATCGAGCCTTCTGGCTGGAAGCAGCTTACTTTACTGGGTGACTGCGCCCATTGTAGGGATTGTCGAACACGATGCTTACATCCTGACGATGCTCTATGTGATCAGGGATCTCGGTAAGGACCACGGTTTAAATCCCTGGCCCCTTTACTGGTGTCTTCTCTGGGCGGGTACCTTGGGAAGCAACCTGACAGTTGCAGGGGCCCCTGCTTTATTTGTGGCAAAAAATATAGGTGAAAAAGAAGACCAGAAGAAAGTAACCCTGAAAGAGTTCTTCAGTTATACTGTTCCCTATGTCATTATCTCTCTCATCTTCTGTTTTATCCCAGCGATTCTGATCTGGGTCCTCCCGTTCCAGAAATAGGCCTCATTGATTCTATCTCGGGACGCTCATATCATGGACCGAAAGAATAAGCCCTCTGTCCTTTTGGAGGGCTTTTTATTCTCTTGTTAATTTCTCTATAATTTTTTAAGATTATAAAAATGTCAGCCCTATAAGGGCTGAATTACGTAACTCAAGGCTTTAGCCTTGAAGGTAAGAGGAGATATGATGAAAAAGCCTTTGGTCGGGATTTTGATGGGAAGTGAAAGCGATTTGCCGGTGATGGAAAAGGCAGCAGAGGTTTTAAAGGAGATGGGGATTCCATATGAAATGGAGATCAGCTCAGCACATCGACTCCCTGAAAAAACTGCTCGTTACGCTAAGACAGCGAGGCAACGTGGTATCGAAGTATTGGTTGCAGGAGCTGGAATGGCTGCCCATCTCGCAGGAGTTCTGGCCAGCCACACCACTCTCCCTGTCATCGGTGTTCCTATAAAATCAGGGGCACTCAATGGCGCAGATGCATTATACTCCACTGTTCAAATGCCTCCTGGAATACCTGTCGCAACAGTAGGCATTGATGGGGCAAAGAATGCTGCCTACCTGGCATGTGAAATCCTCTCGATCAAATATCCTGAGATTGAAAAAAAGTTGGAGGAATTCAGGGCTAAGACAAAAAAGTCGTTAGAGGAAAAATCAAAAGAACTCAAACGAAAGAAATCCTGATCTCCTTTCCATGCGTGTTCTTGTCTTTCCTGCGAAAGCAGAGCTTGCCCCGCACTTGATGCGGGGAATCCAGGGGTCTTAAATACTGGTTCCCTGTTTTCACAGGGAAAAGCCTGGATTCCCGTTCCCCGATCAGGTCGAGGACAAGTTTCACGGGAATGACAGAATTGATAGCAAATAAGAACGTTCGATGAGAGACAAAGAGATAATCCATAAGGCTGCCAAAATCATCAAACGGGGGGGAATCGTTGTCTTTCCAACAGAAACGGTTTATGGATTGGGTGCGGATGCATTCAATCCCATTGCTGTGGCTCGAGTCTTCGAGGTAAAAAAAAGACCCTATTTTGATCCGTTGATCGTTCATGTAGCGGATCTTGACGATTTAGATAGATTGGTTGTGGAAATTCCAACCCTTGCTAAAAAACTGATGGAGCAATTTTGGCCTGGACCTCTCACCGCTGTCCTCTTAAAGAGACAAAATGTTCCTGATATTGTAACATCCGGTCTTCCAACTGTTGCTATCCGAATGCCAAAGCATCCAATGACCTTAAGACTAATTGAACAGGCAGATTGCCCAATTGTTGGACCGAGTGCAAATCCATTTGGTTATTTAAGCCCCACGACTGCGGAGCATGTTCGGGATCAATTAGGTGATCAAGTCGATCTCGTTCTCGATGGAGGGCCATGTGAAGTAGGAGTGGAATCGACCATTATCTCTTTTATAGAAGAGATTCCCAGGCTTTTAAGGCCAGGAGGGGTATCACTCGAAGAGATCCAATCTATCATTGGGGAAGTGGAGATTAATCCAATCGAAGAAGGGAAACCCTCTTCTCCAGGGATGCTTCCAAGACACTATGCTCCACGGACACCGATCATTCTCGATTGGTCTGAGAAAAATCTCAATACTTATAGAGATAAAAAGATTGGACTCCTTGCATTTCAAGAACCCAAAGGTTCTTTGAAATTCCATCATGTTGAAGTTCTTTCGAAAAAGGGGGATTTTAGAGAAGCGGCTGCCAACCTCTTTTCTGCAATTCGTCGATTAGATGCATTAAACTTAGATCTGATCTTGGCTGAAGCCGTTCCCGAGATTGGGTTAGGGCGGGCCATTATGGACCGTCTCCGGAGAGCCAGCCACTCTATAACCTCCCCTCCCCTGGTGGGAGGGCCTGCCTGCCGCAGGCAGGGATAAAGGGGAGGGGGAATAGTGGGGTATGATTTAATGAGGAGAATAATCTTAATTTTTTCATTCTTTTTTCTGCTTTCCACGCTACTCCTTCCACTTTCTTCTGGGTCACCTGCAGAGGATGTCCAGTTAGTGACCGACGGCCAGTACTTTCAGGTTGCAAAGAGAATGATCCAGGAAGCCAAGTCTTCGATTCAGGTCATGATGTTTGAGATGGGATATTATGAGGAACATCCCCATTCTACCTCCAACATACTCATCAGGGAGTTGATCAATGCTAAAAAACGGGGGGTGAAAGTAGAGGTGATCTTAGAGGTGAGAGAAGGGAAGGATCGCACGACTGAGAGAAATCGAAATACTGGCAAGATCTTATCGAATGAGGGTGTGGAAGTGATTTACGATTCCCTCTCTAAGACTACCCATGCGAAATTGATGGTGGTCGATGGAGAATTAACTCTTTTAGGAAGCACAAACTGGACCTACTACGCCCTTATGAACAACCATGAAGTCTCGGTTCTTATCCGATCGAAAAAGTTAGCTAAGGAATTGATGGATTATTTTAATCGAGTTAAAGCGACCGGCTCCCCTCACCTTTCCCCTCTCCCCAAAGGGGAGAGGGAGGGGGTGAGGGGTTCAGGGAGATAAGAGTCTTATGCTAATCGATTCACATGCCCATTTGGAAATGCCAGAGTTTAAAAGAGACCTCGAGGAGGTGATTCGAAGGGCGAAAGAGTCGGGTGTGGGATATCTCTTCACCGTGGGGACGGAAAGGAAGGATTGGACGAGGGCCCTTGAGATTGCTCATTCACATCCTTCTGTCTATGTGATTTTAGGTGTCCATCCCCACAATGCAAAGGAGATTGATGAGGAGACCTATCCCGTATTGAGAAAACTCTGTCGGAATGAGAAGGTGAAGGCCTATGGTGAGATTGGTTTGGATTTCTATCGAAATCTCTCTCCCAGGGATGTCCAGTTGAGGAGATTTCGAGAACAGATCGGATTGGCCAAAGAGTTAGGGCTCCCCATTGTGGTCCATGATCGAGAGGCTCATCAGGAGACCTTGGAGATTTTAAAGTCTGAAAAGGCAGGAGATTGTGGAGGGATCATCCACTGTTTTTCCGGAGATTATGAGATGGGGAAGGCATGCATTGAGATGGGTCTCTATATTTCTATTCCTGGGAGTATCACCTATAAGAATGCAGAGAAATTTCAGGAGGTAGTCAAAAAACTTCCGTTAGAGTCCCTTTTAATTGAGACAGATGCGCCCTTCTTAGCTCCTGTTCCATTCCGAGGAAAGAGAAATGAACCGGGTTACCTTCGATATACAGCAGAAAAAGTGGCGGAGATCAAGAGAGTTTCTTTTGAAAAGGTAACTGGAGCAACGACAGAGAACGCATTGCGGGTTTATCGTTTGAAATAATCACTCCCCATTCCTATTGATAAAAGGGGGAATTATTAATATCTCCTTTTTAAAGCCTGCCTGCCGGTAGGCAGGGGAGGTCAGGAGCGATTTTTGATATGAGACACTGCGGAAAAGATTTTGGCGATGAGATACGAACAATCCTCTCTAAGAGGGAGAGAAGGGTTATTGAACATCTTTCCTTCGTCCATGCAGCTGTCCTTGTTCCCCTGTTTAACAAAGATGGGAATTGCTACCTTCTATTCACGAAGAGAACCGATCAAGTCAAATATCACAAAGGCGAGATTTCATTTCCTGGAGGAGTTATTGATAAAAGGGATGCTGACTTAGAAGAGACAGCCCTTCGGGAGACCTTTGAGGAAATCGGACTTAAAAAGACCGATGTTCAAATTATCGGGACATTAGATGATATCGTCACCACCATCACCCAATTTATCGTCACACCCTTTGTCGGTTTCTTCCCTTACCCCTATCCATTTAGGCCAAGTCCAATTGAGATTGCTGAATTAATCGAAGTACCTCTTTCATCCTTACTCAACGAAAATTGTTTTGGTGAAAGGGAGATCACTCGTGGAGGCCAAAAGGAAGTCGTCTATGCTTATCAGTACGGAAAACACATCATTTGGGGTGCTACCGCCAGGATCTTGAAACAGCTTTTGGATTTGATTTCTTCTGCGAGTGATAAATGATGAATTATTTATGTCCCCATTTACAATTTACCCAATTTACCGGCTTGCGCTTCACCTGCGTCGCAAAGCGCACCGTAGCGGCTTTGGGTATAACCGGTTTTTAGCCGGCACAAACTGCGTACGAAATGGAGTTTTTGCCGGTCTTCTTTACAGAGTACATCAGGTCATCAGCCCTCTTAATCAATTCGTCAGGGGTAATTTGTGCATCAAGGCAGGTCAAGACCCCGATGGAAAATGTCACGGGCCAATTGTGCCTTTGCATTTCATCCAAAAGGGCAAACTGAATTTTGGAGACTGTAATCTTCGCTGCCTTTTGGTCGGTTTCAGGTAAAAGTACTACGAACTCATCGCCACCCATCCGTGCAAGGAAATCTGTTTTCCGCAGATGGCTCTTGGCCCGATCGACGATCGCACAGAGGAGCTGATCCCCAATTCGATGACCCCATTGGTCGTTCACTGTTTTGAATTCATCCAGGTCCATATAGATCATGGTAAAAGGGTGTTTGTATCGTTTAGAACGGTCTATCTCTGCTTGGATCACTTCGAAGAAATGGCGTCTATTGGCGGCGCCCGTCAGGTCATCAAGACGGGCCACCTCCTTTTCACGCTCAATCGCTTTCAGGGCTGGTAAAAGGAATGTCACCGTAACGAAAAAACCCAAGCGGACGACAGCATTCCAATATCGAATAAAGGGCTGGGAGTAAGATTGTCCGGCCAGAGTATCAGCGGCGAGCCACGTAATAGCACTGATGACACTCAAAGCCAATCCAAGATTTCTTCCTGAAAACCAGGTAACCAAAACAATGGGGATCAAATAAAATAGAGAAAAAGAAAATTCCCTACCGGTCAAGAAGTCGGCGACCCCTACACTAGCGACGCCGATCAATCCAGTCTTCGCCCAGAAGAGGGAACTTCTTTTTTCAAGAGGTGCAATTATGTTCATTGGGTAGTTGGTGCTTCTTCTCACGAATTGAAGTATCCGTCTAATATCTCCTTTTATCGTTCATGTATTCTCTTTATTCTTTTTTCAAAAGACCTTGATTGGTATATTTTAATAAATAATTCATTTCATAGCATAATTCAATTTTATTGATGTTTCTTTGATTTATTTGGGGCTAACATTATTAACATAAATCCACTAATAACTTCCACTCCATTAGAGACTGTGTCGTAATGTCATTCTGAGGCGTTAGCCGAAGAATCTCTAATTTATAACACTTGGAATTCTTTGGATTCTTCGCTTCGCTCAGAATGACAAACATGGCATTTCCCTCATTGAGACACAGTCTCTGGCGGGAGGGGATGAAGGGGAGGGCAATGTGTAATCTTTCAGACATGATTTCGTAATTGAAGCTCTAATGAGTGGGGATTCAAGTAGACCTGTTCTTTGAGGTAATGATGATCATATTTTCGAACATAGTGATTAATGAGGGTGATGGGAACAATCAAAGGGATATACTCCTGCCGGTAGTGATCAATCACTTCTAACAACTCCTGTTTTTCATCCGAGGAGAGTTTTTCTCTAAGATAACCCATCGTATGCTTAAGGGCATTGGCATTTTTCTTCAGCGTGGTCTTTAATTGGAGGACTTCCATGAGAAGGGTTTGATATCGGCTATAAAGTTCTTTCAATGAAAAATCATTTGACTTTGCCACAAGCTTTCCCATCATTTGGTAATGCCTTGGGCTATGGGAGAGAATCAACAATTTATGTTTGGTATGAAAGTCCACGACATTTCCTCTGCTCTCCTTTTTCCCTAAGATCTTCCGCCACCTTCTTAAGGTGAAAATCCTCTCAATGAAATTCTCACGGAACTTCGGATTATGGAGACGTCCCTCTTCTTCCACCGGAAGGAGAGGAAAATGATCCATAAAAATTCTTGCAAATATCCCCACGCCCTTTTTAGCTGACATCCCTTTTTTATTATAGACCTTAACCCGTTCCATGCCATTGCTTGGAGAATTGCTCTTAAAAATAAAGCCACAAAGATCTTCCTTCTCTAACTCTGAGACCCTTTTCCGGGCCCACTGAACCATCCGGTCTGTCATATCCTGTTTTGTAAGAGTCGTCACAAGACGGGGCGAATCTGGATTTCCCTCCAGATGCATGGATTCCCTTGGGACAGGGAGACCACACTCCACCTCAGGGCATACAGGAACATATTCCATATATTGTCCCAATGTCTCTTTTAGAAATGAATCCAATTTATGGCCGCCATCAAAGCGGACTTTCTCCCCCAAGAGACATGCACTTATCCCCAGTTTAATCTTTTCCATCATTGATGCACCTTAAAACTGCCGGCCCTTTTTCATCATTTATTACTTATACTCTGAGTATTCGGAACTGAATCGTTCCTCCAATTCTTTTTCCTCAACCAGTTTACTAAGGAGTCCATAATTGATTAACCATATTCTCACAAAAATCTCCCCACACTCGCCCTCCCCCATCGAGGGGGGAGGGGATTATTGGGGAGATTTGAGATATTTTTTGTTAATCTTTAATGTCCATACAATTATGGACTGATTAGTAATATAGATTTGGTTATAGGGAGGCCTCTAAAAAGGGCATCTTCAATGTTAATGATTTAATAATTTTCTGCTAAAACCTCAAAGAAGGCTTGGGGATGTTTGCAGACAGGACATTTTTCAGGGACTTCCTTCCCCTCGAAGACATAACCGCAATTTCGGCAGTGCCACTTCACCGAAGCCTCCTTCTTAAATACCTTTCCCTCTTTCACATTTTTTAAGAGACTCCGATAACGGGATTCGTGGAACTTTTCCACCTTGGCAACCTGAGTGAAGGTTTCGAAGGCTTCTGTAAAACCCTCCTTTTTAGCCACCTCGCCGAAATTCAGGTAGAGAGTCGTCCATTCAAGATTCTCTCCATCTGCCGCTGCCTTTAAATTGGCAGCAGTATCCCCAATTTTTCCGGCAGGATAGGTGGCAACAATTTCTGCCTCCCCTCCCTTGAGCAGACTGAAGAAAAGTTTGGCATGTTCCTTTTCATTGTCCGCTGTTTCGAGGAAAATCGAAGCAATCTGCTCATAACCCTCTTTTCTTGCTGCACTGGCAAAATAGGTATAGCGATTTCTGGCTTGGGATTCGCCGGCAAAAGCAGCTAAAAGATTCTTTTCTGTTTGACTTCCTTTTAATTCCATAATCTTTCCTCCCCTTCTTTTTGAATGATAAGGATTCGCTTTTATGATAAATGATTAAAATATAAAATTAGGGCATAGGTGTGTCAATAGGAGGGCAAACAAAAAAAGATTGACATTTTTATCCTAAAAATTATGAATAAACTAAAAATTTATATTAACTGAATTATTTCAATAAAAAATTCAGTATAATTTAAAATGACAACTAAAATTTCTTCAGGGATAGCTTACTTAGATCATTTATTAGGATTTCTCAAAACCGGTGATAATGTCATCTGGGAGGTTGAGGCCGGGACTTATGTTGAAATCTTTCTCCAGCGCTTTATTGAGAACAATTTGAAGAGCGGATACAAAGTGGTCTATGTCAGTTTCAATGTCTCTCCTTCCACCCTTACCAAACGTTTATCCCATCTCCCTCATCTGGAATATTTGACCATCTTGGACTGTTTTACCTCTGGAAAGGGGAACAGTGACCCCCTCTTTACTCAATTTTATGAAAAGAATAAAGAGGGATTTAAAGGAAGTGTGATCAAAGTTGAAAATCCCAAGGACCTTTCACAGTTCAGAGTAGCCATGGATCGGATCGAGATCGAGAAGGGAGCAGGTGTCCGATATATCTTCGACAGCCTGACCGGAATGCAAGACATCTGGGGCGATGAGAATTTGACTTACAAATTCTTCACCTACTCCTGCCCCCGGCTCTATGACCTTCAAACTGTTGCCTATTGGGTTTTAGAGAAAGAGGCACACACTCCGTCTTTTAAGGCCAATCTGAGACATATCACGCAGGTGGCGATCGAGCTTGAAAAGCAAGATGGAGAGCTCTTTTTTAAAGCGATCAAGATTGAAGGGAGGTTTTCAAGGAGTGCCTTTCTTCCGAAACATTATGAAGTCTGGGACGAGGAGATCATCTTTCCTTCCATCGGAGGACGAAGGCCCAGCAACCTGGGCGATAAAATCAGAACATTAAGGAAAAAGATAGGAATGACTCAGAAGGAACTGGCAGAGCAGGTGGGCCTGACCCCGAGCTTTATCTCCCAGTTGGAAAAAAACTTAATTAGTCCCTCCCTCGATTCCCTTCTAAAATTGAGCGAGAAATTGAATACCCAACCTATCTATTTCTTGACGGATGGGGAGAGTGGACCGCTCCAAAAGATGGTAATCAAGCCAGGTGAAAGGCAGGATATTCAACTCCCAGCACTGAGGGGCACGGAAATGAAACTCCAACTTTTAGTTTCGGATGTGCTCAATCGGAGAATGGAACCTTACCTCTTAACGATTAAAGAAGGTGCCGTCATTAACGGGCACTTTTATAGTCATAAAGGTGATGAATTTGCCTATGTGATTGAGGGAGAGTTAGAGGTTGAAATTCAGGATGAAAAACAGGTATTAAGACAGGGTGATAGTCTATATATCGAATCAACGTTCCCCTCAAAATGGGCCAATACGGGAAAGGGAGATGCTGTTATATTATGGGTCTTAAGCCCACCAAGAACAGGAATGTAAGCTTAAGTAAAAATTAAGAAATAAATTTTTTTAATAAAAATTAAGTAAAAATAAATTTTTTTAATAAAAATTAACTAAATATTATTTTGGAGGTGAAAATGGACCTAAAACCAGTTGATTTGATCGTTGACAAATATCAGGAAAAGAGGACCGCCCTCATCAGCATCCTTCACGATGTTCAGGATCGGTATAGATACCTTCCTGATGAGGCCCTTAAAATGGTGGCATCAAGGCTTCATATGGACATCAACCAGATCTACGGCGTTGCCACCTTCTATAAATCCTTCAGCCTGGTCCCTAAAGGAAAGCATTCGATCACTCTTTGTCTCGGGACGGCATGTCATGTTCGGGGAGGGCCAAAGATTATAAGGGAACTCAAGGGTCTGCTCCATATTGAACCGGGGCAGACGACCGTGGATAGACAATTCTCTTTGAACGTAGTGAACTGTCTGGGAGTTTGTGCTATCGGTCCGGTGATGATGGTGGATCGAAAGTTTTATGGGGAGATGAATCCCATCAGGGCGATAAGAATTATTGAGAAATTAAATAATAAACGAAGCGGGGTGAGGCCATGAGAAGAGTCAAATCAGTTGAGGATTTGGAGAAATGGAAGAATGATATCCTCGCAAAGCAAAAGCGCCATGAAATGATCGTGTCGGTGTGTGGTGGCACTGGATGTCAAGCATATGGATGTCAGAAAGTAAAGGCTGCCTTCCAAAAAGAATTAACACAGAAAGGAATGAGAGAGAGGGTGACCTTGAAAGTGACGGGATGCCCGGGTTTTTGTGAGAAAGGACCTCTTGTAACAATCTACCCCCAAAACATCTTCTATCAAAAAGTCAAACCAGAGGATATTCCAGAAATTATTTCTGAAACCATCAAGAATGGAAGAAAGGTAGAGCATCTTCTCTTTGAAGATCCCAGTGCCCATCGAAAAATCACTTCTGCCAATGATATTCCCTTTTATCGATCCCAGATGAGATTGCTCCTCAGCCGGAACGATCTGATTGATCCAACACATATTGAGGATTATGTAGCTGTTGGGGGCTATCAATCATTGGCCAAGGCGCTTTTCCAAATGAAGCCCACCGAGATTATTGAAGAGATAAAGACATCCGGTTTGAGAGGAAGGGGAGGGGCAGGTTACCCAACTGGAAAGAAATGGGAAAACTGTCGGAAGGCACCAGGAGAGACTAAATATATTATATGCAACTGCGATGAGGGGGACCCTGGGGCCTTTATGGATAGGGCCCTTATGGAAGGGAATCCTCACTCCGTCCTCGAAGGAATGGGGATCGGAGCCTATGCGATCGGAGCCAATAACGGGTTTATCTATGTGAGGCATGAATATCCTCTGGCACACAAGAATGCAGAGATTGCAATCCAGCAGGCCAGAAAGGCGGGCTTATTAGGTAAAGATATTTTGGGTTCGGGTTTCAATTTTGATGTAGAGATTGCCAAGGGAGGTGGTGCCTTCGTCTGTGGAGAATCAACAGCATTAATTGCCTCGATTGAGGGCCGGGTTGGAGAACCAAGGAGTAAACAGATTCACACTGTTGAACAAGGGCTATGGGGAAAACCCACGAACCTCAACAATGTGGAGACGTGGGCCAATGTTCCCTTGATCATCAATCGAGGGAGCCAGTGGTTTTCTTCCATTGGCACTGAAAAGAGTAAAGGGACAAAGATCTTTTCCTTGGTTGGAAAGGTGAAAAATACCGGATTGGTTGAAGTCCCCATGGGCATCACTCTTAAAGAGATTATCTTCGATATTGGAGGTGGTCAGCAGGATGGAAAACGGATTAAGGCAGTCCAGACAGGAGGTCCTTCTGGTGGCTGCATTCCTGCTTCATTATTCGATCTCACAGTTGATTTTGAAAGCCTTACCCAGGTTGGTTCGATGATGGGTTCCGGCGGGATGATTGTCATGGACGAGGGAACCTGTATGGTCGATGTGGCAAAGTACTTTGTCCATTTCTTACAAGAAGAATCCTGCGGTAAATGTCTTCCATGCCGTGAAGGATTAAAAAGGATGGGTGAAATTTTAGACAGCATCACAGAAGGGAAGGGAGATAAAGAGAGCCTGACACTCCTCGAGGAATTGGCCGAGGTGGTGGCTGACACCTCTTTATGCGGTTTAGGAAAGACAGCCCCTAATCCGGTTCTCTCTGCCTTGAGGTATTTCCGAGGGGAATTTGAGGACCATATTTATCGAAAAAAATGTCCTGCAGCCGTCTGTACACCTCTCATCCAATATTCGATTTCTGAAGCCGATTGCACGGGATGCGGTGCGTGTTCGAAGGTTTGTCCGACAAAGGCAATCGAAGGGGAGAGAAAGCAAAGCCACCACATCCTTTTGGAGCTTTGTTCAAAATGTGGATCATGCATAGATGTTTGTAAAGCCAGCGCCGTGATGGTCCAGTAAGTCTCTTTATGTCACCCTGAATTTATTTCAGGGTCTGGTAGGCCTTTGATGTCGTCAGATGCTGAACTGAATTCAGCATGACATTCAATTGAATCATTAACGAAAGGATAAAGGAGAATAAGATGGAAAGAAAAACTGTCAATGTGACGATAGATGGAAGATCATTGGATGTAGAAGAAGGAAGCACCATTCTCATAGCGGCCCGTGAATTTGGAATGCACATTCCTACAGTGTGCTATATGGAGCATCTCTCTCCTTATGGAGGATGCCGGATCTGTGTGGTTGAGATCAGCAATAACGGAGGTAAGCCTTTTATAGATACCTCCTGTACACATGAGGTCAGGGAGGGGATGGTGATTCAAACCCAATCTCCGAGAATCATCCGTGCAAGAAAAATGTTAGCCGAGCTTTTGGTTACCAGTGCTCCTAATGTGAAAATGGCTCAGGATATCGCTGCCCGTATGGGGCTTCTCAAAGTTCGATTTCCTATGGAGGATAATCGGTGTATCCTTTGCGGGCTTTGCATCAGGATGTGTTATGAGCAGATGGACGGGAAGGCACTCGGATTTGTCGGAAGGGGAATGGGACGAAAGGTGAGTATGCCCTTTGAAGTGAGGCCAGAGACCTGCCGCCTCTGCCGGGGATGCGATTATGTCTGTCCTGGAGTGATCGTTCCATGCCAGGGAGTTAAAGAACCAGGAGAACTCTGTGGAAGGTGTGTTAGGATAGAAGAAATGCCTAATTGTTGCCCCAATGGAACCTTCGGCTGCTTCTGCGAACAGAATCCGCTTTAAATTATTTTACTATTAATAGAGATAGGTTCTTTTTCTTTATCCTCATCAATGTGAATAATCGATCATGCAATAGAAATGACTTGGTCAGCAGATTCCTCCTACTGCCTTGGATCGGATCATCTCATCTAAAATCTCTACTGCTCTTAATGCAAAAGCCGGATCACTGATGTGGGCATCCATTTCTTCTATAGGGATTTTAGGACTGAGTAGCCTTCTCAGTTCATCTACAAAAATCTGATTTGTCTCTGGATCAAAAAGCTCCATTCCGGGTTTATCTGCTTCAGACCAACCTTTTTTAGGAATCAACACATAGGTAGGTCCATTTGATTTATTCAATTTTTCTCCAATGATCTTGGCAAATTCTCTCATCTCTTCAGGTCCCATGCGGACGCAAAAACGGATATCGTGAGGATGGATCTTTCTTCCCTTCAGTCGTTCCGGCATGGGATAAAAAGGACTGAAGACAGCATTATCCAGTCCGCCTGGGACGACTACATGGGGGATTCCCATCTTGCCCGCAGTCTCAAGACGAATCGGTCCAATACCTTTACAATACCCTCCGAACATTTCATCAGCGATTTCGTGAGTGGTAAAATCGAGGACACCGGTTATCAGACCTTGGGTGATAAGCTCCTCCATCGCCATTCCACCGCATCCATTGGCATGGAAAGCGATCATCTCATATCCTCTTTCCTGGAGGAGTGACTCAGCATGAATCGCACAGAGAGAATTGATTCCATAGGCGGTTACAGCGACCATTGGTTTTTCTTTCTGAATTCGACCCCCCTTTTCTATCATTCCACAGATGCCGTAAGATGCCTGTCCGAGAATGAGACGAATGAATTCATTGAAACCCAAGATATCTGCTACGGAATGGAACATGACAATATCTTTTGTGCCCACATATTCCTTAATATCCCGAGAAGCCACTGTAGAGAGAACCATTTTGGGCAGACCAAAAGGAAGGAAGCGCATAATATAGGTCACTATCGCTGTACCCGTTCCACCTCCCATCCCAAATAGACCATGTAATTTACCTTCCTCAAATAATCTTTTTGCCAGAATGGCTCCACCTTCTTGGACTGCTTTAATAACCAAAGAGCGGTCTTTCGTCTTGATGAGATCATCCATTTGATACCCGGCAGCCTCAACCACCTCCTCTCGTGTGATATCAGGTTGGGTTAATGGTTTTCCCAAAGTACCCACATCCATTACAATGGGATTGATACCCTGTCCTTGGACACAATCCCTTACATAGGCTGCTTCCCTTCCTTTCGTATCCAAGGTGGCAATGATGAGAAGTTGTTTTTTCATCTTTCTATTTTAACTTTGATCCTTTAATTTTTTAGCGATCTGAAGGACGGTCTCTACATAAGGCTCACTCCGATTGTAATGCCAAATGACCTGCTTCTTCTTTTCATTGGTCATGTTCTTCTTCCATCCATGAGATTTTAAATAATTCCCAATGCTGAAGATCGCTTCTTCTTTGTTGAGAAGCCATTTTCCCACTCCTCCCTTGCTCATAGCAAAGTTGAGATAACTGGAGGGAATAAATTGGGCCATTCCTAAGGCTCCAGCATAAGAACCATAGACCTCTAAAGGATCGATCTTCTCATTCTGGATGATCTTTAAAAAACATTTCAGCTCATGATAAGCCCAGTCGGCTCTCCTTTTTGCAAAGATTTCTAACCACTCATAAGTGAGGTCTGGATCATATTCCTTGAGCATTTGATAATTTTTCTGGAGATTCTCTGGAGAATTTAAGAGGGCCATCGTAGCCAAGGTGGGAATGACACGGTGTTTTCCAATATTCTCCCCAAACCTTGACTCGATAAGCAAGATGGCTACCACCACTTCCTTCTCTACATGAAATTGATTCTCCATCTTCCTTAATATTTTGAGGTTCTGACGGAGAAATTTCTTGCAAAGAAGGATCGATTCTGGAGTTAAAAATTGGCTATATCGTTCTGGTTCTTCCTTCGAACTGAGGTAGATGGTCAAAGCAGTAGGATTGAACTCCGCTCGGGCGTCTGACAATATATTAGATAAAAATTGATCATCAAATCCATCCTGGAGGAGGCGATGGATCAAAGGTTGATAAAGGGAAGGGATTGCTTTAGAGTCATCGGGGAAAGCGATCGAGGGATCCAGGATCAGGAGGATCAGGAGCAGAAAAGAAAGTCCATGGATCATAGGACATTTCTTCATAGCCTGCAGTCTAACAAGTTCTCTCTTATTTTTCAACGCTTTCATTAATACGACAGCGACACTTTTAGAAAAAACGGCACTGTATTAATAAAAAATTACTACCGCCCCTCCGTCATACCCGCGAAAGCGGGTATCCAGTTGGGTTTCTGAAGCCCATAGACATTCTGGATTCCCGTCTTCACGGGAATGACAGAAAAAAGTCGCTGTAGTATTAAAATATCGTGTATAATAGAATACAAAAGATGAAGATTTTATTGATTTCCAT
>Ga0194125_10004303_pt1 | contig 22287 bp, 20 predicted proteins | sample TA2KigC250mmetaG_FD_148626 | JGI IMG/M metagenome (GOLD analysis project Ga0194125, IMG submission 148626) | Freshwater microbial communities from Lake Tanganyika, Tanzania - TA2015034 Kigoma Deep Cast 250m | ecosystem: Environmental > Aquatic > Freshwater > Lake | place: Tanzania: Lake...
TTATATTCCCGCTGAATGCATCAGCGAGTAAGTCCTGACCTGCGCCGTAAAGTTTAAGGTCCTTTGCAATCTCAGTACATGCAACAAAAGTGTTCCATGCAAGGTTGTGTATATTTTCGGCATCTACCCCATGCTTATGAGTCATGATAAGTTCGAGATCGTCACCGCATCTTGTCACATGGTAGTCAATCAACATTCCTTTTTCTTGAGCATGTGATAATTTTTCTTTTGCGGTATCGAGAAGTTCAGTATGTATACTTGAATGTCCGACATAACCTCCGACATCTGCCTTGATTACACTTAATGTTATCTTCGTAGCCATTTTCCCTCCCTTTACCCCGTTAGAAAGAAAGCCCACCCAAGCTCCGTTATAGCTTTATCTCTAAGCGGGGTGAGCTTTCTAACGGGGTTTACTTTTTAAGAGTTTTTCCAATCCGTCTTTCTATTGATTTTACCTTCTCTTCTATCCTGTTCGGTTTGCCTTTTCTGTCATCGATGGAGATTGTGGTGAGTACACGCTCACCGGTTTTCATCACTGTTTTGTGGCATTTCTTGATAAGCTTCATTATCTCATCCCAATCACCTTCGATCACAGTGCCCATAGGATTTACCTTGTAAGGGAGTCCGCTTGTGTCCACTATTTTTAATACCTCGGCAAGCTGCCCACCAATGCTGCTGCCAACACCTATTGGTATGATACTAAATTCAATAAGCATATTCCCCCCTTTTTTTAATTATTTCTCTGTATAGTTAAGCATAACAAAAAGTTTTTTAAAATAAAAGGGGCAATCCCAACGTGCCCCTTTTATTTTAAATGATTATATACAGATTATCTTACTGCGTCTTTAAGTGACTTGCCTGATGTGAATTTTGGTAGCTTTGCAGCAGGGATTGTGATCGTTTCGCCTGTTCTTGGATTGCGGCCTTTTCTGGATTTCCTTTTTACTACTGAGAAGGTCCCAAATCCAACAAGGGTGACCTTCTGACCTTTCTTTAACGCTGCCCTGATAGCATTGAGAGTAGAATCCAGTGCCTTTGAAGCATCTGCCTTACTAAATCCTGTACCTGAAGCGATCTTGTCAATAAGCTCTGCTTTTGTCATCTCTATTCCCTCCTTTCATAAGAAAGATTAGTTAGTAAAAAATAAATAAAGCTGAAATAACAGTATCAAGAAGAAATCCTTTTGTCAAGCCAAAAATTAATGCTTTGATAAAAAAGTTCATGTCAGTTCAAATCATTTTTTGGCTTTGTCAAAAACTCCAGTTCGAAGTGAGAAAGAAAAAAAGAAAATTGGTAAAGACAACTTTTCTCTTAAAATGAAAATTTCTTCTCTGCTCTGACACGAACTCGAAATAAGTCAATATATAGTGGTAGTCTCATTTTTAAAATACAGTATATAGTTGCTAATTTTTTTACTTGACATTACCTTCTCTCTGCGCTATATTGAGTGGTAAAAAGTGGTAGAAAGTGGAGGGAAATTGCCAGCTTTCTCCGGAAAATACTATTATAGTGTTGATTCAAAAGGGAGAATTATTATCCCCGCTCCTTTTAGAGAAATCATTTCGATTCATTACAGTCAAAAAATCTATGTAACAAACGCACCATTTGACCGGTGCCTCTATGTATACCCATCAGAGGAATGGAATAAACTCCAGGAACTGGTTCGGTTAAAGCCGAGATCTGATGAGGCGATCAAATTATTTATGAGAAAGGTTATTGCCTCTGCTGTTGAGGTTGATATGGATAAACAGGGAAGGGTTTTGATACCAGCAGCGCACAGGGATGACGCACGCATCAATACAGACGTTGTCGTTGTAGGTCAGATAGAAAAGATTGAAATCTGGGATAGAAATGAGTGGAATTCTCTGTTTGACCCTACAAAGATAGATAAGAAATTTATTGAAGAGAAACTCGCAGCATATGGGTTATAGAGGTTGTAGCCTGGAGATTAATGGTGGATATTGTACATATACCTGTTCTTCTCAAAGAGGTTCTGGAGATACTTGACCCAAAACCAGGGGGGGTATATGTAGATGCAACAATTGGTCTCGGTGGACATTCAGAGAATATAGTGAAGTTCATAGGTTCCGGGGGAAGACTCATCGGCATTGACAGGGATGATGAGTCACTGAAGATGGCTGAAAAGAGACTCTCAGACAGAAGGGTGAGACTGAAGATGGGGAAGTTTTCTGATATAGAGAGTTTGCTCAATTCAGATGGAATCCATGAGGTCGATGGTATTCTTTTTGACCTTGGTGTTTCGATGGCGCAGTTCAAAGATTATGAAAGAGGATTCAGTTTTTTTTCTGACAAAAGACTGGATATGAGGATGGATAAAAAACAAACGTTATCCGCATGGAATGTAGTGAACAGATATCCTGAGAAAGAAATTGAGCGGATACTCAGAGAATTCGGCGAAGAGTGGTTATCAAGAAAGATATCAAGAGAAGTAATCAGGAGAAGGAGTGAAAAGACAATTGATACATGTGCTGAATTATCAGCAATTGTGGAGGGAATATACAGGCGAAGAGGTGCACTTCATCCTGCAACTAAGACGTTCCAGGCATTAAGAATAGAGGTAAATAAAGAACTTAATGAGCTCAGGTCAGGTCTTGATGCCTCATTAAGGCTTCTGAAAAAAGGTGGAAGATTGTGTGTGATCTCTTACCATTCACTTGAAGACAGGATCGTAAAACATTTTATTGCAGATAATTCAAAAAAAGGGTTGTGCAGGGTAATCACAAAAAAACCGATTACTCCTTCTCCTGAAGAAATCAGGTCAAATCCTTCTTCAAGGAGTGCGAAACTCAGGGCAGCCGAGAGAATATGATCAAAACAGGGAACAGGAGAAATATGGTATCATTTATCATTAAGCCCCTGGTTATTGCCTTCTTGCTTTTTAGCCTGTTCGGTCTTGTATGGCTTCGGTCTCATGTAGTGACTTTAGAATACAATCTCAGTGATCTTGAAAAAAAGAAGATAGAGTGTCTTAAAGAGAGAAAAATGCTGCTTGCAGCAAAAGCAAACATCCTCTCTTTTGGAAAAGTAGAGGCGTCTCTGAGTAAAAACCAAGGCTTTGTTTTTCCAGACAGAATCAGGGTGATACATGTAAAGAAACAAAAGGAATCGTTACCTTATAAGGCTTCATTGGATAAAAAACGACTCATTAAGCCCTGATAGAAGAGGTGTGGGGGGTGAATAAAAAGAGGGCGGTTATCTTGAGTACTGCAATCGTTTTTAGTTTCTTCGCAGTATATTTGCGTCTTACAGACCTGATGATACTCAGCCACAAGCGTCTTTCTGAGAAGGCGAAATTGCAGCATATAAAGGTTGAGGACATTCATGTGAGAAGGGGAATAATAGTTGATAGGCGAGGGAGAGAACTCGCCTTGAACCTCGAACTTGAATCTCTTTATTGCGACCCAGAAAATCTTAAGCTTGATAATGAGGGTGCAAAAAAACTTGCATCAGCCATGTCAAAGGAACCTAAGATTGTTCTTGCAAAAGTACCCGCAGAGGGAAGATTTGCATGGATAGCGAGGAAGCTTGAAGATGATACAGCGGAAAAGATAAAAGAGCTTCATATCAAAGGACTCGGTTTTCTGACTGAGGCAAAGAGATTTTATCCGAAGGGAGAACTTGCTTCTCATATTCTTGGATTTGTCGGTGTGGAAAATCAGCCGCTTGAGGGTGTAGAGCTCAGATATGATACGTATTTGAAGACGACCGGTGGAAAGGTGTTTTTCAGGAGGGATGCGAGCGGAAGAACACTTTCATCAGGAGTGGATATAGAGGCAAAGGGGAATAATGTGGTGCTCACGATAGATGAAGGACTCCAGTATCTTGTTGAAAAAGAGCTTGATAAGGCGATGGTGAGATGGAGAGCTGCAGCAGCATCAGTCATCATGATGGATCCCTTCACAGGTGAAATACTCGCTTTGGCGAACAGGCCTTCATATAATCCTAATAGCCCGGGGAGTGTGAGCATTTCTGATAGAAGAAACAGGGCGATCACTGATTGTTATGAACCAGGCTCTACATTCAAGATCATCATTGGTGTTGCATCGATCGAAGAAAAGGTGGCAAAGCATGATACATTATTTGATGTGAGTAAAGGGAGTATTGATGCCGGGGGTAAAACGATTCGCGATGTCCACAAATACGGGATTCTTACCTTCAAAGAGGTTATACAGAAATCCTCGAATGTTGGTTCTATTACGATTGGCATGAAACTTGGAAAGGAGAGAATATATAAATACGCAAAACTTTTAGGTATTGGTGAGAAGACAGGGATAGACTTGCCGGGCGAAGTCTCAGGTTGGATACGTCCTCCTGAAAAGTGGTCAGGCACATCCATTGGTGCAATACCAATCGGTCAGGAGGTTGCAGCGACACCTCTCCAGATGCTCAGGGTGTATTCCGCAATTGCAAATGGAGGATTTCTTGTCAGACCTCATGTAGTGTCTGAGATAATTTCCCCGGACGGTCAGGTTCTCTCTTCTTTAAGAGATAAGGAAGTGAAACAAATAATTTCTTCAAAGACCGCGGAGACATTTAAAGATATATTAAAAAGCGTTGTAGAGGAAGGAGGGACTGGCAGGAGCGCCTCTGTTGAGGGAGATGAGGTGGCAGGGAAAACAGGGACAGCACAGATTATAAACCCAAAGACAAAGAGATACTCGAAGGAAAAATATGTCAGTTCGTTTGTAGGATTTGTTCCTGCTGATAACCCAAGGCTTGCAATGATTGTGGTGATTTATGAACCGAAAGGTCAGATTTATGGAGGTGTGGTGGCTGCACCTGTTTTCAGGGACATTGCGAACCAGGCGCTCTCCTATCTCAACATACCCAGGGGAAAAGACGCATATGAAACCCCTTTATTGGTAGCGAAATGAAACTGAGACAACTTCTTCAGAACGTAGATATTATCAACGTTCTTCAGGGCTGCGATTACACCCCCTCCCTAACCCTCCCCCCTCGAGGGCCCGCCTGCCATCCGTCAGGCAGGGGAGAGCAGGGGTGGGGGGATATGGATATCTCAGGTGTAGCTTATGATTCGCGGGAAGTAAAGGAAGGGTACCTTTTTGTGGCGATGACAGGGAAAAAGTATGATGGGCATGACTTTATCAGAAATGCAATTAAAAAAGGTGCTGTTGCAGTGGTGTATGAGAAAGCAATTGACACTCAGTCATTAGTTAATAGTCAGCAGTCAAATCCCCCCTTACCCCCCTTTGCTAAAGGGGGGATGGGGGGATTATGTTTTATTAAGGTTGAAAACAGCAGAAAAGCACTTGCCTGTATTGCGAATAATTATTATGAAAGGCCATCAGAAAGTCTTGTGCTGATTGGCATTACAGGTACAAATGGAAAGACAACAACGACATATATACTCAAGTCTATACTCGAGACATGGGGAAAGAAGGTTGGCCTGATTGGCACAATACAGTATGTGATAAAAGACAAAGTTTACCCTGCGATATACACAACACCTGAATCTTTGGAATTCCACGGTCTGTTAAAAGATATGTTCTTATTAGAGTGTACGCATGTGATTTCAGAGGTCTCTTCCCATGCCCTTGCACAGTATAGAGTAGATGGAACGATTTTTGAAGTTGCCATTTTTACAAATCTTACCAGAGACCATCTGGACTTTCACAAAACTATGGAGGACTACTTCAGGGCAAAAGAAAGATTGTTTAGAGTGCTTCTTACCCGTGAGGGAACTTCTGTAATAAATCTTGATGACCCCTATGGGAGGAGATTGAACTCAGAGCTGAGAACATGGGACTCAAAGCAAAAGATAGTGACATATGGGTTTAAGGAAGGAGCGGATATTATTGCAAGTGAAGTAGATAGTTCCATTAATGGATTGAGATTCAAGATGTCATTCAGTGGTAAAAATTATGATGTCTCATCTCATCTGATAGGTCTGCCAAATGTGTATAACATCATGTCTGCAGCTGGTGCGTTACTCTCTATCGGTGTCCCGTGGGAAATAATTCTTGAGGGAATAGAAAAGACAGGTGATGTGACCGGAAGATTCGAAAAAGTTGATCTCGGTCAGAATTTTGTCTGTATTGTTGATTATGCCCATACAGAAGATGCTTTGGAAAGGCTGATAGAATCAGCGAGGGAACTTTTAGAAAAGTCATCAGTCAGCAACACCCCTTCCCTAACCCTCCCCCCTCGAGGGGGAGGGCAGGGGTGGGGGGGAGACTCCGAACTCCGAACTCGAAACTCTTCGCCTCGCGTTATCACAGTCTTCGGGTGTGGAGGAGACAGGGACCGCGGGAAGAGACCGAGGATGGGTGCAGTAGCAACAAGGCTTAGTGACTTTGTGATCATCACCTCTGACAATCCGAGATCTGAAGAACCATCAGACATTATCATGGAAATTGTTCATGGAGCAGAAAAAAGAAACTATCTTATAGAGGTCGACAGAAGGGAGGCGATCAGAAGGGCGGTAGATATGGCAGATTATGGTGATGTCATACTTATCGCAGGAAAGGGGCATGAAGATTATCAAGAGATTAAAGGGGTGAGGTATACATTTAATGACAGGGAGGTTCTTGAAGAGACAATAAAACACAAGATTCAAGATACAAGATGCAGGATACAACCCCCCTCGCTCCCCCCTTACTAAGGGGGGAATTTAAGGGGGGTCATCATGAATCATGCATCAGTAATTTATGAAAAAATATGGATATGTTGACAATTGACGATATAGTTACAGCAACAGGCGGGAAGGTTATTTTGAGTAGTTCAAGTGCCTTTACAGGTGTATCTATAGATTCAAGGACGATAAAGGAAGGAGAGCTCTTTATTGCAATCAAAGGAAAAAAGTTTGACGGACACGATTTTCTTCATGAGGCATTACAGAGAGGAAGTGGTGCTATTGTAAGTTCTCCTCCAGCAGAACCTATAAAGGGTCAAACAATAATCCAGGTAAGAGATACATTAAAAGCCCTTCAGGATATTGCGCATTACATGCGTTTAAAGCAAGACATCCCTGTTATCGGTATCACAGGCTCAAATGGCAAGACCACAACAAAGGAACTGATTGCAGCAATTTTGAGTACACAATATAGAGTGCTGAAGAATACTGGTAATCTCAATAATCATATCGGGCTTCCACTGAGCCTGATTAGAATAACTGATGCAGATGAAATTATTGTGCTTGAGATGGGTGCGAGCGCTCCCGGTGAAATTAAAGAATTATGTGAAATCGCAATGCCCAAGTACGGTGTTCTCACTAATATTAGCCATGCCCATCTTGAGGGATTTAAAGATATAGAGACAGTAAGAAAAACAAAACTCGAGCTTCTTGAAAATGTCTCTATCGTTGCGGTGAATGCTGATGATTCTTTTTTGATGGAGGGTATTTTTGCATCCAGGTTTAAAGGAGAGGTGATCAGATACGGGACTAAAAATTATGCTGAAATTTGTGCTACTGATATAGAACTTCATGAAAAAGGTTCAAACTTTCTTTTACATACTGAGAAAGGGAAATCCATAGAGGTTCATCCGCAACTATCAGGGATGTTTAATATTTACAATGTACTTGCAGCTGCCTCAATCGGACATCTGTTTGATATTGACCTGAAATATATAAAGAATGCAATTGATTCTTTTGTAGCTGTACCGATGAGGCTTGAGATCAGAGAACTGAATGGCATCAGGGTTATCAGTGATGTGTATAATGCAAACCCTGCCTCAATGGAAGAAGCTATAAAAGAGATAGTCAGACTTAAGAAAGGCAGAGCAATCGCTGTTCTCGGCGACATGCTTGAGCTCGGGTCTTATGGAGAAGAAGCTCATCGAAGGCTTGGCAGGTGGATGTCAGAACTTCCTATAGATATCTTTATTGCAGTTGGTCCGTTGATGTCTTTTGCAGCATCTGAGTTCTCTGGGAGCGTGTATACATTACAGAATGCTCTCGAGGCGAGAGAACTTTTGAAGGGTATCTGCAAGGCAGGAGACACGGTTCTGATAAAAGGTTCAAGGGGGATAGGTATGGAAAAGGTCCTGGCCAATGGCTCGTAGAGAGGTATAATATGCTCTATAGCCTTTTATATAGCCTGCATAACTGGTTCTTCCCCTTTAATGTCTTCAGGTATATCACCTTCAGGACTGCGCTCGCTGTGCTTACCGCAATGTTTTTTTCTTTGATATTGGGTCCATGGATTATAAATAGACTGAAGAAATTAAGCATGACTCAACAGATAAGAGATGATGGTCCACAAACTCATATGAATAAGGCAGGGACTCCTACAATGGGCGGTATTCTTATTATTCTGTGCATACTCCTTACTATTTTTATATGGGGAGACCTCAAAAATATGTATGTCTGGATTATGATTGTGTCACTTGTGGGTTTTGGAGGTCTCGGTCTTCTCGATGATTATTTAAAAATTGCGAGAAAGAGTTCCAAGGGTCTCAGAGCTTACCAGAAATTTGGTTGTCAGATAATCCTTGCGTTTTTAATTGGTATCTTCCTTTACATGAACCCCAAAGATCCCTATGCAGATATGCTCATTGTTCCGTTTTTTAAGAAATGGTTTTTTGATTTTGGGTGGTTCTATATACCATTTTCGATCATTGTGATTGTAGGCACCTCAAATGCGGTAAATCTCACTGATGGTATAGACGGGCTCGCAATAGGGCTCGTTGCGATTGCAGTCCTCGCCACAGGAGTACTCGTGTATATCTCAGGACATAAAGTATTAGCACAGTATCTCCAGGTCCCTTATCTGCCCGGTACAGGAGAGATCACTGTTTTTTGTGGTGCAATGTTTGGAGCTTCACTTGGCTTCCTCTGGTATAATTCATATCCTGCAGATGTTTTTATGGGAGATGTGGGATCAATCGGACTTGGAGGCTCTCTCGGAACCCTTGCCATAATCACCAAGCATGAAATAGTCCTTGCAGTAGTAGGAGGAATTTTCGTTGTAGAAACACTCTCTGTCATGTTGCAGGTTGTATCTTTTAAGCTCACTGGTAAAAGGATATTTAAAATGGCACCCATACATCACCACTTTGAATTGAAGGGGTGGCCTGAACCAAAAGTGATAGTACGGTTCTGGATAATAGGAATAATGCTCGCACTATTAAGTCTGGCAACGTTAAAGGTGAGGTGATCATGAAAAAACAGTTCAAAGTTCATCCGCCACGGCGGACAAAGTTCAAAGTTAATACAAAGGTTCTTTTATGTCTTTTGGTTTTTTCACTTTTCACTTTTCACTTTTCACTTTTCACTTCTTATGCTGATGAGATTCTTTCCAGGGCAGCAGTGGTGATGGAAGCATCAACAGGAAGAATTTTATATGCGAAAAATCCGAATCTTCGCCTTCTTCCTGCAAGCACCACAAAGCTGATGACCGCAATAATAGTAATGGAAAAAGCAGATCTTACGGATAGTGTGACGATGAGTAAAAATGCTTCTCGCGTGTCTCCTTTAAAGGCAGGGTTTAAGGAGGGTGATAAAGTTACCGTTGAAACACTTCTTTATGCTGCACTCTTGAAGTCTGCGAATGACGCTGCTGTCGCACTCGCAGAGGCAGTAGCGGGATCAGAAGAGAGATTTGTCCATCTCATGAATGGTAGGGCGATTGCTCTTGGATTAGAGGATACCAGATTCATAAATTCTCATGGGTTACCCGGCCCTCATCAGTACACCACTGCATTAGACTTATCAAAAATAATGAGATATGCGCTGAGATATCCAAAACTGAAAGAGATTATGGGAACCCGCGTGACAGAGGTCTCTTCAGAGAATGGAAATGCGATATTTCTCAAAAACACAAACAGGCTTTTGTGGTCTGATGAAGACCTCGTAGGTGGAAAGACAGGATATACACGCAAGGCAAGGCATTGTTTTGTGTGTGCTTCTGAACGAGATAACAATACGGTTATTGTGACCCTCCTCGGAAGCCCAAGCAGGGATGGTCTCTGGAAAGAGGCGGAGACACTTACTGGTAAGGGGTTCCAGATAATGGCGAATAAAGAAGATCCTGTAATCTATTTTACCAGGGCAGATTATGATGTACTCAAAGTGGAAAAGACATCCAATAAAAAAAGTTCAACCCCGAATCAAGTTCGGGGCAAAAATCAAAGTTCAAAAATAAAGCCTGAAACAAAATTAGTAAAAAAGAAAAATACAAAGATCATTACAAAAGGTAAAAGCAAAAAAGGGAAGGATTATAACGTTGCAAAGAAAAATGGGAATGGAAATAAAGGGTAAAAAGATGACGGTTGTAGGTCTTGGAAGAAGCGGGGTAGGAGCATCAAATCTGTTATCTGAGATTGGAGCAGAAGTAACAATAACAGACAGTAAAACAGAAAAAGAACTCAAAGATTTCATCACAAGGCTCAACCCTTCGGTGAAGCTTGTTCTGGGAGGACATCCCGAGAATATATTTTTATCAGCAGATATGGTAGTTATCAGCCCGGGTGTCCCGCTTGCTATTCAGCCCATTGCGCATGCAAAAGCAAGGGGAATCCCTATAATCGGTGAGCTCGAACTCGCATATCAGGTAGTAACGCAAAACACGGAACACAAAATTTATAGTTTACTTAATCCCCCCATCCCCCCTTTATTAAAGGGGGGTAAGGGGGGATTTTTAGCAGTCACAGGAACAAATGGGAAATCAACTACAACAGCCTTACTTGACTTTATGATGAGAAAAGGCGGCTTCAGGACAATTCTCGGAGGGAACATAGGGAATGCGTTGACGGACGAAATTTATAAGGAAGTAACGAGTTACGAGTTACAAGTTACAAGTATCCTAAACTCCGAACTAAACTCATCACTCATCACTCATCACTCATCACTTGATTATATTGTTGCTGAGGTATCGAGCTTTCAGCTCGAATCAATAGAGGATTTCAAGCCAAAAGGAGCTGCAATACTCAATATTACGCCTGATCACCTTGACAGATACCACTCACTTGAAGAATACAGTGATGCAAAGGCAAGGATAGTTGAAAACCAGAATGAAGATGATTTTCTTGTGCTCAATGCAGATGACCCGGAGACATTAAAAGTTGTGAGTGAAAAGTTAAAAGTGAAAAGTGAAAAACCAACTATTTTTTATTTCAGTCGCAAGAGAGAAGTCGAAGGGATTTACTTTAAAGAAGGAATGGTTTACTGCAATCTTCCTCCAATGACGGGGATAGTCCCCTCTTGCCCTCGTCACTCATCACTTATACATGTTGACGAGATAAGGATCAAAGGTGTCCATAACCTAGAGAATGCCATGGCTGCTTCGGCCATGGCTCTCCTTGCAGGTTGCCCTGCTGATGCGGTGGGAGAGTCACTGAAAGAATTTCAGGGACTTGAGCACAGGCTTGAATTCGTCAGAGAAATAGACGGTGTGAGGTACTTCAATGATTCAAAAGGGACGAATGTGGGTGCGGTCATTAAGTCACTTGAAAGTTTTACAGAGCCGATTATTTTAATTGCAGGGGGCAGAGACAAGGCAGGTGATTTCACACTGTTAAGGAATTTAGTAAAAGAGAGAGTAAAGGCAGTTGTATTGATTGGTGAGGCTGCTGAAAAGATAAAGAAGGCACTCGGAGACATTACAGAAACTTTTATGGCGAAGGACGTAAAAGAATCTGTAGCGTTATCACGCAGTCAGGCTGTAAGAGGCGATGTGGTCCTGCTCTCTCCTGCATGTGCCAGTTTTGACATGTTCATGGATTTTGAAGACAGGGGAAGACAGTTTAAAAAGATAGTGATGGAGATGACATGATGTTTCGTAATCAAGAAGGAGCTGACACTACTCAATTTACCCCTTATTCGCAGAATGATAAATTGCTTCTGTTCGTCACGTTGTTGCTCATTGTTTTTGGCGCACTCATGATATATAGTTCGACATCTGTAATCACCCCTGTACTCGCAAAAAAAAGGATTACAGAATTTTATTATTTTAAGAAACATATATTCACCATCGTCATTGGATTTGGATTCCTGTTTCTTGCTTACCAGATAAAACTGCCTTTTCTTAAGAGAATGGCTATCCCTCTTTTAATTTTTTCTTTTGTGTTATTAGTACTTGTTTTTCTGCCTGGTATCGGTGTTGCCGCAGGAGGTGCAAAGAGATGGATTAAACTCTGGCCCTCGACATTTCAGCCTTCAGAGCTTGTGAAACTTTCTATGGTGATTTTCCTCGCAAAGTATATGTCAATGCCCCACTATAGAACAGATAGTTTTGTATCTTTTATAAAACCTGTTTTTATCATGATACTCTTCCAGATAATCATTCTCAAACAGCCTGACTTCGGTGCAGCGATGAGTCTTGCATTTCTCACATTTGCAATGCTCTTTCTTTCTGGTGTGAAGTTGAGATACCTTGCATCACTTTCGGTGTTCAGTCTACCGATACTCTATAAGCTTATTATGGAGCCTTACCGGCTCAAGAGGGTAACCTGCTTTCTTGATCCATGGAAAGACCCCCAGGGCTGTGGTTTCCAGCTTGTACAATCTTTTATCGCATTTGGAAGCGGAGGCCTGACAGGTGTGGGTCTTGGTAGTTCCAAACAAAAATTATCTTATCTCCCTGAGTCACACACGGATTTTATTTTTTCTATTATCGGAGAAGAGTTTGGTTTTATAGGTGCATCAGTGGTGATCGCACTTTTTCTTATCTTATTTATCAGGGGCATATATATCGCGAGTAAGACAAATGATGGGTTTGTCTATTACTTAGCAGTAGGGCTTTCATTGATGATTTCTCTGCAGGCGCTTATTAATTTTGCAGCTGCAACAGGCATAGTGCCCACAAAAGGCTTACCATTACCATTTATCAGTTATGGTGGTTCCTCTCTCCTTATGAATATGGCTGCTATTGGGATACTCCTCAATATATCAAAAGGCGATTATAGAAGCACAGCATTAAATAGTAACGAGATAGTTTTGAGAAGAAGGGCAAGAAGAAATGTATATGGTATCAGGGAACCTCATGCCAATAGAGTACAAAACAGAGGGGAATTGTCATCTACCTTATGAGAGTAATCATTGCAGGAGGCGGGACAGGAGGACATATTTTTCCAGGACTGGCAATAGCTGAAGAATTCAAGAATAGAAATGAGAGGACAGAGGTGATATTTGTGGGAACTGAGTATGGGATAGAGGCGAGGGTGATCCCGAGGGAGGGTTATACAATAAAGTTCCTGAGAGCAGAAGGCATAGTGGGTGTATCTGCTCTCAAAAAGATAAGGGCAATAATAAAGATGTTTCTCTCTGTCATTGATTCTTACAGGATTATCAGAACGGTGAGGCCTGATATCGTGATAGGAGTTGGTGGGTATGCATCAGGCGCGATTGTATTTATATCTTCTCTCATGTCGATCCCAACCATGATACTCGAACAAAATTCCATACCTGGACTTACGAATAAAATTCTCGGAAAATTTGTGAATGCAATATGTACAACGTATCAGGAAAGTATCTCATTTTTTCCAAAGGCAAAGACATTTCTCACAGGAAATCCTATCAGGATTCATATACTCAAGGGTGATAGTGACTCAGGATATAAACTTTTTTCACTCGACAGAGATTTATTCACTGTCTTTATCTTTGGGGGAAGTTCAGGTGCACGGAGTATCAACATGGCAGTTTTAGATGCACTTAATTATCTGTATGACCTCAAAGATAAGATTCAGTTCCTTCATCAGACAGGCATAAGTGACTATGAAAGAATAAGGGAATTATACAGGAAGCATGGATTTAAGGGAACAGTTACACCATTTATCTATCAGATGGGTGAGGCATATGCTGTTGCTGATTTAGTTATCTCAAGGGCAGGAGCAACAACACTTGCAGAACTGACTGCCCTTGGAAAACCGGCTATATTAATCCCTTATCCTTATGCAGCCGGACACCATCAGGAAATGAATGCAAGGAAACTTCTTGAAATGGGTGCAGCGAGAATGATCCTCAACAGCAAACTGAAAGGCGAATCCCTTGCACAAAACATAAAAGAACTCTTCATGCACGAGACGTTAAGGGCAGAGATGCAGAGAAATAGCAGGGCACTGGGAAGACCAGAGGCATCTGCGAAGGCAGTTGATATCGCAATGAGCCTCATGAAAAAACAGTGACAAGTAATTAATATAAACGTACTAAATGCTGTTATGTTGTCATTGCGGCTTGTCCGCAATCCTTCTGAAAAAGAAAGATTCCCGACAAGCGGGAATGACAAAAATGTAAAAACAATAAATGCGTTTGTATTAGTGATGAGTGAAGGAGTGAGAATACACAAAACAGAACACAAAATACAGATAAAAAAACTTTGGTTCTTTCGTAAAAAATTTGAAAATCATATGAGTTATAAAAACCATCTGGATTCCTGCTTCCGCAGGAATGACACATTGAAGTATAGCCTTTACATATCTCATTCCCGTGAAAACGGGAATCCAGTCCCGTATCAAGTACGGTATTATAAATTCAAAAATGATTTTATTAATTTTAATACGAGGAAGGAAATGTTTTTGACTAATTGGAGAGAGTATTGTGTTTGAGCGTTATAGGGTAATACATTTTGTCGGCATCGGTGGAATAGGGATGTCAGGTATCGCAGAGTTACTTCACAACCTCGGATATGAAGTGACAGGTTCTGATTTAAAGGATTCGGAGACAACCAGAAGATTGAGGAAATTGGGAATTAAAGTGTCTATAGGCCATGATGCAGAAAATACAGATAATGCCCATGTAGTGGTTATATCATCGGCAGTTTCAGACGATAATCCTGAGGTGATTGAGGCAAAGAGGAAATCTCTGCCTGTAATCCCCCGTGCAGAGATGCTCGCAGAACTGGCAAGACTGAAATACGGGATACTCGTTGCAGGGGCTCATGGCAAAACAACAACAACATCTTTAATATCAACCATTCTTGCCCACTGCGGATTTGACCCTACTGTGGTCATTGGCGGGAGGCTCAAGGCAACCGGGAGTAATGCAAGACTTGGTCAGGGAGAATTTCTTGTTGCAGAGGCTGATGAAAGTGATGGTTCATTTCTCAAGCTCTCTCCGACAATTGCGGTTGTCACAAACATAGACAGGGAACATATGGATTTCTTCAAGACTATTGATTCACTGAAGGAGGCATTTCTTTCTTTTATGAATAAAATTCCATTTTATGGTGTATCAATAGTGTGTATCGAAAATGAGCACCTCCGTGAACTTTTACCCTCAATCCATAGAAGATACGTCACCTATGGATTTACTCACGATGCAGAGCTTCGTGCAGTAAATGTCAGGAAAGGTTTTATGTCAATGAGTTTTGAAACGATCTATAAAGGAAAAAATATCGGCGAGTTTGATATCCCGCTGGCAGGAACACACAATATATTAAATAGTCTGGCTGCAATTGGGGCCGCATTAGAACTCCAGATAGATAGAGCAAAAATAAGGGAAGGGTTAAAAAGTTTTGATGGTATCCAGAGGAGATTCGAGTTTAAGGGTGAAGTAAACGGGATAAAAATATTCGATGATTATGGTCACCATCCAACAGAAATAAAGGCAACACTCAAGGCAGCAAGGGAGGGGCTCTTCATCAGCAGTCAGAAGTCAGATACAGAAACAGGCAGATTGTTTGTTGTATTTCAACCTCACCGATATACAAGGACAAAAGACCTGATGGATGAATTCGCTCCTTCGTTCAATGATGCAGATTCACTCATTCTTCTTGCTGTTTACTCTGCTGGAGAAAAGCCAATCAAGGGCGCGAACTCAGAGACCTTATTGAAGAGGATTAAAAAGGCCGGTCATAAAAGTGCTGTGTATATAACAGATAAAGAGAAGGCTATCGAACATATTATTACAGCTCTACAGAGAGGTGATATGTTACTCACCCTTGGAGCAGGTGATGTATGGAAGATAGGAGAAGAGGTACTCAATACATTAAAAAGCAACAATGAAAAATGAAAATTCAAGAATTCAGGAAATATTTTCTAAATGCAATTTTAGAGGTGAAGTGAAATTTATGGAGCCCATGAATGACCATACATCATTGAGGATTGGAGGGCCTGCAGATGTCTTTGTAGCACCTCACGACCTGTCGTCACTTAAAAATATGAAGCGTATTTTAAAGCAGGAGCAGATACCTTTTTTCACTCTCGGTGGGGGAACAAATATTTTAGTGAGAGATGGAGGAATAGAGGGGGCTGTTATTTCTTTTCATTCTTTCAGAAAGATCGAGGTCTTAAGTGAGGATGAAGAATATGTGCGTTTGTCTGTTGAAGCCGGGACTCCCCTCCAGAGGCTTGTGAACTTCTCGAAAGAAAATGGATATTCAGGAGTTGAGGGTCTTGTGGGAATACCCGGCACTGTTGGTGGTGCAATCTGTGGGAATGCAGGTGCATTTGGCTACGAGATGAAGGATGTGCTTGTTTCGATTACGATAATGGATTCTGAAGGCGAGGTTGAGAAGTTCGATACAAATAGAATCGATTTTGGATATAGATGGTCGAGTATTTTGCCAACTGATCTCATACTCAGTGCAGAAATAACACTCAAGAAGGATAAAAAGGAGGATGTTTCAGCGAAGGTGGAGGATTTTCTGAAGAGAAAGCGGGAAAAACAACCTCTCTCAGAACCATCAGCCGGTTGTGTGTTCAAAAACCCTCCTGGGCTCTCTGCAGGAAGGCTCATAGATGAGTCTGGATGCAAGGGAATGAGAATCGGTGATGTTGAAGTAAGCACTCTCCATGCAAATTTCTTCATAAACAGGGGGAAGGCAACTGCATCTGATTTTATAAGGCTAATGGAGGAGGTTACTTATAGAGTCAAGGAAAAATCTGGTGTTATCCTTGAACCGGAGATAAAGATCGTGGGGAGAAATGAAGTGTAAAGTTCAAAGTTCAAAGTTCAAAGTTACAGAACTCAAAATGGGAAGGAAAGACTTTAGAAATGGTAACTGATAAGAGGATAGGTGTAGTGATGGGAGGTCAATCTGCTGAAAGAGAAGTGTCTCTCAGGAGTGGAAACGCAATTTATAATGCACTGAAGGGATTAGGGTATCACACAGTTGCGATAGATGCAGGCCCTGACCTTTGCAGTGTTCTGATCAGTAACAAGATAGAGATTGCATTTCTTGCGCTTCATGGAGGATATGGAGAGAATGGTTCTGTACAGGGCATGCTTGAGGTTCTCGGAATTCCTTATACAGGCTCAAAAGTACTCGCATCTGCCCTTGCAATGGATAAGGATGCATCTAAAAAGATATTCATCTATCACGATATCCCTGTGCCACCGTTTATCGTAGTTCGGAGATCAGAGTTAGGAGTTTTGAGTTTCAAACTCAGAACTCAAAACTCAGAACTCAGAACTGATTTTGATATGCCATGGGTTGTCAAGCCAGCAACTGAGGGTTCAAGTGTAGGGGTAAGTATTGTGAGAGATGAGATGAATATCAGGGAAGCTATTGAAAAAGCAACTTCTTTGAGTGAAAAGGTGATTATAGAGAAATATATTGACGGTAAAGAGATACATATAGGGATACTTGATGAGAGGGTACTTGGTGGAGTTGAGGTAAGGCCATCTCTTGAATTCTACAGTTATGAGGCTAAATATACAGCAGGGTTAACAGAGTATATACTTCCTCCGGAAATAGACAGCAAAGCTTATGAAAAGGCGAAGGATGCTGCGTTTTCTGCTCATAGTGCCCTTGGGTGTAAAGGTGCAACAAGGGTTGATCTCAGGGTTGATGGAGAAGGGAATCCCTATGTGCTTGAAGTCAATACTATTCCGGGCATGACAGAAACAAGTCTATTACCAAAAATAGCAAGGCATGCAGGGTTTGAATTTCCGACCTTAATTGAAGAAATACTCAGAGGGGCTATTGATGAGGGCTAAGAAGAAGGTTACTCATCGCAGTGTATTCTGGAATGTTGTTGCTCTCTTCTCGCTTATTCTCATACTTACAGGAGCAGCATACAGCTCTGTTACCCTGGACATAAGAAAATTCCTATCCCCGATTCATTATATTATTTTTATCGGTAATAAACATCTCACAGATGATGAACTCATGGCATTCACAGGGATTCATAAGAATGAAAGTCTGGTAACGATTTCAAATAAAAAGGTGAGCCAGGGGTTACTCAAATCTCCATGGATTAGGTCTGTGAGTGTGAGAAAAGAGTTTCCTGATACGCTCTCAATAATGATAGAAGAAGCGGTGCCATTTGCGCTTCTTGATATGAATGGCCACCTTTTTCTCGTAGATGAGAACGGTAAACTCCTTGAAGAGCTTAAAGATAATGCAATACCTTTTCTCCCCATAATCACAGGTGACCCGTTTAAAGAGGGCAAAGGATTCTTAGAAGCTCTTCATCTCGCAAAATTGATGAATGATAAAGGATTTTCATCAGAAAGGAACCATATTGAGATCATTGCATGTAAACCACAGGAACTTACCGTAACCATTGATGGGACTGTTGTGAAGGTAGGATCTGGTGAATATGAAGAAAAACTCAAGAGGCTTTTTGAATTAGAAGATGAGATAAAGAAGAGGAAAATCCCTGTTGATTATATAGATTTAAGATTTGCAAACAGGGTAATTGTAAAACCTATCAAAGAGGTGATTAAGTGATGGTTCGGCAGGCTCACCAAGGGGATATTATCGTAGGACTTGATGTGGGGACGACGAAGATATGCACTGTTGTGGGAGAGTTGTCTGAAGCTGGCGTCGAAATACACGCGGTCGGCACATCAGCGTCAACAGGTCTCAGAAAGGGAGTGGTCGTCAATATTGAATCCACGGTAGAATCAATAAAGAATGCGGTGAATGAAGCGAAATCTTTGACAGGTTTTGAAATAAATACTGTATACGTTGGTATTACAGGAGGGCATATCAAAGGTTTTAATAGCTATGGTGCTGTTGGTGTAAGAGGCAAAGAAGTGACTTATATGGATGTTGATCGCGTAATAGATTCTGCAAAGGCTGTATATGTCCCACTCGATAGGGAGGTCCTCCACGTGATTCCCACAGGGTACATTCTTGATGGACAGAATGGAATCAGGGATCCTGTCGGAATGGTAGGAGTCAGGCTTGAGGCAAATGTTCATATAGTCACCGGTGCGGTGACTTCAGTGCAGAACCTTCTGAAATGCTGTGAGAAGGCAGGTCTTGACGTCATTGATATCGTTTTTGAACCTCTTGCATCAGCAGAGGCGATACTTACCGATGATGAGAAAGAACTCGGAGTGGCCATTGTTGATATCGGCGGCGGTACAACGGATATTATCCTTTACAAGGATGGCTGGCTGCGACATGTATCTGTTCTCGCAATTGGAGGAAACCATTTTACAAATGATATTGCTGTTGGTCTCAGGATTCCTGTTTCAGAGGCTGAAAGGCTAAAAAAGAGTTTTGGTTCAGCTGCGACAAGTATGGCAAGTGACTCAGAAGAGATAGAAATTATTCAGGCCGGGCATGAAAGAAAAGTTCCACGCAGGTGTTTGTTAGAGATTATACAACCGAGGACAGAAGAACTGTTGGATTTAATAAAAAATGAACTTCTCTCATGCTCTGGATACGACATTGCCTCATCAGGTATGGTGTTCACAGGAGGCGGTTCTCTCCTTAACGGTCTTGACAGGATTGCAGAGGTGATATTAGGACTTCCGGTGAGAATAGGATTTCCAGAGAACATAAAGAGATGTGAAAAGAGTATACACAATCCAATTTATGCCACAGGTGTAGGCCTTGTGCTTTATGGATTCACTACAGTGTCAAACAGGAAATTTTACCATGATACATTTGCAGGAATAGTAGGAAAAATGAAAGGTTGGGTAAAGGAAATATTTAGATAAAAAAGGAGGTATGTATGTTTGAAATGGAAGAAGTGAGAGGACAGAAAGCAAAGATTAAAGTTGTCGGTGTTGGGGGAGCAGGAGGCAATGCAATCAATAACATGATCGCATCAAACCTTCGTGGAGTCGAATTCATCGCGGTGAACACGGATTTACAAGCCCTCGAGACTTCTCTTGCGTCTGTGAAGGTACAGATTGGCACGAATCTTACCAGAGGACTTGGCGCGGGTTCAAATCCTGATATCGGGAGAGAGGCAGCCTTTGAGGATAGGATCACCATTGCTGAGGCTCTTGAAGGTGCTGACATGGTTTTTATCACTGCAGGTATGGGTGGAGGAACAGGCACAGGCGCAGGGCCTGTGATTGCAGGTGTTTCAAAAGAACTTGGTATCCTCACTGTTGGTGTCGTAACAAAACCATTTTTCTATGAAGGCAGAATCAGGTGGATGAATTCCGAAGAAGGAGTAAAAGAACTGAGAAAATGTGTGGATACCATTATTGTCATACCAAATGACAGGATCGGACTCGTTGTTGAAAAAGGGACACCGCTGCTTAAGTCTTTTGCTGTGGCCAATGATGTCCTCAGGCAAGCAGTACAGGGAATATCTGATATTATCCTGGTTCCAGGACTGATCAATGTTGACTTTGCTGATGTCAGGACAATTTTAGAAAATAAAGGCCGTGCAGTTATGGGTTCGGGAATGGGAAAAGGAGAAGGTGGAGCTCTCGAGGCAGCAAAAAAGGCTATATCAAATAGTTTACTCGAGGAATCCTCAATTGAAGGTGCAAAGGGAATCCTTATCAATATTACAGGCGGACTTGAACTCTCGTTAAACGATGTTCATGAGGCAGCTGGCTTTATCTCTGACTCGTCGCACAAAGAAGTTCACTTTATATTTGGTGTCGTGATCAATCCTGATATGGATGATGAGGTGAAGATTACTGTAATCGCAACAGGCTTTGGTGAGCACAAGGAGAAGATAGAACTGCCACAGATAAAGAAATGGACTCCTATTAAAGAACAAGTGAGTTTTAGAGGTTCGGATAGGGTTTTGTCAAAGACTCTTAAGCCCGATTACGCGGTAGATATAATCACGACAGATATTATGTCTTATGAAAACCCTATTGATATACCTTCATTTCTAAGAAAGGCACCCCCTAAAGAAATTTAGTCTTCCCCCTCAGAGGGGCTTCCGTCTTGGAAGCCCCTCCCCCCCCAATTAAATTTGGACCTTAAATAAAAATAGTGCTTTATATGGTAGGAAAATATATAATTTAACTAATTATATTTAACTATATTGGCGAACAGAGGCTGTGATGAGGTAACTCAGATGATAGAAAGACGGAAAACGGGAATAGATAGTATAGGTGATGTTCCATGGGGCACGCACTTATGCCAATTTTATAATAACAAAAAAGATCTCATTGATATTTTAGTGCCTTATTTCAAGACAGGATTAGAAAATAATGAATTCTGCCTGTGCGTTACTTCAAAACCACTTACTGAAAAAGAAGCTAAAAAAACAATAAAAAGGGCTGTGCCTGATTTAGATCAATATCTAAAAAGAGGACAGATAGAGATTGTTCCACATACCGAATGGTATCTCAAAGATGGTGCTTTTAACCTACAGAGAGCTCTTAATGCCTGGTTTAATAAACTTAATCAAGCATTGGCTAAGGGCTATGATGGCATGAGGGTAACAGGTAACATGTACTGGCTTGAAAGACGAGGCTGGAAAGATTTCGATAGGTATGAAGAGGAGTTAAACAATGCTATTGGCAAATATCGGATGATAGCCCTTTGCACCTATCCTCTTGATAAACATGAAGTACATGAAGTCATTGATATAGTTCGCAACCATCAGTTTGCTCTTATCAAGCGAGAAGGGAAGTGGGGATTTGTCGAAAGCACGGAGCGCAAGCGGGCTGATAAAGTACTTCGTGAGACACGTGATTATTTGGAAAACTTATTTAACTATGCGAACGTTCCTATTATCGTGTGGGATCCTTCTTTCAGAATTACCAGATTCAACCATGCATTTGAACATCTTACAGGGTATATGGCAGAAGAGGTTACCGGCAAAGAACTTAAAATGTTTTTCCCTGAAGTAAGTCGGGAAGACTCGATAGAAAAGATTAAACGCACCTCAAGTGGCGAGTATTGGGAAGCAGTGGAAATTCCGATTCTGTGCAAAGATGGAGATGTCCGGATAGCACTCTGGAACTCGGCGAACATCTATACTGAGGATAGTCTAACAATCATTGCCACTATTGCCCAAGGCATAGACATTACAGAGCGCAAGAGGGCTGAGGAAATGTTGCAACACCAGCGCGATGCACTTACTACCCACACACGCATACTCAGTGCCATCCTGCGTACGAGAGATCTGGACAAGTTGCTCAACACTATTCTTGAAGAAGTGATGTTCTTCCTACACGTGGAGTTTGGTTGTATTCATCTGGTGCAGGGG
>Ga0194125_10004305_pt1 | contig 22287 bp, 9 predicted proteins | sample TA2KigC250mmetaG_FD_148626 | JGI IMG/M metagenome (GOLD analysis project Ga0194125, IMG submission 148626) | Freshwater microbial communities from Lake Tanganyika, Tanzania - TA2015034 Kigoma Deep Cast 250m | ecosystem: Environmental > Aquatic > Freshwater > Lake | place: Tanzania: Lake...
AAGGAGTATTAATGTTCACGCTCGAAGAGGCTCTGGAATATCATTCCAGAGCCCGGACAGGCAAAATAGAAGTCATCGCGACGAAACCCTGCGTAACGCAGCGCGATTTATCATTAGCGTATTCACCGGGTGTAGCCGAACCCTGCCGCGTCATTCACAAAGATCCGGAGTCGGTCTATAAATATACGGCGAAGGGCAATTTGGTCGCGGTCGTCTCGAATGGAACGGCAGTGTTGGGTTTGGGCAATATTGGACCTTTAGCCGGCAAGCCGGTGATGGAGGGCAAGGGCGTCTTGTTCAAGCGCTTTGCTGATATCGATGTGTTTGATATCGAACTTAATGCCAAGACGCCGGAAGAAATTATCGAATGTTGTCGGATGCTCGAACCGACCTTCGGCGGTATTAATCTGGAAGACATATCGGCGCCGGACTGTTTTAAGGTCGAAGAGACTTTGAAGGAGATGCTTGAGATACCTGTCTTTCACGACGACCAGCACGGGACGGCAATCATCTCCGGCGCGGCGCTCGTTAACGCCTGCGAAATTATGGGCAAGGATTTGGCGAAGATTCGCGTTGTTTTCAACGGCGCGGGCGCATCAGGCATCGCTTGCGCAAATTTCTATGTCCGTCTGGGCGTTAAACGCGAAAATATCACAATGTGCGATACTAAAGGCGTCCTCTATAAAGGCCGGGAAGATCTCGACCCGGCGCATCCGAAATATAACAAATATAAAGCTGCATTTGCCCAGAATACCAACGACCGCACTTTAGCCGATGCGCTCATCGAAGCGGATGTATTTTGCGGATTGTCGGTCGCTAATTGCGTCACGGGCGATATGGCGCGCTCGATGGCGGACCACCCCATCATTTTCGCAATGGCAAATCCCGACCCGGAAATCACCTATCCGGAAGCCAAATCTGCCCGCTCGGATGTCATTATGGCAACCGGTCGCAGCGATTATCCGAATCAAGTCAACAATGTTTTGGGCTTTCCTTTCATATTCAGAGGTGCTTTGGATGTCCGCGCCCGTTCCATCAATGAAGATATGAAGGTCGCCGCAGCTTATGCTTTGGCTGAGCTCGCCAAGCAGGATGTGCCGGAAGCCGTCTGCAACGCCTATGGCGTGGACCGGCTCGAATTTGGCACGGATTATTTGATTCCGAAGCCTTTTGACCTACGCGTCTTGCTATGGGAAGCCGTGGCGGTGGCAAAAGCCGCCTGCCGCACCGGTGTGGCGCGGCTGCCGATTACCGATTTTGAGGCTTACCGCGAGCGATTGGAGCGCCGGCTCGGCCGGTCGAAGGAAATCATCCGCCAGGTAATAAACAAAGCCAAGCGCCGACCGAGCGGACAGACCTTGAAAATTGCCTATCCGGAGGGTAATAACGATAAAATAATCCGGGCCGCGGCGCGCGTCCTCGAAGAGGATATCGGCAGTCCAGTGCTGTTAGGCAGTGTCGATGATATTCGCGCTGCAGCCGAAAAATCTTCGGTCAATCTCAGCGGCATCGAACTGATCGATATATTCACTCATCCCAAGCGCGATGAATTAGTCCGCAAATTCTTTGATATGCGTTGCCGCAAAGGCATCACGCTGTCTGAGTCGCAGCGCTATTTATCGCACCGTGACTATTTTGCAGCGATGATGTTGAAAGAGGGATTGGTCGATGCTGTGGTGTGCGGCGAAGCGCGGCACTATCCGGAAGCCATTCGTCCCGCGCTTCAGACCATCCCGCTGGCGGAAGGCTTGAAGCATGTTTCAGGTTTATACCTATTGATTTTCAAGAACCGCATCATTTTCTGCGCCGACACGACTGTCAACATCCTGCCCGACAGCGAGACGCTGGCTGAAATCGCCAAGTGTGCCGCTGATACCGCCAAACGTTTCGACATCGAGCCGCGCGTCGCGCTGCTGTCATATTCTAACTTCGGCTCGGTTAAACATCCTATGGTCGAGATAGTTCAAAAAGCCGTTGAGATACTACGTCAACACCATCCCGATTTAGTTGTCGATGGCGAGATGCAAGCCAATACGGCTTTCAATGTAGAATTTCTCACTAAGACCTTCCCCTTCAGCCGTCTTAAAGAGGAAGCCAATGTGCTGGTATTCCCCGGCTTGACCTCCGGCAACATCGCCTACAAACTACTCATCGAGTTAGGCGGCGCCGAGGCGATAGGACCTATCTTGATGGGACTTTCCAAGTCTTATCATGTGCTGCAGATGGGCGCGTCGGTGGACGATATTGTAAATATTTCGGCGATTGCTGCCGTGCAGGCGCTTCGTTTAAAGGGATGAGGGATGTTTGGAAGGATGAAGGATGAAGGGGATGGGCTGTTAATCCTCTGCGATTGACTAGCAGAATAATTAAAAAGGATTAAAAGTTTGTTGTCGAAATCATTTTAGATGATTAGCAGTTGTCTATTGCCTCTCTCCCTCACTCAGCGAGGGGGAGAGGACACAGTCCATTTGAACAACAAGCCCTGACAGCAATTCATTAGCGCTAATATTGACATTTAAAATACAAAACTAAAAAACCAAAATCGGAGTAAGAAATGGCAGTATTCGTCTGCAAAGTGTGCGGCACAGAAAAGGAAGGGCGCTGCAAACCGCAGAAATGCCCGAAGTGCGGCGCAACCGGCAGTTTTGAAAAGAAGTCCTAACCGAACTTTGAATAATCTCCAAATTCCAAATTCCAAATTCCAAATTCCAAATTCACAGCGCGGCGGCGCTGTTAGTCTTTGCCTGTTGGTTTAACATCGCGCCGGCGGTTGAGGCTGAATCGGCAGAGGTTGTGTTCGCTTTGGAGCAGCGCTTTATCGATGCTTCCGGCGTTCCAAGCGCGGCTTGGTTGAATCAACTCGCGCCTCAAAGAGACGCTGCAAAGACTGATTTTAAGATAGAGCCGCTGCGTCTGCCGACTTCTGTTAAAAGCCATCCCATTTTAGGACGGGTGTTCAAACTCAAAGCCGTTGATACCGGACAGACGAACTTTTGGACGGCTAAATTGAATGCCGCTACCGGTGTCGAATGGGCTGAATTGGCGCCGGTCCGAACAACCTGCGATATTTCTGCCAACCGCTCATCGGTCTCACATAAAGTCAAATCGGACCGCATTAACGCCCTCGATGCGCCGCCCGACGACCCGCTCTACCCGCAGCAGTGGGCGCTGCGCCGGATTTTAGCCGACGCCGCGTGGGATATCGCACGTGGCGATACGAATGTCTGCATCGCAGTCGTCGATGTCGGCGTGGATATTGACCACGGCGATTTAATTAGCAAACGGTGGCTGAATCGCGGGGAGGCGGCTGGATGGGCTGGAGTCGATGACGACGGCAACGGCTTTGTCGATGACCTTTTCGGCTGGGATTTTCAAAGCAATGATAACAATCCCCGTCCGGAAGCAAATGACGACCACGGCACAATCGTAGCCGGCATCGCGGCAGCCGCGACCGATAATGGCTACGGCATTGCAGGAATAGGCTGGAATTGCCGAATTATGCCGGTGCGCACGGGCGCCGGCCGCAACATCAATTACGGTTACGAAGGTTTGATTTATGCCGCGGCTGCCGGCGCTCAGATAATAAACCTATCCTGGGGCAGCGACCACCCATTGCATATCGAGCGCATCGCGACAGAATACGCTGTCGAAGCCGGCGCAGTGGTCGTCGCTGCCGCTGGGAACGCTGATATCCGCACAGCGCCTTACGACCACTATCCAGGCGGCTACCCGTCTGTAATCGCCGTAGCGATGACCGACGACCGCGACCGGATGTCGCGGCTCAGCAATTATAATATTTGGGTTGATATTTCGGCGCCGGGCAAGGATATTCTTTCCTTGTTGCCGGGCAATCGTTTTGGGCTGGCGAGCGGCACATCGATGGCGACGCCGGTCGTCGCCGGCGCCGCCGCGTTAGTTAAATCGCTGCATCCGGATTGGACACCCATCCAAATTAAACAACAACTCGAACGCACCGCCGACCGCATCGACCATCTCAATTCACATATCGATAGTTTGGGCAAAGGACGCTTGAACCTCTATCGAGCGCTTGCCGATGAACCGAGCGTAATGAAAATTGCCGGAATTGCAATCGAAGATGCATTATTCGGCAATAACAATGGCTTTCCGGATCCAGGCGAAAGAGTAGGTTTAATCATCACACTCGCCAATAATCTCACTCGTCCGCAAACGACAGCGCTGCAGATTAAGCCGCTGAGTTATTATTTAACTATCGACGAATCGCTTATTGAACTCGGACTTGTTCGCCCGAACGATTTCGACATTAAAGTCTTAGAACCGCTGCCGGTTCGCATTTCAGCCAATGCGCCTTCCGGTGTGGGGCAGGAATGCAGCATAGACCTCATTCTCGATGGGCAAAGATTCGAGCGCGCGAATTATACTATCGAAGTCAGACCGAATTATATCCATCACCGCGGCGGGAATATATCCTTTACTTTGACCGATTTTGGCGCTATCGGATGGGATGATTATCCAGTCGGTAAGCGACCGGGCATAGGATTTCGCTATCCAGCCGACGGTTTGTCCGGTTTATCTCACGGTTCGCTGCTGGTCGGAGTTGAGAGAGCGCGGGTATCTGACAATTGTTTCGGCGACGCGCAGCGGACGCGCTACGATTTTCGTTCTTCACAGCGAGGATTTGCAGTTCAATCTGATGATTACGGCAACGAGACATCCGTTGCGGTTTTCACCGACGCCGCTGCCCGACCGCCGCTCGAATTGCAGGTTAAGCAGAACGCTTGGACATTCTCCCATCCGCCAGACGACGGCTATGCGATTATCGTTTGGACGGTTTATAATCTGTCTCCGAATCGGTATGACAGCCTCTATGTTGCGTTATTTTTAGATTGGGATATAGTCCGATTTGATAAGAATTTTTGCCATTGGGACAGCGCAGCTCAAGTCGGCTGGATGGAATATCAATCTGCATCCGCGCCACGGTTCGGCGCGGCGGTTATAAACACGCAGACCGACTTTCAAACGGCAGTGTCAAACTCGTTGTTCGATTATCGCTGGAGCGATACGCTAAAATCGCAATCCCTACGCAAAGGCTTTTCCGAAGCCGAAAGCAGTCAACGCGGCGATTGGGCGCAGTTGATTGGCATAGGCCCGCGGGCATTGGACCCGGATGATTCGCTAATAGTGGCGTTTGCTTTGGCCGGCGGGCAGAGTGAAAATGTTTTAAAAAATTATATCCATCGCGCCCGGCAGCGCTGGCAGGATTTGGCGCCGATTAACATTGTCAATTCGCAGCCCAGCCAATTCAGGCTGCTTTCGCTCTACCCGCAGCCGTTCAACGGATTCTTGCGCGTTGCTTGCGCCGTCAACGCGCCTGGGCTCTTGAAATGGAGACTGCTCGATGCAGCCGGGCGCAGGATGCCTTATCAAGGAAGGCAATACATTTTGAATCCAGAAGTCAATTTTTCATTTCAGACAAGCGGTCTGCCATCAGGCTTTTATTTGCTTGAACTTACTAACGGCTATCAAACCCTGATGGCGCCGATTATTTTGATGAGATAAATCATTAGAGGTGGAATGTTACGGATGTGTGAACAATATTGAATCCTGCCTGATATCCGGGTATGAACCGGACTGCATAATAATCACCTTCAAATAATGCATTCGTCGTTTCAACGTAAAATTATTCTTCGTTACGGCTCTTCCATTCGCGCTATCGAGTGTTATTTAGGCGCGCGTATGCGCGAGTTAAAACGAACCGACATTTTCGCGCCGATAGTCATCGTCTGCGGGTCGAATTTAATGGCGAAATATCTGCGTTTTCAACTAGCCGGAATATTAGGTGGATTGTTGAATGTCCATTTTCTGACGATTGCCGGGCTGGCGCGGCAGTTGGCTTTTGAAGCGCGGATTAGAGACGCTCGAAATTCGCTGCCGAGAGGCGGCAGGCTCGCTAATGTAATGGAAATATTGAAGACGACAGATACGAATAGTCGTTTTGCAGCGGTCAGCGACCTGCCGGGATTTCAAAAGGCGCTGAAGGCAATCTTGCTGGATATGGAAGAGGCCGGCTTTAGCGGCAATCTTTATACAGTTGACAATTTAGGCGAAGTAATCCCAAATTCACCGCGCTGGAAGGAATTGTGGGCATTTTGGCAGCGTTATCGAAGTCGGATCAAACAGTATCGCAATGAAATTGACGATTTATGCGAAGCCGGAGATAAGGGAAGCGAATTTGAGCGTCGGTTTGGCTGCCGAAGTCTGATTGTGTATGGATTTTATGATTTCAACGTGGCGCAGGAGGAATTTTTCAATAGTCTGGCGCGCGAAATCGAGATTGAGTTCATCGCGCCGGCTTGTCCGCCCAGCGACGATTACGGCTCGGCTTTCGATTTTAGCAACCGCCGGCTGAAACGATGGGAGAATCGGTTTGCTGTCAAAGCTCAGCTGTTTGCTGAAGGTGATAGAGTCAGCATTGCGCGGAGATTATTCCGTTACACTCCGGACAGTATGCAGTGTGAAATTAAAGACGACTGCGAAATCGCTATCGCGGTAGGCAACAATCCGCTGGATGAAGTGCGTTCTATTGTAGGTCGTGTTCAAGAACTGTTGCTTTTAAGCGAGACTTCAATGCCCAGGTTAGCGATAGTAATGTGGAATGCAAAAATCTATCTCCCGTTGTTTAAGGATGCTCTACAAATCTCTGGAATACCATTTGACGATATAGTTCCACGTTCATTGGCACAGAGTCGAACCGGTCGAACGCTGCTCGCATTGTTAGCACTGTCGCCTAATGCGCTCTCACGTCGGGAAGTGATGGATATTTTAGCGGAATATTCGCTGCAATTCCCGGAATCATCGACTACCCCAGATCTGGCTGAGTGGGAAATAATCAGTATTCAAACTGGTATCATCGAAGGCGGTCGTAAAGACTGGCTGAACGCGCTGGACAAATTGAAAGCCGGTCAAGACGATGCGCATTATAATAAAGATATAAGACTCGTGGATATTGAGCAATTAGAACTCTTCGTCCGTTTTGTGACGAATCTGTTCGATTATTTAGAAGTGCTGGCAAGACGGCCGGATTATAGTGATTTAATGAAAATCATTCAATCTATGGCTGTGCGGTGGCTGCCGGATGGGGACGAGAAGACATTATTGCTCAAATCATTCGAGGAAATTTCAATAGACAATCAACTTTTCCTTGAGTTAGAATATAAAGATATTCATACTTTTATATCAGAATATTTAAACGAGTTGCGTCTGCCCGCCGGGACTTGGCAGAATGGCGTTTTACTGACGACGCCGGCCGGGGCGCGGGGATTGACCTTTGAGTATCTGTTTTTACCCGGCTTGGCGCAGGGTTGGGCGCCGTCGGGAGTGAGCGAGAGCGGGATAATTAGCGAAACAGACCGCCGCAGAATAAATCATAGCCTGACTGACTATGATTATTTTCCACTGCCCTTGAAAGATGAGCGGCCGCTCGAAGAGCGTCTGCTGTTTGCGCTTTTAACTGGTGCAGCCGAGAAATCGCTCGTTTTCAGTTATCCGAAATATGATCTCGGCGGTGGAAATCCGTTGCTGCCGTCGCGCTATATAATGGAATACTGCCGGGTGATAACCGGGCGCTCACTCGATATCGAAGCGTTGCAGCAGCTGCCGTTTTTCTATGTTGAAACCAACAAGTTAAAGGAGCTTCGACCGGCGCGTGTCATCGACAAATTCGCATATATTCAACATTGGGTCGAGCATAATCTGCCGGATGCGCAGTTGAACCGTGCAGTTGCGCAAATTATCGCTGTTCGCTGCGATAACATTATTTGGGCGCGCCGGGTCTATCAAGCCCGGCGGAATAGAACTAGGTTCAGTTGCTGGGACGCTGTCGCCGACGATATAATTGAATCGCCTTTAATTGCCGATGATATATCTAAGTTAAGCGTCAGCGAAATTGAGGAATGGGCAAAGTGCCCCTTTCGAGCCTTCGTTCTAAATCGACTAAAATTGAGCAAATTTGAAGAGCCAGAAGCACGTCTGACATTAGAGAACAACATCATTGGAGCCTTAGTTCATCAAGTATTAGCCCGCTTATACCTCAAAGCCGGTGAGGATTTCTATCCATTGGATAAAAGAGATTCCGACCGGGCGGTCGAAACAGTGAGCAAAATACTTGATGAATTATCCGGCTGGGCCAAAAGGAAATGGCCGGCGCCGGAGGGCGTTTGGAATACGGAATTAAAGAATCTTCGAATGCGTCTAAGAAAATGCGTGCATAGATTAGCCGAAATCGGAGATAGTTTTGTCAAATCTGAAGTTGAGTTAAATATTGAATCACCATATACTTTTACTAATCCAGATTTACCGGCGCTGAATCTAAAGGGACGCATCGACCGGCTGGATTGGTCGCAGGATGGGAAGGCGATACGCGTTATAGACTATAAAACCGGCCAAGTTAAGTTCAAGGATAACGATTTAGGGCAGGGGACGGCGCTGCAATTACCGATGTATTTAAAGATGATATTCGACCAACGCCCTCAGATAGAGCCGTCGTTTAGTTTAGGCGCCGCGCTGGCTATCGACGAGCAGGGCGAAGTGAAGGTTATCAAATTCGATGGCAGTGAAGTTGGACAACAGATTGAAACAATCGAGCAAATATTCAACGGATTTGTCGCTGCCCGGTTGAAGAGTATATATCCGCCGCTGCCTGTAGGTAAGCCGGGCGAAGTTTGTCGTTCCTGTCCGGTTGCATGCGCGTGCGATAAGCGCAGCCGCGCTACGGCGCCGGATAAGAGTCTTGGCGATACCCGTCTGGAAATTCTGTTGAGACTGCGGAGGGATGATATTGAGCGGCATTAGAGACGAGTCGCTTAGGCTTGCGGTCGATGAAGCCGAACGACTCAAAGCGCGCGGTGCAGATCCGGAGTGGCTGAACCGCTCATTAGTAGTCGAAGCCGGCGCCGGCACGGGGAAAACGCGGTTATTAATCGAGCGGATGACGGCGCTTATTAAAACCGGTCTCGACTTGAATAGAATTGCCGCGATTACTTTTACCGAAAAGGCGGCGGTTGAAATGGCTGAACGGCTGCGTCTGACGCTGGAACAAGCAGCCTTCGCAAGTGGGAATGTCATTCCGTGGTATTGGTTGCAAGCCTTGGGCAGCCTCGACACTGCCAATGTCTCGACTATTCATTCCTTTGCTTCTAATATTTTACGCGCCATTCCTTTCGATTTGGATCTACCTCCGGATTTTGAAGTTCTCGAAGACGACGATGAGGCTGAATTGCAGCGCAGCGCCTTGGTGGCAGGTTTGACCGGTCATAATTTGCACAGGGATGAAATCCTCACTGAATTCGCCCAACTAGGCGGCAGGCTCAAAGACCTGCCGGTGTTGTTTAAATGTCTATGTGAAAACAGCGACTTGTCTTATACACCCTCGCTGAATTCGGAGTATTTAGATAAAAGAGTAACTGATTGTCGCTCAAGCGTCGGAAATTTAATACAATTGGCGCGTCGGGAGTGTGTCGATGACTCAGATTTAGGCCGTCGTCAGATTGAGCGAATTGCGGCAGACGTCGATTCTGATAAGGAAGCGGATAATTATGCAATCCTTAGAATATTAAGCCGGATTAATCAGAATCATCTAGGTAGAGGCGCTAATTGGGCGAATTCGACATCGCTTAATGAATTTAAGACCGAGATGACGCGACTTAAGCAAAGCGCGAATGAGACGTTGGACCTAGCGCGGCAATTAGTATTTAAACGCTTGTTGGAGTGGGCGTGCCAATTGGTCGATGCGTTAGCCGAGAACAAACGGCGGCTCGGACAACTCAGTTTTCAAGACTTGCTGCTCTATGCCCGGCGGGCGCTGGAGAACGAGACGGTTCGAAACGAATTGACCGACCGCTGGCAGCGGTTGCTCATAGATGAATTTCAGGATACGGATCCGCTGCAGGTCGAAATTGCGCTGTATTTAACGGGAGTTCGTAGCAGCCAGACTTCGATACTTTCGCCAGGACGGATATTGCAGGATCCGGGGCGCATCTTTATCGTCGGCGACCCGAAGCAGTCAATTTTCCGGTTTCGCAATGCTGACGCGCGGATGTATAAGGCTGCGGTGAACGAAGTGCTGACCTGCGGTGTGAAGGTGTCGATTGTTCAGAATTTTCGTTCGGCACCGGGTATTATTGATTTTGTGAACGGTTTATGTGGACCTTTATGGGCGAAATATGCATCCGAGCCGACAGATTGGATGCCGTTAGCGGCTGGGATTGAGATGAACGAATCGACATCGTCGCCGTCGGTTTTGATTGCCAAACCGGTCGAGCAAATCGAAGCGGACGCTGCGATGTCAGATTTGCGGCGCGCCGAAGCCGGCTTGATTGCGGAAGCAATCGCACGCATTATAACGCGCGAAAAATGGCTTGTGCGGGATGAAAAGACGCCGAATGGTATGCGCCAAGCGCGGGCGGGCGATATCGCAATTCTATTTCCCAAGATGACAGAAGTCGAATTGTTCACTGAAGCGTTGCTGGAAAAGGATATTCCGAGTTATATTGAAGGTGGCAAACGGCTGTTAAACCGTCAAATTGTGCAGGATATTGCAAACTGCCTGGTGGCTATAGACAATCCGCTCGACGATTTAGCCGTCTTCGCCGCGTTGCGGTCGAATATCTTCGGCTTCCCAGACTTTGAAATTGAGCGCTGGGCAATTTTGACCGGCGGTATATTAGATTATCGCAAGATTCCTGAACAAGCATCCAGCCGGCTGAAAGAAGCCTTGACCTTACTAAATGATTTGCACAAACTTAAGCAGACACTCAACGCCGGCCAGATTATAGATATCCTTTACGAGCGGACGCAGGTTCTGGCTGCCTTGAGATCTTTAGGCGCGGAAGGTGAATTCGACGCTGAGGTGCTGGCACACATAGCGCAGTTATCGTATTATAAAAGCGTCGAAGCCGAGTTCGGCTTACGTCGGTTCAGGCGCAGTTTGGCAATGTGGAGCGAATCCGGCGACGACCCGCAGAAGATGCCAGCGGCCGACGACAGGAATTTAGTGCGTCTGATGACCATCCATTCTGCTAAAGGACTTGAATTTCCGATTGTCATTCTGGCAAATTCGAACGATAGATGGGATAGAAAGACGGTCAACGATTTGACCGATAGGCTGGATGGGCGGCTGCATTTACAGATAGGCGCAGCCAACAGCGGTTTTTTTACAACGGAAGGCTTCAGCGAGGCTCTGAAGCGCGAAAAGGATTTGATGACAGACGAGCGTTTGCATCTATTATATGTTGCCCTGACGCGCGCCCGTGACCACTTAATCATTCCGTGTGTAAAAGCCATTAAGCCAATGGGTTATGCCGAATGGATAAGCGAAGCGCTGGACTCCAGCGCTGAACAAGGGCAAAATTTAAGATTGCTGTATCGTGAGGAGATGTTCCCGGTTTCAATAGAGAGAAGGTCAACTCCTGCTGAAAGCGAAGCGATAAATGTTGATGTCGATGCGATTTGGGCTGAAGTTGATGAATGGGACATTCGAAGAACGGAACAATTGAACCGGATGGCGGACAAACAGACTAGGATAATATCACCCAGCCGGCATACAGATTATGAAAATCAGGTTATATCCGACTTTATATGGGCTGCAGTCGATGTTGAGAAAAGCGCGCGACTAGGCCGGGCAGTGCATCGTTATTTGGCTTTATGTTCGAAGCAAAAGGAATTGGATATTGAATTGTTGAATTCCACCGCTCGAGAGGAGCGTTTGGGGGTTGATGAAATGAGGAATTTGATATTAACGGCTTTAGCGGGGGATGTTTGGCAGGGAGTTTTGGCTTCAGATGCCTGCTGGCGTGAAGTCCCGGTGACAGCGGCGACAGCGGAGGGAATGATCAACGGCTATATCGATGTCATTTGGCAGTCTAACGCGGGAGATATCTTCATAGCCGACTATAAAACTGGCGGGGAAGATATTCCAAACCATCGGCACCAGTTACAGGACTATATGAAATCGGTCGAATCGATTATCAAGTTAAAAGTCAAGCGAGGTTATGTGCATTATTTGAGGACTGATAAGATTGAAATAGTGGAGTGATTGATGATTAGACAAAGTGAAAAAGTCTTAAAATGTAAAAACAAAACGGTGAAGTGCAAATAATGCGCAGAACCTATGATTATATGCAAAAATAGTATGAATGCGCGGCAAATGTAAATACCCAGTTCAGAGTGAAAAAAGCCGGTTAGAGGATAAAACTGCTCAGATGCGTCAAAAATTTATTTTAATGTCTGGTATCATAAACAGTTAGACCTGAAATGCGACGAAAAATCATATAAATTTAGATCTGGTGTTGTCAAAGTATCAACAAATAAATATATAGATTATTAAGGCATAATTTTTGCTACATTTACGATTCAAACTTTACCCGAAGAAATCATACTTTTTAAAATAAATCGGTCGTTGGTCGCAAACAAACCTGCAGCGCGGATTTGTCTTAGTCTCTTCTGCGCGCTAATCCTTATCAATCTTAATCCTACCCTTAGCCAAGCCTGGCAAGTAGTAGATTGGACACGCATTCCGGGAGGATCGACTTTACTGGCTGCCAACGGCGAGTCGGCCTGGTGCGGTTTTTCCAGCGGGCAAGATTCAACCTTGTTAGTTGTGAATGTTGCCACAGGCGAGGTTACTCAACGGATTCGCACACCGGAGGCTATATGCCGCGGCTTGGCTTATCGCGGTGAGACCTTGTGGGTAATAGGCGCGCGTAATTATTACCGTCTGAGTTTAAATGGGCAGGTCGAGCGGATGTTCGACAATCCTTATCCGTCGATGCGTTGTCTGGCGGGCAGCGAGGTCGGATTATGGACGGTTGAGCGTCATGATGGCGTAACTTCATTGGTGCATTTTCGTTTGGACGGCACCGAAATCCAGCGCTTCCCGATTAATGTTGTCGAGCCGGGCGACATTGCTTGGGACGGCAGATTTATATGGTTGACTGACCCGTTGCGCAACAGCATTCACAAAATTGACCCTTTGCAAGGCCAGACGGTTGCAATTTATCCCACGCCGGCGGTAAGACCGTCGGGGATTTCGCATTTTAATGAGCATTTGTATTTAGTCGATTATGGCGACGAGCAAGCCGGCGATGTGCTTTATAGAATAGCGACTGAATCCGAACCGGCGCCGCGCATTCTGCCATCCTCCCGCCATGCCGACTTTGGCTTGATTAATGTTAATATACCGACGCAGTGGAATTTCACCATATTCAACATTGGCAATGCGGATCTACGCGTCGATTCGGTTAATCTGGCGCGAAATAACGCTGGATTTCGCATCGCGCGTGTCCAACCCGGCACGATTGTGCGTGCCGGAATGTTCATTTTAGTGCAGGTTACCTTTACGCCTACGACCTACATCAGGTTCAGCGATACATTGCTCATTTATTCTAACGACCCTTATGAACCGCTTTTACGGGTAGGACTATTCGGGCAGGGGATTTGGCCTCATCGCCGGCTGGGGGTTTGGCCAGATTCGGTGGATTTTGGCGTTGTGCGCGCCGACCCTTGGCGCGACGGCTGCCGACGGGCAGAATTGCATTTGATAAACCAGGGCCGCGATGACCTGACCGTCGATTCTATATTTAATCTTGTGCGCGACATATTTACCATCACGAAACCGGCGATGCCCATCGTTATACGCGCTGCGGATACGGTTGACTTTTCCGTAACTTTTACGCCGCATCGCGGTATTAATTATCTCGATACAGTCATCGTGCGTTCCAACGACCAATTCCGTTATTATTATGTTTTTTTACGCGGTCAGGGCAGCGATTCGGTTTATTCCGCCGGACAGATCTTATGGAGTTATCAAACCAGCGCCAACAGCGCCTTTGCCATAGCGCCGGATTTAGACCGTAATGCAGTGCCTGAGATAGCGATTGTCGAAGGAAATGGCGACATAGGTTGTTTCAACGGCTTTGCTTCGGGTGAAATGGAAGCCCTCTGGCGTTTGAGGCTGGGAAATTTAAACTATTGGACGCCGGTTGGCGCGTTAGGCTGTCTAGCTGCCGGCGTCAGTTTGAACAGCAATCTAACCGGCGATATCGTATTCGGGACCCATATGTATGAAGAGTCAGCCGGCGCGGTTTATGGTCTTGACGGCGTGTCAGGCCGGCTGCTTTGGCGCTGGTCGGCAGGCGATGGTTTTCAAGCCGGCAGCGCGTTGCGTATTTGCACTGAATACGATATAAACGGCGACAGTAATGTTGATCCTTTAACGCTTTATATGGAAAATGAGTCGGATGATAGTTACATAATCTGTCTTGACGGCTTCACCGGCCGCACGGTATGGACTCAAACCGCCGGCAATAGTCAGATTTTAGAGCCGGTCGGGGACTTAAATTATGATGGATGCGTCGATTATATTGCGGCACAGCCGGACGGCAGCGCTTATCTTTGCGACGGATACGACGGCGGTCTCATCGAAACCTTGGATTTGGGCGCCTCGAGACTTATTGAGCCAGTGAAAACGCACATCGGGCAACCTACGAAAACGATATTGGTCGCCGGCGCAAACGGCGGTGTGCAACTTTTCGATTTGGAGCGCAGCCGTCCGATTTGGAGTATCGATACTAATCCACCGGGCGCGCAGTTCGGCATAATACAACGGTTAATGTGTCTGTCCTTTTTGGGGCAAGGCTGGCAGGATAAGTTCATTTTTAGCAGTCAAAGGGTATTAATTTATATCGACCGCAGCGCTGAATTTCAAGTTATCTGGACATTCAGGCTAAATGCCGATATAACCGCTTTGGCGGCTCTGCCGGCTACCAGAAACGAGAATTCGCCCTCCTTAATCGCCGGGCTGCTGGATGGCACGGTGGTGTGTCTATCGCTGGCGGAACATTCGGAACGTTGGAGATTTCAAGGCGTGGGAGGGGTTATAAGGTTGCAGCTGTTTGTCGATGTCGATTTCGGCGGCAGCGCGGATATCATCGCCCAATTTGCGAACGGTCGTATCGTATGTATTTCGAGCGGTGGCGATTTAGCCGTGGATCCCGAAGCGGGTTTCGCTACACCAGCCGCATTAGGATTTATTTCCCTTTCACCGAATCCGTTCAATCGGACTGCTAATATTTATTACAACCTGCCAATTGGTCAGTCTGGCCACATAGTAATCTTTGACGCCGCCGGACGGGCAGTCGCACATTATCCGCTCGCCAACCACACGGGCTTCGTTAGTTTAGAGGAAATTCAAACTGATAATCTTTCAAACGGAATATATATATTCAAGTTAGAGTCAAGTTATGGTTCGACCGCAACGCGCGGCGTGATGTTGAAGTAGATAATCACAAAAACGATTACAGCGTTGGAGTAAATTCTTGAAGTTCGCAAACTCAAAATCGGTTAATTTACATACCTGCAGCAGAATTAGAATGCTGCAGGAAGTCGTTCTCCTCATAGGATTTCTTGTTTTAAGCCTTGGATTTCAAACCGGCGAGGCTTTTGGCGACCGCGTCATTGCCCAATTCGATATACCGGGCAATTCCAGCGGGCTGGCGTTCGACGGCCGCCTGTTGTGGGTCGGCGGTGAGGGCGCGCGCTCCGGCTGGATATGGTCAATCGACCCGAATAACGGTTCGATTGTGGACAGCATTCCAGCGCCGGCGCCAGACTGCATCGGAATGGAGTGGATGGGCGACCGCTTAGCATTCATATCAGGCCGCTCAGACTCCACCTATCTGATAACGCGCGATGGCATAGTGCAAGCCTTCCGTAATCCATATCGTTATATGTCGGGCGTAACGGCCGACAGCGTCGCGCTCTGGGGTTCGACTTACTACGACCCAGTCGGCGCATTAGTTCGCTACGATTTGCAAGGTCGAATATTATCGACGGTTCCGCACAGCGGCCGCCAGAGCCGGGATATGACCTTTCATCAAGGCAAGATTTTCATCACTGACTTACTCTCGCAAACCGTGCGTATTCTTACTCCGTCGAATGGACGACTGGTGCGCGCCTTTAATGGACTAGGCTCCAATCCCGACGGTCTGACTTCGGATGGCGAATATCTCTATTTGACGACGGATGGTCCGAGCAAGAACGGCGATAAATTATATAAAATCTCTATACGACCGGAAGGTGGCATTCGTCTATCGTCCCTGTTTTATAACTTCGGTTCGGTGGTCATCGACGGCGAGAGAAACTGGACGCTCTGGATATACAACGACGGCGCGCAATCGACACGTTTGGTGAGTTTGCAGCCGGCTGACGGCAACGGCGACATTTTTATCCCTAATGTATGGCAGTTTCCAACCACCATCGCGCCCGGCGATTCGGTCGGCTTGACCTTTACATTTTCGCCCGCTTTTGCCGAGTCTGCCCATGTCCGTTATGGCTTGACCTATGATTTAGACAGGGTAACCAATTGGGTGGACTTGCGCGGCAAGGGCGTTCGGCAGCCACGCGACATTATAGTTCGTCAGCGCCGAATAGATTTCGGACAGGTGCTTTCCGGACCTTTTGTGCGCCTTTCGGGGATGCGATTATTAGAAGTCGAGAGCAACGGCGGCGACCCTTTGACTATCAATACCATAATTTTCAGCAACGACGCCTTCAGCTGCGGCAATTTCCGAATGCCGTTTGTTATGCGCAGCCCGGGAATGTATTATATTCCCCTCATATTCCGACCTGTGATTAGCGGCACGACTCAAGGCACAGCGTCTATTTTTTGCGACGACCCGGACGCAGGGCGTATTGTTGTCGAACTAACAGGTCAATCTCAGCAGCAGTGTTATAATGGGGGAATGCCGTTATGGTCGAAAGAATTTGGGTCGCGCAACCAGCCGGTGCCGCAGGTCAGAGCGATGCAAGATATCGGTGATATTACCGCCGACGGTCTTGCTGACTTAATAGTGGCTGATAATAATTACAACATTACAGCATTTCACGCGGCTTCGACAAGTTCGCCGTATACCGTATGGAATTATCGCACCGATTTAAATCCCTGGCGCAGCGGTTTGGTGCCTGGTAAAAGAGCCTTATCCGAAGGCGGAGATTGGGATGAAGACGGCTTGGATGACATTGTGTTCGGCTTGGATGGCGGCGCGGCGCGGATACAGGCAATATCGCCCCGTTTCGGTCGTGAGTTATGGGTGTTCGATACGCATCACTTGCCGGGCGGCGGCGGCAAAGCCATCACCGTTCAAGGCAGCCATGATTTCAATGGCGACCGGATCCGTGATGTCTATGCCGCGATAACCGGTATGAATGAAACCTGCGCAACGAACGGGATAATCCTGTTAGACGGTCGAAATGGCCAGCTTCGCTGGTTCACGCGTCTGGATTTAGCGCCGGTCGATTTAATGCGCATCGACGATATCACCGGCGATTTCATAACCGATTTAGTCGTGGTGATGGTGAACGGCGATGTCGCGGCTTACGACGGGCAGCGCGGTAGGTTGATTTGGCGCGAAAGGCTAAATGTCCGGGATGTGCGGGCGCAGTTTATTCTGGGAGACGCCAACCGCGACGGCAGTCAGGATATTATCGTGGTTACCTATACTAATGGAATACACCTATTCAACGGTTCCAACGGCGTCAAGTTGTGGCAAATTTCCGACCGGCAGAACGGACTAACCGAGCTAACGGTGGCCGCGCCGTTGGGGGATTTGAACGGCAACGGCAGTCCAGACTTCGTGGTTGGCAATATGGGCGGTTTTCTGCGCGCCGTTGACGGTCGGACGAGCGCTATGGCGTGGTATGAACCGCTTCCGTTAGGCTCGGCGGCGACGTCGATTACCACAACGATGGATTTCGATTTCGACGGGCGGCGTGAAGCGGCCGTAGGAACTAATGGCGGGCGGTTGTTCTTATATTCCGGCAACGGCCGCGATGGGATATGGTCCATTAGCAACGCACAGGAGGGTAACGGCTTTGTATATATTATCACCTCGCGCGATATCGACGGTAACGGCGAAGAGGATGTATTTGGTGTTACTGAGTTAGGGAAAATATATTGTATAGCCGGTTCTTATGTCGGGCAGGCAGCGCCGGAATTTAACACAGGGACTCTCGCTCCCAAAGCCATTATGCTGGAGCCGGCTTATCCCAATCCGTTTAACAGCACGGTTGTTCTGCCTTATTCAATAATCAAGTCGGAACGGATTGAGATTATTATTACGGACATTCTGGGGCGTGAGGTTTATCGCCGGATGGAGGGTCTGGTGCCGGCCGGGCAACATCGCCTTATATGGTCAGGTTTGAATCTCAATGGGACGAGCGCGCCGAGCGGGTATTATCTTATGCGCGTCAGCACACCGGACGCCGAAGCCGCGCTGCCGGTGCAATTAGTGCGGTGATACTGCTGAAAGTCTTACAGATTGTTAGCGAATGCCATTCTGCCCGCCGTCGACTCACCTAACCCATAGCAGAACATTGTATTTGTGTTACTTCCGCTGCTAACTACGGTGAATCTGCAACGGGAACCAGCATTCTCGGGCAACCTGTTTAACCAGCGGGATTAACCGCGGATATCTCTTAAATCTTCAGCAAATTACTCTATATAATGCAGAAAATCAAATTATCTGCGCTTATCTATTTAATCGCTATTCTGACCTGCGTCCAAATCGCTCAGTCCGAACCGTCAAATCTCAACTATCAATCTGAGGGTGAATTTTGGGGCTGGTTTTTAGTAGGTGAGACTTATGATACAGGTCGGGATGAGGCTGACCGAATAGGTTTTTTATTTGGCTGGCCACGACGGTTGGAAGGCGAAGTCTATTGCTGGCGCCGAACACCGACGGTCCTGGACATCGATAATAACGGCGATTGGGAAATTGCCGTTATCAACGGAGAAGGGCAGTTATTTGTTTATCAGCACGATGGGGCGTATTATCCGGGATTTCCAACGCGGATTCATTACGGCGGCCGGCCACGGGCTTGGGAAAATCCAACGCGCCCGGCGATGACCGCTGTCGGCGATATCAATGATAGGAATTTAGCCGACCAGATATATATTACTGATATTGGCTTTTTACATGTTGTGGACGAGTCGACCGCGGAGCCACGACCATTCCCACTGGATTTGGGACGTGGATGGGATTATAGTTCGACAGCGGCGATTAATCTTGACGGCGAGATATATTCAGAGATAGTATTTACTTCCAGCAGCGCAACGGCAGACAGCTCGCGCTCTATTGGCTACTTGCATATCATTAATGCCCGCGGACGGGAAGCGGAAGGTTGGCCGGTGTCTTATGTTGGATTTTCCAATTCGGCGCCGGCTGTCGGCGACATCGACCGCAACGGTAGTTATGATATATTTATTGGTTCAGGACGCTCCTTAAACCAACAGGGAGCAATAAACGGATACCAGAGTGATGGTCGACGTTTGGCAGGATTTCCGGTCGGACATTTCGAAACCATCGGCGGCTCGCCATCGCTGGCAGATATTAATAATGACGGCTTTTTAGAAGTATTATTCTGGGCGGCTGAAGCCGATACAAACATTTGCGGAATTTTCGCGTTCGACCGGAACGGACGAATAGTCGAGAATTACCCGCTGCCAACCCGGACCGGACATCCTTACGGTAATGTGGCTATAGCCGATATTACCGGCGACGGACGGCCGGAAATAGTCTTCGGAACATATGACCCGCTAGCCGGTGCGCTCATTTATGCCTGGCGCTCGAGTGGCGAGTTATTACCGCACTTTCCGATTTCAGCCGGTGGTCCAGCGGTAGTTGGGTCCGTAGCGCTGGCAGATATTTCCGGAGACAGGCGCGCTGACATCGTCGCTGCAATCGCACCAGTCGAAGGCGGACAGGGCAAACTTGGCGTGTGGGATTTTAATAGTGAGCCGGTCGAAGGTTTCCCATTGTTGCTGGTAGAGTGGGGAGGAGGAGCCTTTGCCGGCACGCCGACCATCTGGGATGTCAATCGCGATGGATATAACGATATTATCGCCTTAACCACCGACCGGCGAATGTTGATCTGGGGGACACCGGGTCGGGTCGGACAGGATACCTGGTGCACAGAGCGCGGCAATATGAGCCGCACCGGCTTGAGACCGGCCAACGACCCGCGGTCAGCGCCGGAAGAACAGACCTTCATTCCTACGATACAATTGCTATCTTTGAGTCCGAATCCATTCAACCGCGCGGCTACGATAACTCTCACAACTATCATACCCGGCAGAATGACTTTGGATATGTATGAGCCGGGTGGCAGGTTGGTCTCAAGGCTGTTTACCGGCGAAGTTAATCCGGGAATACTGAGATTGCATTTGGATTTGGCAAAGCCAAATTTAGGCTCAGGCCTCTACCTTATCCGCTCCAACTTTATCGGTGGCAAATCTCAAACGTTACGCGCTGTTTATCTGCCTTGAAATAAGATTTTTTGATAAATGCGCTGCCAAAACCGGAACTATTGCTTTGGCAGCGCATTTATTTTATATTTAACTATATTAGAAATTTAAAATCGAATATCAGGGAGCCTAATGTCCAGCCTAAAACCATCTAATTGGCTTTTTATTCTAATCAGTTTATCTTTTATCATACCGTCTTTCGGCTGCAAGAAGTCTAGCGAAACACAGGACCAAGCAGCGATGGCGCTATTCAGTCAAGCGCAGGAAATGCAGAAGGACGAAAAGTATGAAGCGGCGGTGAAAATATACCGCCAGATTGCGTGCGATTATCCCAAAACCAAGTCAGGCGCCAATTCACAGTTTATGGTCGGCTATATTTACGCCAACCACATCAAGGATTTGAAGCAGGCTGAAATCGAGTTGAACCGCTTTATCGATAAATTTGGCAATGTTGCCGACAGCGGTTTGGTCGCCGGAGCGCGTTTCGAATTGAAATGGCTGGGTAAGGACATAGATGAGATTCCTATTTTGTCCGACATCGGTCAGGGCATATCAGCGCCGACGGATACTGCTGCGACTTTAGGTCAATAGAATTATCTCAGGTATCGTTTATTGGCCGTATGAAGTCGCAATTTTAAGACTTTTTTAATTCTCGCGTTAATTTTCCCGTGCTTAACGAAATAGGTTAAAAAAGTGGAGATATCGGCGTAAAATGACTGTGAAATAGTATAAATTTTTCTAAAAGGATTGGATTATGAGAAAATTCAATCCTTTTTTCGTATAATAAAGTAGGGATTGCCGTTAAGAGATTCGACGCTAAAGATATCGCAGGCAGGAGGAAGCATCTCGTCCGGATAAACAGAGACCAGATCCTTCACTTCGTTCAGAATGACGACATTTTACTGTGACATAATACTAAATCTTATTCATCATCATCATTATCATCATCATCATCATCATCATCATTTTATAAATGCCTATATACGATTTTATCTGTAGAAATTGCGGGAAGCAATTCGAACAACTGACACCTTACAATTGGCAGAGCGCCGGCGTAACCTGCCCGCTCTGCGGATCGGTCGAACTCGATAAAGCCGTCTCGTTAGTCGGCGCGTTTCAGAGCGGCGGGAAGATCCAATCCCTATCCGGCAGCGCTGCGGCTTGCAGTCATTGCTCGACTGGGACTTGCAGCACATGCCACTAGTAAATCGGCAGCGCGGCTTTTTATAGAAGTGCCTGAAACCTTAACACCTTTAATTCCCGAATTGGAAATCCGCTGGCGGACGTCTCAGATGACGCATCGAATTGTTCGCGATTATAAGGACCAAGCGGTAATCGTCGTCATCGTCCTTAAAGGTGCGTTTATCTTTGCCGCGGATTTAACACGCCGACTGGCGGAGCAAGGCTTAAGGCTGCGGCTGGATTTTCTGCGGGCGGCAAGTTACGGCGACAGCGACTTATCATCCGGCAAAGTCAGCCTGCAGTTGGATGTGTCATTACCGCTCGTAAATCAAAAGGTTCTGCTTATCGACGATATAATCGACACTGGATTGACTTTGTCTTTTCTAGCGCAGCATCTAAAACGCAAGGGCGCAACGGAAGTCAAAACCTGCGTCCTCCTGGATAAACCTGCACGTCGGTTAATTGACTTCAAACCGGATTATATCGGATTTTCGATACCGGATGTTTTTGTTGTCGGCTATGGTTTGGATTTTGCTGAAGAACATCGGTGCTTATCAGGGCTGGCTATTCTGCATAAAGAACAGAATCCCTGCCATCAGTCTCAATCGATGTCTAAATAATGCCGAATATTATAATATTAATGGGGTCAGAATATAGTGTCCCCTCTCCCCCCGCTTGCGGGGGGATGAAAGGGGGGTGTAATGACTATTTGATAACCCCCCCCCTTACTCCCCCCCGCAAGCGGGGGGAGAAAGACAATCAAACAGCAA
>Ga0194125_10004310_pt1 | contig 22261 bp, 10 predicted proteins | sample TA2KigC250mmetaG_FD_148626 | JGI IMG/M metagenome (GOLD analysis project Ga0194125, IMG submission 148626) | Freshwater microbial communities from Lake Tanganyika, Tanzania - TA2015034 Kigoma Deep Cast 250m | ecosystem: Environmental > Aquatic > Freshwater > Lake | place: Tanzania: Lake...
CCGCGGCCAGGCCGGCGCCGGCCGTGCCGGCCCGGACCGCGGAACTCTCCGGGGCCGCGGCGGAGCTCAAGGCGACCATCGACAAGGCCAACGACCTTCTGGCCCGGCTGGCCGGGTACGGCGGGGACATCAGCGGCCCCGAGACCAAGCTCACCCGGGCCAAGGCCGCCCGCGACGGCGGCTCCCCGGCCGTGGCCATGCAGTACGCGAGGGAGTCCATCGACGAGACCGAGGGCCTGATAAAGGAGTACCTCGACGCCAAGACCGCGATGGACACCGTCGAGAAGGACCTCGCCGCCGCCAAGGCCCGGGGGGCCGACGTCGAGGACGCCGAGTTCCAGCTCAAGCAAGGCCGCGCGGCGATGGCGGGCGGGGCGTTCGTCCGGGCCGCCGACACCGCCAAGCTGGTGGACGGGATGCTCAAGGAGCTCGAGCCCGCTGCCGCCAGACCGCCGGTGGCGAAAGCGGAGGCGCCGGCGCCGAAGGCGCCGGCGGCGAAGTGCCCCGGCTGCGGCCGCGACGCCAAGCCCCACTGGAAGACCTGCCCGTTCTGCGGCGCGAGCATCGTCGGCGAGAAACCGGCCGCGCCCGAGGCGCCCAGGCCGCCTGTCGTCGTGCCCTCACCAAGGCCGGCGGAGCCCGAGGCGCCCAGGCCGCCTGTCGTCGTGCCCGCGCCCTCCAAGCCCGCTGCGCCCGCGGCGGCGGCCGGCGCCCCGGCCGCCTCCTGCGCGAAATGCGGGGCGGCGCTCAAGCCACACTGGAAGGTCTGCCCGTCCTGCGGCAGCGAGGTGAAGGCCGCTGCCGCGCCGCCGACCATCGCACCGGCTGTGGAGCGCTGCCCGGCTTGCGGCTCCAGGGTGGAGCCCGCCTGGACCTCCTGCCCGGTGTGCAACACCGCGCTCGAGCCCGACAAGGGGACCAAGCCAGAGGTGCCCAAGAGGGTGCTCAAGGTCGCCAAACGGCCCGTCACTCCCGGAGAGCCCAAGCCGGAGCCCCCCAAGGAGGTCGGGGCGAAGGCCCCCGTCGTGAAGGTCGTCAAGAAACCGGTGATCGTGACCGAGGATGAGGGGAAGAAGAAGTAGGCGCGGGGGAAGGGGAGCGGGCAGCGGGGAGCAAAGGACGGCGGGCCCGGTTTCGTCACCGCTGCCTGGTGCCCGCTGCCCCCCCGCTGCCCGCCGCCTCCTGCCCCCCCGCTGCCAGCTCCCTGCTCCCTTTCCCTTCTCCACAAATATCAAAGCTTTGTAATGTTTTTATAGGTACGGCAATAATATAGATATAGATACGGACAGGTGCATATTCCATGGAGAGGCCGCGGGGTGAACGGGGAGCGCGCTATTGGACCGCTATTATCGTGCTCGCCCTGGTCATTCCACCGGGGTTGGCGTCGCCCGCCGGCCCCGACGGGGCCGATGCGGGGCGCGAGGGGGGGATGCCGCCCGGGCTCGCCCTCGAGCACCGGTCGCAGGACCAATCCTGGCCGATGTTCGGCCGGGACGCCCAGCACACCTCCAACGCCGGCACCTTCGCACGCCGTCTCACCGAACCGATGCTGAACTGGTCGACCTCCTCCTCCATCGAGTCCCGGGGAATGGCCATCGGGAACTTCTCCAAAAACGTCGTTCCCAACCAGACCGGCCCGTACGACCGAAGGACCCTTCATGCCGTCTTCGCAGAGAACGGCCAGGTCGAGATCGTCGAGGCCGCAACGGGAACGACGATGTGGCAGGCGCCCCTCGGCGGCACGCTCCTTGCGGCGCCGGCGCTCGCGGACTTCGACGGCAACGGGAAGCTCGAGCTCGTGGTGGTGTCGTCCACGGGGAACGTCTCCTGCTACGAGCCGGTCACCGAATGGAACGGGAGCGCGTACAACTGGAGCGGGCAGAGCCTCGCGTCACAGCGCAAGTGGGACAGGCCTCTCGGGGCCGAGGCGGGCTACACGTCCCCCGTCATCGGCGACGTCTCGGGGGACGGCACCCCGGACGTCGTGCTCTGCGCCGGCAGGAACCTCCTGGTGCTCCACGGCCAGAACGGCTCGGTCTGCTGGAACGCCTCCCTGCCCGGGAACCTCGCCACGAGCCCTGTGCTGGTCCGGTACGGCACCGGGGGGCTGTGGGTGGCGGTCCAGTCGTTCAACACGACGATAGTGCTCCTCGAGAGGACCTATTTCACCCTGTTCAACGACCGGGGGCGGGAGAGCTGGAACAAGGCGGTGGACCTGAGCTCCCTGCCCACGACCGTGGTGGCGCTGCCCTCACCCGCGTCGGGGGACCTGAACGGGGACGGTTTCCCGGACCTCGTCTTCATTTCGCCCTTCGAGTCGGGAAGCGGCAGGGTCTACGCCTTCGCGCAGGACGGGAGCGCGCTCTGGAGCCCGTTTTCGCTCCGGGGGCAGTCCGAGTCGGCGCCGGCCATCGGCGACACCGACGGGGACTCCGTCTTGGAGGTCGTGACCGCCACCTGGAACTACACCTTCCCCACCACCGCGCGTGTCATCGTGACCGCCGTGGACGGCAAAAACGGCACCGAGGAGTGGTACCGGACCATCGATCGCGGCCCGGACCCCCAGATAGAGAGGGCTGCGACCGGCCCGGCGCTCGCGGGGATGGACGCCGTGAACGGGACGGACGTCGTCGTGGCCGCGTTCAACGGTCAGGTCCTCGGGCTGGGCGGCCGCTCCGGAGACCTCCTCTGGGAGTACAACTCGACCCGCCTTGCGCTCCTGAGCGCCCCCTCCGTCGCCGACGCCGAGTCCGACGGCTTCCCCGAGATCTTCGTGGACGGGCTGGCGCTCACCCAGCGCATCGCCGAGCTGGGCATCGACGACCAGGACATCGACTTCTCGAACGGAGCGCCGGCGGAGGACGACCCTGTCTCCATCTCGGCCTTTGTGAAGAACAGCGGCACGAAGGGCGTCACGAACGTCACCGTGAGGTTTGCCGACATCTACGACAACACGACCGTCTGGACCGCCGACCGTCTGGTGAACGTTTCGGCCGGGGGGAGCGCGGGCGCGACGGTCACCTGGACCGCTGCCGGCGGCGGCCGCCACCTCTTCGAGGTGACCGTCGACCCGTCCGGGGCGGTGGAGGAGAAGACCGAAGAAAACAACCGGGCCTCCGCGGCGCTCTCGGTGTTCTCCCACTACACGCTCGGCGTGTCCTGCTCCCAGAACGAGACCCACCTGAACGCCGGCGAGGAGGCGGTCTACCTCGTGAACGTGAAAAACGAGGGCGACCGGCCCAACACCGTCGATGTCAACCTCACCGATGTCCCCCAGGGCTGGACCGCCCAGGCGAGCCAGGGCCGGCTCCAGCTGGACGCCGGGAGGGCCTCCACAGTCACGGTCCGGGTTCGCTCCCCGGCGGGCGCCACGGCCGGCCCCTACCCCCTGAATGTCATTGCGCGCTCCGAGACCGCCCCGGCCAACCGGGCCACCGTGACCCTCACGACCTTCATCCGCGGCCTGCACGGCATCTCGATGACCCCGCGCTCGGCGGCGCAGAACTGCATGGCCGACGACCTCACCACCTACGTGTTCAACCTCACGAACACGGGCAACTCGGACGACACGTTCGTGTTCTCCAACACCAGCCCGCCGGCGGGCTGGGTGGTCTTCTTCAGCCAGCCGTCGGCGGACCTGCCCGCCGGCGACGACATGGTCCTCACGGCGATCGTGCGCCCGCCGCCGCCGGCCGGCGAGGGCGAGCAGGCCCGATTGGACATCACCGCCACCTCCGTGGCCGACCCGTCCGTCAGCGCCACGGCCTCCACGCTGACGACGGTGGTGCTGCCCGACCTCGAGGTGACCGGCATCCGCTTCTTCCGCCGCGACGGGGTCGAGGCCGACGGGACCTCCGTCCACCTCATCGAGGGCAGGAACTCCACCATCTCGACCACCGTCCGCAACGCCCGGGCCAACGTCGACCTCCAGCTCGTCAAGATCGACCTTCTGGACGGCACCACCGGGATAGGCAGCGAGAACATCGGGCCCGTGCCGGCCGCCGGCGAGGGGAGGCTGGACCTCCTGTGGGTGGCCTCCGCCGGCCTCCACACCCTGGAGGCCATCGTCGACCCGCTGAACCGGATTCGGGAGAGCAACGAGGACAACAACCGCCTGACCGCCTCGACGCAGGTCAAGGGGCGGATGGTCTCGGCGCCCTACATCGTGTCCGGGACGGTCCTGCGCCAGAACGGCGCCCCGGCGGGAGGGGCTACGGTGGTGGTCGCCAACGCCCGGACGGGGCAGTCGCTCTCTTTGGGCGCGGACGCCTCCGGCCGCTTCTCCGGGGACATCAATACCCTTCCCGGCGGCTACGAGGAGGAGGAAGCCGTCGCGGTCACCGCCTCGGACGGCCTCATCACCTGCTCGACCACCATCCTGGCCTATTCCGAGGACGGGGGAAAGGCGGTCGAGCTGGTCCTCTCGCCCGGCCCGTACGACCTCGACATCCGGGCGGCGACCCAGAACGTCAACACGGACCCCGGCGCTCCGGCGGTCTACAAGCTCTGGGTGACCAACCTGGGCCCCAACCGGAACGCCGTCAAGGTCTCCTGCCCGTCCCTCCCCTCCCGGTGGAGCGCGACGTTCGAGGACTCCACCGGCGCGCTCTCCGACGAGCTTCTGCTCCCCCCTGCCGGCGATGCGAACTCCACCGACTTCGTCGTCCTGTCGCTGACCCCGCCCGCCGATGCCCGGGCCGATGAGAGGGCGGCGGTGCAGGTCCAGGCGGCCTCGCTGAACGACAGCTCCGTCCGGCGCTCCCTGGAGACGCGCACGACGGTCAACCAGGTCTTCTCGGCGGCCGTGGAGCCCTCCGGCACGGTGTCGCTGCGGCCGGGGGGAACGGCCCGGGCAGACTTCACCGTCCGCAACGCCGGCAACGGCAACGACAGCCTCGACCTTGCGGTCCTGTCGCCGGCGGGCCTCACCTCTGTGCTCAACACGACCTTCCTGAACCTGGGGGCGTTCGACCTGCAAATCGTGACGGTGGATGTCCGGGCCGACGCGGCCCTGGCCCCGGGCCGCCTCAACATCACCCTGGAGGCCCGCTCCCGCGGCTCGCCCACGGGCGCCCTGGCCCGGGGCGTCATGCACGTCGACGTGGAGCGGCCCCTTTACAGGGTCCAGCTCACGGGCGGGTTCGGGGCGCTGGGGCAGGAGGCCACCGGGCGGGTCAATCTCACGGTGAGAAACAGCGGCAACGCCGACGAACTCTTCCTGCTCCTTGCCAATCCCGAGAGCCCCGCCGGCCTCCCCTCGGACTGGGAGTTCGGCATCCGGCGCGCCGGGGCGCGGGTCTCGTCGGTGAGCCTCTCGGTCGGGGAATCGGCCCAGCTCCAGCTCGAGGTCTCCCCGCCCCGCGAGATCTCCGGGATCTCGAGGGTGGACTTCAACATCACGGCCGTCTCCGCGATGGACCAGAACGTGTCGGCGTCGACCATCGCCTCGCTCTCCATCGAGCGGCCGGACCTCCTGTTCCTGGGCAGCGGAATCCACATGAGGCCTTCCGAGCCCCGCGACGGCGACCGGGTCCGACTGACGGTCACCGTGCTCAACCAGGGCTACTGGGAGTCTCCACGGGTGGCCCTGAGCTTCCTCGTCGACGGGAGCTCGATTGGGGACGTGTCGGTGCCGCCCATCGCCGCCGCCGGGCAGGTCGATGTCAGCTTCAACTGGACCGCCAGGGAGGGGACCCACATCCTCAGGGCGGTGGTGAATCCCGAGGCGGACGGCCGGTCGCTCGAGCTCAGCTACTCCAACAACGAGGTCACCCAGAACGTCCTTGTCAAATCCGCCGCCCCCGAGATCGCCTGGGGCGTCCTGGGCGGCTTTGCGGCCGTGTTCACCGGCGTGGCCGTGGCCTACCTGGTGCTCGCCCGCAGGTCGAAGGAGAAGCCCCGGCGCAAGGGCCGGGGCCGCCGGCGCGGCGCTGATGACGGGGGAACCGGGGACGAGGGCCACGGGGACGCCGACGAGGAGGAAGAGGGTGGCGAGGAGGAGGAAGATGGCGGGGAGGAGGAAGATGGCGGCGACGAGGAAGAGAGGGAGGGGGAGGAAGGTGAGGAGGAGGAGGCGGAGGAAGGGGAGGACGCCGGCGTGACCATCGGTGCAGGGGACGGGGCCGCGGAGGTGGAGGCCGTAGAGGTCGTCGCCGAGGAGGAACCGGCCCCAAAACCCGCGCCAGAGGGCCTTGGGCCTTCCAGAAAGAAGCTCAGGCCCAAGAAGAAGAAGCGGCCCCCCATGGAGGACAGGGACGTCGACATGCCGGCGATGATGCGGATAGGGTGACGGGGAAGGCGCAAGGCGCGGGGCGCGGGGCTTGAGGCGCAAGGGGCAAGGTGGATGAGCACGGTTCATTCCCGGAACGCGCCTTCACCCTCGCGCCTTGAACCTCGAACCTCAAGCCCCGCGCCTTGCGCCTCGCGCCTTGTACCTTCCTCCCCTCATTCCCACTCGATCGTCGCCGGCGGCTTGTGGGTGATGTCGTAGACGACGCGGTTGACCTGGGGGATCTCGTTCGTGATGCGCGTCGATATGCGCTCGAGCACGTCGTAGGGGATCTTGAAGAACGAGGCGGTCATCGCCTCCCGGCTCTCCACGGCGCGGACGGCGACGACGTAGCCGTAGGCCCGGCTGTCGCCCTTCACCCCCACGCTCCGGGTGTCCGTGAGCACCGCGAAGTACTGCCACGGGCGCCTGTCGAGGCGGGCCCTCTCCAGCTCCGAGGTGACTATCCAGTCGGCGCGCCGCTCTATCTCCACCTTCTCCTCGGCGAGCTCGCCCATCACCCTCACTGAGAGGCCCGGCCCCGGGAAGGGCTGCCGCCAGACCAGGCGGCGCGGCAGCCCCAGCCGCGCGCCGACCCGGCGCACCTCGTCCTTGTAGAGGTCGCGCAAGGGCTCGATTATCGAGTCGAACCTGACATCGGCCGGGATGCCGGCCACGTTGTGGTGGCTCTTTATCTTGTCGGAGTGCTTGCGGAAGCCGGACTCTATCCGGTCGGGGTATATGGTGCCCTGGATGAGGTGCCGGGCGCCCACGCGGGATGCCTCCTCCTCGAAGACGCGGATGAACTCCTCGCCGATGATGCGGCGCTTCCGCTCGGGGTCGGAGACGCCCCGGAGCCTCCCCATGAACCGCTCCCGGGCGTCGACGCAGCGCAGCTCCATCGGGAACCTGCCGAAGGTCCGGGCGATGAACCCGCTCTCGCCCTCCCTCATGAAACCGTGGTCGACGTAGACCGCCACGAGGCGCCGGCCGATGGCCCGGGAGGCCAGCAGGGCCGCAGTGGAGGAGTCCACCCCGCCGCTCAGGCCGATGATGCAGCGGTCGCCGCCGGCCTCCTTCCGGGTCCGCCGCACCGTCTCCTCGATGAACCGGCCCATGTTCCAGCCTCGCCTTGCACGGCAGACGCGGAAGACGAAGTTGGAAAGCATCCTCTGGCCGTTTCGGGTGTGCGCGACCTCGGGGTGCCACTGCAGGCCGTAAAGGCCGCGCCGCGGCTCCCGGAACGCCGCCACGGGCGTGTGGGCGGTGGAGGCCAGCACCTCCCAGCCCGCCGGCATGGCGAAGACCGTGTCGGCGTGGCTCATCCAGACCTTCTGGGAGCGCTCCAGGCCGGAGAGGACGCCCGCCGGCCGCTTCACGGTCGCCCGGGTGGCGCCGTACTCCTTGGCCGCGCCCCGGCGGACGTCGCCGCCGGCCATCTGCGCGATGAGCTGGTGGCCGTAGCATATCCCCAGCACCGGCAGGCCCGAGTCCAGTATGGCCGGGTCGCAGCGGGGGGAGGCCGGGTCGTGGACGGACGACGGGCCGCCCGACAGCACCAGCCCCCGGACGTCGAGCCTCTTCCCCAGGGCGGCCAGCTCCGACGGCGAAAGATCCGGCGGGGCTATCTCCGAGTAGACGCCCAGGTCCCGTATCCTGCGCCCGATGAGATGGCAGTACTGGCCGCCGAAATCCAAAACGAGCACCGTGTCGAGCCGTTCCATCCAAATCACTTCGAAAGGCCCGTCTTGAGGGTGTCGCGGATGAGCCTGCGGCCGAGGTTGCTGAAAGCGTTGGCCACGTTCTCGCCGGTCTTCGCGGAGGCCGGGAAGGCCGGGGCCCCGAGCCCCGAGGCCACCTGCTCGGCCTCCTGCATGGAGAACAGGGAATGCTCGCGAAGGTCGCTCTTGTTGACCAGGACCACCAGGGGTATCTCCCCGCAGACCTCACGGATGGAGGTCGCCCAGCGGGAGACGTTGTCCAGCGTCTCCCGGCGGGTGCAGTCGGCGATCACCAGGGCGCCCTCGGCGTCCCGGTAGTAGGTCGGCTTGATGAAATCCAGCGTCTTCTGCCCGGCGATGTCCCATATCATCAGCTTGAGCCGGTAGCGCTCGCCGCTAGCCTTGTTCTCGATGGCCATGGTCCGCTTGGTCACCTTGGCTCCTATCGTCTCGATGTAGCGGTCGTCGAACATGCTGAAGACGAACCTGGCCACGAGGCTGGTCTTGCCCACGGCTGGGTCGCCCAGCATGCAGACCTTCTTCATCACTGTGACCTGCCTGGTCGCGGCCTCGGCCGCCTCCTCCTCGGTCAGGAACCAGTCCACGAACTCGTCCAGCTCGGAAATCCCCTTCTCGGCCATCTTCGCACCGGCCGGGCAGGGTGAACGGCTTCCGGGTTTATGATGATTGTGACGGGGGCGGGCGGAGCCCGTCGCGGGTCGACGGAGGCTCCGGGAGCACCGACCCGGGCGGCGACTCCCTCCTGCGCTTGAGGCGGGCGGTGAAGAGGGACAGGGCGGCGATCCCCAGGACCAGCAAGACCGCGCCGGCGGCGAGGGCGAGCCAGTTCGCCCGGAAGGGCGACGGCGACGGCTGCGGGTCGACCGTCCGCTCCAGGGTCCAGTTCAGGGCGCTGGGGTTGCCGGCGGCGTCCTCCGCGTAGAGCTCGACGGTCTTCGGGCCTCCGGAGAGCAGCACGGTCACGTTGAAGGCGCCGTCCGGGTCCAGCTCCACCGTGCTGCCGTCGACCCGGAACCGGGCGCCGGGCTCCACCCGGCCGGTCAGATGCACCTCGTCGAGCCTCGTGCGAGTCCCGTTGGGCGGCGAGAGGACCGTGATGACCGGCGATGTGAGGTCGACCGTCACCTGCCGGGTGAGCACGGCCACATTGCCCCCCCGGTCCCGCGCCACCACCTCGACCGTGTGCACCCCCTCGGGCACGTCCACGATCCAGTCGAAGTGCCCGGCGGCGTCGACCGGGAGCCCGACCCCCATCACCGTCAGCGTGGCCCCGGGGTCGGTGCGGCCGCTGAAGCGCACCCCCGTATCCCGCGAGAGCACGCTGTGCTCGAACGGTTCGTCGAGGTCCAGCCGCGGGGGCTCGGTGTCCACCGTGACCGTGAGGTTCGCCCAGGTGGCCTGGCCTGCCTGGTCGACGGCCCGGACCCATATGCGGTGCTCCCCGCGGGAGAGGTTGGTGAAGGCGATGCTCCAGTTGGGCCCCGCAAGCTGCGTCCAGCGCAATGAATCGTCCAGCCGGCACTCGACGCGGTCGAGCCCGAAGTCGTCGGAGGCGGTCCCCGCGACGACCAATGTGGTCCGGTTGGTCCCGGAGCCGTTCTCTGGCGTCGTGACGGAAAGGGAGGGCGCCGAGGGGTCCGAGAACATCAGGGCCTCCTCCCGGTTGCTTTCAAGATCGACCGTCCTCGAGATGTCCGAAAGCCCTTCCTTGCGGGCCGAGAGCAGGACCCCGCCGGGGGCCGAGGCGCTCCCGTTCTCCACCCGGAAGGTCTCCACCCCCATCCACCGGACCCAGCCGTCCGGGCCGGCCGGGCCGTCGTGGAGCCGGCGGCCACCCCCGGCCGAGACCGTCAGGACGGCCCCCGCCACGCCGCGCCCGTTCTGCCAGACGGCGCCGGCCGAGAGGTACCAGCCGGCCTCCAGCGTGCCATCGCCCGCGCCGCAGAGGACCTTGCCCTTGTCGAAGGCGACATTGAGCATGCGGGCGGTGCCGCCGGCCATCCGGACGTCCTGCCAGCTCCCGTTGAGGGTCGAGTTGGTGACCTCCGCCCTACCGGCGCACACGAGCGACGCCAGGTTCCCCGAAAGGTCCGAGCCGTTGATGATTGCCAGGGAGCCGGCGTACAGGCCGGAGTTTTGGGCCTCCGCCCGGTCAATGCCGGCGCCGTGCACCGCGGAGCGCTCCAGGAAGAGGTCGCCGAATGCCGCGAGCACGAAGTTCCGATCGCCGCCGCCCGGAACGGGGGATAAGGTGCTATGGTCGAGCGAGAGGGAGCCGCCCCGGAGCACCCGGAGGGACTTGCGCGAGCCGGGACCGGAGTCCACGGCGACGGAGCTCTCTTCGAGCGCCAGGGAGCCGCCGGGAAGGACGGTGAGGTTGCCCCGCAGGAGCACCGAGGAGCCCGCCCAGCGGACCGCCCGGTCGATGGCCCAGTCCCCGAGGAACGAGGCGGCGTCCATCGAGACCGCCTCCCGCCGGTTGCCGATGAAGCCGTTGTTGAGAAGGGCCGGCCCGGGCGATGGCCCAGTCCCCGAGGAACGAGGCGGCGTCCATCGAGACCGCCTCCCGCCGGTTGCCGATGAAGCCGTTGTTGAGAAGGGCCGGCCCGGGCGATTCCTCCAAGAAGACGCCGTAGCTGTTGTTCGAGAAGGTGTTGTTGAGGATGGCCGGGGTGGCGTACTTGCTCCAGACGCCCCGGTCGGCGTTGTCGAATATCCTGCACGACTCTATCACGGGCGAGAAGTGGCCCTGGACGAGGATGCCGACGTTGCAGCCGGTTATCTCGCAACCGGAGAACCTGACGGAGGAGCTGTGGACGTAGACCCCCCAGTTGTCCATCGACTTGCCGAACGTGCCCACGTTCGCTATCCTGCAGCGCTGGAGCTCCACGACGGCGTGCGTGTTGATGACGAACCGGCACGGGTACGCCGGGTCCTGGGCGCGGAAGGTGACATTGGTCGCCTGCAGCCGGCCGCCGCCGAGCACCCTGACGCCGAACTCGGACCGCTCCATGCAGGCGAAGGTGACCTGCATGTCGCGAAGGACCAGCTCTCCGGCCGACTGGACGACGAGGTCCCCGTGGAGCGTCACCGGCCCGCTCCAGGAGGTGGTGTCGTTGACCTCCCAGGGCCCGGAGTACGGCGGGGGCGTCTGGGCGGAGGCGGGCCGGGCGAGGCAGAGCAGCGCGACGAGCAGGAGGAAACCGCCCGCGAGCAATGCGACCCGAACGAAAAGCCCAAGGCGCCCCGACAGGTGCTGACCTCCCCTTGCTCCCGATTGCGAATGAATGGCGGCGGACGGTATAAACTTTGTTGTGATGTTCTGGGGAGGCAGGAAGGCAGCAAGGCAACAAGGGAAGGCAGCAAGGCAGCAGGGCAGCAAGGCAACAAGGGAAGGCAGCAAGGCAGCAAGGCAGCAGGGCAGCAAGGCAACAAGGGAAGGCAGCAAGGCAGCAGGGCAGCAAGGCAGGAAGGGATGATGGCACTCCCTTGCTCCCTTGCCCCCTTGCTGCCTTTCTCCCTTGCCCCCTTGCTGCCTTTCTCCCTTGCTGCCTTTCTCCCTTGCTGCCTTGCTGCCTTCCTGCCTCATTTCTTCTTTGTAACGTCCCCTATTTTCTTCAAAAGCGCGTCTATGTCGGAGTCCACGGCCTTCGTGGCGGCCTCCGGGTGGGCGGGGGCGGACGGATGCTCCCCCGGGCCGGGCGGCCGGGCGGGGCCGAACACCGGCTGGGGGGCCTTCCGCATCGCCGGGCCGGCGGGCGCCTCGCCCTCCTCGGCCGGGGCCTGGTAGGGCTCGGCCGGGGGCTGGTACGACCCGGCCGGGGCCTGGTAGGGCTCTGCCGGTGGCTCGTACGCCTCGGCCTGCGGGGCGTTCGCCGCCGCGGTCCGGGCCTCCGCTCCCCAGCTCACATCCTGCGGGGCGGCCGGCGGAGCGGACTGCTCCCAGGGCGAGGGCGCGGCCGGTCGCGAGAACTTGCGGGCGTAGTCGGCCCCGTAGAGCTCCTGGGCCGTCCTCGGCCTCGGAGGAGCGCCCTGGCCCCGGCGGGCGGCCCGGGCCTCGACGGGGGACATGGCCCGCCCGGGTGGCCGCCTGGGCGGGGCCTTCTGCTGCTTGCGCCCGCCGAGCGCCGCCCAGGCCCCGGCCCCCACGCCGCCGACGATGATGAGGATAATCAATATCCACGGCAGGAGGCTCTCGAGCCCGCCCTTGGCCGGCCCGTCCACCGGCTGAGGGGGCTGGTACGGCAGCGGTTCGTCGCGCGTGACCTTTATCACGACCGTCCGGGAGTTGCCCGCCTTGTCGTTGGCGGTCAGGGTGATGTTGTTTTGGCCCATGAGCAGCGGGAACTCGACGAATGAGAACAGGCCTTCCAGCCCGACAAGGACCACCTCCCCGTTGACGGTCAGGGCGGCACCGGGCTCGGTGACCCCGAGGATGTCCACCGAGATATTATAGGTCCGGGACCCGTCGAGCGGCGCCTCCACCTCGAGCCGCGGGGCAACGGTGTCGAGGATGAAGACAAGCACGCTGGGCTGGATGTTGCCGGCGATATCCGTGGCGCTGACCGATATGTTGTTGGTCCCCTCCTCCAGCTCGTAGAGATGCGAGAAGTTCCCTGCGGCGTCCACAGGCACCGGGATGCCCTGTATCGTCAGCGTCGCGCCCGGCTCGGTCGTTCCGTTGATGTGGATGGAGGCCTGGTTGGTCGGGCTCGGGACCGTGCTTGTGAACTTGATGGTCGGCGGCTTTGTATCGTGGAAGACGAGGAGCGAGGTCCGGTTGGAGTTGCCCGCGCCGTCGTAGGCCACGACCCAGATGACCTTTCCCGACGGCCCGATCCCCTGGAGGTCGACCGTCCTCGTGAACCTGCCGCCGGTCAGGTCGGCGACCGCATAGTCGACCATGACCTGGGTCCCGTCGGTGCTTCCGTTGACGACTATTGACTGCCGGTTGGTGTATGTCTCCGGCGGGAGCTCCAGCGTTATCCGGGGAGGAACGGTGTCGAGCGTGACGTTGCGCGCAGTGGAGTTCATGTTGCCGGCGCGGTCGGCCACCGTGAAGACGATGAGGTTTTGGCCCTCGGCCAGGGGCAGGTCGCCGGACAGCTTGCCGGCCGTGTTGTTCAGGGCGACCGGGATGCCGTTCACCTCCGCCGATGCGGTGGCGTCCAGGGAGGTCAGGCCGTCGACCGGGCAGGGCGTGCGGTTGATCAGGAGGCCCTCGGCGGGGCTGCTCACGGTCAGGATGGGCGCGGTGATGTCTATCGAGATGGCCACCTCGGACCGGCTGACGTTTCCGGCGCCGTTGGTCGCCCGGGCGCTCAGCGTGTAGCTTGCGGGGACGAGGTCGAAGGTGTAGTTCCAGTTCGCCCAACCGTCGGTGGTTTCGGCATCGTACCAGCGGGAGCCGTCCGAGACCTCGACCTTCCGGATGCCCGAATCGGGGTCCGAGGCCGTCCCGCGCAGCTCCACAATCCGGGTGTTTTGGAAGCTTCGGTCCGCCGGCGAGGTGATGGAGAGCTCGGGGGCCGTTGCGTCGGTGAAGGTGAAGGTGTACTCGAGGCTTTGGTCCACGGTCACCTGCCTCTCCGCGCTGAACGGGCCGGTGGTGACGTTGATCGTGTGGGGCGTGAAGGAGGTCCTGGCCGCGGAGGTCTGGCTGTACTCCCGGACCTCCTCCCACGGAGTCGCGCCCGCCTGGTCCGTATTGCGCGTCCAGACCGGCTGGCCCTGCCGGTCGGACAGCCTCACGGTGGCCCCGGCAAGGGGGTCGTGGCTGGCCCACTCGGCGTTGACCTTGAGGTACCAGTAGACGTTGACCACGCTGGGCCCGTCCAGCAGCTGGACCGCCCCGCCGTCGAACTGCGTCACCTTCATCTCGGCGCGGGAGGACTGGTCCAGCCTCAGCGAGTAGGCCGACCCGCCCCGCACCGTGCTGTTGCGCGCCTCGAGGACCGAGCCCCGGGCGTCCACGGCACCGGTCTGGGCGCCGTATATCCCGCACTGCTCGAGAATGACATCGCTGGCATCGCGCAGCACCAGCCCGACGAGGTTGTTTTGGATGTGGGAATTGTAAAAGTAGGCGCTCCCCCCGCCGATGTGGAGCCCGCCGTTCTCGCCGGTGCCGCCGGCGTCCCAGCCCATCTCCTCCACGCTCGAGTTGAGCACCCGGAGCTTGCCGGCGGAGGTGAACTTGTAGTTCCAGGCCGGGTCGTAGGCGGTGAGGTTGACGCTCTCGAGGAGCAGCTCGCCCCCGGGGCGGAGCTCGACTTGGCGCGTCCAGGCGGCGCTGGACGAGACGTCCACGCGCAGGTTGGCCAGCGAGAGCCGCCCGCCCGAAACGATGGTCAGGTTGCCCCGGAGGCCGGCGCCGTTCCCGTCGATGGACGAGCGTGAGTCCACCAGCCAGTCCAGGGTGGAGGAGCCGTCGCACCTGAAGGCCTCCTTGAAGCCGTTGGAGAAGTCGCCGTTGACCAACCGCACGGACGCCCCCGTCTCGGCCGATATCCCCCACTGGTAATTGGCGAATGTGCAGTTGCCCACGAGCATCCTGGCCCCGTTGAGCGCGTGGATGCCGGCCGCGCCGGCGCCCGTGACGGTGTTGCCCTCGAACTCGAGGTCGCCCCCGTCGGCGTGGAGCCCGTCGTTCTGGTTGGCCCAGAGGACGTTCCCCCTGATGACCGGGGGCGAGCCCAGGGAGTTCAGGCCGTCGTAGTTTGCCGAGATGTTGTTGCCTTCGATTCGGGCGGCGCCGCAGTAGTTCAGCTTCACGCCGATGTTGGTGTTGAAGGTGATGTTGTTGTCCCTCAATGCGGGGGCGCACTGGGGCCGGATGTGGACGCCGGTGTCGGTGTTCCACCCGATGAGGTTGTCGCGTATCACCGGGTTGCTGTAGAAGTAGACGTAGATGCCCGAGGAGAGCAGGGACGACTGGCCGTTCCGGGTTATCCGGTTGCGCTCGATGAGGGCGTTGGACTGCTCCATGAATATTCCGTTCTCCTTGTTCCGGGTTATGTTGTTGAGCCGGACCGTGGGGTCGCTCAGGCGTATCCAGAGGCCGCGGGCCGTGCTGTTGGCGACGGTGTTGTTCTCGAAGAGGACGGCGGCGTTGGAGTTCAGGTAGGCGCCTATCTCGTTTAGGACGATGGTGCAGTTGGATATCCGGCACACCCTCGACGGGGAGTAGGTCTCGTCGGCGTAGAGGCCGGCGGTGCCCCCGTAGTGGCCGTTGTTGCCCACGGTGCAGTTGTCGACGAGGGGCTGGGCCTTCTCGATGTAGATGCCGTAGTACTGGCAGTCCTTCACGGTGGTGTTGAGGACCGACGGGGCCGAGGAGTTGATGTGGATGCCCTCGTAGCCGTTCTGGACGGTGCAGCCGTCGAGGCTGACACCGTCGGAGCCGATGTACACGCCCCGGCCGAACTCGTTGCCCAGCACCCCGACCTTCGATATCGTCGTGGACGAGAGGGCGCCCGTGGAGCCGGCCAGGAACTGGAACTTGAAGTTGTAGGGCGTGGAGGTCATTATCTTCGTGCCGTTGTCCGCATAGAGCCTTCCGCCCGACCGGACCTCGATGCGGCAGGGCGAGCCGGCCGAGGCGCTGTTGATGTGCAGGTTGACGGCGCTCAGGGTGAGGCTCCCGCCGCCCTGGATGATGAGGTTGCCGGCCACGTTGATCGTGACACCGCTGTAGCTTCTGGTGTCCGTCACGGTCCAGTCGCCGGTGACATCCCCGCCGCCGGAGGGCGGGTCGTTCGTGCCCCGGGAGGGCAGCGGCAGGGCGGCAAGGAGGAACATCCCGGCAAGCATGCAAGCCATCGCGCGGATGTGACGCATCGGTTCTGCCTCGTCGATTGACAAAACTGGTAAGATTATATAATTTATGTCTCAATTGTTGATAGTTATACAAGGGGGGGAAGGCGGGAAGGCGGCAAGGCAGCAGGGGACGGGGCCAGGAGGGCAGGAAGTTGCGGTATGCCGGCGGCCCAGAATCATTAATAGTGTAAAACGCTCTTCCTCTGTCCAACGAAGGCAAGCACCATGGCAATCATAGACGCCAAGGGCGTGGTGAAGACCTACGACACCGGCAAGGTGAAGGTGGAGGCCCTCAAGGGCGTTGACCTTTCGGTCGAGAAGGGGGAGATGGTCGCCATCATGGGTCCGTCGGGCTGCGGAAAGACCACCATGCTCAACTGCCTCTCCGGCCTGGACGACCTCACCGCCGGCAAGGTGCTCCTCGAGGGCAGCGACATCCACGCCATGAAGGACGACGCGCGCACGACCTTCCGGGCCAGGAAGATGGGGTTCATATTCCAAAACTTCAACCTGCTCCCGGTGCTCACCGCGGCGGAGAACGTCGAGCTGCCGCTGCTTCTTGTGGGGGTGTCCACGAAGGCGGCGCGCGAGAAGGCCCAAGGGGCCCTGGCGCTGGTCGGGATGGAGGACCGCAAGGACCACAAGCCCGCCGAGCTCTCCGGGGGCCAGCAGCAGCGCGTCACCATCGCGCGCAGCCTGGTCAACGAGCCGGCCATCGTCTGGGCGGACGAGCCCACCGGCAACCTCGACACGGACAAGAGCGCCGAGGTCATCGGGCTCATGAAGCAGCTCAACCGGGAGAAGGGGCTGACCTTCGTCATCGTCACGCACGACCCCGGCGTGGGCCGAAAGTGCGGGCGGGTCATAGAGATGAGAAACGGGCTCATCAGCTCCGAGACCAGGTGCTGAGGGGGCGGCGCGATGGACGGCCTGCTCTTCCTTCTGCTCCTGGGTGTCGCCGTCATCGCCCTGGCGGTGGCGGGACTGGCGCTCGCCAACCGGGTGGTGTTCAAGATGGCGGCCCGCAACTTCGGCCGGCGCAGGGCCCAGAGCGCCATAGTGGTCGCCGGCCTCATGATAGGCACCGCCATCATCTCGGCGTCGCTGGTCGTGGGCGACACGATGCGCTACATTTTCGTAAACGACACCTACCACTCGCTGGGGGAGACGGACGAACAGATATCCGGGACCAGCCAGTTCGGGACGAGCACCTGGTTCTCCGAGGGCGTCTATGTATCCCTCAAGGAGAACCTCTCGAGGGTCGCGGGCGTCCAGGCGGTCGCCCCGATGATAAACGAGCCGGTCTCCCTCTTCAACCCCCGGACCAACCTTGCCGAGCCCTCCGTGACGCTGGCCGCGTACGATTCCGCCGCCATGAGGTCGACCGTCTTCGGCGACCTTGACGGAAAGGGGCTCCATACCGACAAGCTGGGCCAAAACGAACTGTACCTGAACGCGCTATCGGCCGACGGCCTCGAGGCAGAGGCCGGCGACACGCTCCAGGTCTCATTCGGCGTGCGCAACGCCACCAACCCGCTCGTGTCGGACCTCGTCCGCCGGAACTTCACGGTCGCCGGCATAATCCAGCAGAAGGACCTGTACGGGAAGGCGAACCTCGGGGGGGCAAAGCCCCTATTCATCGAGCTTTCCCGCGCCCAGGCGCTCCTGGGCCGCCCGGGCCAGATCAACCGCATCCTAGTCTCCAACGCGGGGGATACCTGGGGGGGCGAGGGATGGACCGGCAAGGTCAACGGCACCATCCGCAAGGCCCTGGACGACGCGGTGGGCATGGACGAGCTGGGGTTGACCCTGAGCCTTGCCGACGGGCTGGAGATGAACAGCCTCATGGGCTACTTCGGCTCCGAGTACAGCCATATCATGCTGGGGTTGGCGCGCTCTTGGGGGGCGCGCACCATGACCGGTGCGGTGGTGCCCACCATCGACCTGAACGGCAAACCCACCATGGGAATGCTCGCCATCGGCTTCAACTCCACGGACCCGGCCTACCCCCCCGTGAGGGAGGGGACGCTCTATGTCTTCCAGGGGCCGGCGGCGATGCTGGGCGTGGGCAACGGCACGCCCGCTGTGCTGGCGGGGATGGGCTTCGACGGCCGGCCGCGCTCGGCAAACCTCATCGCGGAGCTCCTGCCGCCCGGCTTCGAGGACGTCCTCCCCCCGGAGCTGCGCGACATCTCCCTGGGCTTCATCGGCCCGGCCACCGCCCGGCAGCTGCTCTCGGGCGGGGCGTTCTCCGGGGAGCTCCTGTCGTTTGCGCGCGTCTACGGCGCGGACAACGCCACGCTGGCGGCGATAGCCTCCCAGACGCGGTCGGCCCTGGACGAGCGCATCACCGCCAAGGACGTGAACCTCAAGGTGGTGGATTCGAAGTACGACCAGCTCAAGGCCGCCCGCACCGCCGGCTCGTCCATCGGGGATATATTCATGATATTTTCGGTGTTCTCGATAATCGCCGGCGTGGTGCTCATCGTCAACATATTCGTCATGCTGGCCGAGGAGCGAAAAGGCGAGATGGGCATGGCCCGCGCCGTGGGCATGAAGCGCAAGCACCTGATACGGATGTTCCTGTTCGAGGGGACGATGTACGTCTTCATATCCAGCGCGGTGGGGGCGTTCCTGGGGCTGCTCTTCGGCAAGCTGCTCATCCTGGCGTTCGGTTTCATCTTCGGCGGCGGCGGCATGGACTTCCCGTTCTACTTCACCTGGGACAGCATACTTTTGGCGTTCTGCCTGGGCACGCTGCTCACGTTCGTGACGATATTCTTCGCCAGCCGGCGCTCGGCGAGGCTCAACATAATCCGGGCGATAAGGAGGATACCGGAGCCCCGGGGGAGCCGCGCGGGGAGGCCAGACATACTCGCGGGGGCGGCCATACTGGCCCTGGGCATCCTCTTCTGGCTCATCGGGACAGGCTCCAGGTCCGCCCTGGGCTGGATGGTCGGGCCGTCGCTCGTGATCCTGGGGGCGGCGGTGGTCGCCCACAGGTGGGTGAGCATCCGGGCGGCGATGACGCCGGCCTCCCTGCTCATGATTTTTTGGATGTTCAAGCCGACCTGGATGGCCCTCCCGGGCGAATCCGAGGCCGCCTCCTCCGGCGGGGGCCTCGAGCTCTTCATCGCGAGCGGGCTCCTGCTGGTGCTGGCCGGCGTGCTCCTTGTGATGTTCAACTCCGACCTCCTGCTCCGGGGCCTCCAGAGGACCGTGGGTTCCCACCGTTCCACCAGGGCCGTGCTCAAGACCGCCATCTCCTACCCGATGGAGGGCAAGTTCAAGACCGGAATGACACTGACCATGTTCGCGCTCATCGTCTTCACGGTCACGGTCATAGCCATGATAGCCTCGATGCAGGCCTCGACGATGGACAACGAGCGCGTCCGCCAGAGCGGGGGCTACGAGATCATCGGCTTCACCAACCCGGGGACGCCCCTTGTCAACGTCTCGGCCTCCACCCTCCCGCCCGCGATAGGCGACAATTACACCATAAGGCAGGTCGAGACCCTCTCCGCCGCATACGTCGACGTCCGCCACTTCGACTCGAAGGGCGGTGCGGCCGGCGGCACCGGCCCGGCCATCACGACCTCCCGGAACATCAACGTGCTGCTCGGGGTCTCCGACGACTTCATGAAGAACAACTCGTTCCCGCTCCAGTCGCGCGACAAGAACTACTCATCCGACCGGGAGTGCTGGGAGGCCCTCGGGAGCGACGATTCGCTTTGCATCATCGACGGCTCCAGGCTCCGGTCGGGAGGCGGCGTCTACGCCGGGCCGCAGTTCGGGGAGGCGCCCGGCGCCCACGTCGGCGGCACGGTGACCATATCCGACATCACCGGACAGAACCGGACGCGCACCTTCCGCGTCGTGGGCATAATGTACCAGCAGTACTTCTTCCAGGGCGTCATCTCGAACAAGCGCCTGGTCCAAAACGAGTTCGGCGGGGCCGACCTCTACCTGCTCGTCGACCTCGGGCCGGGCCAGAACGCCGACAAGGCGACCAAGGACTTCAAGCGGGCATACCTGGAGAACGGCCTGGTGGCCATAGACATCCCGGCGATACTGGATATGATAACGACCTCGGTCTCGCAGGTGATGTACCTCATGGAGGGCTTCCTGGCCATAGGCCTGCTGATAGGTATCGCAGGGATAGGCATCATCTCCTACCGCAACGTCATCGAGCGGCGCCAGCAGATTGGCATGATGCGGGCCATAGGCTTCCGGCGCCGCAACATCACATCCTCGTTCCTCATCGAGACCTCCTTCGTCACGGTCATTGCCATAGTCATGGGGATAATCTTCGGCATCGGGATCGGCTGGCAGATCTACGACGGCGGCGGCTACAAGGAGCTGGGGGCGAGCTTCGCCGTCCCGTGGGGCAACCTCCTCGTGATAACCGTCGGCGCCTACATCGCCACATTGGTCTTCACCTTCTACCCGAGCCTGATGGCCGCGAAGATCCCGCCTGCCGAGGCGCTCAGGTACATTGAATGATTGGTGAAAGGCAGCAAGGCAGGAAGGCAGCAAGGCAGGAAGGCAGCAAGGCAGGAAGGCAGGAAGGCAGCAAGGCGGGAAGGCAGAAAGGCAGCATGGCAGAAAGGGGGGAATGGACCGGATAGACCCTGTTCCCCCCACCCTTTCTGCCTTTCTCCCTTTCTGCCTTTCTGCCTTGCTGCCTTGCTGCCTTTCTCCCTTTCTGCCTTTCTGCCTTGCTGCCTTGCTGCCTTTCTGCCATGCTGCCTTGCTGCCTTCCTGCCCATTCTTAAATATTGGCACGCCCATCCCTTCCCGATGACCGCCAAAAGGCTCGACGAGCTCTCGACGGCCGAGTTCGGAAAGATGGTGGGGAAGGACCCGGTGGTGTTTTTGCCTATCGGGGCCGTGGAGGAGCACGGCGCGCATTTGCCGCTCGGGACGGACTCGCTGCAGCCCGAGTACATAGTGCAGAAGGTGGCGGACCGGCTGCCCGGACCGGCGCTCATAGCCCCGCCCCTGCGGTACGGCAACTGCGTCACCACGCGCAACTTCCCGGGGACGATATCGCTCTCCTTCGACACGCTGCGGGCACTGGTCCAGAACATACTCGAGGAGCTCTGCCGCAACGGGATACGCAGGATTGTCATCGTCTCCGGCCACGCCGGCGGGGCGCACATGGCCGCGCTGCGCACGGCCGGCGAGAACGTCGTGGACAAGGCGCCGGACCTCAGGCTCATGGTGCTCTCCGACTACGACCTCGCCTACGAGCTCCGGGGCGCCGAGTTCGACCCGCGCGACGGGCATGCCGGGGCGATAGAGACCTCCCGCGTCATGGCCATCAGGCCGGGGCTCGTCAAGAAGAAGGGCCAAAACAGCTTCGACCGGCCGCCGAAGTACATGCTGACGCCCCACCCGGAGCGGTACTTCCCCACGGGCGTGATGGGGGAGGCGGGCAAGGCGAGCCAGGCGAAGGGCAGGCGCATCAACGAGTACATCGTGAAGGGGTTGACGGAGCTCATCAAGGCGAACCTGTCCTGATTCGGCCCCAGAGCCTCTTGGCAAGCATTTTGAACTCCTCCGGATGATACTTCCGTTCCTTGACTATCTCTTGCCAGTTCGACCTTATGAAGTCCAGAGTGACTTCCTTGAAACCGTGGCTTCGGGCGGAGAGCTCGATTGCGTACCGGATCGGGCCCTTCCCGCCCTGGAGCTGGGACATCAACCCCAGGGCGTCCTTGGACCAGGGAAACGCCTTCCTCGTTTTCGAAGATCGGGAGCGGGAGGCGTCCAGGAACCGCTCGTACAGTTCCCGGGTGCGGAATATCCGCCTGTCGATTATTTCGTAGTTCCCGTCGGTGAATGTGATGCCTATGCAGGGGTTCGAGTGCGACTCCGAATCGTAGAATATGGTCTCCTCGATTTGGTAGATGTCGGAGAATTTATAAAACGGCCTGTTGCCCGCCCCCAGGGACAGGCCTTCCCTGCAGACCATTAGCTTGGATAGGCTTTTCATGTGCCTGAGGGCGAGATAGATGACGGGGACGAGGAGGCCTGACATCACTGCCAGCAAGATCGCCACGATCCAGAACACGTCAGGGCCTCCGACCAGGGCGACCGGCACGGGTATGACCAGGAAAAGAATCAAGAATATCACGACAATGAGCAGCTTGTCGGCTGACCTCCTCCTTTCAAGATGTTCCACCGGTTCCTGGAAGAGGACGGGACCGCCGAAGAGCTCGCCTTCCTGGAACGGATAGGATTCCACCATGCCGCATCAAAAAGGGCGGTGTGCGGCTTCAATTTTTCGCCCTCGTCCGCCCGTCCGGCAGGCCTTCCGGGCTGGGGCCTTGGGACAATATTAACCCTCCTCCGAGGGAGCCTTAAATAATTTTGTCCCAAATTTGTACATATCTTGCCTATCCCCCTTTCTTCTCTTATCACGTCTCCATTG
>Ga0194125_10004312_pt1 | contig 22259 bp, 33 predicted proteins | sample TA2KigC250mmetaG_FD_148626 | JGI IMG/M metagenome (GOLD analysis project Ga0194125, IMG submission 148626) | Freshwater microbial communities from Lake Tanganyika, Tanzania - TA2015034 Kigoma Deep Cast 250m | ecosystem: Environmental > Aquatic > Freshwater > Lake | place: Tanzania: Lake...
GCGATTCATGTTAAATACTACACCAAAATGTAGTGTGTGTCAATGTTTATTATTCAAACATAATATGCCCATTTCGCCATTTTGTCGTGTCAGGGGGATCACATTTTGCGTCCCAAGACCGCACAAGTAATTGCGTAAAAAGTTCCATTTTTTCTGGATGAACCGAAGCAGGATTATCATTAATAGCCTGTTTAAGGGCAACCAGTTCTTTCCACTCCGCATCCGTAAGTTGTTCAGTCTTTGGTTGCGAGTAAGTCATTAACTCTCCGAGTAATTGTGTTGAAATTCTAACATATAATCTATTAATATCTATGCCACTTTATAATATCTTTAGATTTGAGTTAGAAGTCTTTATGATTATTCTTTTTTATCCAAAAAACTTTCAAGAGAGTCAAGGTCATCTTTAAATTCTTTTTCTCTTTTCCTTGAATGGTAAAATTCCCATAGAGCATTATGAACATCCATGAGATTATCTACCCAAAATCCTGCAGGATAGATTCCAAGAGAACCCATCAAACCACGATGGCTGGTTCCCTCTTTTTCTTCCTTACACATAATATGACAGATTGCCTGTACCATATCCATCTTATCTTCTTCAGAAAGCATAAAATACTTTCCTATTGCCCGTTCCTTAGCGTCTTGATTTGCTTTCTGAAGTTCTTTGAACGAATCAGAATTCCACCACTCTTGAAGTTTTTTACCGAACTCATTGGGTTGTTTGTCATCCATAGTGATACTGTCTCCATTCCTCAACATTAGTTTTTTCAAGATCAAAAAGTATTTTACTAACAGGAGCTCTTGGTTTTCTAACCAATTTCATCCCAGTATGTTCTAAAAGCATGTTTCCTTTTTTGGTGTTACAAGAAGAACAAGCAACCACTAAGTTTTCCCACGAATCTTCACCGCCTTTTGAACGAGGGATTACATGATCTATAGTTAGTTTAGACTTAGCACCGCAGTACTGACAAGTATGATTATCCCTTTTATAGATCATAGATCTAGTAGGAGAAATACTTAAAATTTTAGATAGAGGTAACTTCACATAATCTAGAAGTCGGATAACTCTACTTGAAAGAACTTGTGCTTTTTCTTTTAAGAGAAGGACGATTGCTCGTTTCCAATTTGTAAAATTGATTGGTTCATAACTAGAATTTAAAACCAATATTGTTTTATGGGGTTCTATTGGTAACTCACGCATGACCTTTTTTATGAGCTTACACTATCTAGTCAAGATCCAAAAGGGCCCCAACGACCTCTTTTATTATCATCATCACCATTCATCCTTGATTCAAGTTTATCCAACAGAGAATCAGTTGTTTGAAGTGATTCAATACGACTGATAATATCGGCAATCACAGAACATACCATTGGACGTTCTTGACGTGCAGCATATGCTAATGCATTTCGCAGAGATTGTTCTGCTTCTTTCAGGGATTCTTCAACGGATTCGGATAATGCCATAATTAAAGAGTAGAGGTTGATCGTTTTTGTTGGAATTCTTCTACAATTTCAAGAATTCTTCTGGATGTTTTCTTTGCTGCTTTCTCATCCCAACTTTCGTGAGAAACATTTAGAAGATACATCTCGTTTGAGATAGCATCAACAAGTATATCATAGTTAGTCATTTTTGCCCATAAAGTAGATTGTGATAATGAAGAACCTCTGGATTATCCAAGTCTTTACAACGGGGATAAAAGATACCATCCTTATAGCAGGCATCCTTGGGGTCTTGTTTATCATATTTTACCACATTTGCGGGATAATCCCTAATGTTGCAGAGTTCTCCCTGACGATAAACAAAGTTCTCCATACACAGAGCCCCAGCAAATGGTGCCAGGAACTTTAGCATTTCAAGTGTATACATCAGCACTCATCAGGTCAAAGTGGTTTGGTAACTTTTACGATCTTAAAAGATCCATCACCATTATCTATCCAGTTTACTTCATCACCTTCTTTCAGTTTTGCTACTTCTAACAGGTCATTGGGAAAGGTAATGAAATAATCAGTTTTATCAGTATCGACATCTTTACATTCTTCTACAGGAAGAACCCATTTTTTTACTTTGTCTGCTTTTTCTGCAGCATCACACATCGCATTCAGTTCTTCTTCTGTGTATTGATTAGATTCTTCTGGATAATAGTTCTCCTCCCAGAAAGAATTCCAAGCACCTTTACATTCTGGTGAAGGATCATCTTTATCACAACTCAAGGGTGCTTGAGTAGGTTCATAGTATTCTCTTTCTTTCAGAACATCATCAATATCCCACTCCTCACCAGTTGCAGTATATTGATATTGAGGTTGTTTCTTATTTGCAATAAGATACTCCATATCACTGTGACCCCAAGGACGCATACCATCATCCTCTTCTTTTTCTTTACTATCACACATTTCATCAAGTTCTTGATCTGTGTATCTAGCAAATCTTTTAAATCTATTATAAAGTTTATGATAAAGTTCTTCCCAATGAGACTCACTCTTTTTTTTCTTTACAGTTTCATTCCAGGCAAGTTTGAACTTCTCATCAAACTCTTCCAGATAATATCCAAGAAACTCATATGCTGCCATCGCAAGAGTTTCTGCCTTATCATAATCGTGTTTTTGAATTGATTCTGCTGCAGTATCAATGATCTCACGAGCAGATACAATCTTGGATGTTACCATCTCAAGATCGTTCATCACTTCCCATACTTTCTGTGAATCCGAATTCATCTGAAACACTCTCTAAAATTTTTTTGGTTTGGATTGACTCTTCTATAATAGACTTGATATCATCATCTGTCAAGCCGTTTAACCAGGACCAACGTTTATCCTTCGGTTCCCACTCAAAAGAAAAGGAACCATCCTCGTTTTCAATAATATTGAGTCCAGATTCATGAAATTGTTTGTTTTCCATATAATTGTTGTGTTTCTTGAAACCAGAGATAATCTAAATGTGAATTATTTAGAGTTTCTAACGCATCTGATGGAGTTTCTACCAAAGGATGCCCAGATAAATTAAAACTAGTATTTAGAAGTATTCCATGTCCAGATAGTTTTTTGAATTCTAACAAAAGTTGATATAAGTATTCATTTGTTTTTGAAACAGTTTGAATTCTACAAGTATTATCCACATGAATTATTCCAGATATTATTTTACCATACTTTTGTCTTACTGGGAAACATGTAGTCATAAATGGACTCGATTTGATTCTACCCATATCAAAATACTCATTTGCATCATCTTCTAACACCACACAAGCAAACGGACGATACCACTCTCTTTTTTTAATTTTATTTACAATATCTTTTGCATTTGGATTGAGTGCATTAAAAAATATAGATCGATTTCCAAGAGCTCTTTGACCTGCTTCTGCAAGACCTGTATAAACAGCTACAGACTTATTCCGATTCAATAACTCAGAAATATCTTTTATTGATGACGTTACTCCAATATATGATGATAGATCATAATTTAACCCATGAAAAAAAGTTGTTTTAATGGGATCGGGGATTTGATTAGTTAACTCAATATATGTGTTTATTGCAGCACCAATACTAACTCCATTATCATTGCATATTGGTTCAAAGTAAAATTCCACATCAGGGAATCGTTGCAAATAATAGTAATTTGCAACAATATTCATTCCATACCCACCAGAAATACAAACTTTTTTTATCCCCGTTTTTTCAATTGAATTTTCTATTAAATCTCCAACAACTTTTTGTGTTTGTTGTTGAACTTCATAACAAAAATCTGCATGTAACTGATAATTATATTGTTCTACTATTTTTAAAGGTTCTATATCCCACATTTTTTTTAAGAATAAATTTTGAAATAATGTATTTGAAGATCCATATGATGCAAGACCCATAGCTTTTCCACAATCATCGGGAGTATTCCCAATTAATATAGCTGCAGCGTCGTATAATTTACCGACCCCAAAAGAAGACTCTTCAATAATATTTTTATAAATCAAATCACTATTTTTTTGAGTGTACAAAAAAACACTTTCTACTTCCACTAAATTATCTTTTATTGTTGACCCAGATCCATCAGCGACAACGACAAGACTTTTATCAAATCCACTATTATAAAAAGTAAGAGAAGCATGATTCAGATGATGATCAGACTGTATCACCAATTTCGTATTTGAGTTATATTTTTTACATCGTTGAAAAATTTTTGTTGATATTTCATCATAGGTATTAAAATTAGATATACAAAGTATATCTACATTAGACTTACTACAAATAACATCAACTAATTTTACCAATACTTTTTTATCGTAGTCATGTTTTTTTCTCGTAAACCTTTCCAATAAAAGATATTTCTCTATTCGACCATCATTAAGAATACATATCGAAGAATCATGACCCAAGTGAACACTCAATATTAACATTTTTTCAAGTATTTTTCTATATCTTTCGGTTTTACTTTTACAGTCATTTTATTGTCATTTGGTTTACCATAAGTAAAAAACTCTTCTAAAGAGAACTTATGATGATGATTTTTCCACCAATCCACTATTAACTTACTAGTAATTATATCTATTGGATACATTTTATTAGAATTTATTTGATTATCTCCACCCAAATTTGTATTAAGATTGAAAAGAGGAACCGCGTAAGTGATTCCAATGTCAAATAAATTCCCATCATGGGCTATTTCCACTTTGCTATATTTTTTATGATATGAATTATCTCTGAACGTTAGTCTGTATTTACCATCACGATACAGTAAGTCTTTAACTTTTTTTGCATATGAACGGTTTATCAAATATGCAGCTCCGCATCCCGCTCTATTTCTTCTCTTATGTAAAAACATTTCAATAGATAATCCATCAAGAGAATATGCATTACAAAAGTAAAGTTGAATACATTCCCAATTTTCTGGAAGATTATCTTCAAAATATTTCCAATCAAAGTTCCAATACTTGATATTTTCCATTGATAGATCATCTTCCATCATAATACATGTTTCGGATGGATGCGTATCATACCAATTTATAATCGTTTCTATATTATTTAATGCAACAGACATTACAGATAAAGATTCTAAAATTTCCTTCTCTACAATAATATCTTTCCACTCGTCATATTTTGAAATATGATACTTAGAAGCGTTAACTCTATGATAGTTTTCTATACCCCAATACTTAAATTGAGTCTCCATAGATTTTCTTCTATCGGTTCTGTGATCTAAGTTTATATAATAAACCATAGGAAAACCTCTAAGTTTATTCTCTAAGTCCATCACTCTCGTTCAAGATCTAGTGTAACACAATGGAAACATCCACTCAAAGTTCTTGAGTGTCTCATAGGAAGCATTGCACACTCAATTCCATATTTTTCCAATTCTTTCCTGGTAGGTTCTTGTCGTTCTTCCAGAACAACTAAATTGGGATTTACACTGAATAGATTCATATTACACCATTCAGATGCATGATTATAACCTGGATGATATCCAATATCTACTGCTTCTGGACACCAAACTACATCCCAATTTCTAAAAGGTTCTGGTAAAACATCTACAGATTTAATTCTTTCTGGATTTAATAACATTAAACCCTCACGGAGAAATGCAATGGTGGTGTCGATGTGCATATAACTATAAACACCTTGAAGAAGATGTACTTTTGCACGATCTCGAAGCATTTCCTGAAGTAAATTAGCTCCAGCAACATTACCACTATTAGAGACTAAGTAAAGAATGTGCTCATTTGCACGAATAATGTTTGCAGCATCAAATGCAGGTGTTACTTCTGTAAGAGCAAGAGTGTCTTTATCACCTATACAATTTTGATCATAAAGACTATCTTGATATTTACATGGGACAATAATAGTCGAATCCAAAAGGTCCAAAATTGGTATCCAAGCATCTTTTCTGCACTTCAATGGCATAGGAGTTGCAACCGTAAGGTCTTTATGAGTGAAAATTACATCCCTTGGACAAAAATTATAATACTCTGTTTTTTCTTTATCTGGTCTTACAACTTCAATGTTCTGTTTTTGAAGAAAATTTACAAAAATTTCTAAGTCTTCATTAGTTTCATCTATAACTTTTTGGGGATAAGGGCCTACTGGAAGATCGGACACATCTTGTCGATCCGCATAGTTAATTGTGCGAACACTCAAGTCTACTTCTGGGACTCTTGCATAATCTGCGACACCGACTACAACTTTTTTCAGTTTACCCCATTCATTTTGACTTTTCATCTTATAACTCCTGTCACTTGAATCGCATATCGATCTTTCATGCTAAAATTATAAAAAGCATGTATTTCATCATATTCCCAATAGAAACAATCACCAGCTTTCCATTTACAGTATGTGGTATCTTTAACTTGTAAAATTTGACCTGGAGAACTATCTTCCAACATTACCATACATCTCATCACTTTGTCCGGATCTACATCATTTATTTCCACATATTTGCCGTACAAATCCGTGTGAAGAGGTAGGTATTGTCCAGGTTTAAAGTAATTAACTGCAGTAGCGACTTTATCCCAAAAATTAAAGTGTGGAATAATATATTCGTTTATGCAATCAGGCATACGATTAGGTAATTGATACTTATACATCGATAGTTTCTCTTTATTATGTCCAGAATCCAAGTATCGTTTTACCAATTCCTCGTCTTTATGAGTCGTTAAAATATAGTTAAGACCATAAAAGTCTTCGATATTCCATTTTGGTTTTATATGATCAATCATTTGAATACCGACATTTTTGTTAGATCAGGATAATCCCTATGGCTCCATTTTTTACCGGGAATTTTTTTCCGATCATTTAGTAATTCGATTCCCGTTTTTGCCACCTCAGGAGTCATGTAGTAATGATACCCCATAGTAGTTATATCCTGTTCTGCCCAGGGAAGGCTGAGATCACGACCATCATAGGACATTTTTTTCAATTCATGACGATCATCTTTATTTGATAAAAGAATCATACCACCACGACCGAGACTCAAGTGTTTCTTGAACTGAAAACTTAAACACATGAAGGTATTAGAAATGTATGTGTTTTGTCCCCAAAGTACGGCAGCATCGATAATATTTGTAGATCCCAAGTAGTAGTAATCAAACCAATCATCCTCTTTCCAAGTCCAATTCAATCCAAGTTTCATGCAGGTCATTGGAACAGAAAGATATGTTCTTTTTGGAATGGTAATGCAGTCAGACTTCAAGTATCTAAAACAAAGTTCCAGAGCATGGGTACACGAATCAGTAGCCACTGCATATGGAGCTCCAAAAAACTCTGCAACTTGAGATTCAAATTCAGTAACGTACTCAAACATTTTCTAATTCCTTCGGTGTAATTATTTTATCATTGGGTTTACCATAAGTAAAGAATTCTTCTAGAGTATATTCATCTCTGAGTTGCGTCCACCACTTTTGATATGCTTTATAAGAAAACTGTAAGTCGGTTCTTTCTTTTTTTCTATCAATATTTTGAGCCCAACTGCCAAGATTTTGATTTACAGAAATTAAAGGAATACAATAAGTTTTTCCATTATGACCAAGAAAATAATCTGTTGTAAAATTTGGCATTCCCAGTCCACCGTAACAATCTATAGACTTATTTGACCATTTAAAATTGCAAATTTTTTGAGATAGGTCAAATTTACCATCTTTGTAATGAAGACTTATAATTTTCTCTGCATATCTCCTATTAATTAGAGAAGCACCAGTATCATGTCCAGATAAAATAGGATGCAGAAAACAAGGAACGAGTTTCTCATTTTCAAAACTCATTTGAATACAGTCCCAATCATATGGGATATTATTCATCAAATATTCCCAATCAAAATGCCAGTGTTCAATAAAACTAAGATCATAATCATCTTCCATAATGATAACATATGGATCACTACTAATTTCCAACCAATTTTTAATATTAACTAGATGAGCAACAGTTATAGAAATCTCTGCGATGTGCCAGTTCTTTCTTTTGTAATCTTCAGGAAATGGATTCAAAATAACTAGGTCTTTCCAATAATCTTCATATGTTGAAAGTTGAAACTTAGATCCAGACACTGCTGTATAGTCTTTGATTCCCCAATAGTCGTACTGAGTTCGAGTGTATTCTAATTTATCGGGTCTTTCGTCAATAGTTGCCACGATAATATGAGGAAGACCTTTTAACTTATCTTTTAAATTCATGATTAATTTCTATAATTAATTCTTTTTTTCTGGAGGAATTTAAATAAAAAATATCATCTAAAGTATAATCTGAAAATTTATTTTTCCACCAATCCAAGACCAAAATATCACAGTTTTTTGACATATGATTTATTTTCCCATTCCTATACCCGTCACTTATAAAATTATAGTTCGTGGTAAAAATGGGAATTGAGTACGTTATTCCCACCTGATATAAAACAAAATCTACAGATTGATAATGATATTCTGGCCAATTTGTGTATCCATAATTGGAATATAATTTAAATTTATTATCAGTATAATGAAGTTCTATCAGTTTTTGTGCGTATGATCTATTAATAAGTATACAAGCCGTAGAATGATTATTTCTCGACCATTTGGACAAATTCATTCTAACAAATTTTTCTCCAATGATATGAAGTTGAACACACTCCCAATTGCAAGGTAGGTTATCAACAAAAGTTTTCCAATCGAACTTCCAATAGTTTGAGGACTCTAAACACATATCATCCTCAACCATTAAACAGGTTTCGGAAACATTAGAATTATACCAATCAATTATACCATGAATTCTATCAATTAGAGTAGCAAGAAACCATACTTGAGTTCTAAGTTTATCAGTAATAACTTTAGACTTCCATTCTTCATAATTTTCAACAGAATATCTGGAAGAATTAATTCTTTGATAATTTGTTATCCCATAATCTGAAAATTGTTTTTCCAAATATTTTCTACGATCTGTTCTATAATCGAGATTAAAATAATATATTGGAGGGATTCCTTTTAGTTGTGACATTAATGACTTATAAATTCTATCATATCACAATCGTTTTCTTTTCCATAAGAAAAAAAATCTTTCAGAGGAAAATTATCTCTTTTATTCTGCCACCAATTATAGTATAAATCTCTACAGATGAAGTGATGTTTTTTTGGAACTTTATCTAAATAAGGATTTTGAGTTATTAGTGGCAATTGATATGTTTTTCCTAAAAAAGGAAAAAACGTATCTAGAGAGACCACTCTATATTTTCCACTAAATGGATATTGGCCGTACTTACGAATCAACATATATTTTTCCTTAACATAATGAAGATTGATTAATTTTTGAGCAAAATGTCTATTGATTAAAACAGGACCAAAAGCACTTGTCATATCTTTTGGGTGAAGAAAAAACTTAATGTAACTGGATGATTCAAATCCAAGTTGAATACAATCCCAATCATAGGGTATATGATTAATTAAATATTCCCAATTAAAATGCCAATATTGAATTAAATTTAAATCATAATCATCTTCCATAAGAAGAAGATGTTTTTCATCGGTTGTATCTAACCAATGCCGAATAATTTCAAGAGTAGATAACGTAATTGAAGCCGCTAACCGATGGTGTTTTTTTGTGATCGTTTGTGGAAAATGAAGTATGTCTTTCCACTCATTATAGTTTTCCACCAGATAATTTGATCCAGAAAATCTGGTTACATTAGTAATATCCCACTTCTCAAATTGTTTTTCCATATATCTTCTTCTATCTAATTCGGAATCTAAATTTAGATAGTAAATACTAGGAATTCCTTTAAGTGTATCAGACATACCAGGTAATAATTGAATATCTAGTTCCACTAATTACGGGCATAATTTCATGAGGGAACATAAAATTGGATGGGAACATAATAATAGATCCCCTTGCACCTTTAATGATAATTTCTCTATCGAAAAATGCAAATTCACCTCCAACATAATCATCGTTCAAAAGAAAGGAACAACTTACCGATCTTTGTTGTTGTTTAAATGAATCTGTATGTTGGGTATAGAATTGACCTTCGTTATATCTTAAAAGGCCATATCCAGTATCAATATCTGAAGCTACTTCAGGGAACAATTTTCTGTATTCATTAATTGCATTAGAAGCACAAAGATAAAAATCTTCATCTATTTTCTTTCTAATATCAAAGTTTTTTTCTATTACTGCTTGTTCAGATATACCAATGATATCGCAATTTCTAATTGTATTATCAACATTTCCACCGCCTACACTAGTTGGAATCCAAAAACTACAATCACGATACTCTTCTAAGATTATATTACATAGTTCTTCAGAAACAACATTATCTAAAGTAAAAATATATTCATCAAGAGATTGCTTACTTCTGGTAGTAATAATTTTTGTTTCAGATTTGATTACATCAACTGATTTTTCAACTACAGAACTTGTTTCAACACTTTCATCTATTACTGGTTTATGTTTTTCATTAAGTTTATCAAAATATGCGTAAGAACAATCTCCTCTACTTCTTACGTAATGTAAAAAGACTTGACTATAATACTCTCCTTGATAACAATCTCTCCAGTGAGGAGCAATTTTACCCAGATACACCATAGCATCTCCAGGACTTAGTTCAACGGAACGATGTTCTCCAGACGGAGTTTCAATCCATATAGGCCAAGGAGAGTCACCATGCAAATGAAGAGTTAGTGATATTTCACATGCATCTCTATCAGTATGACGTACTAGTTCACTTCCATTCTTATATATCCTTGAGTAAGCATAAGTTGGTAAAACGGTTTCGTCAATTGCTAAGGAAACTTCTGGAGTTTTTTCGCAAAGTAACTCCAAAAATGAAATATAATTGTATGCAGAATAAGAATTTGGAGCTTGTTCGTCTCCTTCCAAATTATTCTCTTTACAATGTTTTAAAAACTCAAATGAAAGATCAGTGGACCTTTTATTTGCAATAAAATTTTTTAAAACAATATAATTGTTTTCAAGTAATTGTTTATTCATACTGTATATTTAATAATCTAGATTTAAATTTCCTTTAAGAGTTCTTCAATATCATAGAATAGATCCTCTTCCTCTTCTTCATCCGTTTCTTCTGTAGTAGAAAGGTGTGTTTTATTATGTTCGAAGAGGAATTGAGCTTGTATCATTTCCTCTTCTTCTTTCTTAAGTCTTTCTTCTTCTAATAGTCTTGCTGCCAATATTTCTTCTTCTTCTTCCCTTCTTACGTTCCATTGTTCTACAGCTCTTTCAAAACTACAAATATTATCAACTCCTAATGAAGTGATCTTTAAATTTGGAGCATCTCCAATAAATTCAACCTCGCCCGTGCCTCCGTCATCGTCATCATTTCCATACCATTGAACTGCATGAATTTCTTTACCATCAATTGGTGGAAGCCAGGAAAGATCTATATTAGAATAACAAACAGAATTTACATAAACCGTTCCATCAACAGGTATAATTGTTACTCTCATATTTATTCTCCCGGTAGTGTAGGCGTGTTTGTTAATGGCATAACATTTACTGGTAAAATGCCGTTTTGTTGCATCATATCAATATATAGGTTTTTATTTTCATCGTTTGCTTTTACAACTTCATTTCTAAATGATTCTACAGCAGAGCCGGTATTTCTTTGTTGTTGAGAATTTTCAATCGTCAACATAGGCATCCAAGTAACAGCACAAGACCAATGATCTACATTTTCTCCTGTATTTGGATTCATTCCTCTTACATGCATATACCAAGAACACTTATGTTCTATACAATCTTTTTTAATCAGTGGACAAAAATTACCAGATTCATTCTTTTTCATATAAACAAAAAAAATAATAATTGTATTATATCACAAATTAAGAGAAACTACAAATGATAACATCAATATACTGAACTCTAAGGTCTATGTTTGTAGAGAAGTTGGCAGAACCAGACCAAGGATGGTTGTGAGAGTCTCCCGATCCATTATTAGCTGTTCCTGGAAATGTTCTACTCCATCCACTTCCAGAGGAAACATCACCGCCACCGGGGCTCAATCCAATAGACCCTCCGTTACCATGTCCATGTGATGGTAATTGAGGTGTACTCAATGTGACACTACCAACGGATCCACTTACTGGTATACCGGATTGACTTACTGGTCTAAGACTATTGGGGAAGACTGATGTGAATGAAGAACTGCCACCAGATCCACCCCCAGTTCCACTTACAACTCTAAGGGCTTTATCATTGTGTGCAGTGCTCTGTGCCCAACCAGTTGGCGCCGCTGATTGAAAAAATACCGCTACTGAATTTTGCGGAACTATTCCATACTTAGAATTCAGTGATGTACTATCACTAAATGTAATACCAGCCGCGGTTAATACTGCCATTTTATATCATCTAATTTACTAAAGTCTAATATATTTATCCATTAAAAGAACAGACAATAATATCTATATATTGAACGGCGATGCCAAGTGATGTGTTAACTGGTCCGCTACCACTAGAGGGATGAGTGTGTCCTGCATTTGAACCAGCGCCCCCGATTCCTCCAGTAGTTCTAATCCACTGGCCAGTCGCACCAGAAGGAACAGGACGACGAACATCCCCACCAGAATAACCAGTTTGGGTTCCATCGGGGTTAAATGTTGCTGGGTTGGCATTTAATCCAATTTCACCCCCATTACCATGTGCATGTGATGGTAATTGGGGTGTAGTGAGGGAATAATCACCAGTTCCGGTCGAAAAACTTAAACTCCCACTGATAGAAATATTACTCATAGTGGAAGTAAAGGAATTGGATCCACCACCTCCACCACCAGTTCCAGATACAACTCTCAATGCTTTGTTATCTTGAGTAGTAACCTTTGTCCATCCTGTAGGTGCATTTGCTTGATAAAAAGACCAAACAGTACTTATGGGGAAAATACCTCTCCTTGAAGTTAAAGATGTCCCATTACCAAATGTAATACCAGTTGCTGTTAATACTGCCATGGATTATACCAAAATATTATCTGCTTTTAGAATATTTATAAGTCAATATTTTATATCCGTTATTCTCTGGGTTTAGGTTTGTTGCACTCATTGCAGTAGTATGAGAATCCACTACGAAAGTATCTTACCACCTGGTAGTGGTCGCTGTCAAGTGGTTTGGTCTCGCCGCACTTACTACAAGTCCTTTCCGTAATGCTTTTTGGCTTTTTTGAGTTCTTTAAGTTCTGCTTTAATTTCTTTATATGCTGTTGACCCATCAATTTTACCGCCCATTTCAAGAGCAATAATGATGTCCACTCTCGTGCCGAAGTGAGCGAGTGCTTTCTCAAAATCGTCCAGTTCATACATCGTAATTAATTTGACAACGTTCGGCAATAATATCTATACGAGTATCCAATGAATTTTCCATTCTATAAAGTTCATTGGTAGTCTCTATGTTTTCTTCCTCTAATACTTTAACTCTTGTCTCAAGATCAACAATACGATTATAAAGTTCGTCAATCACTAGGGGATCTTCAAAACCCCATTTCTTTTGAAACCAATTTGTTGCAATCATAATTTTTTAATTAATAATCCAATGATCGTTTTTAAGGGTCCACTTAACCACTTCCGAAATGCGTTCCCTAACAGATTTTGCAGGTTTCCATCCCAGTTGTTTCATTTTATCACCATTCAAAGCATATCGCAAGTCATGTCCAGGACGAGAAGAATGGAAATCAATAAGTTCATAGTTTAGTTTTTTTCTTTGAACTTCAGCAATTATCTCCGCAAGCTTCAAATTATTAAGTTCCTCGGATCCAACAATGTTGAATTTAGGACACTTAATTTCGTTATGTGTAGTATCAAGTCTACCTGAATAGTTCAATAAAAATAAAACTGCAGAAGAAACATCTTCTGCATGAAGATAATGACGAGATCCTGGAATGGTTTTAGTATAATCGCAGTGAATAGTGACGGTTTCGTTATCACGGATCTTTCTAATGCACATCGGAATATACTTCTCTGGATGTTGACGTTCTCCAAATACATTCATAGTATGGGTAATATAAATCGGAAGACCATACGTGTTCTCATAGGCAACAGCAAGTTCTTCACCACCTGCTTTACTTGCGCTGTAAGGATTTGTAGAATTATAACGATCATTCTCTTTATATTTAATACCATCTGGTGCAGGACCAAAGATTTCATCAGTGCTGAAGTAAATAAACCTTTCTAAGTTGTCTTTCTGAGTTCTTGCGAACTCAAGAATATTACATGTACCAACTACATTATCAAGAACAAACTCGATAGGTCTTCTAATACTACGGTCAACATGTGATCCGGCAGCAAGATGCAAAATATAATTAACCGAACCAATTTGATTACAAAGTAACGAATTTAATTCTGATTTAAGATCATGATAGACTATTTTCACACGCTTGCGAACTTCAGGATCAAAAGAAACCATTAAATCATGAAGACGATTCAAGTTACCACTGTAATCAAGTCGATCTAGAGATATAATATCCCAATCAGTATGCGTGAGAAGATATCCAATAAGATGATGTGCAATGAATCCAGCGCCACCAGTAATAAGTACCTTTTTATTCACTACAATACACCTACCTCTTTTAGATATCTTCGATAAGCCATGAATCTACGAATAGAGGGTTGACCAGAAATGGGGCCTAAACTTTCGCAGATTTCACAATAACAGAGCCAATCATACCACGGAGTTGTCGGATCCAGTGCTGGATGTGGGCTTGTTTGAGTGTAGTTCTTTAAGGAGTTTAACCAATTTTGGAGTTTCATTCCATTCCCATACTTGAGTGTGCGTAGAATCTTTCTTTTGAATCGTGTAAGTTCTTTTAGCCATAATTTAATCTTTCTTTCTTTGTTAGTTTATCATACATTTGGGCTGTGATCAAGTTTTAGGTTTAGTTTTAATCACATCCCAAATTCTTTGGAACTCTGGAAAAGTCTCAATCACACTTTCATTTCTTTTCTTATCAAACTTCCTCATAGAATCTAAGAAAGCAGGGATTAATTTTTGTTCTTGATAGAGGTCGATATATTTTATTAAACTCTCATAAAAAATAACAGATCTCTTAGATTTATTAGGAATTAAAAAGTTATCAATGTGATTTCTAATATTTTCTTTTGCGGCTTCTTTTGTTTTTTTGTCTAAAATCCAGACGGACATTTCTCTTGGAGTTTGTAAAAAATTTAAGAAGAAAAAATCAATATCTTCTATCAAACCACTATTATAAAGATACTGGTGCAAATTAACAACATCAAAAATATTCAATGCTTGAACTGTACAGTCAAAGTGTAGTTGATGGGTTCTTTTTTTAGATCTAAATCTATCTTTAAATTGTTCTGCATGAGATATAAATCTATCCCAATTAAATCCTTTTCTGATCAATTCCCCTCTTGCACCAACACCATCAACACTAATGTGAACTTGCAAATCACTATTAAATTGGTCCCACATATCAAAAATATGTCTACCTTTATAGACAAGATTACTAAAATTACTATTGTATGCTAGAGTAACCTTATTGTTTCTACCCAGTTCAATCATTTTGTCAAGTATTTTCCAGTGTTCATCTATGATTAAAGACTCTCCTCCAGAAAAATATAGATGATTAACCATTTTCAGATATGGTTCTACTTCTTTATAAGTTTTTTCTGCAGCATTCCATCTACCAGAAATTTTACCAAACTGTTCTAATTCAAAACTAGAACTTGAAGTCCAACTACACATTCTACATTTAAAGTTGCACTTATTACTCAATTTTAAGTCCCACCAAATAAATCCGGGTTCATTAACTGTGTAGTCATCATTGGTTTCATATACAAATTTTTTATAGTATTGAAACAAATCACCATTAAAATCCTGTCTTAAAGAACTCTTTCCAGCAGCTTGATTATTATAACATACCTGACAACTTTTAGTTGGTACACCATTCAACATATTCTCACGAAGTTTTTTTATCGGCTCATCATTCCAAATTTCCCATAAAGATTTTTGTTTAATATCACCATAGGTATATTCAGAAACACAACATGGTTTAACCTCACCATCGTGTCTAATATCTAGAGCCATCCAAGGAGCAACACAAAAAACTTCTCCGTTTAAATCTACTTTACGTTTATCTATCATTGCGTAAAATCCTCTCTAATTCAGGAAAAACCTCTAATGAATTTTCATTTCTTATAACATCTAATCCATACATATAAGATCTAAACATAGGAATAAGATTATCCTTTTTTTCCGTCGATAATAATTTAAGAATTGACATATACTCTTGGATAGATTTCTGAGCCTTTGCAGGTACAAGATAATTCTGAATATGGTATTTAATTTTTTCACCTAACAACTTTCTAGATTCAGAATCAAGAATAAGTATAGATAAGATTTCTGGATTATGTAAAATGCATAAAGAGAAATCGTCCCAACTATTAATTATGCCCCTCAAATAAAATTCTTTGTGAGCATCCATAACGTGGAAACAATTCATTGCTTGGAAGACGCAGTTTATTGTAACTTTTTTATTTGGAAATCTATTTCTAAATTTTTTAAAATTATCCAAAAACTTTTGCCAATCAAATCCTTTTCTGATCAATTCTCCCCTTTTACCTATACCATCACAACTTATTTGCACATGAAAGTTTGGAAACTTTTCCCACAAATCAAGAACATTATTATCTTTGTATTTTAAAGTACTAAAATTAGTATTATAAGATATACCAACTGTTTTGTTTTTACCTTTTTCAATCAATTTATTCAAAATTGTATAGTGATGGTCTGCAATTAAAGGTTCTCCTCCAGCGAAATATATCTGTTCAACAATATCATACAATGGTTCAATATCTTCATAGACCATATCTATATTAATTTTTGGATACTCCCCCTCAATATTAAATTGTTTTCTCATTTCCTGTTCCCAGGAACTACTGTATCCTGGACCACACATTCTACATTTAAAGTTACAGATATTAGTTAGTCTGAAGTCCCAGTATACGAGATTGAATCTCTCAAATGTTCCATCCTCTTTTGTTTCTTTTACATACTTATAATGATCAGAGTAAACCTGATTAAAGGTTTGTCTTGGAGAACCGTGGCCAATTTCTTCTTCCTTGTAACATGCTGTACAATAACTGGATTGTTTTCCATCCATCATATTTCTACGAAGTTCTCTCATATTTTTATTATTCCAAATCTCTTTAAGAGATTCATTCATCAAAGAACCCATTTTAAAATCTCTAGATTCCCCATTGCACTCGGTAGCAATAACCTGCAAAGTGGAATCACCAAATCCTTCACTAACATTTTTTTCTATATCGCATATAGGCATTAGACAACATGGATAAACATCTCCATTAGGACCAATATTCATATGAGTCCAGGGAGCCATGCAAAAAGTTTTATTTTGATTCACCGGAAACGTATTCATTGATTTCTGTCCTCCTTTGATCTAATACCATCCCATACCTCTTGATCTAACCAATAATCACTGACATATTTAACATATTTTTTGTTAGGATCCTCATCGATAAATTTAAAAATATCAGGATTATTATAGTCAATTGGGAAATCTAAAAGTTCACTTACCCATTTCAAATAATACTGTCTATGCAAGAAAAATGCTTCATTGTCTAAAAAGTAAACTTTGAATCCATTCCCAATGATATTATTTTGATAATAATGCATTGCAACTGGCAAAGTAACTTCACCACGCACTCTCTTTTGTTGTTCTGAATTAATGTTTTGGTCTCTCACTATGATGCAAATTTGAACATCAATCCCTAAAGATTGTGACTTTTCTGCAAACTCTTTGATCTTTGGAGTATATCTTACTCCATCATAAAAGAAAGGGCAACTTACATTTGCCAACCAGTAATCATATCCTTCAAAGTCTTTTTCTGTCAACTCTTCTGGATTGACCCAGTACTTTGCAAAGTATTCTTCATCGCTGGGAACCCAATACTTATCTAAAAGAGATTTCCATCCACCTACCTTAGGGTGAGTGCTAAACACTCTACTAAAAAAATGATTTCCAGATCCTTGTGGCCCAGTAATGATAACTAACTTTTTCATAATGACTTCAATGTCACTCCAGTCTTATTGCAATTATCTAAAATGTATTCATCTACATGATGAATATACTTATCATTAGGATCATTAGATAAAATTTCATTCACTCTTGGATCATCCCATGCGATTGGGATATTAATATCTAAACTCTTTAAGTAATCTTGTTTATAAAGATACAATAACTCGTAACTCAGAAATACTGGGTTGGGAAACTCTGGAAGTTGTTTCATGAAAAGTGGTAAAGTACTTTCCCCTCTCAGACGATTTTGTTGGTGTCCTAATATATTTTGATCCCGACCAATCACCAATATTTGCGTTTTAATGCCAAGTTTTTCTACTTCGTTGGCGAATCTCATAATGTTTGGTTCCCATTTCTTTTCTCGAATGCCAAGGGGAACACTAATACTTGTAAAAAAGTAGTCATAAGTAGACCAATCAAAGTCTTTAAGTTTTGATGGATCCTTCCAATGTTTACAAAAAGGTTCTGAGAATCTGTGAGCTTCCCAATAGTTATCAAGAAGAGTCTTCCACCCAAATACTTTTGGATGTAATGAAAATATTTTAGACCAAAGATGATTACCAGACCCTTGAGGTCCAGTAAGAATTACCATTTTTTTCATTTAAAAAATAACAAATAGATTAATCCTGGGATAATGATAAGAAATTGGGGAAGAAAATTCATTACAATTGAAGGTTCTTTCCACTTAATTCCCACATAAGTCCAACCAGAAGCAGCAATTAACTGCAAAATACTGTTCCAAGGGGTTAGTCCCAACACATGAAACACCATTGCAATGAGTATCAGAGTGGCACTAACCCATTTAATTATACGAGTTTTATCTCTACGTCTTCTTGATTCAATTGCATTCATAATATAATTTTAGTTATCAGACAGTAATTGTTGTATTCTTGTTACTAATCTCAAGAAGATCACAACGCATTTGTTCTACCATTGCGAGAATTCGCTCTTGAACATCTGCAGCACCTTCTACAAGTTTCTCAAGTTTCCAACCACCAATATTTGAGTGGAAACCTTCATCCTTAGCGATAGCCGCATAACGTGAAGAAATAAATTCATCTTCCACACATTCAGCCATTTCGTTCCATACCGCCTCTGCACGACCCTCGGCAACGAGTTGATATGCAGCAAGGGCAGCGGGGTCAGATGACGCTTCGTACTTGTCCAGAAGAGTGGCACCCTTAGCCTGAGGCGATGCAGCTTCAGCAACAAATGCAGCATCTACATCAACTTTCTCACCAGAGATGTGTTCAATAACTTCTTTCACCATACGAAAGTGTTTCGCTTCATCTTGTGCCTGTTTAGTAAGCAACTCAAGTTCAGTAACGTCCATAGATGCAGGAGCAGAAGCAACTTCAGCCGCAATCGCTTTCATGTTCATTGCTTCATTAACCATACGGCCACGGAAATGTTCTACCATATGTTCTTTACTTGGATTTGAAGCAAAAAAACGACGAACATTTGAACGAGATTGATCAAAGAGTTCAGCGTTATCTTTTTTAATTTTGTTTACAAATTCTTTTCCTGTTAACATTTTAATCATGTGGTGACTGTATCATTATTTATAGATGCTAAAAGAAATTCCTTTATGTATGTTTTTTTAATGGTATCTATCTTATGAATCCAAACTTTATACATTGAACGTACCAATTCCTCATTACACTTTCCTAAATTCAATTCGAAATATAAAAGATCAAGGTTTTTGACTGTTTCTTCCTCAGTCAAAAACCAGTTACAATCCCACTCATGAGTGATTTTACTTTTAAGTAACTCATTACTTCTTTTGTATATGTTAATTATTCTATCCCGACTAGAAGTGTAATATTCAAGACCTTCGGAATTAACTTTGTAGGATCTAGTTTCTGGATAAAAATCTGATAAACGATCAATATCACATTTCATATTTAACATCTCCCATTTATGATGAATGTGATCCATCTCATTAACTTGAACGTCAAATAATCGATCAATATCTGTTCTATAAGTGTTTTTAAGGTCTTTTTTTATTTTTTTTGTCAACAAATTAAAATCTGTAATAGTAGTTAGGTCTAAGTTTTTTCTTGTCCATGGACAAGGCCTATCTAATACCATCCTTAAAGCCATAAATAAATCTGGATTTATTAATCCAATAAAATACTTTGATTCAAATAATTTTACTAAAGGATCATCTGTATTTTTTGTGTTCAAATTTGTTATGGGCCAAAAAAGAGGTAAACAGACTTTACTTATTAAACTTTTATCATCTAAAGTAGGTGTTTTATATTTTGATTGATTTGTTCCTAATAATATTTTAGATTTATATCTTGCACAAGTTTGATACAACATAGAAACATCTGTCCAAATGGGTAACCCATTCATTTTTGATATCTCGTTCATTCTATTAAAGAAAAATTCTTTTTTATCTTCAAGAGTACCATCATTAAAATATACTTTATCACTCATCGTGAGACAAGAAGCTAAAAAATTAGCTCCGTCTATTCCTTCAGCACCGATAAGAATATTATTATTTGTCATTTAAAAAACATATCATTATTAACTGGTGATACATACTTCGATTTTGAATCTTGTATATGCCATTTTTTAAGATAATCTATCTTATGAATCCAAACTTTATACATCTCTCTTAGTAATTTTTCATCACATTCACCCAAATCTATTTTCGAATATAATTGTTTAATATTTTCAATAGTTTCTTCTTCATTTAAAAACCAGTTACAATCCCATTGATGAGTAACAAGGTTTTTCAATAAATTATTATCATCTTTATTTAATTTTGTAAGATTAAATAAATCATTAATATCACTTCTATGATGATTTTTAATATTTTTCTGTATTTCGTTTGGTAATGATAAAAATTCGCTGACAGTTATTGAGTTGGTTATTTTATCTATTTTTGTTAACGGTCCATTGAACCATCTTATATCTGGAATTATAGCAAATCCTTCATCCCAACTATCTACAGCTCCATCATCATGACTCAGTTTTATACCACGTAAAGAAGCAAATAAGTGTGTATTTACTAAACAAATAAAATACTTAGATCTAAACATTTCCGCAACAGGATGTGAAATATTTTTTTTAAAAAGATTAGTCAGTGAATAATAAATTGGTATGTGTAATCTAGATACGAGAAAATCATTTTCCGATTTGGAATCAGATTCAAATTGTTCAAAATTATTACTTAAATCATTAATCCATGCATGTCTGTAATGAACATATCCTTCCGTTTGATATGAACTGCCATGGAACATAATAACATCATTCCAAACAGGTTTCTCATTTACTTCAGTGACATTAGACATACCTTTAAAAAAATATTCGGTTTTGCCACGAAGGGTAAAATTATTAAAATAAACTTTATCGCTCATAGTAAGACAGGCGCACAAAAAATGACATCCATCCCAACCCAAGTGACCAATTAAAATATTGTTATTACTCATATTAATGTTACCAAAATATCTGAAAAGACTTTATTAAGTACTATTTTTTGATTAAAATTATTTTTAATCCAGTCGGATGTAAAATATTCCCACTTACATTTATTTAACATTCCGAATTCTAAGATGCATGAGTTTTGTTTCATGATCTCACTTAGCATAAATCCACTATTTTTATATGCAGAATAATTTGGGTATTGTATTTGAAATCCTCCAGCCTCATGCCACCATGCATAACTGGTCATATCTGGACGATAAACCATCATTATCCAATCGTCAGGAAACTTTTCTCGTATTTCACCTAGATAATAAGACCACTCATGACTCTTGACGAGTTTGCATCCTCCAGGTTCAGTCCATGCTTGATCAATATAATCACCATCAAGAATCGGTTCGAACTCCATCTGCGGCCCAAAGTATGCACCTTTGTGTCCAGTATAACTATGATGATCGTATTCACGCTCAGGTGTGCGGTCAGAGGTATTCATACCAGACATCCTTTCTAATGTCTGGGCGATACCACTCCAACGGGATCCAGGAACTCCAGTAAAAAATATTCTTTTGGGCAATTTCATGAATCAAGAAAAACTGAATGAATACTTTGCAACAAAATGGAAAAGTAATCTAGAACAATATCTATACTCTGGATGGAATTTAGTTAATAATATTGCTGATGACGAATGGGTTTTGGATGTTGGTTGTGGCCCAAATCCATTCAAAGGAAAGATACAAAACCTAATTGGAATAGATCCAGCGTTTGATGAAGCAGATTATAAAATAACAATAGATAAATTTAAGACAGATCAAAAATTTGATGTTGCTTTTTGTTTGG
>Ga0194125_10004317_pt1 | contig 22252 bp, 18 predicted proteins | sample TA2KigC250mmetaG_FD_148626 | JGI IMG/M metagenome (GOLD analysis project Ga0194125, IMG submission 148626) | Freshwater microbial communities from Lake Tanganyika, Tanzania - TA2015034 Kigoma Deep Cast 250m | ecosystem: Environmental > Aquatic > Freshwater > Lake | place: Tanzania: Lake...
TTCCGGGCGGCGGTGCAGGAGATGCTTGCCTCGTGTGAAGGCTGAAGCGGTCCGGCCTGCTGAGTGAGCTCAGCCCGATACGCCGCGAGGCGGCGTGATGGGGGACTGTCCGTCGGCGGGCGGCCGGGCGAGGGTGCCGGCAAACGGTTGGACAGCGCCCGCCAGCAGGCCTGTTCCCAGCGCGTCGGCGAGCGACGCAACGAAGGAATCGCGGCTCAGCGAAGGGACTCTCCAGAGTACCCTCATCTTGGGAGGAACGGAAGCTGTCTGCTTTCCGGCGTGTAGCAGTGGAGTTCTATGCGGTTGCCGTCGGGATCGGTGATCCAGCCCTGCCACGCGCCATCGTCGCCCAGCTTCGTACCGGTCACTTCCACGCCGCGTTCGCGCAGCGTCCCTACGAAATCATGGAAGGCGTCCACCTCGAGGCAGAAATGCTGGAAAGAAGAAGGGCCGGCCGGAGTCGGCGGCCCGCCCGCGAAAAGCTCGATGAAGTTGCGGGCGCCGGCGTAAAAGTAGATGCCGAAGATTTCGCCGGACGGCTTTCTGAAGTCGAACGCGCGTTTGAGGCCGAGCTTGTGCGCGTAGAAGTCCTCCGAAACCGACAAGTCCTTCACGCGGAAGCAGACGTGCGCAAGTCCCTTGATCATGATCTTCCTCCGTATGGCGGCGTGCCGCCCGTCAGGGCCTCGCCGCGAACACTATGCGGTCGCGGCCGGCCAAGTCCTTCTTTACAACCACGTTCTCAAAACCGTTCTGCGTGAACAGGAGGGAGACGGCCCCCGTCTGGTCGGCGCCTGTCTCGAGGAAGCAGGTTCCGGCGGGTTTGAGCAGCATCGCGGCATCCTCGATGCAGGCGGAGATCAGCGATAGGCCGTCCGGCCCGCCGTCCAGGGCAAGGCGCGGCTCGTGGTCGCGCACGTTGGGCGCGAGGGTCTCACAGTCCTTCGTGGGGATATAGGGCAGGTTCGCAACCACCGCGTCGAACATCTCCGGTTCAAAGTGGGCTGAGAGATCGGGGCCGCAGACCATTGCGGTGCGCGTGGCGACTCCGTTCGCGGTCGCGTTCTCCTTCGCCAGCTCTATTGCCTCGGCGCTTACATCGAAGCCAACGCAGACCGCTTCCGGTCTGGCCGCGGCTATGGTGACGGCGATGCAGCCGGTGCCGGTGCCGACGTCCAGAATTGCCGGCTTCCCGCCGTTCTTCCACAGCGGCTCATGGGAGAGGACGGTCTCTACGAGCGTCTCCGTCTCGGGCCTGGGGATCAGTGCGCGCCTGTCGGTCCTGAACACGCGGCCCATGAACTCGGTCTGACCCAGCACATACTGGATCGGCTCGTTTGCGGCGACGCGTTTCACCCCGCGCCGCATGGCTTCCAGGATCCGTTCGGAGAGGAGCTCTTCGTGCCGCACATAGAGGTTCAGTCGTTTGCAGTTGAGGAGGCGGCTTAGAAGAAGCTCTGCCGCCAGCCGCGGCTGCTCTATTTCCCTGCCCGCGAGGAAGTCAGTGGACCCCTTGAGCACATCGAGCACGGTCTTCTGTCCGTTCTGCTGCATTGACTGGGAGAGTGTGCACTCTCGGCGGCGCGCGCGCCACGGTTTTCCTCCGGCGCTGTTCGCCTTGCACGGGTGGTGCGGTGCATGGTATTTCAGCGAACATGAGCCCACGCAATACCGCAAGCAAGCCGGGGGGGACGGTTCAGACTCTGCTCAAGCGCGGAGTTGATGTGCGGTGTCCCGCCTCGGTCGAGATCGGCTCGGATGTGGACCCGGAGCGCATTGCGCCGGGAGTGATCATTCACGCGGGCTGCCGAGTACGCGGGTCGGCGACTTCCATAGGGCCCGGCTGCGTGGTGGGGCGCGAAGCGCCGGCGACGGTTGAGGACTGCCAGCTTGGCCACGGCGTGGAGCTTGCCGGCGGATATTTTGCCGGGTCCGTGTTCTTTGACGGCGCGCGTATGGGAAGTTGCGCGCACGTCCGGCCCGGCACGATCATCGAAGAAGAGGCTTCGGCGGGGCACTCGGTCGGTTTCAAGCAGACGGTGCTTTTTCCTTACGTAACGGGCGGCAGCCTGACCAATTTCTGCGACGCGCTGATGGCGGGCGGGACGGGGCGCGACAATCACGGCGAGATAGGGTCCTCCTACGTCCACTTCAACTTCACGCCCAGGGGCGACAAGGCCACGGCTTCGCTGATTGGCGACGTTCCGCGCGGGGTAATGCTGGACCGGCCGCCGGTCTTCCTTGGCGGGCAGGGTGGGCTGATCGGGCCCGTGCGCATCGGGTACGGTTGCGTTATCGCGGCCGGGGCCGTGTGGCGCAGGGATGCGCTTGAGGAAGGGCAGCTTCTTGTTGGAGGCCAGGCGCCGATGCGGCACGCCGGCCGGTATGATTCGCGGTTCATCGGCGGGGCCCGGCGGATTGTGGCGAACTGCGTCATCTACATCGGCAACATCCACGCCCTGAAGCTCTGGTACCGGACGGTCAGGCCGGCGTGCGTGTCCGACCGATGGCGCACCGCATGTTGCGCAGGCGCGGAGCGGGCGGCGGGGTTGATACTTTCCGAGCGGGTGAAACGCCTCGGCGATTTTGTGGAGATGCTGCGTGACGGGTCGGGACCGGAGGCGGAATGGCTCGCGTCTCTGTTCACGGCATGGCCGTCATTGAAGGATCGACTTGCCGCCGGCCCCTGCAAAGGCGACACGGAAAGCATGGACCGTTTCCTGGGTGCGGCGTTTCGGAAGAAGGCTGACGGCTACCTGGAAACTGTACGTTCGTGGAGCGCGGGGACCAGGGCGGCCGGAACCAGTTGGCTGAGTTCGGTTGTTGATGACGCAAATAACGGATGGGTGAAGTGATGGGGCGCCTGTTCGGGACCGACGGAATACGCGGCGTGGCGAACAGGCCGCCGATGACGGCGGAAGACGCAATGGTCGTGGGCCGGGCCTGTGTCTGGCACATGAAGACGCTGACGGACGTTCCCCTGATCGTCATCGGCCGTGACACCAGGCAGAGCAGTCCGATGCTGGAAGCGGCAGTCGCCGCCGGAGTCGCGTCGGCTGGCGGCGAGGCGGTGACCGTCGGCGTTGTGCCCACGCCCTGTCTCGCGCACATCGCGGACAGATTCGATGCCCATATCGGCATAATGATTTCCGCCTCGCACAATCCGTTTGAGGACAACGGCATCAAGCTCTTCGGTCCAAATGGAACAAAACTGCCTGATTCCGCCGAAGCGGCGATCGAATCGCTGGTCCTTGCTCCGGACCGGCGGCAGATGCCTGTCGGAAAGGGCGTGGGGTGGGTGCGCCGTGATGAGGACGCGGCTGAAGACTATCTCCAGTTCCTGATTTCTCATTCGCCCTGCAGTGCCGTGGCCCGGATGAAGGTGGTGCTCGACTGCGCCAACGGCGCAGCCAGTGAACTGGCGCCGTCCCTGTTCCGGGCTCTCCACGCCCGCGTCAAGGCAATCAACATTCTGCCGAACGGTGTGAACATTAACGACAACTGCGGCTCCCAGCATCCCGGAGCCCTGCGCGAGGCGGTGTTGAAGGAGAAGGCGGATGTCGGGTTCGCTTTTGACGGCGATGCCGACCGTGTGATTGCTGTTGATGAGACTGGGCGGGTGTTGCAGGGGGACGAGATGGTTGCCGCGTGCGCCGCGTGGATGAAGGCCGGAGGCACGCTCCGCAACGGCGTTGTTGTCACGACGGTAATGAGCAACTTCGGGCTTGGCCGCGCGCTGGCCGGGCTGGGCATCCGGCACGAAACCGCGGCTGTGGGCGACCGGAATGTTCTGGTGAAGATGGATGAGGAAGGCGCGTCGCTGGGCGGCGAGGACTCGGGCCACATCATCTTCAGAGACATTCGTGCCACCGGTGACGGGATGCTTGCGGCGTTGCAGTTCCTTGCCGCGTGCGATGGCCTTGGGCTGCCAGTCTCGAAGGCGGCATCGATCATGTTGCGGAGCCCGCAGAAGATCATCAATGTGCCCGTTTCACGCAAGCCGCCTCTCGAATCGCTGGCTGGCGTATGTGCCGCCATCGAATCAGCCGAAAAGGAGCTCGGAGCCGAGGGGCGTGTGCTGGTGCGCCACTCCGGAACGCAGCAGATGTGCCGCGTGATGGTGGAGGGGCCGACCGACGATCTCACCGGGCGCCTCTGCCGCGCGATCGCCGATGCCGTGAAGACCGCGATCGGGTGAACGTCCGGTGGAAGCGGCTCGCGGCAGCGCTGGGTTCTCAACCCGATCTTTCACGGCCGACGGCGCAAGGCCGCCGGGGGCGTGGGCCGCCGTTGTCTCACTCCACCGTGACCGACTTCGCGAGGTTGCGGGGCTGGTCTATCGGGCAGCCGCGCAGGCGCGCCATGTGGTAGGCGAATATCTGTTCGGCGATAACGACCGGCACCGGAGAGAGAAAGTCCGGGCATTTCGGGACGCGGATCACCTCTTCGCTCACCGCGTTCACTGAGTCGTCGCCCTCCGTGGCGATCGCGATCACCGGTGCGCTTCGCGCGCGGCATTCCTGCATGTTGCTGAGCGTCTTCTCCTTGCCGGCTATGTCCGCGACCGTCGCCACGACGGGAACTTCCTTCTGCAGGAGCGCGATCGGGCCGTGCTTCAATTCCGCGGCGTGGTAGCCTTCCGCGTGGATGTATGAAATCTCCTTCAGCTTCAGGGCGCCCTCGAGCGCGGCGGGGAACATGTAGCCGCGGCCTATGTAGAAGAAGTCCTCGCAGTCCGCGTACTTTTCCGCCACGCGGCGGATTGCGTCCTCCTGCTCGAGCGTGCGGCGCGCGATATCGGGAAGCCGGGAGATGGCTTTCACCATCTCGGCCCCGTCGGATGTCGAGAGGCGGCGGGTGCGTCCGAACGCGATCGCCATCATCGCCAGCACGGCCACCTGGCAGGTGAACGCCTTCGTCGAGGCGACGCCGATTTCCGGTCCGGCGTGCAGGTACACGCCGCGGCCGGACTCGCGTGCTATGGTTGAGCCGACGACGTTGCAGATACCGAGCACCATGGAGCCCTTGCGTTTCGCTTCCCGCACGGCGGCCAGCGTATCGGCCGTCTCGCCGGACTGGCTGATCGCGAGCATGCAGGTGTCGCGCTGGATGATCGGGTTGCGGTAGCGGAACTCGGCGGCCTGTTCGATTTCCGTCGGGATGCTGGCGAAGTCCTCGAAGTAGTACTTTCCGACCATTCCCGCGTAGAAGGACGTGCCGCAGGCCGCGATGGATATCCGGTCAATGCGCGCCATCTCGCGCGGGTCCATTTGCATGCCGCTGAGTTTCGTCGTGCCTTCGTCGGGCAGCAGCCGGCCGCGAATCGCGTAGGATATCGCCTGCGGCTGTTCATGGATCTCCTTCAGCATGAAGTGTTCGTAGCCGCCTTTCTCGATCTGGCCAACGTCCCAGTCCACGAAGGTCGGCGGGCGTGTCACGGGGACGTTCTTCGAAGATGTGATATCCACGTCTCCGGCCTTGGCCGTGAGGAGATCGCCGTCGTCGAGGAAGATGACCTGCTTCGTGTAATTGACGATTGCGCTGATGTCGGAGGCAACGAGCGTTTCGTCCTCGCAGATGCCGACCGCGATGGGGCTGCCCTTGCGCGCGGCCACGAGAGTGTCGGGATGGCGCGAGGAGACGACGGCGATGCCGTATGTTCCCTCGAGCTTTTTCAGGGCCGTTGCGACTGCGCTGCGCAGATCGCCCTGGTAACACTCCTGGATCAGGTGGGCGATTACCTCGGTGTCCGTGTCGCTCGAGAACTTGTATCCCTGCTGGGTGAGGCGCTGCTTTATCGCGGCGTAGTTCTCGACGATTCCGTTGTGAACGACGGCTATTTCGCCGTTCATGCTGAGGTGCGGGTGCGCGTTCGCTTCGTTCGGCAGGCCGTGCGTGGCCCAGCGGGTGTGGCCGATGCCGATCGGAGCTGTGCGGTCGGCGTCCGACACGAGTTTTGCGGCGATCAAGGTTTCGAGGTCGGAGATTTTCCCGGGCGTCTTTACAACGCTGATCTGCCGCTTTCCCGGCACGCAGAGTGCTATGCCGGCCGAATCATAGCCCCGGTACTCGAGGCGGTGCAGGCCTGAAACAACGATGCCCAACGTGTCGCGGAGTCCGACGTAGCCGACAATTCCGCACATGGCGCGAGACTCCCTTTCGCTGCTGCCCGTGCGCAGGCAGGACAGGCGGACGCTACCAGCAATGTCGTTGACCAGCAACATTTTTCACCCATCCGGACGGCCGTGTTTTGCCTCTTGACGGAGTCTTTCGTATGACTCAAAGTGTCCCGAACCTCCGATTGCCGGGGGCGGTGCGAAGGGATCATCATTCATGTCGGCTTTGGGCAGTATTCTGGGTCTTTTCTCAAACGACATCGGCATTGACCTCGGGACGGCGAACACCCTCGTCTATGTCAAGGACCGCGGGATCGTGCTGCGCGAGCCTTCGGTGGTTGCCATTCAGGCGGGGACCAAGCGGATACTGGCGGTGGGTGACGAAGCGAAGCGGATGTTGGGCCGTACGCCGGGCAACATCGTGGCGATCCGCCCGATGAAAGCGGGTGTGATAGCCGACTTCGAGATAACCGAAGCGATGCTCCGCTACTTCATCAAGAAGGTTCACAACCGTCGCAAGATGGTGCGTCCGCGGATAATCATCGCGGTGCCCAGCGACATTACGGAGGTTGAGAAGCGGGCAGTCAAGGACTCCGCAACGCATGCGGGGGCGCGGGAAGTCTTCCTGATCGAGGAACCGATGGCTGCTGCCATCGGGGTGGGGCTTCCAGTGCAGGAGCCGGCCGGCAACATGATAGTTGACATAGGCGGCGGCACCACGGAGGTGGCGCTGATCTCGCTGGCCGGCATAGTTTTCAGCCGCTCGGTGCGTGTGGGCGGCGACGAGATGGACGAGTGTATCGTCCAGTATATGAAGCGGGTGTACAATTTGATGATCGGCGAGCGGACGGCCGAGGAGATCAAGATGACCATGGGCTCAGCCTACCCTGTGGGCGACGAGACCAGCATGGAAGTTAAGGGGCGCGATCTGGTGGCAGGTTTGCCGAAGACCCTGACGATCACCTCGGAGGAAATCCGCGAAGCCCTGCAGGAACCGGTTTCGTCGATAATAGACGCGATCAGAATCACTCTCGAGCGGTGTCCGCCGGAACTGTCGGCCGACCTTGTTGACCGCGGGATGATTCTGGCCGGCGGCGGAGCGCTCCTGAAGGGAATCGACAAGCTGATCGCGGAACAGACGGGACTGCCGGTTCATCTGGCGGACGACCCGTTGAGTGCGGTTGCGGAAGGGACTGGAGTCGTTCTGAACGAGCTCAACTTCCTCAAGCGCGCCGCGCGGACGGAACGGGCCTGATGTTCTGACGTCGGGCTCTGCCGCCGAAACACCCCTCCTTGTCGCCTGTTCTCACGGCCGGCCGGCTCTGGGAGAGACGGGTGAGACGCAAGTACGTTCTTATACTGGCCGTGTTGGCTGTCGCGGTTGCCCTCCTTGTCATGCCTTCGGCGGTTTCGGAGCGCATGGCGATTGCGGTGAGAGACCTCTTCTCGCCCGTCCAGGGTGTTTTCGCGTCCGCCGGCGGCGTGATGCGCGGCGCGGTTGACGGTCTGCGCGGGCGGGAGGCGGCAGGGGACAGGGTCGAGAGGCTTCTCGCCGAGAACGAGCTTCTGCGCATGCAGGTGCACCAGTTGCGGGCGGCGGAGCAGGAGCTGCCGCAGGTGGCGAGGCTTCGCGCAGCGGCGGCGAACCAGGATCTCGTGTTCTGCGAGGTCACGGCGCGCGCGGATGTCACGGGTTGGTGGCGCTCGCTTACTCTGGACAAGGGCGCGGATTCCGGCATCCGGATCGGCATGGCTGTCACGGCTTCGGGCGGACTGATCGGCAAGGTGGTTTCCGTTGCGAGGCAGAGCTCGGACGTGCTTCTGATAACCGACCCTTCGTGCCGGATTCCGTGCAGGACGGTCGGTGCGGGCGCCTACGGCATACTTGGCGGCGGCGGGACCGACGCTGGGCGCGGCGGCGCGGCGAATGCGGGGATTGAGATGCTGGCGGCGGTGAACCCGTGCAGGTTGGAATATGTTGCGCTCGAATCGCCGCTGCGCGCGGGCGACACGGTGGAGACTTCAGGGCTGGGCGGCACGTTTCCGTCCGGCATCGCGGTCGGCCGTGTTTCCGCTGTCGAGATGGACATATCGGGACTTTACCAGCGATGCAGTGTTGTGCCCTTCACGGATCTTTCGGCTCTTCGCTACGTGTTCGTCGTGAGGACTCGCGCCGGCGGCGTCCCCGGGAGCAGCCGATGAAGTGGCTTGTGATGTTCTTCTTTGCGCTGCTGGCGGCCGGGCTGCAATGGGCGATACCGCCGGCCTCATTTCTGGGCGGAGCCAAGACGCCGTTTCTCACGATACTTGTCGCGTACTACGCGCTCGCGCATGACAGCGGGGCGATGCTTGTTGCCGGCCTGGTTGCCGGTGTGCTGCAGGGGGCGTTGAGCCCGGTTCCGCTCGGACAGTCCGTGGTTTGCTTCTGCGTGGCGGGTCTGCTGGCGGGAAGATTCAGGCGGCTCGTGGTCCCGGAGGTGTGGCTGACGGCGTCGGCGTTCGGGGCGGCATCCTCGTTTCTTGTATCCGGTTTTCTCTGGGGGCTGATGATGGCGAAGGGGGTTGTCGCGGTGCCGCCCCTTGCGGCCACGGCCCGCGCATTCGGCGCTGCCCTGCTCGGAGGGGTCGCCGCGCCGGTGTTCTTCCTTGCCGCCGATGCAGTTGACAGGCTGCTCGGGAACGTGAGGGTCAGACGGGAGATAGATGTCTACGACTGAAGAGAGAAGGGACCATCTGCTCCGGTTCGGCGGGGTCATCGCGCTCATGGGCGCGGCGTTCCTGTTTCTCCTGTTCTCGCTCTGGCGCCTGCAGGTTCTCCGCGCCTCACATTACGAGAGCCGTTTCGAGAAGCAGAGCATCCGGCGGGTCCGTATCGCGGCGGTGCGCGGGTCCGTGTTCGACCGGAACGGGCTGTGTCTGGCCGGCAACCGGCCGAACTACTGTCTCGGCATCTACATCGAGGAGCTGCGGCAGCCAGGCAAGTGGCCTGCCACCGTTCGCGAAGTGGAACGAACGCTTGACCGGGCTGCCGGGGTGATAGGGCGGCCGCCTTCGGTGGTGGAGGATGATATCTGGCTGCACATCCGCAGGCGGTTGCCGCTTCCCTTCATCGCGTGGAGGGACCTGACCGAGGCGGAGATGGCGCGATGGGCGGCGGCCGGGGCCTCCGTGCCTGCCGCGGACATATGCGTGGAGCCTGTTCGCATCTACCCGCAGGGGAGCCTGGCGGCGCATGCGATCGGGTATGTTCGCAGGGCGGAACCGCGCGTTGACGATGACGGCGGGACTTACCATTACTACCTGCCGGACATGGCGGGCGTCAGCGGCATGGAGCGTGCCCTCGACGCGGTTCTTGCCGGACGGGCCGGCGGGCGGCTGTTGCGGGTGGATGTTTCCGGGTACAGGCGGGACGAGAGCTCGGAGCGCGAGCCGGAGCCGGGCCGGAGCGTCGTTCTGACGATAGACGCCGGGATACAGGGCGTGCTCGAATCGCAGCTTTCGGGCGAGCGCGGCGCGGCGGTTGTTCTTGACCCGCGCAACGGCGACGTGCTCGGAATCGCAAGTTCGCCGGGATACAACCTGGCCGACTTCTCCCCGTCCATTTCGAGCCGGGAGTTTGACGCTCTTGTCAACGATACGGGCAGGCCGCTTTTCAACAGGGCCGTCTCCGGGCAGTATCCGCCGGGCAGCACCTTCAAGCCCGTTATCGCGATTGCGGCGCTTGAGAGCGGGAGCGCAACGCCGGGCATGAGGGTTGACTGTCCGGGCTACTTCAAGCTCGGCCGTTTGACGATAATGTGCTGGAACCAGCGCGGCCACGGTTCGCTCGACATGCGGGGCGCGCTGGAGCAGTCATGCAACACCTACTTCTGCCAGCTTGGCCTGAAATGCGGCTATGACAGTGTGCGGCACACGGCGGAGGCGATGGGGTTCGGCCGGCCGTGCGGTGTGGGCCTGATTGAGGAGAGCGGAGGCCTGCTTCCGGACGGTGCGTGGAAGATGCGCCGCTACGGGGAGCCCTGGTGGCCCGGCGATACGGCGAACATTTCAATCGGGCAGGGGGCGCTGCTTTGCACTCCGCTGCAGATGGCGATGGCGACGGCGACAATCGCGAACGGGGGCTTGTGTTACCGGCCCAGAATGCTCAGGGCCGTGCTTGGGCCCGGCGTCAATCCGCACACCGTGCGGATGGACGGAAAGGCGTGGCGGCCGGGCGAGCTTGCTGAGGACCTGCATCTCAGTCCTGTCACCCGGGAGCTGGTCCGGCGCGGGATGCTTGATGTTGTCGGAGAACTTGACGGGACGGGCGCGCGCGCGAGGATTCCGGGTGTGACGATTGGGGGAAAGACCGGCACCGCGGAGTACGGGCCGCGCGGCGCGCGCAGGAAGTACGCCTGGATGATCGCATTCGCGCCGTACGAGCGCCCGCGTTATGCGGTGTCCGTTGTGATCGAAGACGCGCTTTCCGGCGGGAGGACCGCCGCGCCGCGTGTCGCGCGGATCATGGAGGCGCTTTTCTCGATGGACGGCACGGTTGCCGGCGCAGTCGGGAGGGAGGGGTGAATTTGTTCAGGAAGATGGCCCTCAGGCTTGCCGCGATGGACTGGCTGCTGACCGTAGGGATGCTGTGCCTCGTTGCGACCGGCATAGCCTTCGTCTACAGCGCCAGCCAGACCGGCGACGAGGCAAGCAGGGCGCTGCATCACCGCCAGATTGTCTGGGCCGCGGTCGGGCTGGTGGCATACACCGGCATGGCGCTTGCCAACTACCGCGATCTGGAGCGGATTGCGCCGTTCGCCTACGCCGTGGCGGTTGTTCTCCTGGTGGTGGTTCTTTTCGCCGGCGCGCGCATATACGGGGCGCAGAGGTGGCTCTTCATCGGCGGGCTCGGCATCCAGCCGTCCGAGGCGGCGAAGTTCGCCACGCTTGTGTTCCTGGCGTCCGTTCTCGGCCATCCGTCGCTGGAGGTAAGGTCTTCGCTCGCCATCGCAGTGTCGCTGGCGATAGCGGGCCTGCCGATACTCCTCATCCTGAAGCAGCCTGACCTGGGAACGGCGATGGTGTTCGTGCCCATGGCGATGGGAATGATGTTTGTGGCGGGGATAAGGGCGCGGGTGTTGGCAGTTTTCGGGGCGGCGGGCGCCGTGCTGGTGTCGCTCATGATCGCGGCGGTGGTGTTGCCGGGGAAACTCGATCTTGACGCTGAAACGCAGGAGCGGATCTGGCAGGTGACCGGCTTGAGCGACTACCAGCGCACACGGATACGGGTGTTTCTCCAGCCCGAGTATGACCCGCTCGGAGCCGGCTGGAGCAGGCGGCAGTCGGAGATTGCCGTCGGGTCCGGCGGAACATGGGGAAAGGGGTTTCGGAAGGGAACGCAGAACATACTGGGTTTTGTTCCGCGCTCGGTGGCGCACACGGACTTCATCTTCTCCGTTATCGCGGAGGAGAAGGGGTTTTTCGGCGCCGTGTGTCTGCTGGGGCTCTACGGTCTGGTTGTCTGGCGCACCGCCGCGGCGGCATACCGGGCTTCCGACACGTTCGGGCGGCTGTTGTGCGTGGGGGTTGCGCTCGTGCTCTTCCTCCACGTGTTCATAAATGTCGGCATGACCATCGGAACGATGCCGGTTACCGGTCTTCCGCTTCCGCTGGTCAGTTACGGGGGATCCTTTGCGGTTGTCGCGATGACGTTGTTGGGGATTGTTCAGAGTGTTCACATGCGGTCGCTGCCGCGGCGTGAAGGCGTCTTTTTCAGGGACCTGCCCACGAGGGCGGATGTCCTGAAGTAGGCGCGGCCGGAAAAGGGGAGAGGAATCAATATGTTCGGATGGCTGAGGAGAAAGACGATCAAGCGGGAGATAGTGATAAACGCCGAGAACCTGGAGACGAGGGTCGCCGTGATGGAGGAAGGGCGGCTTGAGGAATACCAGGTCGAGCATCCGACGCAGGAGCGGATCGTCGGCAACATTTACAAGGGGCGCATCCAGAACCTGGAGCACGATCTCCAGGCCGCGTTCGTGGACATCGGCCTCAAGAAGAACGCGTTTCTGCACTACTGGGACATGCTGCCAGACGGTGTGGATGAGGAAGACGAGGAGGATGACCGGCGCAGGTCGAGGCGCAGGCGCATAAGCAACGAGGATATTGCGCGGCGCTTCCCTCCCGGCTCCGAAATAGTCATCCAGATAACAAAGGGGCCGATCGGCACAAAGGGGCCGCGCGCCACAGCGTCGCTCAGCATCCCGGGCCGGCACCTGGTGATGATGCCAGGCACCGGCGTTGTCGGCGTTTCGCGCAAGATCACCGACAGCAAAGAGCGGCAGCGGCTGAAGAAGATTCTTGACCGGCTTCCGGTTCCGGAAGGGATGGGGCTGATAGTCCGTACGGCCTCCGCCGGCGCGAGCCAGCGGAGCCTGGTGCGCGACCTGCGCGGGCTGTTAGTCGTGTGGGAGGAACTCCGGGCCGCGATAGACCAGAACAAGGCGCCGTGCAGCGTGTACGAGGAGCCCGATCTTGTCGAGCGGGTCGTGCGCGACTGGCTCACGGAGGACGTGGACAGGATCGTCATAGACAACGCCGATGATTATGAGCGCGTGAAGAAGAGCGCCTCAAAGGCGTTCCGCCGCGCGCGGAGCAGGATTCATCACTATCACGGTGAAATGCCAGTGTTCGATCACTACGGCGTGGAGCGTCAGCTCGACGAGGCGTTCAGGCGCAAGGTGAACCTTAAGTGCGGAGGCTACGTCATTCTCGACGAGACCGAAGCGCTGGTCGCGATAGACGTGAACACGGGCCGGCACAAGGGCAGCGGGCAGCAGGAGCAGGCGATCCTGGAAGTGAACACGGAGGCGGTCAGGGAGGTCGCGCGGCAGCTCAGGCTGCGCAACATCGGCGGGCTGGTGGTCATCGATTTGATTGACATGAAATCGAGAAAACATCAGAACGCCGTTTACAGGGAGATGAGGACCGCGCTCAAGCGGGACAGGGCAAGGACCAACGTGTTGGCGATCTCGTCGCTTGGAATAATGGAGATGACGAGGCAGCGCGTCGAGGAGGGCATTCATTCCTCGATGTTTGTCGACTGCCCGTACTGCAGGGGACGGGGGAGCGTTACTTCGCCGCTCGGCATGAGCGTGGAAATACAGCGTCAGGTGGCTGCGGTGCTGCGCAAACAACAGAAGAAGGCGACGACCCTGGCCCTGCAGGTTGCGGTTCACCCGACCGTGCTGGAACGGATGCGCAGTGAGGACGAGGAGTTCCTCATGGAGCTACAGTCGCGTCTGAAGGGATCGCTCGTGTTCAGGTCCGAACCGGCAAGGCATATGGAGAGTTTCGCCATCAGCGACGTGCAAACCGGCGAAGTCCTTTACTCGACAACGGGGAAGCCATCCGCATGAGTACGCGGTCCAACCTGCCGGCAAGGGCGCTCTTCGCGGCCGTGTGCGCGTGCGCGTGCGCGGCCCTTGCCTCCACGAACGCCGCGCCGGAGACAGCCGCTGGCGCGGGCGGGCCCGCGGCCGGGCAGCGGATAGAGGCCTCGGCCGACCGGCTTGAATACGACCGCAAGAGCGGCGTGATCGTCGGTCGCGGCAACGTTGTCTTGAGGCGGGGGGATGAGACGCTCGCCGCCGATTTCGTACGGGTGAACATGGCCACGGAGGATGTGTTCGCTTCCGGCAACGTCAGCATCACGCGCCCGGAAGGGCGTGCCTCGGGACGGGAACTGGCATACAATTTCAAGACCGGGGTCGGCGAGTGGTTTGGGATAAGCAGCGAACTGCCGCCGTTCCAGGTGAAGGCCGGCAGGACCGAGAAGGCGCCGGGCAACGTCTATGTTCTTCATGACGCCGTCGTCACCACGTGCACGAATGCGCCGGGCCACTGGCACTACACCGTCTCCTCGGGCCGGATAGAAATTGTTCCCGACAAGTATGTCAAGACTCGCAACGCCGTTTGGCGTTTCGGGCGTGTACCTGTGATGTACATGCCGTACTGGATCCACGATCTGGACCGCACGCAGGGATTCAAGTTCGTAACGGGACACACCAGCAGGCACGGCGTCTTCCTGCTGAGTTCATACCGGTTCCCGATCGGGTCGATCGCCGAGGCCGAGACTCATCTTGACCTGCGGGCCGAGCGAGGCGCGGCGGTGGGGCAGGACCTGACCTGGCAGACGAAGAACTCGTCCCACGAGTTGAGGCTTTATTACGCGGACGACCTGGCGCCGCTGGATGACGACGAGGATCCCCTGACGTCGGACATAGACGCCGAGCGGTACAGGATACTTTTCCGTGAGGCCGCGCGTCTCGGCGCGGAAACCTACATGCTGCTGCGGTTCGAGTACCTTAGCGACACCGATGTGGTGGAGGATTTCTTCGAGCGCGAGTACCGGCGCGCCAGCCAGCCGGAAAACTACGCCGTGCTCACGCACCGTGGCGACGAGCTTGTCGGCGGAGTGCAGGTGCGCTCTCGCTTGAACGACTTCTTCGGATCGGTCAACAGGCTTCCCGAGGCGTTCCTGGAAGTCATCCGCAGGCCGCTCGGAGGGGGGTTCTACTACGAGGCGCGCGCAACGGCCGGATACCTGGAACGCGTGTGGCCGGAAGACGATGACGCGGCGGAGGACTATGCCGCGTTCAGGGCCGATGCGGACCAGAAGGTCTACAGGCCGTGCAAGATCGCCGGTTTCCTCAGCGTGGTTCCGAGGGTGGGGGTGCGCGGGACGTACTACTCGGAGTCGCTCGAATCGGGCATGTCCCTGGAAGAGACGGAAGCCGGCGCGCAGACGAACGTGACGGTTATCGGCGGGGTGACGAACATCGAAGTGCTTGCGCTGTTCGAAACGAACCTCGTTGAGCGCAAGGTGGCGGCGGACGATGCGTTCAGGTCCGCCGTGGAGTTCGGCCTGGAGACGTCATTCAAGGCGTTCAAGACGTGGGATGCCGGTGGTGTTCCGCGCAGGCACGTGGTTGAGCCGTACGTCAACTACACCTTCCTTTCGGAGCCGACTGTCGAGCCCGAGGATCTGTACGAGTTCGACGATGTGGACACGGTTGACGGCCTGCACTGGGTGGACGTCGGCCTGCGCAACAGGCTCCAGCAGCGCAAAGGCAGGACGCCTGACGACCTGTTCGACGTGGACGTCTTCGCGCGGTTCCAGCTTCCCGGGGGCGACGATGATTTGCCGTCCGCCGAACTGCGGCTGGACTCCGAGCTCCGCCCCGTGCCCGGCCTGAAATGCGATCTCGACGCGATCTTCGACGCCGAAGAAGCGGAGATGACGAGGCTTAACGCGCGCGCGACGATGGAGCGGCGCGGGCCGGTCGAGGTGGCCGGGGAATTCCGTTACCGGCACGATGAAAGCAGCCTTCTGGGCGGACGGCTGACGTACTTCTTCAGTCCAGAGTGGCGGGTGAAGTGCTACGGAAGGTACCAGTTTGAGGAATCGCGCGTGGAGGAAGAGTGGATGTACGTGCAGCGCGACTTCGACTGCATAGCGGTGAAGGGCGGCGTGGGGCTCCTGCCCGGGTTCACGCGCGCGGACGGCACGGAACAGGAAGAAGAGTGGCGTTTCATAATCGAGTTCTGGGTAAAGGCGTTTCCGAAGTACGGGTTGTCATCGGGGCATTGGGACTGAAATGAATCCTGCACAGAGAAGACGCGGGTTGCGGTGTCTTGTCACCGGCGGCGCCGGGTTCATCGGATCGAATCTGGCTGAGCGGCTGGTCAGGGAGGGAGCGGCGGTTCGCGTGCTTGACGATTTCTCGACCGGGCGGGACGAGAACTTGCGCGGGTGGTCGGGCCGGGCCGATGTGATACGCGGCAGCATACTGGACAGGGACCTGCTCGCCGCCGCCGTCGCGGGCGTGGACTGGGTGTTCCACCTCGCCGCCTGGCCGTCGGTCGAGGCGTCGGTCCGGGATCCGGAAGGGTCGGCCGAGGTTAACACCGGCGGGACGATGGCGGTTCTGGCCGCGGCGGAGAAGGCTAAGGTGCGCGGGCTGGTCTTTTCCTCGACTTGCGCGGTTTACGGCAACTCGACGGCGTTCCCGCTTGGCGAAGAAGTGGCGCCCGATCCCCTTTCGCCGTACGCGATCCAGAAGCTTGCCGGCGAACACTACTGCGGGTTCCATGCCCGGACGCGCGGCCTGCGCGCATTCATCTTGCGCTATTTCAACGTCTACGGGCCGCGGCAGGACCCGGGCTCATCCTACGGCGCGGCCATACCGCGCTTCGTGACCGCGATGGCGAAGGGCCGGCAGCCAACCATATTCGGCGACGGGCTGCAGACGCGGGATTTCGTGTTTGTCGGCGACGTTGTTGATGCGAACGTGCGTTGCATGGATGCCGGTGACGGCGCGATCGGGACGGCCATGAATATCGCCTCCGGCGTCTCGTGCTCGGTGCTTGATCTTGCCGGAGCAATTGCCGGCATGACGGGCGTGGATCTGAGGCCCGAGATGGCGCCGGCGCGCAAGGGCGAGGTGCGTGACTCTCTTGGCGACGCATCTAAGGCCGGCAGGCTCATCGGGTGGACGGCGAAGACGGGATTGAAAGACGGGCTGGCGCCCACGATTGAGCATTTCAGAGAGGCGGCGACGTGACAGACCGGAAACATGCGGCTCCGGGCCTTCCGGAGCATTCCGGCATATACGGCGCCGATGCCGAAGAGGGGATTGTGGCGGTCGAGGTGAGTGTCCGCGGCGCGGCCGAGGCTCTCCTCCATATCCGCGAAGGCGACGAGGTCCGGCTGAGGCGCTCCGGGTTCCGCCCGTTCATCGTTGCATCGTCCGCCGTGGTTGACGGTCTGCCCGGTGTGATCGGGAGGGAGCCGCTTGCCGGCGGAATGTGCCTGGACACGCTGCTCGAATTCGAGTCGTGGGACGATTGCGTTGGCGCTTCCAGATGGCTCAAGGACAGGACGGGGGTCAGTCCCGGGGCCGACAACGCGCCGTACGTGTTTCTGAATGACCCTGTTCACCAGTTTCTGCTCTCGACCGGCAAGACGCTCTTCCGCGGGATGGACTTCGAAGATGTCCGCCGCATGCAGGTGGACATAGAGTGCGAGACGACGCCGGGCTACGACTTCTGCAACCCGGAACGCGAAGGCGACAGGATAATCGCCATCGGCATGGGAGACAGCACCGGCTGGGAGGAGATACTTTCCGTCTCCGATCTCGGCGAGAAGGAGATGCTTGCGAGGTTCGTTCAGGTTGTTCGCGAGCGCGACCCGGACGTCATCGAGGGTCACAACATATTCAACTTCGACCTGCCCTACATCGCCGCGCGCGCGAAGCTGCACAAGGTGAAGCTTGCGCTGGGGCGCGACGGGGGCGCGCCGCGCGCCAGGCCGAGCCGGTTCATGGCCGGAGAACGGACCATCTCGTTCACCCGTTTCGAGGTCAACGGGCGGCACATAATGGACACGATGTTTCTCGCGCACGCCTACGACGTGTCCCACCGGTCGCTCAACGGGTTCGGGCTGAAGGAAGTGGCCGTGCACTTCGGGGTTGCCGCGCCGGATCGCACCTACCTCGACGCCTCGCGGATCAGCGAGGAGTTCAGGAAGAACCCGCGCCGCGTGCTGGCGTACCTGCGTGACGACGTGAAGGAGACGCGCGAGGTGGGTGCAATCCTTTCGCGAAGCGTGTTCGTCCAGACGCAGATGCTTCCGTACTCGTACCAGAACGCGTCCGTCAGGGGGAACGCAACGAAGATAGACGCCCTGGTTCTGCGCGAATACCTGCGTCGGCGGCATTCGCTGCCGCTGCCGGACGAGCCCAGGCCGTTCGCGGGCGGGTACACGGACATGTTCATTTCCGGGCTGGTGAGGAACGTGCACCACTGCGACGTGAGGTCCCTCTATCCCTCGCTCATGCTTGCGGAGAAGATAGCCCCGCGCACCGACTCGCTCGGGGTGTTCCCCGGTATGCTTTCCGCGTTGCGCCACATGCGTCTTTCCGCGAAGAAGAGCATGCAGGAGAGCGCGGGGCTGAAGGAGCGGATGCGTTACGACGCGCTTCAGACGGCGCTGAAGGTGCTGATCAACTCCTTCTACGGCTACCTCGGCTGCGCGCAGGCGCGGTTCTGCGACTTTTCGGCCGCAGAGAAGGTTACGGCGCGCGGGCGCGAGTTGCTTTCCGGCATGATCGCGGAACTCAGGCGGCTCGGCGCCCGGCCGGTCGAGATAGACACCGACGGCATCTACTTCGTGCCGCCCGAAAAGGTTTCGGACTCGGAGGCGCTCGGGGTGTTCCGGGACGGGTTTGCGGAATCGTTGCCGCGCGGCATAGAGGTCGAATTCGACGGCGAGTACGTCTCGATGTACAGCTACAAGATGAAGAATTACGCCCTGCTCCAGGCGGACGGCGAAATGATCGTAAAGGGCGCGGCGTTGAAGTCGCGCGGGCTGGAGAAGTTCCAGCGCGAGTTTCTTTCCGGGATGCTGAGAATGCGGCTCGAAGGCAGGGAGAGCGAGTTGCCGGGGCTCAAGGCGCGCTGTGAGAAGGCGATCCGCGGCCGCGAGCTGCCGATAGAGAGTCTTGCAAAGTCGGAGATGCTCCAGGACTCGCCGGCCACATACGCGGCAAAACGCGCCAACGGCCGCGCACGAAACGCCGCCTACGAGCTGGCGCTGAAATCGGAGCGGGAGTACAGGGCGGGTGATGTAGTAACCTACTACGTGACCGGGGACAGGAAATCGGTTGCGGTTACCGATGCCGCGAAGCTGGTCTCGGAATGGGATCCGGGCTGCCGCGACGAGAACGTGGCATACTACGCGGCGAAGCTGGATGCGCTCTACGCGAGGTTTTGCGGCGAAACCGCGCAGGGCGAACTTGATCTTGGTGGAGGGGCGGACGAATGATTGCCGGGAGGCGGCCATGAAGGCTAGAAGCGGTTTCACACTTCTCGAAATACTTGTTGTGGTGCTGATCATAACCGTGCTGGCGGGGATCGTGGGCGTGAACGTGCTCCCGCAACTGGGCCAGGCGAACGTGGCGGCGGCGACGGCGCAAATACGCGTGTTTGAGACGGCGCTGAAGCTTTACCGGATGGACAACGGGATGATCCCCACGCAGCAGCAGGGGTTGCGGGCGCTGTGCCGCTTACCTGATATTCCGCCGGTACCTCCGCGCTACCGCGAGGAAGGCTATATCGAGCGCAGGGAAGTGCCGCTTGACCCGTGGGGCAACGAGTACGTCTATCTTGTGCGGAGTTCGGAAGCGAACGCGTACGAAATAGTCAGCTACGGGGCCGACGGCAAACCCGGCGGCGACGGCAATTCCGCCGACATATCCAGCATGGACCTGTAGCCGGCCGGCGCGGGGGATATCTGCGGGACGCACACGGAATGGCGAGGCGATCGTACAACTTCCGGGAAGACGCGAAGCGGTTCACTTCCGCGCGCAACATCGTGGTCGAGCTTCGCCGCGCACTTGAAGGTTGCGAGGAAATACTCGATGTCGGCTGCGGCAAGTCTTCGCCGCTGCGGTTCGTGGAGTGCAGGCACCTTGTCGGCATGGATGCCTTCCAGCCCGACCTCGACAGGGCGCGTGCGGGCGGCACGCACGACGAGTTCGTTTTCGGCGACGGCCGCGAGGCTGGGCGTCTTTTCGGGGCCGGCCAGTTCGACGCCTGTGTTGCGCTGGATTTCATCGAGCACCTGACCAGGGAAGACGGTTTGAAGCTGCTCAAGTCGCTTGAGCGGATCGCGCGCCGGCGCGTGGTTGTGTTCACGCCGAACGGGTTCCTGCCGCAGAAGCCGGTTGTCAGCGGCGATTTCCAGGAGCATCTGTCCGGCTGGACGGTCGGCGATATGGAGGCGCTGGGGTACAGGGTAATCGGACTCGCCGGACTGAAGTGGCTGCGGGGGGAGGGCCATCGGCTGCGGTTGCGTCCTCACGCTCCGTGGGCGCTGGTCTCTTCCTTCACGCAGCACGCGTGGTGCAGGAATCATCCGCGCCTTGCCGCTGCCATTCTCTGCGTGAAGGATGTCGGGGCCGGCGAAGGAAACACGGGGCGGTAGATGCAGCTGGCAACCGCGGCGATGGAAGCTCTCGGCGTCCTGATGCTGATGGGCGCGTTCGGGTGGTGGATGCGGGCGCGGGGCCTGGTCACGTCCGCTTCAATGCCGGTGCTGAGCGCGATCGCGCTGGACTTTGCGCTGCCTTGCCTGGTTTTTACCGTGATCGTGGACCGTTTCCGTCCACTGGAAATGCCGGGCTGGCATCGGCTGCCCCTTGCGTGGGCCGGCTTCACCGTTGTCGCGCTTCCGTTGAGTCTGCTGGCCGGGTTCGCGGCGCGGCGGCGGGTAAGGGCTGAGTTCCGTGCGAGCTGTTTCTACCAGAACGCGCTGTTTCTGCCGCTGGCGATGCTGACGGGCATGTACGGCGCGGACTCGAAAGAGGTCGCGCAGCTTTTCCTCGCGGCGTTCCTGTTTCCGGCGATGCTCTTCAACACCAGCGGCATTTTCTTTGGCCGGGGGGCGAAGATTGACTGGCGGAAGACGGCGCACCCAGTTCTGTTCGCCACGGTTGCGGCCGTTGCGCTTGCCATGGCGGGCCGGCCGGCGCTGGTTCCGTCATTCGCGATGCGGGCCATGCGGCAGGTCGGGGCCGTTTCCGTGCCGCTCGTGCTGCTGATGCTCGGCGCCCGCATGCGGGAGGAAGTCGAGCACGGCGGGCCTGTCTACTGGCGCGAGATAGCGGCGTTTGTCCTGATCCGGAACATAGCGTTCCCGCTGTTCTTCATCGGCGCGCTCCGCGCGCTCGGGATCGGGGGTGAGGCCGGCTTCCTCGTTATGATTCAGGCGGCCATGCCGCCGGTCACGGCTGCGCCGGTGGTTATTGAGAGGGAGGGCGGCAACGTTTCCTTCGCGGGGCAACTGATGCTCGCCGGTTACGGAGCCGCGCTCGTTTCAATACCGCTCTCGTTCAGCCTGTTCGCCGCAGCCGGTATATCGTGGTGAGCCCTCAGCGTCAGCGCAGCCGGACAAGCATCGTCACGCCGATGCAGAGGAACACCACGTTCGCCAGCCATGCTCCGAGCCAGGGCCAGACCGCGCCCGTTCTGCCCATCAGCAGTCCGAGCTGCGACAGCGCATAGAAGGCGACGAACAGGAGCAGGGCGAACAGCACGCCTGTCAGGGCGTTGTGACGGGTGCCGCGAACGCCGACCGGGATTCCGAACAGGATCACTATCGCGCAGGCCCACGGCGCCGCGGCTTTCCCGTGTATGTCCGCCACCCAGCGCCGGCGTTCGCGGCGGGACAGCGACGGGTGCGATCTCAGGAAGCGTCTGATGTCGCCGGTCGAGAAGAAAACCGGGTTCTTGATTTCGTTCACGAAGTCGGTGGGCTTCTCGCTCAGCCCGCGCAGAGGCCGGCCGAGGCTGGAGCCGGGGAAGGGGCGCCGCGGGCCGGCCGGCCCGCCGCTGCCGCCATACTCCTGCATCTCCGCGTTGAACACCCACCATTCTCCGTCCACCCATTCCGCCTTCGCGGCGATCAGATCCCTGTCGCGTGTGCGGTCTGGGCGTTCCCATGTGATCCGCACCCCGTACAGGGTGTTCGGGTTCCTGCGGTCGAACCTGTCTATCAGCCACACGCGCGAAGCGACGGGGTTGTAGTAGACGACGTTCTCGCGGAAGATGGACTTCGGCATCACGTACTTGTTCTTCATGAAGTCGGCGACCCACTGGCTCGCGTCCGGCACCACCGCTTCCTTGAGCACGGCCATGATGCCGCTGAACAGGAGCCCCACGCACACGAACGGGAGCATGATCCTCATGACGCTGATCCCCGACGCGCGGATTGCGACGAGTTCGTTGTGACGGGTGAAGCGCCAGAGAGTGAAGAGGGTCGCAAGCAGCAGCGAGGCGGGCAGGAGGTATTCCATGACCTGCACGAGGTAGCTGCCGTAGTAGCGCAGCATCATCGCCGGCGGGGTTTTGGCTTCCACAAACCCCGACAGACGGTCGAACAAGTCCCAGATAACGAACATGCTGGAAAAGGCTGTTACGCAGTAGAACACGGGCGTCGTGAACTCGCGAACCAGGTATTTGTCCAGTATTCTCATCTTGCCGGGGTGTCCTCGGTCTGTTTCTCCGCAGCACCGGGGGGTTCTTCCTGTTCCGCG
>Ga0194125_10004321_pt1 | contig 22234 bp, 26 predicted proteins | sample TA2KigC250mmetaG_FD_148626 | JGI IMG/M metagenome (GOLD analysis project Ga0194125, IMG submission 148626) | Freshwater microbial communities from Lake Tanganyika, Tanzania - TA2015034 Kigoma Deep Cast 250m | ecosystem: Environmental > Aquatic > Freshwater > Lake | place: Tanzania: Lake...
GGAGCTGCCGATGTGTCTCCCATTCTTTCAGATATTCTTTACGATCCTCAAACCTCCGGCGGTTTGTTGATTTCAATACCCTCCGCCAAAGCAGAAGATCTGGTGGCGGCATTGAAAAAAGAGGGACTCGTTTATTCCTCTATTGTAGGTGAGGTGGTAAAAGATCACCCCGGAAAGATTCAACTCATCTGATCCTGACCTCTCGCATAGCTATCCCAGAATTTAACCGATGCAACCCATTTGTATGCGGCCTGTCCATAAACGGTTTCTCCTTTGGCTTTCCCATGTAATAGATAAAAAAACCACGTAGGATCTTGCTTTGGCAAGACTGAAAACCTCCGTGGTTTTGATTTCCGCAAAATGAAAAGCCACGAATGCAGGACTTCTGCCCCGAATCTTCGTGGCTCCTATTGTTGGCTGTTTGTAATCGATTTCACATTTTTTGTCAAGAGAGATTCATTTAAAAAATCGTTTAACAGGGAAACAAATATAGCGACAAGTTAGCTTCCCGATGACCCAATTCCCATTCACGCGGACTCCTGTCTTCATGTTTCTTTCTTGCGGTTACAAGCCTCTACCACTTAAATACCATCCCGAAGAGGATAGTAAAATCAGTTTCTGGTTTATTCAGGCCGGCCTTGACTCCCCAATCGATGTCAATATTTTCGGATATCGAATAGATGAACCCGCCCAGTATAAAGGCAGGGTGTCTACTTGACGCCTTTTCAGGATTCCGCTCTATGCCGATATTGCCAACCAGCTTGAGGTCTTTTACCACCTCCACTTCTGATGCAAACGATACATGCCAGATATCTTTCCGGTTCGTTTCCTTATCTTCCCGAAGTTTGTATTCATTTCGGGTGTACCCAAGATTAAAATGAAAAGCCCACGCCCCTAACTCTTTTGTTGTGATAAATGCAAGGCCATAGGAGGGCCTGCCATTGCCGAGCCCTTTCTTTTCATTTCCTGTGGGGAGGGTAAGACCCGGCTTCAGAGCAAAACTCAGACCCTCTTTTTCGTAAAATCTCCACTTGAGTTCCAGCGACAGGTCAGACAGTCCGCTATTGCGCGATGTCAATTCGCTATCTTCCTTAATCCGGAACCACTGAAAGGGCACCCCAAGGACTATATCTACATTTTCCACAATTCCATAGGAGAAGATCGTTGCTATCTCTCCACCTGCCTCTTTTATCCTCACTCCACCTTCTTTCTCTTTGTCATAATTAAATTCACTATTGATTTCGACCTGAAAATTTTTCTTTCCCTGGGTCCCAGTGTCATCGGTAATCAGGGGATGGGCAGCAAAACCATAGGGCAGAAAAACAAATTGAATCCAAGTGACAATTAAACCAGCGTAAACAAAGCTCCTTTTCATATTTTTATTCTCCTTTCTTGCGATTTTTAATAAGCTCCAAACATTTCCTCAGCGTGGATACGCCACTCGAATGATGCAGGAAGATCGGAATTTGATTGCCTCTTGCCACATCCATCGCCTCCTTTTTTGCCATGTGAGATACCTTGTCGGTAAATAAGATCAATGCATCAAGGGAGTTGATCTTTTTTGATAAGTTCCTTTCCCATTGATTGAAAACCTTGAGTTGAATATCAAATCTATCAGCTTCCCGCACGTAATACCTTTCAAGCCGGTCCATCCCTCCGATCAATCCAATACACATATCTCCTCCCTCATAAAAAAAGGCGCAACCCGATGACCTGAGCATGGCCGATCAAGTTACGCCTTCACTTCCCCTGACTTTATCAGAGGCCGTAAACCGTCCCGATTACGATTCTAAGCCGTTTCCTTCAAGACATCCATCAGTCTTTTTCTCAATTCCTCAAGCCTCTTTGATTTGAAGGCCTTTTTTGTCTCCTCCAATACCTCTATCGTTTCGGTAAGGACTTTTCGAAATAACGTCCTGGTTACTTCATCCCCGGTTGACTCCACCGGGAAGAGACTGATGGCAGTTCTGTCTTTTACCTTCCCTAACACGTTGAGAAGAATATATTTCTGCATATTGACCCTGTCATGAAGATCCTGCGTGCTTGTTTCGATGATCATTGCCAGATGATTCTTATTTCTGTCTGTCCCTATGCTCTTTTGATCCATGTCTTAACCCCCCCGACACTTTCGACTCACATTGACCGCCGCCACATCCGGAACAAGCCCCCTTTTTCTTCCATATGGAGCGGTATAGAAGATATAGCGCGCCGGCAATGATTGCAGCCATCCATACAATATCAAAAAAACTCATTTTAAAACCCCCTTCACTTACCCTCCCATCCCCTCTTATATTAAGAGGGGAGCGAGGGGAGTTACGTATCTCCTTATTCTACCCCCAGTAGTTTCCCTCCCTGGTAGATCACAAACGCCACGATCCATGCCAGAACCATCTGATAGGCAAAGGCAATTCCTGACCACTTCCATGTCATGAATTCATGCCTCATGGCAATGAGCACTACCACACATGGCATGTAGAGGAGAACAAAGGCCATAAATGCATATGCGGTTAACGGACTGAAGGAGCTTTGAATGACTGCTCTCAGGCCTTCCTGCTCCTCCTCCGCTTGAAGGCTCGCTATTCCGAAGGTGGAAAATACATTCCCGAAAGCCTCACCCACCGCGCTGACAAAAGAGGTTCCGACCCCTTTCAAATCTTCAGTAAAAGTCGGCTGACCTTCTTCTGCCTCCTCTTCAACCTCTGCCGCATAAATGATTCCCATCGTGCCTACGACAATTTCTTTGGCGATGACACCTGTGATCAGCGCAGAAGCCGCTTCCCAGTTTCCTAACCCTATTGGCTTCAACACAGGGGCCATGACCGCTCCTGCCCTGCCGAGATATGAATCCCTGGTGTTCTCCACACCCCACGGCAGGTTTATGAGGAACCATACCAGGACGGAAACGGCCAGAATATATGTCCCGGCCTTGATCAGAAAGTGTTTCCCTTTTTCCCATGTATGGATCATAAGATTTTTGACCGTAGGCATCCGGTATGGCGGAAGTTCCATGATGAACAGGGGGGACTCACCTTTGAATAAAGTCTTTTTGAAAATGATCCCCACAAGCACTGCCATCACCATGCCGATCACATACATTGACCAGAGGACCGTTCCTGCATGAGAGGCGAAGAAAGCTCCAACGAAGAGCACATATACCGGAAGCCGCGCCCCGCAAGACATTAAAGGAATCAACAGAGCGGTAAGCGCCTTGTCCTTCGGATTTTCAAGGGTTCTCGTTGCGTATATTGCCGGTACATTGCAGCCGAAGCCCAGAAGCATAGGAATGAAAGACTTTCCGTGCAGTCCCATGGAATGCATCGCCCTGTCCATCACAAAGGCAGCCCTTGCCATATAGCCGCTGCCTTCAAGAAAGGTGATAAAGAACATCATGGCGAATATGACAGGCACAAATACCAGAACAAAACCTACTCCTGCAATGACCCCATCGTTGACAAGCGATACGGTCCAGTCGGGCGCGCTGATTGCTCCCAAAACAGCCTCCATCCATCTTTTAAACGGTCCTGTGGTCATCTCATCGATCCAGTCGACAAAAGGGGTTGAAACATCAAAGGTGAGTTTAAACACAAGCCACATTGCGGCAAAAAATACGGGGATACCTAAAAATCTGTTCAGAACGACTCGGTCTATCTTTTCGGTAAGATCGGTCTTTCTCAATTCAGGAAGTGTTAATACCTCACGGGTAAGTCCGGAGGCGAGTCCGTACCTGGCGTCTGCCATCACCGCCTCGATATCAGAATCGTGGGCCTTTTTGAGATGATGAATCATCTCCTGTCCCGGGAACTCGCCTTCGGGGAGGTCCAATTCCCGGTAGATGTACTCATCTCCTTCCAGAAGCTTCAGGGCAAGCCATCGCGGCGGGAACTTCCCGGTCAGGGCAGGACGGGTTTTTTCCATTTGTTTCCAAAGTTGTGACGCAGGCAACTCGATATCGGGTCCGTAACTTAACTGTTTTGGCTTGTGACCCTGGCTTCCCGCAGCTTCGATGACCTTCTCCAGTAAGAGATCGAGCCCGCTTCCCTTCGTCGCCACTGTTGGAACCACCCTCATTCCAAGCATCTCTTCCATTGCCTTCGTATCGATTCCAAAGCCTTTTGCCTCTGCTTCATCGAAGATATTCAATGCCATGACCATTGGAGTCTCCAGTTCCATCAACTGCACGGTCAGGTAGAGGTTCCTTTCAAGGTTGGTGGCATCGACCACATCGATGATCACGTCGGGCTTTTCGTGAACCAGGTAGTCCCTGGCAATGATTTCCTCCTGGGTATATGGACTGAGGCTGTAGGTCCCGGGAAGATCCACCAATTGAATTTGCCACTCTTTGTGTTCGAGTGTGGCCTCCTTCTTTTCGACGGTTACGCCTGGCCAGTTGCCCACATGGAGCCGTGTCCCTGCCATGGCATTGATCAGGGTCGATTTCCCGGAATTCGGATTTCCGGCCACCGCGACCCTGACCGTATTCGACTGGATGCTCTTTTTGGGGTTGTTTCTTTCTTGATTTTCGGAAACTCCTGATTGCTTTCTGTTTGTTTCTAATGAAGTGCCCATGTCCCTGTCTCCCCGCGGTTGCTTATCCGTTAATATAGTTTTATTAAATTAAGTTAGGCATTACTAACATATTGTGCAAAAAAATTATTGAATGAGATCGACCAAAATCTTTTGCGCCATTCCAAATCCAATCCCCAACCTCTGTCTCCCCAATCGAATGACGAAGGGTCCGACGCTGGAAGTTGAAACGATCTCAATCTCCGTCCCGGAACGAAGTCCCAAATCCATCATTCTTTTGACAATTCCTTTGCCGCCAGAAACTCTCGACACCTTCACTTTTTCACCTTTTCTGGCAAGCGCTAATGGAATCATGATGCTTTCCCGCCTCTCGTAATCAGAATCCCCTCTGCTTCCTCTTTTCTCAAAGAGAGGTGATACCCTTTGATTAAAATGTCTACGGGATCCCCTAAAGGGGCGACCTTTTTTAGCTGAACCTCTGTTCCTGGAATCATTCCCATATCCAATAGCCTCTTCCGCAGCCTTCCCGGCCCCCTGATTTTAACCACGTGCCCCTTTTCCCCGGGCTCGAGGTCCCCCAGGGTGATTGATTGGCTTTTTTCTTTTATCACGCGCATTTCCTCCTTGTCTGCGGGTTGTTTCATCCTTGCTGCAAGAAGGGCCTTTTCCTCCTGGCGTTCTTCAAAAAATTGAACAAACCGCTTGATTTTTAATACGCTTTCGTTTGATAGATGGTGCTCGATTTTACAGGCTTCCTGATAGGCCGTTTTCTGGTCAATGCCAAGCAGGTCGTGAAGAAGTGAAAACAGTAATCGATGACGCTCCTCCACCTCACGAGCCTTTGCGTTTCCTCGGTCCGTCAATTCGACATAGCCATATCTCTCATGTCTGGCTAGATTCTTTGCGACAAGCGATTTTACGGCTCCGACAACCGAGGGAGTGGTGACCCCCAGGGAGGCCGCGATATCTCTTACCCTGACCACCTTATCTTTCAAGCTTAATGTCCACATGGCTTCCAGGTAGTCCTCCAGGCTCGGCGTCAACGCTTCCATCGATCCCTCCATAAATTAGGTTAGCCTAACTTTAATAGGTAATTCTATATTTGTCAAGAAAAATTTTTAAAAAAATTAATTTCGCCGATCGGCCGGTTGATTTTCTGTGATTCCCTGCTCTTAAACAATACTTGACAAATGCAATATTGTTGCATTAATATTTTAGCATGTTAAACAAGAATCGGGTTGAACCTAAAGAGATACTGAAGAAACTGAGGGGGAATGGTTTCCGCATTACGCCGGCCCGAAAGTCCATCATTGATATTCTTTCGGTGAAACACGATGCGGTTTCCCTGACCGAACTGAAGAAGCATCTCGAGACAAGGAATGTCAGGGCAGACCGAACGACCATTTACAGGGAAATCCTCTTTTTAAAACAACAGGGAACGATTTGCGAAATACCGATTGGCGGAGGGAAAAAAGGATACAAGATCTGCGAGGATGGCCATCATCACCATCTCATCTGCATCCGGTGCAACAGGGTTGAAGAGATTGTTTTGAAAAACACCCTGGCCCTTCAGGAGAAAAAAATCGCTCGACAAAGGGGCTTCCAGGTTTTGGATCATCTGCTTGAATTTTACGGGTTTTGTGGGGACTGCCAGTGATACGGTTACCCGGCTCCGGTTTCAGAAAGTTCACATCCCTTCTGTTGGTTATTTTTGGACTTGCCGTTCTTGCCCCATTCTTTCATCATCATCATCATCATCATGATGAAGAGGGACAGGCTCATGAAACTTGTCTTCTCTGTTTTTACATCGCTCATCATTCTGATGTCGTTTTTCAGGAGGAGCGACCCTTACCGCTGCTGGATTGTCATCTTCTTGTCTTCCGTGGGACTTGTTTCAACTTCCTTTCAACTTTCAGCCTTCCGTTCCTCATCCGAGCCCCCCCTGCATAACCTTCTTCCATTCCTTAATGAAACGATCTCTTCAATGAGAAGAAGGAGGTTATCAACATGTCTATCCGTCAACAGAAAGGGATTTCTGTACTCATCTTCATTTTGATCACTTTTTTTATATTTGCATCTTGCCAGAAGAAAGAACAACAGACAGCAAAAGTTGAGAAGATCAAGGTCATCACCACCCTCTTTCCTCTTTACGATTTTGCTAAAACCATAGGTCAGGATAAGGCCGATGTTGTTCTTTTGTTACCTCCCGGTGTTGAGCCCCACAGCTTTGAACCCAAACCTGAGGATATCGTTCGAATCAACAAGGCCGATCTCTTCGTCTATACGGGCAAATATATGGAGCCCTGGGCGGGTGATATTCTGAAAGGATTGGATCATAAGAACCTGATCGTGGTCGATTCTTCCCATGGGATCTCCTTGATGGAGGAGAAGGGCGAACATGAACACAAACATGGTGACAAGCACGAACATAAAAAAGCCCATGGCCACAAGGAAAGCCACAAGCATCAACATAAGGAAGGACACCATCATGAGATAGATCCCCATTTCTGGCTCGATTTTGGCCATGCCCAAAAGATGGCAGATCATATCCTTGAGGGTTTTTTCAAAAAAGATCCTTCCCATAAGGAGTTCTATTCCAAGAATGCCGAACAGGTCAAGTCGAGGTTGAACGATCTTGACCTAAAATTCAAAGAGGTCCTCTCTCGTTGCAAGAAAAAGGTATTTGTCCACGCCGGGCACTTCGCCTTCGGATACCTGGCTAAAAGATACGGCCTGGAATATGTTTCTGCCTATGGGTTTTCCCCCGATGCGGAACCCTCGCCCAAGAAAATGGTTGAGTTGACGAAGACCCTTAAAAAACATGGCCTTCGGCATCTCTACCATGAGGAATTGATCACCCCGAGGGTGGCAGAAACCCTTGCAAAGGAGACAGGCGCTTCTTTGCTGATGCTTCACGGAGCTCACAACCTGACTAAGGATGAATTTGAAAAAGGGGTCACTTTTATCTCTCTGATGGAGGAAAACCTGAAGAGTTTGGAGGTTGGGCTTCAATGTCAGTAAACCCCGTTAGAAATTCCAACAACGTATTAAACCCCGCCGGAATTATTATAGAATCTAACCCCGTTGCAGAGCAGGGGGGTATTATTTCTAACGGGGTAAGTGTCGTATCGGTAAGAAATCTCTCTTTCCAATATAATTCTGAAGAAGTATTGGCTGACGTATCCTTCGAAATTGGCAAGGGAGACTATGTCGGCCTTGTGGGACCGAATGGTTCCGGCAAAACGACATTAATCCGGAACCTGTTCGGTCTCCTCAGGCCGTCCGCAGGAACAGTGTCTTTATTTGGGAGGAGCCTTTTGGAATTCCACGAATGGCATAAGGTCGGTTATCTTTCCCAGAAATTCATGGCCTCCTATCACCATTTCCCTGCAACGGTGAAAGAAGTTGTTTCCATGGGGCTCCTCTCAACAAAGAGATTCCCTAAACGGATGGGATCTCCTGATGACGCAGCCGTCGAGAAAGCTCTGGCACGCATGGATATTCTCGATCTCAAAAGCAGACTGATTTATGAGCTCTCCGGAGGACAGCAGCAGAGGGTTTTCATCGCACGGACCATTGTTAACGAACCAGAGCTTCTGATCCTCGACGAACCGACCGCAGCCATTGACCCGGAGACAAGGGAGCGGTTTTTTAATATTCTGAGAGATCTTCATCATCAGAACCAAACCACCATTATCCTGGTGACCCACGACATCGGAAGCGTTGGAACATATGCCTCCAAAATGATGTATGTTGATAAGAGAGTCATCTTTTATGGGACGTTCGAAGCATTCTGTCAGTCAGTGGAAATGACGAGTCTTTTTGGAAGTCTCTCTCAGCATCTCATTTGTCACAGGCATGGGTAACGTATGGAGATCATCGATTTCTTGAGTTACGGGTTTATTCAGAGGGCGTTGATTACCGGGTTTTTTATCGCCCTCCTCTGTTCTTGTCTCGGATTCTTTTTGGTCCTGAGGCGCCTCTCTCTGATTGGCGACGGTTTGGCCCATGTCACCTTTGGAAGCGTGGCCGTGGCGCTGTTTTTAAAAACTTTTGCTCTCTATGTGTCCATTCCTCTGGTCATGATAAGCGCCCTGGGGATCCTGAGGTTGATTGAAAAGGCAAAATTACACGGCGATGCGGCCATCGGGATCGTGTCGTCGCTTGGAATTGCCATGGGCATCTTTCTGGCAAGCCTGGCTGGAGGCTTTAACATCGATCTCTTCAGTTATCTCTTCGGAAACATCCTGGCGATCAGCCAGGAGGAGATGGTCTTCTCGATCCTTCTCTCCGGGGTTGTTCTATTACTCGTTGTTTTTTTCTATCATGACCTTTTATCCACCACTTTTGATGAAGAATCGGCAAAGACTGCGGGAATTAAAACAAGACAGATCAACATGATCCTGTTTCTCCTGACCGCCGTCACCGTGGTCTTAACCATGAAGGCCGTCGGCATTCTATTGACCTCTGCGCTTCTCATTCTCCCAGCGGTCACCTCGTTGCAGATTTCAAAAGGCTTTAAAGCCTCTCTCCTCTTCTCTTCCCTGGTGGGTGTTCTATCAGTCATCGGGGGAATCTTTATCTCTTTTGGGTTGAATTTGCCTACGGGTGCAACGATCGTTTTATTTAATTTTTGTATCTTTATGGCCGTGTTTGTCTGGAGAAGGCGACACGATAGGAAAAGGAGGTTTTTATGAAAAAGAGGTTTTATCCAGTGTTTTTCATGGTTCTATTCATGTTTCTGGTGGGATGTGCAGGTATTCCTGTCCGAGAAGAAGTCAAGGTGGACCTGAACCTTCCTGTAGGGAAGATTGAAGGAAATCGGTTCACAGGCCTTCGGTATCCTTTCAACGTATCGGCGCCTCCGGGCTGGAAGGTCACGATGGAGATTCCTCCGTTTATGGAGGAATTGGGCTATCAAAAGCCGGGGCTGGAGGAGTCCGAAGTGTTTATTTTTAATCCTCTTACCCGGTCAAACGTCCAGATCGATTTTACTCCGGCAGGGCGCTATTCGAAATTCAGCCAGGAGTCGATCGAATGGCTGACTAATGCCGCAGCAGGCGGTCTCATGGAAGAACTCAAGGATGATTATGGGAAAGACCTTAAGGTGACCATCAGTCCCACAGAACGTATCCTTTTAAAGGGTGTTCCCTATGCGGCAAAGAAATATGCCACCTATACCGTTAAGGGAGTGACGTGGAAAAGGGGGTACATCTATGCTTTTTCGGAGCCTTACCAGATTTTCATCCTTTATATGATCCTTGAAAAAGAGGGCATCCCTGACAGCCAGGACATACAGAAAATTCTGGATTCGTTTGAGGTGATCTCAAGGAAATGAAATTACATGTCTTAAAAGGAAGAGAAAGGAAATCTTGTTTGCCAGGACGAGAGGCAATTGGGAAATAGAGACCCCTTAGTAACAAAATCTTTTTCTATTTTCACCTCCTTTCTGTCACAATGCTGAATGTTTTCACTCCTGCGAGTCTCACTTCGTCGATCACGCTCACCATAATCCGACATCAGCCTCTTTATCCGCTTTAATTCGTAGAAAACCTTTCTCCTTATCAGGAAAACCGGCCTGGATGGCCGCCCGAAGATCCTTGATGTCAACCCTCTTATCCATCCAATAGAGAGCGCCCTTCTTGGTAATCGTGATCGTTCGCGGGGTGTCTCTCAACGATTCTGCCGTAGTTGATTCCGGCAGCCGGATCCGGATTGCTGGCTCCTGGATGAAATGCGAGGTCAACATGAAAAAGAGAAGGAGCAGGAACACCACATCCACAAGGGGCGCGATGCTCACATGACTGTGGTTGCCTCTCCGCCTTTCAAATTCCATTTCGAACCCTTCCCTGGAGAACGGTGACCATCTCTTTCATCCCGAAGGCGATTTCATCAGCCTGTTTTTCAAGATAATGGTGGCCAATGTGGATGGGGATCGCGACCAGCAACCCGGCGGCTGTTGTGATCAATGCTTCCCAGATCCCTCCGGCCAGCATTGAAGGATTGACGGTGGTGCTCTGGCTGATGACCGTAAAGGCCCTGATCATTCCTGTCACTGTGCCGGTCAACCCCAGGAGGGGAGCGATGGTCGCAATCAAGCCCAACCAGCTCAATCCCTTTTCGATCCGCCGGATCTGCTTGGTGCCAATGATCGACATTTCCTTTTCATCGCAGTTATTTTTAACCCTTCGAGGATGGGAGCAAACACACTGGGCGTTGCTCTTTTTTTCAGAAGGTCATCCGGGAGAATGTCCAACTCTCTTAAGATCTTCCTGTACTGGATCAATTTGTCGATCAGTATCGCAACACCCACCATAGAACCCAAGAGGATGGGATACATTAAAAAGCCGCCTTGTAGAAAGAGATCAAGCATCAGTTCCTCTTCAATTGAAATGTAATGGGAAGAAGTGCCTTTGAAGCAATCGGCTTTCCATCTTTTTTCGCGGGGAGAAAGATTGACTTCTTCACCGCCTCCACAGCCGCCTCCGTAAATCCGTAGCCTGCCTTTTCAACCACTTCTATCTCCCGGAGTACTCCTTTTTCATCAATGGTCAATTTAAGCACAACTTTTCCCTCCATACCCAGCCTTCTGGCCATCATAGGATAGATGGGCATGACCTTCTGCAGGAAAGCGGGCGCGACAGAGGCTCCGAATCTGGTTTCGATCGGGGCTTCTGTTTCAGTTCGAACCGCATGATGGCTTACGAGCGGTTGTTGCTTAATGTCCGATTTTATATCGATTCTCTGGCCTTCAGCAGGCTCATCGCTATTTTTTACCGAGATCTTCGGCACAGGTGGCATGAAGAGGGGTTCCTGGGGTTCTGTTGCCGGTTGCCTCTTTGTTTCAATCATGACGGGTTTTTCCTCGGGTTCCACTGGTTCCTTTAAAACTTCCCGAACCGGTTCGATGATTTCCGGCGGTTCTATTTTCGGGGGGGAAGGCTCAATCGGTTGAACCAGTTCTTTGACCGGCTCAGGCCGGGGCTTCTTAACAACCCTTGGTTTTATCATAGGCTCAGGTGGAACCTGAACCTCTTCTATGGATACGAATAGTTCCATTTCATCACTTTGTGGCTCTATGACCATCGCTACCGGAATCGAAAGGACCAATAGATGGATCGAAACCGAGAGGATCCATATATACGACCTCCTTGTAGAAAATGTCCCCCAGGGCGTTTTCATATTTCCCGTTGTTTCACCATCAAAAAGCTATGAAGGCTGAGGAATATCGTAACCAATGTGCCATTCCACAGCGACTATTTTCTTGCAATGATACAATAGAAACCCGGTTCATCCATGAACATGTCAACAGACAATCCTGCCGTTTTCAGCAAAGCGAGCATCGTCTCCTCATCCGGCAGATGGTCGTGCATGACGGCGTGACAGGATGCATGATGTTCCCTGATCTCCTCCGATGAGTTGAAGTGTGACACCACAAAAGTTCCGAAAGGTTTCAGGATGCGTGAAAGCGCCCTCGTGGCCTTTTCTTTATCCTGGAGATGCGGGAAGCACGAGAAACAGATCACCATGTCACAAGAGGCTTCCTCCAATGGTGCACTCTCTGCATCCGAAATGATGAAACGAATGTTCTCCTGTGGGTGAAGGGATTGATTGGTTTCGATCATTTTTTCCGCAAAATCAAGCTCGTAAAGAAGTCCAGTTGAAGTGATGCGTTCAAGAATATACGGGACCAGCACTCCCGTCCCACATCCGATATCCAATACCCGGTCTCCGGGTTTGAGCGGCAGAAGTGAAAAAAGGCGCTCAAAATCCATCTTATGCTTGTCATAGCGGCCGGTTCCAGGATCTTTGTACCACATGTCCAACCACTTTTCGGCATGGTCGTTGAAGAACTGTTTTCGTGTTCGATAGATTTCATCGGCTGTCATTCTCATGGGATAGATTCCTCTTTCTGAATTTTAATGGGTGACGCTTCGGAGAAAAAATGTAGGCAATGGCAAAAATAGTTGTCGCCATGAGAACCACCGAAGCGCCTGATGGAAGATCAAATATATACGATAGGATAAGGCCGGACACACACGCGCCAATCCCCGCACCCGCCGAGATGAGAAAAAAGTGTTTCAAATTGTAAGTAAGCTGAAGGGCCGTTGCCCCGGGTTGCACGAGCAGGGCAAAAATGAGCAGACCCCCCACCGTGGCAAGGTTGGACGAGACGACGCCTCCCGTTAGAAAAAGTAACGCATAATAAATCAACCGTTCCGGCACGCCGCTCGCTCCGGCAAGCCTTCGGTTAAACAGTACGGAACGGATCTCCTTGAAAAATAAAAAGACAAAGAGTACCAGAACCGATGTGATAAGCGTTAATACCACAATATCCATGCCAGACAGTGACAGCAGACTGCCCCACATCAGGTTGAGGGCACCGGCCTTTGTCCTCGTGAGAATTCCCATACCGAGAAAGGCCAGGCCCATCAGAAATGAAAACAGGAGCCCAAGTACATTCTCAGGGGCCATGTCCGTCCGATCCGCAAGCGGGCCTAGAATCCCCGCCACGAGCAGGCACAGGATCAGTCCACTTAAAAACGGATTGAAGTCAAGCAGCATGCCCAGGACAGCGCCCGCAAATGCGGCGTGGGACATGGAGACCCCGATCAGTGGCATTTTCATCAACACCACAAACACAGACAACAGCGAACAGCTTGTTCCGCACAACACGCAGGCGATGGCCGCGCGCTGGATGGGAAGGTAGGAAAGCACCTCGATCAAATGCTCAACCATAAGAAATAAATCTCTTGCCATTGCGTTCAAACGTCTCCAGCGGATATTGAAAGAGCCGGCTCAACACATCCCCTGACAAGGCGGTGTTGATGTCTCCGTCAAAAACCGTTTTGCCATGATTCAGCAGCACGGCGCGCCGCATCCCGGCAGGGAGCATATTGAAATCGTGTGTGACGAAAAGGATTGTCAGGTTTTCCTGTTTGTGAATTTCATGGATCAGGTTCAAGACTTCCTTCTGGACGGCGATGTCCAGGTTTACGGTCGGTTCATCCAGAAGAAGGATCTCCGGCTGTTGAAGGAGAGCACGCGCCAACGACACCTTCTGCCGTTCGCCACCGGAAAGCTGACCCAAGGGTCTGTCCGCAAGATGATCGACGCGCATCATTTGCATGAGATACGTGGCTTTTTCTTTTTCTCGCCTCCCGGGAGATCGAAAAAGCCCAAGACGGCCGATCGCACCAGTCATAACGGCCTCCAGAGAAAGTATCGGAAAGGAGCGATCGATGTCGAATAATTGCGGAACATAACCGACACGGAGACGTGCTTCACGGGAGCGGGACCATGTCTCACGGTGGCCGAACAGGCGGAGCGTCCCTTCAAACCGTTCAAGGCCAGCAATGACATTCAGAAGTGTGGTTTTCCCGGCACCGTTTGGGCCGATGATTCCCACAAATTCATTACGGGAAACCGCAAGGTTAATTTCCTCCAACAGCCACCTCTTTCCCCTGCGGACCGTTATTCTTTGAAGTTCGATCATGCTTTCGCTCATAAGGTGGAACGTTGTTTCTTGACCTCCCCGGTCGCTGCCGATAAAACAGCATTCACATTTTCTCTTAGAGTTTCCAGATAACCTTTTTCGGAGGGGAAATTGGTTAAGACCACATGCGGCACGCTCAAGGTTTCAGCGATTCCCTTTCCCACGTCGGGCCCGGATTGTAGATTATCCACCACCATGAGGACACGTTGATTCTTACCGATTTCTAAAAGCCGGACGACTTCACGTGTGGACATCGCTTCCTGTCTGCCATATTCCGCTACAACACGAAAACCTATCCATGTGAGCGGTTCTTTCTGCATGGAGGAGGCAATCACCGGCATTCCGGGAAGCCCCGCCTGCTTTATCCTTTCGATAAGCGATGTTTCCTCCGCTTCTACTTCTTGGATCGCTTTCTCCTTTCGGATACTTATTTCATGTCGATCTTCAGGAAAACGCTTCGAAAATTCCTTGGCTAAAACGCCCAGGCCATATCGATATGAGTCCGGCGCCATCCAGTTACGGCCTTCCGCATCCACAAGAAGTTGGGTTCTTTCGTCTAACTTGGTTTTGTTCATGAAGGGCATCCCTCTAAAGGAGACGATGAGGGCAGCCTTTTTCATCTTTTCGATATCGGATAGTTTTACGTCATAGTGGCCAGGACACTGCCCCGGTGGAAGGATCGCCTCAATGGAATAACGGCTCGGAGGCAGAAGTGAAGCAAGCATTCCGGAAAGGAGAGTGTCCGAGGCCACAATGATGTGCACATTTTTGGCTCTGCGGTCTTCTGATTTGTTCGCACAGTCGGTTGAAACACATGCCAGTGCTATTGCCACCATCATAAGAAATAACTTCGTTTTTCTATACATTGACCGATCCTTTGAAACAAGATGGGACAGTCCTCATGAATCTCTGACCGAGAGGGCTAAAGGCGACCTTTTAAAATGACCCTTCGATTTTGATTCCATGCACCGTCCATCCGCAATAAACGCTCTTAATGAAACTTCATGCTGAAACCTGCAAAAGCAGTTATTCCAGGCATGGTGTAGCCCTTGGCATATTCATAATCCTGATTAAAAATATTGTTTACCGCCAGAAAGATTTCGGAATCGCCCAATCGCAACGGCATGTATTTGAAATGATAGCTCACCCGGGCATTAACCAGTGTGATGTCATCCAGTTTGTCTATTCGGGTAAGCCGAGTAAAATTAAAAGTGCTGCTACGAGCGGCGGTCCCTTGATACAAGTCTCTGAGGTGTTGCATATCCATGAAGAGCCGGAAATTCTCAAGAAATGTCCACTTGACTCCGGCCTGAAACTGAAAACCCGGTGTATAAGGCATTTTATCTCGTTCAATTCCGTTATTACCAGTGGCTTCTGCTTTCAACCAGGTCGCACCAGCGAAGCACTCAAGATTTTTCACAGGGGTAACTTTACCTGTGAGTTCCAGTCCACGAATTTTATATTCGCCGATAGGGTCGTTAAATTGGGTTGGGATAGGTCCAAACATATATGCTTGGAAACGGTCTTTACCCTTGTCATAAAAGGCGGTTGCTCCTAAGGTGGCTATTTTCGGAAAGGTATGGGTTAAGCCTATTTCATAATGGTCCACCACTTCGGGCTTTAGCTTTTTCCAGTACTGACTGGGATTACTCACCGGCGCGTCGGTGCGCACCATGTTCATCACCACTACCGGAGAAGGATAGTTAACTCCCCGGGAGTAATTGATATTGAGGTCGGTATGTCCGTAGCCCGTCACCAGACCGATCTGGGCGGCTGGCTTATCCTTGAACTCATTGTGCTCGAAATAACGGAAGCCTGCCGAGGGGATGATATGGAAACCTTCAGATCGACCGACGAGCTGGCTTATGGCCAGATAGGGAGAAAAAAGCGTGGTATTGGGAAAATCCCAGACTCTTTTTGCCCGACCACCGTTGATGCCTGGAACCGCGAGCCCACTGAACGTCCGTTGGGTATTTCTTAGCTCGGTTAGATCCAGGTCAGCCCCGATTAGAATCTCTCCACCTGGCCAAAGAGTGAGTTTTTCTCTTCCACGTATTCCGTAAAGTGAAATCTCCTGCCTTGACCAGAGTCCCCCGGTGCCGCTGCCGTAACGCCGGCCGTTCGTCCTTTCCTGCAACATGTCAAAATCAGTTTCAGTCCAATAGGCCTTGAGATAACCCGTGAAATGCTCGTACTGGTGGTTCAGTGTCAATGTGCCGAACAGGGTTTCAGTGTCATAACGTTCTGCTCCAGGCCAACTCACTCCGTTCGTTGCAGTGGGCTTGGTGTCCGGCATGGGACCCTCGGTTTTACTTTTTACGTAGTTAGCCAAAAGCCTGATGTTCCATTCTTTGTTGAATTGATAACCGATGTTGGCATAATAGTTTTGCTGCTGGGCGCCGGAATGGTCGCGACGACCCTCTGCTTCCGCCCAGTGCTGGGAGTTGCGATGACCGTCTGTATCGACAAAGCTCTGGGACATGTAGACATCAAAGGGCCCTTTTTTGATGCCGCCGGAAAGACTTTCGGTGAATGTGTAATAACTGCCTCCGGTGAAATTAAGCACAATCTCCTGTCCCTCTTTCGTCAGATACTTGGGTAGGACATTAACCGATGCATAACCGCTGCCGAATTGAGAGGGCTGCGGGGTTTTGTAAATCTCGATCCCCCCGATGGTGGAGAGGGCGATGCCGTCACCTAACACCTGGCCGAATAGTGCCCCGTAATGGGGAACTCCGTCAAACTGGATAGCAAGATCGGAGCTGGGATGGCTGGAACCCCGGCCGCGAATGTAAAGGCTGTGGCTGGTCTGTTCTCCAACAAGATGCCTCTTCTGAAACATGACCCCCGGCACATCTCTCAGGGCGGACTCGAAATCAAGGGAGTTCTGTTCTTTAATTTGTTCTTCGGTCACCAGATTGTACTGGGTACCATAACGGGTATTTATGGGAGTCACCGGATCACTGTAAGGTGTGCCTATGACCGTGATTTCTTCCAACACGGTTTTCTCTTCTTTTTTCTCTTGCCCTCCTGCGACCCCAACAGATCCGCTGAATAATAAAAAGATACAACATAAAAGGCTTATCAAAACCCTTGCTTTCTTATGTATCGAATATTTTTCAACCCTTCCATTTTCTATAAAACTGTAGCCCCTTTCCTCTTGAATCCTCATCCTTTTCACCCGTTTCATAAAAAACCTCCTTCGTCTTTTCTCACCCCCTTTCTTGTGATAGAATATTTCCAAGGGGGCATTGGTTTTGCGATGCGCTCCTGAGGGCAGGGCGTGTTCCTCGTTTCAGGCCGATGGTCACGTCCCGTCCCGAAATTCCCACTTCAGAAAGATGGCATCACCTCCTCTCCATTACAGCTATTTCTCCATAACCAATACATCAGCACTCTGGAGGTATACTCTATCCATAGATGACCGTCTTTTAAAACGACCTTCTTCTTTAAATCGGCGATTTCATCAGGCCGAGGGGATTTTCCCTTAATGAAGGCCCAATGCTTTACCATTTCATCGAAGTGATGATAGGCATAGGGGTTATCCACATCAAACGATTTGGAAAAGACATTGGAGTAAGCTCTATCAAGCCATTTCTTCTGAATCTCCGGTGGCTCCATCTCTGTAATAAGGAAAATATTTTGGGGTCGGGTCCGGAATATCTTTTCGAGTGCCTTTTCAAAACCCATTGTTGTCAGATGAAGGGTGTTACAGGCAATGATGAGATCGTAATCCGAGTACTCATAGCAGGGGACCTCTTCCCATATCCGGTCATCCACATTTAACCCATCTATCCTGTTTTTGAATGCCTCTTCATACAACAGGTTTCTCATGCCGACGGAAGGTTCAAGGGCTGTGACCTCACAGCCCCGAACATAGAGAGGAATGGAGAGGATGCCATTTCCTGCACCAATATCCAGAACCTTCCAAGCTGGCCGGGTCATCGCCTTAAGCACCTCAATGATTCTCGCATGATAATGTGTATGCTCAATCCAGAGTTTATACCATCGGGCGTAGCTGTCCCAAAAACCAACCGATGCCACCCATTTGTAAGCCGGCTGTCCCAAAAATGATCTCTCCTTGATTCATTCATTCCAAAAAAAACACGAAGGGTTCTTGCTTCAGCAAGATTCAAAACCTTCGTGGTTTTGCGTTTAGATAAAAAAAGCCACCAAGGATAGGCCTTCTGGCCCCAAACCTTCGTGGCTCTCAATTCCGCCCCTTTGTAATCGATTTCACAACTTTTGTCAACCCCGTTGTTGCAGAAATAACCATGCTGAAATACTGCAAAACCTTACTCCGTCAGACACGGAAACCGTAGTGCATGATTAATTCAAACCTCACTTAACGTGGAGTTTCGTTTTGGCTGATGAATACTCTCAAAAGAGGCTATGACAAGGTTTTTCTGATGATGGCCTCTGTTTTTAATGCAACAACGGGGTCAAGAAAAAGTCATGCATCGAGAACATAGGCAAAAATTAGAGGAACCACGATGGTAGCATCCGATTCAATGATGAATTTGGGTGTCTCAACCCCCACCTTCTCCCAAGTGATCTTTTCATTGGGCACTGCGCCTGAATAGGACCCATAACTCGTGATGGAATCGCTGACCTGGCAGAAATAGGCCCATAAAGGGGCGTTCAAGTTGAGCTCCTGTCTCAAAAGGGGAACCACGGAGATTGGAAAGTCTCCGGCAATGCCTCCCCCGATTTGGAAAAAACCGATGGGATGCTTTTGGCACGTTTTGGGGTACCACTTCATGAGCTCCAGCATGTATTCCATCCCTGTTCGCACGGTGTGAACGTTTTTTACGGTTCCTTGCAGACAATGAGCAGCATAGATATTACCAATGGTACAATCTTCCCACCCGGGAACAAAGAGAGGCAAATCCTTTTCGCAAGCGGCTACCAGCCAGCTGTCCCTGGGGTCAATTTGAAATTCAGATTCCAGACATCCGCCACGGATGAGCCTATAAAAGAATTCGTGCGGGAACAGACGTTCTCCCTGCTGTTCGGCACGAAGCCATTCTTTCTTAATGTGTCCATTAATCCGTTTGAACACTTCTTCAGGGATGCAAGTGTCGGTGACCCGATTCAACCCTCTCTCGAGCAACTCCAGCTCCTCGTGGGCAGACAGGTAACGATACTGGGAGAGCCGGACATAGGAGTTATGGGCAATCAGGTTGAAGACATCTTCTTCCAGGCTGGCACCGGTGCAGCAAATGGCATGAACTTTTTCTTTCCGGATCATTTCCGCCAGAGAGAGGCCTATTTCTGCAGTGCTCATGGCGCCTGCCAAGGTCAGAAACATGTAACCATCCAGTTCGAGATGCCTGCGGTAAGCTTCCGCCGCATCAAGTAAAGCGGCTGAATTGAAATGGCGGAAATGGCGCTTCATGAAGGAAGAAACAGGACCCTTTGTCATCTTAATTCACCTCTTTCTGTGGGGAAATGGTCTTTGAAACCGCTGACTCAGACTGAGCATTCAGGCTTGAACGGATATGCAAAGTCAGGTCAATCCTGGGTTAATATTCTTCCAGAATAACCCGGTAATCCATGAGGTATATCTCGCCTATGGGGAACTTAGAACAATGCAAAAAAGATTTTTTCTCCTCTCTTGACTCCTTTCAGGATCTCCATGTGCCTGAGCACAGCGAATTCTCTTCTCCATGATCTCCTCTATCCCGGCTTCACCTTTCCCCTTGATGTAGTCAACGATCTTTTCTTGCAAAGGTGTCAGGGTGGAAAGTTTATCCTTCCCTCTTAAGAAGGTTTTGGCTGAATGAACGGCCCATGGGTCACAAGCCTGGAGAGAAGATAACGTATTCATATAACAGTCCTCGCAGAGGGACCTCCCTTGATGTTCATAACATTGGCCCTTCTCGACTTCCTTGCCACAGTTCGTACACTGGATGGACATGCCAACCCTCCTTAATCATTTTTGGGTAATATCATTTTCATCATAATTTTAACGATGAAATATCCGATGATAACCCCTGGGCAGTAATGGTTGTAAAATCACAGCACCTCTATAGATATTGTTCGTGTTCCAAATAGAAGAGATAGTCCGCAATCGCGTCCTCAAGGCTGCGAAATTGGACACGGCATTCACTTTCTCGCAACTTGTCAAGTTTAGCCGCGGTGAAATACTGCAAAGCCTTGCCCCGTTAGACACGGAGGCCGTATTTGATGATTACTCAGAACTTCACCCCGTTAGAAAGCCCCGCTAAATGCCCCTTAAGAGGCCAAAGGTCTTACGGGGTGAACCATCCTATTGTAAAGTCGAAGATTTTCTAACGGGGTAAAATGAATGGGATGTCCCGTATAGGCTTATGAATACTCTTAAAAGATGTAAATGACAAGGCTTTTCCGATGACGACATCTGTTTTTAATGCAACAACGGGGTAAATTGAGCGATTCACCCTATTTCACCAGGGAGGCAGAGATGCCTCCCGTCAAAGGCGAGGCTCGCCTTCGGCGTCCTTGCTCCCGTGAGGGGTGAAAAAAATCGCTCAATTTGGGTAAAAGTTATTCTTCCTCATGATGATGTCCATGATGGTGATGTTCATGCGGCAATGCCCTCAGGACCTCTACGGATTCGCATAACTTTTTTGCAGCCTCCCTGAGGACAGATGCTATTTCTGCTCCGCCATCCAGATGCTGAATTTTTTTCGCCCACTCTTCATACGAGATAGCATGTTCACGCTCATGTTCAACCCAATGTCCAATAAGATGCTTTAACTTCTCTAAGTCATTCATCATGCATCCTCATTTCGATCTTATTATTGAAATCCTTGAATCACTTTAGCTCTTTGAAAAAGCTTCATAAAATCCTTCCCCTGCCTCCGTCCCACAGGGCGGGACTTCGCTCAGGCTGGCAGCCTCCCTATGCCTGAGAGAGGAGAAATACTTCCACCCTTGTAAAAGGGGGATTGAGGGAGATTTGTCTTATTTCGGTTTCTCGATCAAGCCTCTTTTTCAAAGAACTAAAATATTACAGAAAGTCTATTTCCGAAGATTTCTTTAAACAAGCACCACAAAGAGCCTGGCTCAGGGAGACACAACCTTTGGCAGTTTTGATGATTTCGTAAAAAGTCGTCTCACCGGTGAAAACCGGTGGCCAGTGTTTTCATAAGTGCCTGAGATAACTGGATTCCGGCTTTTGCCGGAATGACGATCATTAGGTTTTTTCGACTTTTTACGAAACCATCAGTTTTGATTCAATGCCAAATAAAAAAGCCACAAAAGTCAGACCTTCTGGCCTCAAACCTTCGTGGCTTTAAGATGCCCCTTTTTTTAATCGATTCTTAATCTTTTGTCAAGGAGATCTCCTGTTTTTCCCCCATCGTTTTCTTCTTAATTCAACGTTCCGATCCCTGTTGCCTTCCGGCCACTTTTTAGCCGTAGTTTATACGACAATATGTGGCAACGGTAATGCGGTATTGGCATTACCTGAAAAGATACAGGGATTAGAAACATTGGGTGTTGGGATACGGGCTTTCCAATCATCGAAAGGATATTTGGCTGTTTCCTCTTGCGAGGGAAGTAGATTTTGAATATAATTAAAGAACGTAAGGGGAGAAACTAATTCGATGGAGATTGAAGTTAAACTCTTTGCTACGTTGCGGGACTATCTGCCAAAGGGCAGCGGCCGTTTTTCATGCCGGATGGAAATCGATGGACAAACGCGGGTTCAGGAGATCCTGACGAAACTCAACATCCCGGAAGAGATGCCCAAGATCATTCTCATCAACGGCGTTCACGGAAAAAAGGAGCAGGTCTTGAAGGAAGGAGATGTGCTTTCGATCTTCCCTCCGGTGGCAGGAGGCTAATTTTGGGGAAAGCTCAAATGTCAAAATCCAAATGTCAAATCAATGCCAAATGACTAAATGCCAAAGATTTATTTATTCATTTGGATTTTGGATTTCCTTTGAAATTTGAGCTTAGACATTTGACATTTATTTAGATTGCTTCCCTTTCAGTTCTTCAATCTTTTTCTTCAGTTTCTCCGCCTGATCGGGTTTTGGGTTCAAGGTAAGCGCCTTTTCGTAGAGTTTGACGGCTTTATCGAACTGCATCAGTTTTAAATAACCATCCGCGAGATGTTCGGTGATGACAGGATCATTCGGAGTTAACTGGTTTGCCTTCTCGAGTTCAGTTACCGCCCGCTCATAGTCCCCGAGTTTGAAATAGGCCCAACCCAGGCTGTCGGTG
>Ga0194125_10004326_pt1 | contig 22222 bp, 19 predicted proteins | sample TA2KigC250mmetaG_FD_148626 | JGI IMG/M metagenome (GOLD analysis project Ga0194125, IMG submission 148626) | Freshwater microbial communities from Lake Tanganyika, Tanzania - TA2015034 Kigoma Deep Cast 250m | ecosystem: Environmental > Aquatic > Freshwater > Lake | place: Tanzania: Lake...
CGCTCCGGCTCCAAGTCCCTTGGTCAAGCTGGTCCCTAACTGAAACTTCATCGGAGCCAGGTTTGCTGCCAACGCCTGAGCATCGGTGTTGGCGGCGATAAATTCGACGCCGGTGAGGCGACTCGAAATCATGGTATTCAGAGCATTGTTCCCTCCTCCACCGACCCCGATAATCTTCACCTTGGCAGCCATGTTTCTGTTCTCATCAAATTCGATCATATCTCCCTCCTTTTTAAAAAATTAAATTCGAATATCGAAATCCGAAATACGAAACAATTACAAATGACCGAAACATAAAAACTCACCCTCACCCTTCCCTCTCCCATCAAGGGAGAGGAAGATATGGGTTGGTTTGGAACATTTGAAATTTGAATTTGTTTCGAAATTCGATATTCGAATTTCGAATTTACGATTTAAAAGAATTCTCCGATCCATTCTTTCATCCGGTGGATGACTTTGCCGAAGACATTTCCCTCGCCCACCGGGAATCGACTCTTGCTTATATTACGGTTTCCATAGAGAACGAGACCCACTCCGGTGGCATAGATCGGGCTGCTGACCAGATCCACCAGACCACCGATTCCCACAGGCGTTCCTCTTCGGACCGGGAGATTAAAAATCTGTTCGGTCAGTTCAGGAACTCCCTCCAGGATAGCGCTTCCTCCCGTGAGGATCACCCCTGAAGAAAGAAGGTTTCCGTAACCCATCTTTACCAGTTCATCGCGAACCAAACTCAGAATCTCCTCCACCCTGGGCTCAATGATCTCTGCGAGGGTCTGCCTCGAAAGGACACGTGGTTTTCTTCCTCCCACGCTGGGAACCTCGATCGTCTCATCCTTCCGCACCAGAGAGGTGAGCGCACATCCATACCGAATCTTGATCTTCTCGGCCTCCTCCACGGGCGTCCGAAGCCCCACGGAGATATCATTGGTGATATGGCTTCCTGCCAGAGAAAAGACGGCGGTATGTTTGATCGCCCCATTCGAAAAGATAACCAGGTCGGTTGTCCCTCCTCCGATATCGATGATCGCCGCCCCCAATTCTTTCTCCTCTTGGGTCAGCACAGCCTCGCTCGAACCCAACTGTTCCAGGACGATGTCATCCACATCGAGGCCAGCCCGGTTGGCACATTTAATGATATTCTGGGCAGAGGTAATGGCGCCGGTGACAATATGCACCCTTCCCTCCAATCTCACCCCGGACATTCCGACTGGATCCTTGATCCCATCCTGTTCGTCCACAATGAACTCCTGTGGAATGACGTGAATGATCTCACGATCCATGGGCATGGCCACTGCACTCGCCGCATCGATCACCCGCTTCACATCGCTCGGGGTGATCTCCTTGTTCTTGATGGCGATCACCCCATGGCTATTGATCCCCTTGATATGACCTCCTGCAATACCCGCATAAACCGAAGTGATATGGCAATCGGCCATCAACTCCGCCTCTTCGACTGCCTTCTTGATGGACTGGACCGTGCTTTCAATATTGACGACCACGCCTTTCCTCAATCCTTTGGATGGAAAGGTTCCGAGGCCGATAACATTGACCTGACCACTGGCTACCTCTCCGACGACCGCACATATCTTCGTCGTTCCGATATCCAATCCCACGACCAGTGAATCTTTCTTGCCCATGTTGATCACCTCTTTTCTAATTTGGCTTGCGGGAAATCTTTTTGACCACCATTCTCTTCAGATCACTGCAGTCGATCGAACTTGCTGAAAGACCTCTCTTCCGGAGATCCGACCAGATGAGAGACAATCGCCTCAATTTTTCTCCAAAATGATCCCATCCCATTCTGACATCTACTCCTTCGTTCTGCGTGAAGCATTGAATACCGGACGTCTTCTCCATCCGGACCTCTGAAATTCCATCCGCAGGAGAAATTTTCTCCCGATCGGCAATCCTTAAAAACTCAAGGGCCTTCATGACCATATGGTTTGCCCCGGCCGGATCTTTATCAAATGTCTCCCGGCTCAAACCGGTGATAAAAGGGAAATTATATTCATCCCGGTCTCCAACCCTTGCAAAGATCACCCCTTGCGAATCGATATAAAAAGGTTCTTCTAATTGAAGAATGGCCATCGGTTTTCTCTCCTCTATGTGGATCAATACCCGGTCAGGGAAAATCTTCCTGACTCGGACATAATCGACCCAGGGGTGAGCCTCTACCCGCCGCGCGATCTCCTGGAGCGGAAGCGTAAAGAGATTGGGCATCCCTTCGATAGCGGCAAGGGAGAGAATGGTCTTTTTCGGGATCTTCAGGCACCCTTTGATCTCTACCTCTCTCATCCGAAAAAAGGAATCCTCAAGGAGCCGGACATATACCTGATGGCCCACAAAGAAAAAAAGGATGAGAAAGAGAAAATGGAAAGCCACCCGAATCGATTTTCTTAAGGTTCTCTGAAACCGTTCGAGCCCTTTCTCTCCCTTCCTCTTCTCAGGTCTGAAAAACTTCTCCTCACTCATATTTGCCTGTACCTTTGAGCGTTAAACTCCATTCGCCAATAACTCCGCTCTACCCCCTCTTAATTTAAGAGGGGGAGAGGGGGAGTTATTCTTTAGACTTTGGGCGATTGGTGCTTCATACTTCTACTTTCAACTCTCCGTCTTTAACGCCGCCCCTAAAAGGATGCGCTCCGCCAGCTCTCCGAAAGAGATGCCGACATGCTCTGCCGCCTTTGGTAGTAGGCTCGTCTCGGTCATTCCCGGCATCGTATTCACATCGATGACAAAGGGATTCCCTTCCTCATCCGTCATCAGATCAACTCTGGCGCAACCTGAGCAACCCAGGGCCCTAAAAGCCCGGAGGCTGATCTCCTGGGCATGGAGATACTTTTCTCTGGGGATACGGGCCGGGATGATATACTCGGTCTCGCCTTTCGTATATTTTGAGTGGTAATCATAAAAACCACTCTTCGGAGCGATCTCGATGATCGGGAGTGCAATGTCATTGAGAATGCCCACGGTGATCTCCTTGCCCTTGATGAAGGTTTCAACCAGAATCTCCTCGTCGTATTTTCCCGCCTCCTTCAGTGCCCGAGGAAGTTCTTCCTCCTTTTTAACGATCGAAATTCCAATGGTTGATCCTTCTCTTGCCGGTTTGACGATTACCGGAAGAGGAAGAGAGATGTTTCCCGTTGGTTCCTTTGCCAATTCTTCTCTTTTTAAAAACTCGAAGGCGGGTGTCTCGATCTTCTCATATAGGAAGATCTTCTTCGCCATCACCTTATGGAGGGCAAGCGCACTGGCCAGGACGCTCGAGCCGGTATAGGGAATTCCCATCAATTCAAGCATTCCCTGAATCGTTCCATCCTCTCCATATCTTCCGTGAAGGGCGATAAAAGCGATTTCAATCTTCTTTTTTATCAAACTCTCCGCAATGTCACGGCCCACATCAATCGCGCACGCAGTATATCCCTTTTCCAGAAGAGCCTTGTGGATGGCCTTGCCCGTCCGGAGCGAAATCTCCCTTTCCCTGGAGAGACCGCCCATCAGTACACCGATCTTCTTCTTTTTGAAAGAATGATTCGTCATCTCCTTACCACCAAAGCTAATCAATCCTCGTTCCGAAATCCGTATTCCGAAATCTGCATTATGGTTCACCCACCACCTTCACCTCCCGTTCCAGGGAGATGCCCTTCTCCTCGTAGACCCTTCTTTCCACCTGCTCAATGAGATTCAGGATCTCTTCTGCGGTCGCCTTCCCCAGGTTGATGATGAAATTGGCATGACGGTCTGAAATCATGGCCTGACCCATGCTGAACCCTTTTAATCCGACTTCATCAATCCACTTTCCTGCGGGTCCTTCTTTTGGATTCTTGAAAATGGAACCTGCACTCGGATAATCAAGGGGTTGCGTTTTTTTTCTCATCTCTGAAAAGGACTTGACCCGTTCGAGAATCTCCTCTCTTCTTCCCCTTTCCAGATGAAAGAACCCTTTCAGGATGATCCAGGTGGATGGTAAAGTGAGGTTCCGATAAGAGAACCTGAGTTTTGAACGGGGTCTCTCCACCACCTCTCCATCCTCTTTCATCACCGTGACGGAATGGATGACATCCTTCATTTCCACTCCCCATGCGCCGGCATTCATGGCCAGCCCACCTCCCACGGTTCCAGGAATGCCGAAGAAGGGCTCAAATCCGGCAAGCCCCTTCTGGATGGAGAACTGAACGAGCTGTTGAAGCGAACAGCCGGCTTCGGCTTCCAGACACTCTCCATCCATCCGAATCCTTTTCATCCCCTGGGTCAGGCTGACCACCCAGCCGCTTATTCCTCTATCCCTTACGATGAGGTTGGTTCCTTTTCCCAAAATGAAGAGAGGGATGTTTTTTTTCCGGGCATGCAGAATCACCTTCCTCAGTTCCTTCATATTCTTTGGAAAGAGGAGGCATTCTGCAGGGCCTCCCACTTTAAGAGAGGTATACTTCTTCATCGGCGCATCGAAAAGCACCTTTCCCTCAATCAACCCTTTGGCCTCTTTCTGATAATCCCGCATTTTCAGATTTCGGAATTCGGAATGCGGATTTCGGATTTCATTCCGCAATCTGCAATCCGCAATCTAAAATTGGTTCACGTCAGACGTTTCACCAGCTCCTCTGACACTTGCCAGATATCTCCTGCGCCCAGAGTGATCACCATATCTCCCGGCGTAACGATGCGAAGGAGATGGTCAACGATCTCCTTCTTGCTCGGAAGATAGGTCACATCCTTATGGCCGTATTCCCTGATCCCTTCAAATAGACCTTTGGACTCAATCCCTTCGATCCTATCCTCTCCTGCCGCATAGATATCCGTCAGGATAAGGATATCCGCATCGTAAAACGCTGCCAGGAAATCCTGAAAGAGGGTCTGGGTCCGTGTATAACGATGGGGCTGAAAGACCGCAATCACCCGTCTCTTCCATCCAGTTTTTGCCGCTTTCAAGGTGGCGATGATCTCCACGGGGTGATGGCCATAGTCATCCACGATGAGGACTCCCTTTTTCTCCCCTTTGATCTGAAATCGCCTTTGGATCCCTCCGAAATCTTTCAGTGCCTCCTGGACGGTTTTAAAAGGAATATCGAGTTCAAAGGCTGTGGCCACGGCCGCCAGCGCATTATAGACACTGTGAAGACCGGGCATCCGTATTCTCAATCTTCCTACTTTCTCTCGATGATAAAGCACTTCAAAAGCCGCAGAGAGCCCGTCGAACTCAATCTCCTCGGCATGAAAATCCGCCTGGGCTGTCAATCCGTACGTGGTGAACCTCTTTTTCAACTTCGGGAGAAGACTTTGAATATTGGGATGATCAAGGCAGAGCACCGCCAGCCCAAAGAAAGGAATCTTGTTGAGAAAATGGAGAAAAGCCTCTTTGATCTCTTCGATTCCCTTATAATAGTCGAGATGTTCCGGATCGATATTGGTCACCACAGCAATGGTGGGCATCAATTTAAGAAAGGAGCCATCGCTTTCATCCGCCTCGGCTACCAGAAATTCTCCTTGCCCTAATTTTGCGTTGCTCCCGATGCTATTCAGTCTTCCTCCAATGACTACCGTCGGATCAAACCCAGCCGCTCCCAAGACCGTGGCGATGAGGGAGGTTGTCGTCGTCTTGCCATGAGTCCCCGCAATGGCAATGCCCACCTTCATTCTCATCAATTCCGCCAACATCTCCGCCCTTGGAATGACGGGGATGAGTCTCTCGTTGGCCACTTCAAGCTCTGGGTTGTTCGGACGGATGGCGGAGGAAACGACCACCACATCCGCTTCCTTCACATTCTCCCTCCGGTGGCCATAATCAATGTCACATCCCAAGGTTTGAAGCCTCCGGGTCACCTCTGTCTCTTTCATGTCCGATCCGCTGATCCGGTAACCCAGGTTAAGCAGAACCTCAGCGATTCCACTCATCCCGATACCGCCGATCCCAACGAAATGGATGTTCCTGATCTTTCCTTTTCGATACATACAAAGCCCAATTCCCCCTCACCCTAACCCTCTCCCACCAGGGGAGAGGGAAATCACCCTCCCCCTTGATGGGGGAGGGTAGGGGTGGGGGTGGAAATATTCCCAATCAGATCATAACAATGGTCTACGATCTCTTCGGCTGCTCTCGGGCGCCCGATTTTCTGGATCGCCTTTTCCATCCTCTCCCTTTCCTTCGGATAGTGGTAAAGGTGGCGAATGGTCTCTGAAAGCAACGGGCCTTTCAGTTCATCATCCCGGATCATCTTTGCCGCACCTCGATCAACCAACTTCTGCGCATTAATCAATTGATGTTGATGCGCGGCATAGGGGTAAGGGATGAGGATGGCTGCCTTTCCGCAGACCGCCAGTTCTGCGACCGTGCTCGCCCCGGAACGGCAGATCACCAGGTCAGCCCTTCGGTAAGCACGCGCCATCTCATCAATAAAAGGGGCCACCTCTGCCTCGAATCCCTTCTCCTCATAGCCTTTTGCAACAGGACCGAAATCCTCTTTCCCGGTCTGGTGGATAAACTTTAACGATGATCTCAACTCCTTGAGCGAATCAAGAGCCTCCAGTATGGCCACATTGATCCGGCGCGCCCCTGCACTTCCCCCGAAGACGAGGACAATGAATCGATCTTCCCTCTCCCGTGAAGACGCCGAGGCAATGATCTCTTTTCTGATCGGGTTACCGGTCACAATCGCCTTTCCTGCGGGAAAATATCTCTTTGTCTCCTCGAAAGAGATAAAGATTCGCTGACTGAATCCCTTCAGCACCCGATTGGTCATTCCCGGAATCACGTTCTGCTCATGGATGGCCCTCTTCATCCCGAGAAGAGAGGCGGCTAGAACCGCTGGCCCGGAAGCATATCCGCCCACGCCGAGAACAATCTGGGGTTGATACTCTTTCAGAATGGTCAATGCCTCAACAAGGGATTTCGGAAGCGACCAGAGGGCCCTCAATTTCCCCGTGATGGACCTTCCCTGGATGGGCATGGCATGGATCATCTTCAGCGGAAACCTCCCATCGGCCAATACTCTGGCTTCGATCCCCCGCTCTGTTCCGATGAAGAGGACTTCATTTTCCTTCTCCCTTTCCATAAAAGCCTCAGCAACCGCCATCCCTGGAAAGAGGTGGCCTCCTGTGCCCCCTCCGGCAATGATACACTTCATCGTCGTTCCGCATGGGTTGAAAGGTGAAGAAGAATTCCCAACCCGATGAAATTGGCAATTAAGGATGTCCCTCCGTAACTGACAAAAGGAAGGGTCAATCCCTTGGTCGGAAGCAATCCCAGGACCACACCCATATTGATGACCGCCTGAAGAGAGATCATCAGGGTGATCCCCAATGCCAAATAAGAGCCAAACCGATCCGGAATCGAAATTCCGATCTGGACTCCCCTCAAAGCAAGAATGAAGAAGAGCACGACCACTCCCAATGCCCCTACCATCCCCAGTTCCTCTCCGATGATCGAAAAGATAAAGTCTGTGTGTGGTGCCGGAAGGAAAAAGAGCTTTTGTCTCCCCTCTCCTAATCCCAGCCCGAAGAGGCCGCCTGAACCGAAGGAGAGGAACGACTGGATGATCTGAAAACTCGTCCCTGAAGGGTCCTCCCAGGGACGGATGAATCCGATCAGCCTCTTGTAACGATACTCCGCATTCATCAGAAGGAGGTAAGCCGCCGGGATGGCCAGCAAAAAAGCACTGACAATATAGATCACCCTTGCACCGCTGATGAACAGGAGAAGAAAGACCATGATCATAAGAAAAAGAGCCGCTCCGAAATCAGGCTCCTTCAATAACAGCGCGATGACCAGTCCAGAGAGAAGAAGCGTCGGCAGAAAACCGAAGGAGAAGCTCCGTATCTTCTCTTCCTTCTTCGTCAGAAAATAGGCCAGAAAGATGATCAGGCCCAGCTTGGCAAACTCCGAGGGCTGGAAAGTAAATCCACCGATCTTCAACCATCGCATGGCCCCGCCTGCCCGGTGACCTATGCCCGGAATCAACACGGCAATGAGGAACAGGACAGAGAGAATAAAGATGGGATAGGCAAATCGTTGCAATATTCTGTAGGGGATGAACATCATCACGATCATCAATATAAAACCCACCCCACCATAAAGGGCCTGCCTTTTCAAAAAGTAATAGGAATCGCCAAACCGATCTCCGGCAATGATCGCGCTGGTGCTATAGACCATGACGATTCCGATCCCCACCAGCCCCAGGGCCACAATCAACAGAACAAAATCGAATTTACCTTTCGACCTCATAGCTAATTAGGAGTCTTACCATTTAAAGAAAATATTTTCCAAATCCCTCCTAACCTCCCTTTGCTAAAGGGAGGAATTACCCCTCTTTGTAAAAGAGGGGCGAGGGGAGATTTTATAAACGGAGCACCGCTTCCTTAAACACCTTTCCCCTCTCTTTATAATCCTTGAACATATCGAAACTCGAACAGGCGGGCGAAAGAAGGACCACCTCTCCTCTCTTCGCCGACCGGTGAGCCAGCACAACCGCTTCCTCCATCGTCCCTGCCATCACTGTATCCGTGAGAGATCCCAACTCCTTTGCCATCCGCCCTCTGGCTTCTCCGACGAGAATCATCCTCCTCACACGGTTCTGTATGAACTCTCGGAGGGGACGAAGGTCTGTGTTCTTATCCTTTCCGCCGGCGATCAGGATGACAGGCACCTCAAAACTCTGAAGCGATTTCACCACAGAGCCTACGTTCGTTCCTTTCGAATCGTTGTAATAGGAAACCCCGTCCATCTCGCGAACAAACTCAAGGCGATGCTCCAATCCCTTGAACCGGCTGAGAGCTCTCTCGATGGCCCCCTTCGAACAGCCAAAGAGCCTCGCTGCAAGTATGGCCGCCATCATATTCTCCACATTGTGGATCCCTTTCAGCGGCGACTGACTCAAAGAGTATTTCTCTTCTGTTCCGTTCAATCTGAGGATGACCTCGCTCCCATTGAGAAAACAGCCCGCTTTTACTCTCTCTTTCAGGCTGAAGAAGAACTTCTTCGCTTTCACTCTTTCCCCATATCTCATCACAATGGGATCATCCCCATTGAGGATAGCCACATCCTCAGGTCCCTGGTTTTTAAAAATCCGGACCTTTGCCTCAATGTAGTCTTCGTATGTTGAATAACGATCGAGATGGTCCTCGGTGATATTGAGAAGGACTGAGCACCGGGGTCGGAAGGCATCGATTCCCTCCAACTGAAAACTGGATACCTCCACCACCAGGATCTCCCATTGACCTCCCCCCTCTGCAAAGAGGATCAACGGCTCTCCCACATTTCCGCCGACCCCAACCTTCTTCCCTTCTTCCTTCAGCATCTCCCCGATGAGAAGGGTCGTGGTTGTCTTCCCATTCGTACCTGTGATGGCAATGATGGGAACATGGATGAATTGGTAGGCCAGTTCCATTTCGCTGATCACCTGGAGGCCCTTATTCAACGCCTTCTGAATGGGCTCAAGGGTCGGATCCACTCCTGGGCTCAGGATGATGAGGTCCTGATCGAGAAAGTTCTTCACGCTATGCCCTTCCCATTCCATCGAGATGGAGTATTTCTTTAACTCCTGAAGCACCTCCTTCATCTCCCTCTCGGGCTTCACCTCGGATGTGCTGACAATGGCTCCCCTCTCTTTGAGGAATTTCACCGTTGCCAGCCCTGTCTTCGCTAAACCAACCACCAATACTTTTTTGCCGTGAAGATCCATAGTTTCAAATGGAATGTTTGAATGATGGAATAATGGGTAAACACCTTCTTAACCCAATATTCCAATGTTCCATTCTTCCAATATTCCATGGGTTACCTCAGTTTCAATGTGCCGATGGCAATCAATCCAAGGATGATTGCGATGATCCAGAACCGGACAATGATCTTCGGTTCTGCCCAGCCCTTCAATTCGAAATGGTGATGGATGGGAGCCATCCGGAAAACCCTCTTCTTGCGCAATTTAAAAGAGATGACCTGAATGATGACCGAAAGGGTTTCGACGACAAAGATTCCGCCCACGATCGCCAGAAGAAATTCCTGTTTCGTCACCACGGCAATCGTCCCCAGGGCCGCACCCAATGCCAGCGAACCGACATCACCCATAAAGACTTGAGCAGGATATGTATTGAACCAAAGAAAACCCAGGCCGGAACCAAGCAGGGCTCCGCATAAGACGGTCAGTTCTCCGCTCCCTTTCACAAAGGGAATCTGAAGATAACTGGCAAACTGGTAATGCCCAGCTAAATAACAGAAAAGGATGAAGGTGCCACTGGCAATCAATACCGGTCCAATGGCCAACCCATCCAGACCATCCGTCAGATTGACGGCATTGGCCGTGCCTACAATGACAAACATTCCGAAGAGGATGTACCAGCCTCCGAGATTCGGCATCACTCTCTTGAAGAAGGGAAAGATCAGCCTCGAGTCGTGGCCAATGAGGTTGAACAGAACCCAGCTTGCCACAAGCCCTATGGCTAACTGGATGGGAAATTTATACCGGGCCTTAATGCCCATGCCGTTCTTATCCCGAATCTTTTTATAGTCATCGAGAAACCCAAGTGTTCCGAACCCCAGAGTCGTCAATAGCACGATCCAGATATAGGGATTCTTCAGGTCAGCCCAGAGAAGGGTCGGAATGAGGAGTGCCATCAGGATCAGACTGCCTCCCATGGTTGGGGTCCCGTTCTTGGCGAGATGCCTCGATGGGACATCCTCTCTCACCACCTGCTTGATCTGAAAAGCCCTCAACTTCTCAATGATCCAGGGGCCGATCACAAAACTGATAAGCAGGGCGGTCAGGATTGCATAGACCGTCCGGATGGTGATGTAACGGAAGACATTAAAAATGGAGATCAACTCATGAAGAGGATAGAGCAGATGATAGAGCATCCCTTTCCTCCCTTCTGTTTTTCAGACCCTCGACCACTTTCTCCATTCTCATTCCTCTTGAACCCTTCACCAGTATCCAGTCTCCCTCGAGGGAGGCCTCTCTCAATATGGAAACAACTTCGGAATGACTCTCCACAACCTTTGCCTGCTCATGTGCCATTCCTTCCCGAATGGCAGATTCCACAACGACGGGAGCCTTCTCCCCGATCGCCAAAAGAAGGTCAATGGGAAGTTGAGCCACTCTCTTCCCCAATTGGCGATGCGCCTCTTCGGTGAATTCTCCTAATTCCAGCATATCGCCTAAAACGGCAATGGCCCTGCCCTCTCTTTTCATCTCTGAAAGAGTCTGGAGAGCCAATTCCATCGAACTCGGATTGGCATTGTAGGCATCATTGATCAGAGTCCTTCCAGTTCCAAGGGAAAGGATTTCCATCCTCATTGGAAAAGGCTGAAATTGCTCTAGGGCCTCTATCGCTCTCTCCTGTTCAATCCCGAAAAGGCTCGCCGTGGCAATCGCAGAAAGTCCATTATAAACGAAATGCCTTCCCAAGAGTGGAAGGCGGATTTCTCTCTCTTCCTCTTCTATGACCAGAATGAAAGAAGTTCCCTCTCTCCCCTTGAGGCGCACCTCCCGCGCCATCACATCAGCAGAATGGTTGATTCCGAATGTAATCTTCTGCCCATGGAACTCTTCACCGAGAGCTACCACCCTGGGGTCATCCTGGTTGATGATGATTGTTCCGTCCCCTCTCATCCTGCGGAAGAGTTCTCCCTTCTCTTCTTTGATCTTCTCCAGAGAACCCATCCCTTCAAGGTGGGCGCTCTGGATATTGGTGATCAAACCCACATCCGGCTCTGCGATCTCTGTTAGTCTTCTGATCTCGCCTGGCACATTCATCCCCATCTCAAGGACAACCAATCTCTCCCTCTCCGTCAGATTGAGAAGGGTAAGGGGAAGCCCGATGAGGTTGTTCAGATTCCCTTTTGTCTTGAGAATAGGGAAAGTGGTCTCGAGGCAGGCCGAGATCATCTCCTTTGTCGTCGTCTTTCCATTACTTCCTGTCAGGGCAACGACCGGCGTGCCGAACTTGCGTCTCTGGTTCCGCGCAATATCCCCGAGGGCGTAAAGCGTATCCTTCACCGCGATGACCGTTTTTGTTTGATAACCATTCCAGCGGATGTCTCCAACCTTATCCTCTTCAATCAGCACTCCTCCTGCATTCTTTCTCAGAGATTCGATGGCATAATGGTGGCCATCGAATCGCTCTCCTTTCAGAGCGATGAAGAGGTCCCCTTCTGTCACGGTCCTTGAGTCCGTGGAGATGGCCTCAAAAATAGCATCCCCTCTCCCCTGCAGGAGCTTTCCTCCGGTGGCATTCAGGATTTCACTGAGATGAAAGGTCACGCTTCCTCCAATGCCTTCCTTGCTTCAACCCGATCATCAAAGGGGAACTTCTTTTTTCCGATGATCTGGTAATCCTCATGGCCCTTACCTGCGATTAAAACGGTATCTTCGGGCTGTGCCAATTGAATGGCCATCCGGATGGCCTCTCTCCGATCAGGAACCTTCAGGTATCCCTTCTTTGATCTCCAAACCTCCATCCTGTTTCGATCCCACTCCTCGAGCGAAAGGAACTGAAACCCTTTCTCCACCTCTTCGATAATCGCAAGAGGATCTTCTGTCCTCGGATTATCCGATGTGAGCACCACCAGATCGCTATACCTTCCTGCGACCTCTCCCATAAGGGGTCGTTTGGTCCGGTCACGGTCGCCTCCGCAACCGAAGACCGTGATCATCCTTCCTCTGTTTCGGGAGGTATTGATCAGCGTGTCTCTCAGGCCTAATAGAACTCGCTCGAGGGCATCGTGGGTATGGGCATAGTCCACAATGACATGAATGGACTTTTGGTTGGCCACTTTCTCAAACCTTCCTGAAACACCCTCTACGCCTTCCACTCCCTCTTTTAGAACCTCCAGCGAAAGTCCCATTCCGAATCCTGCTGCCACAGCCGCCAGGATATTGTAGAGGTTGAATCTTCCGATCAACTTTGAATGGAGAGGAAACTTCCCTTTGGGAGTCTTGATCCGACAGGAGATGCCTTCAAACGTAAGAGCCAATTCCGTTGCTGAAAAATCACAGGAACTTCCCAGGCCATAACGGAGAATGGGAAGAGCCACCCCTTTTACCATCTCTTCCCCTTTTGGATCGTCAGCATTGGTCACGGCAAACCGCCCAGCTTTCTCGCTCTTCATCAGCGATTCGGAAAATAACTTCTGTTTGCTTTGGAAATATCGTTCCAGGGTCTGATGGTAGTCTAAATGGTCGGAGGTGAAGTTCGTAAAGATAGCTCCATTGAATTGGCATCCGAAGACACGATCGAGGTCGAGGCCATGGGAGGAAACCTCCATGATCACATGGGAGATCCCCTCCCGGGACATTTCCCAAAGAATTCTCTGAAGATCGAGGGATTCGGGCGTGGTGTTTAATGCGGGTACGACTTTCTGACCGTACCGGTAATTAATTGTTCCGATCACGCCCACTTTATACCCTGCCCTCTTGAGGATTGATTCCATGAGATAGGTGGTCGTCGTCTTTCCATTCGTACCGGTGATGCCGATAAGATACAGGTTGGCTGTCGGGTTGCCATAAAAGGTTGAGGCAATCTTTGCCAGAGCCTGACGGCTGTTCGGAACGAAAATGGCGGTCCTCCCGCTCACCCCGGCCCCTTCTTCTAACAGGATGGCTTCTGCTCCTCGATCGATCGCCTCATTGATGAAACGATGGCCATCTGCTTCCAATCCACGGATGGCCGCAAAAAGGTAATCTTTCCCGACTTGTTGGGAATGGTAAGCAACTCCGCTAATCTCTTTCTGGGTTTCTCCGACGATCTTTCTAACCTTCACCCCTTCGAGTAGTTTCATCAATTCCATAAAGTTTAAGTTCACAGTTTGGAGTTCGGAATTCGGAGTAAAAAAAATTAAAACTTTAAAATTAAAGACTCCGAACTATGACGGAGATTCAAACTTCAGAATACAGATCTCCCCTTTATCGATCAGTGATCCGGCTCTTGGAACCTGCTCTACAAGCCTCCCGTTTCCGGAAACCCTGATGATCAACCCTCTTCCTTCAATACGGCTCAGTGCGCTTCGCATCGATAATCCGGTCAGGTCTGGCATCACACCTCTCTCCGTACCCTTCCCCACCTTGACGCCATCAATCACGGGTAATGTCCACGCTGGATCTCTTTTGGCGGAGGGCTCTGATTCGTTTTTAACGATCATCGTTCCCCTCGGGAGGATATTGAGGTAGGGAAGAACCTTTTCAACGATCGCCCGGAATACGGGGGCCGCAACAATCCCTCCATAAATCGATCCCTGAGGTTCATCGATCACAACCATGACGACGATCTTCGGTTCGTCCGCAGGAGCAAACCCAATAAAGCCGCTGACAAACTTGTCCTCAGAATACCCTCCCAAAATGCTATCCGGTTTCTGGGCTGTGCCTGTCTTTCCACCGACCTCATAGCCCTGAGGAACGGCCTGTTCTCCAGTCCCTCCCTTCTCTGTGGTCGCTTTAAGCAAAGCCATCACCGCTCGGCTTGTCTCTTCTGAGATGACTCGTCTGACTGGTGTCGGTTTAAAAGATTGAACCTCCACTTCCTTCTCATCCGTGATCTTCTCCACCACATAAGGCTTCATCAGGATTCCACCATTGGCAATCGCTGAAAGTGCCGTCGCCATCTGAATCCCTGTGACCGCAATCCCCTGTCCGTAAGCGATCGTGTCCAGCGTGACTGGAGCCCAGTACCTCGGATGCTGGAAAATCCCTTTTGCCTCGCCGGGAAGACCAATGCCTGTTTTCTCTCCGAACCCAAAATTGCAGAGATACCGGTAAAACCGATCCTGCCCCATCTTCTCTGCTGCCTTCGCAGCCCCAATATTGCTCGACACTTTGATCACTTGTTGGAAGGTGAGGTACCCATGCTTTGAAGTGTCACGGATCGTTCGGTCATAGACGGTATAGGACCCGTTTTCACAATAGAACGAATCATTGGGCCGAACGATCTTCTCTTCGATAACCGCTGCTGCAAGAAAAGCCTTAAACATGGAGCCCGGTTCGAAGACGTCGGAGATCGCCCGGTTTCTCCATGATTTGGGACGGTATTGAATAAACTGATTCGGATTGAATAACGGATAGGAGGTCAGGGCCAGGATCTTTCCGGTCATTGGATCCATGACAATGACCATGCCCCCCTTTGCACCCGTTTTTTGAATTGCATGGCTCAATTCGGTTTCAGCCACATGCTGGACCTGTTTGTCGATGGTGAGGATGATATTTCTGTATTGCTCATCTTTTTCACGAGGGCCTCCGGCCGTCATAATTCCCCTGCCCATAGCATCCTTCTCAGTCGTCAGAACATTCTGGCTCCCGTTGAGCAAAACATCATACTGGAACTCGATCCCCTCCAACCCCTTCGAATCGAGGCCGACAAACCCAATGACATGGGCAGCCAGATGGGATTGAGGATAGAACCGCTTATTCTCTCTGAGAAAATGGATACCGGAGAGACGGAGGCTTTTCACAGCTTCGGCCTCTTTCGGAGAAACCTTTCTCTGGATCCATTCAAAAGACTTCTGGCTCTTCAACTTCTCTCTCAGTTCCTTTGGGTTGTTCTGCAAGGCGTTGGAGATTTCCCAGACTGCCTTCTCCACATCCACGACCTTTTTTGACTCCGCATAGACCGAATCAACTTCAACGCTGACAGCCAGCTCATTCATGTTCCGGTCATAGATCGTTCCCCGTTTTGGGACGAGCGGGATCTGGCTCATCTGTTGCCGGGCCGCCAGCTTATAAAGCTGCTCCTTTTTGAGCACCTGGAGCTGAAACATTCTCCCCACGACGAGGACAAACGAGAGGAAGATGAAAAATGAGATAAGGATGACTCTAACTTTGTACCAGTTGATGGATCTCTTTTTCATCGGATGACGATCACCTGATGGGGTTTGGGTTTGACCATGTTCAGTTCCTCCACAGCGATCTTCTCGATTCGCGCGTAGTTTTTGAGTGTAGCCACTTCCAAACGCATTCTCTTATTCGCCTCGGTGAGTGCCTTCCCCTCTTTCACGGCGCTGGAAATTTCATACCCGAGGTGGATGACTTGAATTCTCGACCAGACATAGAAGAGAGATCCTCCGATTAAAAGGGACAAGAACAGACTGAAGAAGAGGAGGAGATGGAGGTTGATCCCGAAGTTTTTTTTCTTCGGCGTCTTTTCAGTCCAGAGAATTCGATCCTCTCCGTTGCTCGAACCTCTCGACATCTCTCTCCTCATATTCTCTCTGCGCACCGAAGTTTAGCACTTCGGGAACGCGGATTCTTTTCCTGTTCTTCTTCGGAGGGGACGAAAGGTTTCTTCGTCGCGATTTGCATCATCCCTTCCCTCTCCAGCCTTCTGAAACCCTCTTTCACTATCCGGTCTTCGAGGGAGTGAAAAGAGATAATGCAAATCCTGCCTCCTTTGCTTAAAACCTTCCATCCCGATTCCAGCACCCTTTTCAAGTTCTCCAGTTCCTCATTCACCTTGATCCGAATCGCCTGAAAGGTTCTGGTCGCTGGATCGATCCGCCGTGACTGAAACCGTTTCGGGATGGTTCGATAGATGATCCTTCTCAGGCTCTCGGTAGTCTGAATCGGTTCCTGTTCTCGCTCGGAGACGATAGCCTTTGCAATCCTTTTAGCCCACCGCTCCTCCCCGTATTCAAAGAGTATCCTCTCCAGTTCCTCGGGGGAAAGAGCGTTGAGCAGATCAGCCGCAGTGTGGTCTTTCCGCTCATCCATCCTCATATCCAGAGGCCCTTCTCCCCTGAAACTGAATCCTCTTTCTCCTCTCTCTAACTGAATGGAGGAAAGGCCGAGGTCCAGCAGAATTCCATCGACCGTTTCGATCTTCATAGTCTTCAGGATCTCCGGTAGATGGATGAAATTTTCTCTGAATATCCTTGTCCGGTTGCCATAAGGTTTTAATCTTTTACTTGCCTCATCAATAGCCTCCTTGTCCCAATCCATTCCAATCAGGAAGCCATCGGGTCCGGTCCGCTTCAGAATCTCCTCTCCATGGCCGCCCCCTCCAAGAGTGCCATCCACATAAGTCCGACCAGGTTCGCATCTCAACAAATCCATCACTTCCTCAACCATCACCGGAATGTGTTTAAATTCCATCTAAGCCACAAATCCGAATTTCCAATTTTAAATCCCTAAATTCGCCAAGGTATCTCTGATCTGGTCAAAACCTTCCTCAGCCTGTTGTACAACCTCCAGCCAGTGCTCTCGGGCAAATATCTCTATGAACCGGCCCTCACCCACCAGGATCACATCTCTCTTCAGATTTCCATAATCCCTTAAGGTCGGAGGGATCAAAAGCCTCCCATGTGTATCAATGGTGCAATCAATGGCGCTTGAATAGAAAAACCGCAGGAAAGAACTTGTCTCTTTTCTCAAAATGGAGAACGACCCAACTTTCTGTTCCACCAGTTGATTCCATTCTTCGTAAGGGAAGGCCAGAAGGCAATGGTCGAAGTTGGTCATGATCAATCGATCATCATATTTTTTGTTGAGAATTTCTCTGAATTTCGAAGGAATACTGATGCGACCCTTCGAATCTAAGGCATGTTCGTATCTTCCACGGAACACTATTCCACCCCCTCTTTTATGGGCAGTTATACCACCTCATCCCACTTTTTACCACTTAGGCTTTAGGAATATACTCTAAATTCAAATTTGTCAAGTAAAATTTTATAGTTAATCCAATTTTTTTCTCGATTTTTCCCGATTTCACAATATCTATTCCTCAAGGGGGTTTTCCATACCATATTTAGTAATAATTCGTTAGGATTACCCCGATATAATGTGATAATTCCCCTTGTGTCCATCTAATCCATTTGACATAACGAATCCTCCTGTCTAAAATGGGGGGCATGGTGGCAGAGGACATAAGAAAAAGAGTTGAAAAACTGAGGGAGGAGATCGAATACCATAACTACCGTTATCATGTTCTCGACCAGCCTGAGGTCTCAGATGCCCATTATGACCGCATGATGCGGGAGTTGGAGAAGCTCGAGCAAGAGCACCCCGAACTCCGCTCTCCAAACTCACCCACGCAGAGGGTCGGCGCACCACCTTTAGAAGCATTTGAAATCGTCCGTCACACCCTTCCCATGCTCAGCCTTGCCAATGCCTTCGATGAAAACGAGACAAGGGATTTTGATAAACGGGTCAAGAGATTTTTGGGGTCCACTGAAGACGTTGAATATGTGGTCGAACCAAAACTCGATGGTTTGGCTGTCGAATTGGTCTACGAACGAGGCCAACTTCTTGTGGGATCCACCCGGGGTGATGGGGTCAATGGCGAAAGCATCACGCAGAACCTTCGTACGATCAAAACCCTTCCCCTTCAACTTGTTCGAAAAGAGATCCCTGTGCCCAAACGATTGGAGGCTCGTGGCGAAGTGATCATTCAACTTGAAAAGTTTAAAGAGTTGAACCGAAAGCGCGAGGAGATTGGAGAACCCTCTTTTGCCAACCCGAGAAATGCAGCCGCTGGATCGGTTCGGCAGCTCGATCCAAAGATCACCCGTGAACGCCCCCTTGAAATATACTGCTATGGCATTGGTGAGGTGAGAGGCAGAACCTTTAAGTCTCATTGGGAGATTCTCCAGACTTTTCCCAAATGGGGCTTGAGGACGAATCCCCATGTTCGAAGATGCCGCAATATTGATGAGGTCCTTGATTATTATCACGAGATGAATGAGAGGCGGGAAAACCTTCCCTATGAGATTGACGGAATTGTGATCAAGGTTGACCGGCTCGACCTTCAAACAAGGTTGGGGGAGATTGCCCGAAGCCCCCGATGGGCCTTGGCTTTGAAATTTGCGCCCAAACAGGAGACAACAAAAATTCTGGATATCATCGTCCAGGTGGGGAGAACAGGAGCCCTCACACCTGTTGCCGTGATGAACCCCGTGAGGCTCGGAGGGGTAGAGATCAGCCGGGCCACACTTCACAATCAGGACGAAATTGATAGACTGGATGTAAAAATTGGAGATACTGTCGTCATCCAGAGGGCAGGCGATGTCATACCCGAAGTGGTTCAGGTGATCACCTCCAAACGGAAAGGCACAGAGAAGAAATTCAAAATGTCTTCGAAATGTCCGGTCTGCGGGGCGGAGGTGATGAAAGAGGAGGTCGTCTATCGCTGTATCGGTCTAGACTGCCCTGCCCAACTGAAAGGTCGAATCAAACACTTCGCTTCCAAGAGGGCAATGGATATTGACGGGCTGGGTGTGAAACTGATCGACCAGTTCGTGGAGAAGGGCCTGGTGAAGGATGTGGCTGATCTTTACTACATCAAGAAAGATGAGTTGATTGCACTGGAACGAATGGCGGATAAATCTGCCCAGAACATCATCGATGCCATTGAAAAGAGTAAAACGAAACCCCTGGGAAAATTTCTCTTCGCCCTTGGAATTCTCCATGTCGGTGAAACCACGGCAGAAGAGCTGGCCAACTCTTTCACTCGCTTAGACGACTTCTTCCAACTCTCTGAAGAAGACTTAATGAAGGTGGAGGGAATTGGACCTGAAGTAAGCGCCAGCGTGGTTCGATTCTTTAAAGATAAAAAGAACAGGGAATCGATCGAACGGCTGAAAAAGGCCGGCATCAAACTGATTGAACCAAAAGGAAAAGAAAAAGGGAAACTGGCAGGTAAAATCTTCGTCTTTACGGGAACAATGAAATCTTATGGGAGAGAGGAAGCTCGAAACCTGGTCGAGTCGCTGGGCGGCATGACGGCTTCCAGTGTCTCAAAAAAAGTTGATTTTGTGGTCACCGGCGAAGACCCTGGTTCCAAACTCGACAAAGCCAAAGAACTGGGAATTAATACCCTTACTGAAGAAGAATTCAAAAAGATGGTCGGTTAAAAAAAGAACCTGTTTCCTTTCTATTGCTCACCGCATGGCATTCCTGAAGTCTTGATCGCTTAAGATAGCAACAACCGCTTTGTGAGCAGCGCCATCAAAGGTTCGGGCAAAATGGCCGGACGCATTATTCACCTCGTAGGTCTTTGTCCAGGTTCCATCCATCTTCTCAACCCGGACGCGAAGGATACAGCGTGTGGCAAAGGACCCCCAGAAGAGCCCCACGCTTTCAACGGCAACTTTGAAGGCAGTTCCTCCTTCGGACATAACCTGAACTCCTCTGGTCTTAAGTTCGCTTTCAAGCTGGCTTACAATCTGACCTGTCCAATGCCTATAGTCTGCAAAATATTTATGGCTGCCTTGAGTGGCAATGAGTGTGAGTTTCGATTCGGCCACTCCGTTGATAAAAGAAACCTCCTGCCTTGCATCGATCGAACCCACGACATCCGTCTTAACAGGAATCGCTCCCCTGGGCGCAACAATATGGGAACACCCAGAGAAGAATAGGATCATCAATACCATGAACAATGGGAAAAAGATCTTTGCCAGTCTGACCATAGGTTACTCTCCTTTCCTTTTCATTAAAATAAATTTATGGTTTTAATCTGTTATTCGTTTTGCTATATATTATAAAAAAGAAGATTGGTCAAGGAAACTTAATTCCGATCTGTACAAATTAGAAGATGCCTTTCGAATTCGAATCCCTCAGTCATGGAAAGATCGCTTTCGGTTTCTTTAATATCGAAACCGACATGATCCTCCTTAATCAATACTTTCTCTTTGCGGAAGATTTCTGCGAATACGTTTCCCAAGCCGTCCAGACAAACGAAAATATTTTCAAGGCCTCATGGGAAGCCTACTCTTTTCAAAACAGAGAAGATATCGGAAATCTGATGGGTGCGATTCACAGAATCGATCACAGTGGTTTTATCGGAGAGGTCTATAGACTCTACCCCTTTCCTAAGCGACAAGAGGACTTTAAACAGAATCCAGATGGCTTTAAAACTCGGGCTTTGATCGAAAGCATAATTCAGAAGTATGCCCTGAAGATGAATCTTCGATTTATCATGGATCAGGCATCTCAAAAATTTTTTATTGGCGAATATCTCTTTGACACTATTGTTTTTCAAAAACTGATCCAATATATTTGGCAGGGAGGTCTCCCGCAATGGAAGGACAAAACCCGCCCCGAATATGTTTGGACCATGGAGGAGGCCATCAACCAATCAGACCGTCCTATTTTCAAAAATCTGTTTCTAAGAGAAGAAGGATAAGAATTCTTTTTAAGAGGAGGTAAGGTTATGGGACTATTTAAAAAGGGAAAGGAACAGGAAGTCGCCGGGATGATCGTTGACCTTCTCGAAAAGGTTCATCAGTGCCTTGAAGAAACTCAAAAAACGGTATTCCATTACCTCAGGGGTGACCTTGAAGAAGCCAAATCTTCTGCCTTGAAGACGGATCATATCGAGACAGAAACCGATCATATTCGACGAAGGATTGTGGATACCCTTTACCGGGGAGCCTTTCTCCCCATTTTCCGGGTGGATATCCACAACTTTATTGAGAAAGTGGACCTCATCGCCGATAATGCGGAAATCTGCTGTGACTTTTTTTTAGGTCAGCGACCTGAGATTCCGGACGAATTTAAAAAAAGGTTTCAGAAAGTTATCGACGATACCCTTCCCATGTCGCTCACTTTCAAAGAAGCCACGGAGAATTTCTTCCTGAAAGGCAATCACGATCTCATTAAAAAAAGCATAACTCAGATTGGAATTTTTGAATCGGCGATTGATGACGATGAATGGAAACTGACACGGGACCTCTTCACCTCTGATCTTTCTCTGGCGGAAAAGATGCACCTGAAGCGATGCCTGGAAAAACTGACCAGTATCTCCGATCAGATCGAAGACACTTCCGACTGGTTGGAGGTCTTGCTGATCGGCACGAAGGTTTGATGGCTCTATGATCTTGAAGGCGTTTCGTTAGGAGAAACAGGGGATGTGGGAAATTTCATCAGGAATCTTTATGGGCTGGAGCCTTGGAAGTAACGACTCCGCCAATATCTTCGGCACGGGTGTGGGCGCGAAGATCATCCGTTACCGTACCGCCATCATCTTAATCTCCGTCTTTGTTATCCTGGGCGCATTGTTAGAAGGAGAAAAGTGTTTTGCAACCCTTGGAGAGCTCTCCAAACTTGATTCGCGGCTGGCATTTTTTACCGCCTTAGCCGCTGCCATCGTCGTCTTTTTCTTCACTTTTCTGGGAATACCCGTCTCCACCTCGCAGGCGGTTGTAGGGGCTATCCTCGGAGCAAGCCTTTATTCAGGCGCTGTGGATTTTAGCAAACTCTATAAGATTGTCATCTGCTGGGTCTTGACACCCATCGGAGGAGCCTTTACCAGT
>Ga0194125_10004329_pt1 | contig 22211 bp, 22 predicted proteins | sample TA2KigC250mmetaG_FD_148626 | JGI IMG/M metagenome (GOLD analysis project Ga0194125, IMG submission 148626) | Freshwater microbial communities from Lake Tanganyika, Tanzania - TA2015034 Kigoma Deep Cast 250m | ecosystem: Environmental > Aquatic > Freshwater > Lake | place: Tanzania: Lake...
CGCCGGGGCGGGCGCCGCGGGGGCAGGCGCTGCCTTCGCCATAACCGGAGCGGCTGGAACGGGCGCCGGCCCGGCCGGCTTGGGAGTGGCCGGCATGGCCGCAGGGGCCGAAAGCTTTATTGTTGGAAGCGTGCCGCCGGGAACAGGCGGCGGGGCCTTGGGCGCGGGCGGGGGGCTGACCGGCTGGGCCGGCACGGCCGGACGCAAAGGGGCCGGGGACGGGGCCGCCGGCCTGGCCGCGGCGGGGGAAGGAGCCGGTTCTTTCGGGACAGCCGCGTCAGTGCGCGGGGTCAAAGAAAAGGGGGTTGCGGCCGGCTCGGGCGGCGCGGCGGGCTTGACCGGAGTCTGCGCTGCCGGCGGCACGGGCTGGGGCGCTGCCGGCGCTGCCGGCGGCACCGTCTCAGGCGTCGGCTTCAGCATGCCGCCGCGTCGCAGGTCAAGCTTAGGCGGAATCGCCGGCGAGTCGGGAATCCGTTCTTCTGCCATGAGACGATCTTCCTTGCGTAACAGGTTGCGCCATGCCCTTGAACGTTCTTCAGACTACCCCTCTTTCGGGGCGGCCGTCAAGGGCGACGGTCGGCCTGGAGAAACCCGCCAGTCACGCGGTGAGGCGAGGTGGGGCGGACCGTCCCGGTCCGCCGCGGCGCGGCGGGACGCCGCGCCCCAGTGTGTCTCCACCGCGTAACTGACCCATTACGGCCTAGACTTCCGTGACCTCCGCCTCCTTGGACTTGAGATGCGCGTCGATCTTGCCGATGTATTCGTCCGTCGATTTCTGGATCTCATCCAGGCCGGACTTGCGTTCGTCCTCGGTGATCTTGCCGGACTTCTGGATGGACTTGATGTGCTCGTTGGCGTCGCGCCGGACGTTGCGCACGGCCACGCGCGCGTCTTCCGCCAGGCGGCGCGCCAGCTTGATCATCTCCGCGCGCCGCTCTTCGCTCAGCTCGGGGATCGGCACGCGGATCAGCCTGCCGTCGTTGATGGGCGTCACGCCCAGATTGGCGGCCAGAATGCCTTTCTCGATTTCCGGGAGCGCGGTGGGGTCATAGGCGTTGATGACGATCAGGCGCGGCTCGGGCGTGGAGATGCCGGCGATCTCGCGCAGCCGCGTGGCGGCCCCGTAGTAGTTGACCTTGACGTTCTCGACCAGCGCGGGCGATGCCTTGCCGGTGCGGATGCCCGAGAACTGGTCGCCCAGGACCTCGAGCGACTTGCTCATTTTCTCTTCCGCGTCCAGGAGAATGTCATCCAGCGATTCCATGCATACCTCCCTTCATCCGCGTCCGGAATCGGAGACCAGGGTCCCGATGCGCTTGCCGTCCACGACGCCCTCCAGGCTTCCCGGCTTGAAGAAATTGAATACGACGATGGGAATATGGTTCTCCATGCACAGCGCGAAGGCCGCGCCGTCCATGACGCGCAGCTCGCGCCGCAGCGCTTCGCCGTAGGTCAGGCGCGCATAGCGCCTTGCGGCGGCGTCCCGCAGCGGGTCCGCCGTGAACACGCCGTCCACCTTGGTGGCCTTGAGCAGCGCGTCGGCCCGGATTTCGCTGGCCCGCAGCGCGGCGGCGGTGTCCGTGCTGAAGTAGGGATTGCCCGTGCCTCCCGCGAAAATCAGGGTGCGGCCCTTTTCGAAGTGCCGCAGCGCGCGCCGCAGTATGAAAGGCTCGGCGACCTTGTTCATCTCGATCGCGGTCAGCACGCGCGTCGGGACGCCGACGGACTCCAGCGCGTTCTGCAGGGCCAGTCCGTTGATGATCGTGGCCAGCATCCCCATGTAGTCGCCCGTGGTGCGGTCGATCCCGCCGTGCTCGTTCGCGGCGCCGCGGAAGATGTTGCCGCCGCCCACGACGATGGCCACCTGTACGCCGCGCTCGGTCACGGTCTCAACGCGGCGCGCGACCTGCCGCACTATGGACGGGTCGATGCTCAGCGCCTTGGCCTTGTTCTGCAGGGCCTCGCCGCTGAGCTTGAGAACTATCCGGCCGTACTTCGGTCGGGCGTTCGCGCGTGTCGGTTTGCGTGGCATGCCGGCCTTCCCATGAGCGAACAACGGAGCGTGAGCCTACCGCAGGAAGCCCGGCAGGTAAATGACATTCTGCGCCGGCCGCGCGGCTTCACCGGGAAGGGCCGTTCTCCGGTTCGAGGTAGACGTGCACCAGCGGGTAGTCGGGCATGACCGGGCCGACGAAATCGAGCAACGCTCCGTATCGCAGGGACGGATCGGCGAAAACCAGGATTACGTTCATGCCCGGCCCATGCGCGCGCAACGCATCGCGCAGCGCCCCGGCGTCGCGCACGGGGAATTCCTCCACCGTGAGCTCCGGCGTGATGCTCGCGCCGTAGTCCGCCTCGATGCGGGCCAGCACTCCCGACACGGCGCCGTCCGCCGCCGTCAGCTTCAATTCCCACGGCTGGCCGATGCGTTCCTGGCGCCGCCGGTTGCCTTCGGGCGGCACGAAAGCCCGGTAGTACAGGCCTTCGTCCTCCGGCGGCTCGATGTGGACGCCGCGTTCGGTCTCCGCCACCAGCAGCACCGCGCACAGGGCGCGCAGGGCGCGCAGCGTAAGCCGCCGGTCGAGATCGAGGCGCACGAACGGCTCGCGCCCTTCCGTGACCAGCGTCATCAGCGCATCCAGCGCCGTTTCCAGGCCGGACACTTCCGGCACGGTTGCGTCGTCGCTGCGCAGGCTGAACGCCAGGCGGCTCAGCACGCCGGTCGCGTCCGCCGCGGCGGGCGTCTCTCTGGCGGAAAGCGTCAGATCGACGCCGGGATCGCGGCGCGCGCCCTCGGCCGGCTCGATGAGCAGGGTCAGTTCCTCGCCCTTCGCAAAAACGGCGTTCGTCCCGATGACCATGTCCCCGTACACCTGGCCCTGGGGAACCCAGCCGGGCACGACCAGGATGCTGTCCGGCTCACTGTAGGCGCAGATGATCGAGAAAGGGTCATGCGTGTCGGCGGCCAGGGCCGGTCCGTCGCCGGAAGCGATCGTGCGCGAGCCGGCGAACACGAACCCCTGCGCGACCATGGTTCTGCCCGCGGACTTCACGCTGATCAAATGCTCGGCCCGCACGGCGGGCGGCGCGCCGTTGGTTCCCTGGCGCAGGAAGGCCACTTGCGCCCGCTCGCCGCGGGGAGCGAAGTGCTGCCTGTCGGGATCGACCGGCCGGCCCGGGCGCATGCCGATGAACATCAGCGCGTCCTTCACGTCGCCCGGCGCGGCGCGCGAAACGGCCAGCGCCTCGTAGTCGTGGCCGCTGCGCTCGCCGATCAGCAGGAACTCCGCGATCTCGCCGGCGGGCAAGCCCGTGGCGCGCGCCGCGACGCGCACCTGGCCCGCGGCGCGGTCCGCGACGACGCCCGGTCGCTTGAATTGCCCGCCGGCGGGCGGCGCGGCGTTCGTCGCGCCCGCCGCGCGCAGCGCGCAGGCAACCAGCGCCGCGGCGGCGAGACATGAAGCTCGCCGCCCGCAAGCGGCCGCGCGGCGGCAACCTGCGTTTGTCCGTCCCGGCATGCGCGTTTCCTCCCGCCTTTCCGCGTTCTGGGCGTTCTGGCGTTCTGCACTATCAACGCGCGCCGCGCCGGGAACCTTAGCCGCCGACAGACCGGACAGTTCGTCTGGCACCGGCTGTCGACCGGCACATGTCACGGGATAGTCGCACAAGCCAATCCGGGAGAAATGGCTCAGCCTGGCGCGGGATTTCGACCGCCAAACGACGGATCTGCCCCGCGAGATAGGCGATGTCGATTTCATTTTGCGCTTCGAGAACCGACTGCAAGTCATCGATGTCTTTGGCCCGAAGCCTCCTGATCGCAAACAACGGTCCTCCCGCCAAATCAGCTTCGCGCGCAACTCCGGCCTGCAGCCCGAGCAAGCGTCATGACCGCTCGCCCTCGCATGGTAGAGCATCCGGCGCGCCTGCCGCAGGAAGGGCAGGATGCGTTTGGCCCTCGCGTCGGCGGACCGGCGGTTTGCGCGGATCGCCGCAAGCACGGCCGCGTCGAAAACGGCCGTGAGCACATCGGTGTGTGGAAACACGCCGGTAGGGCGCGGCGTGCCGCCTTCGCCCGGAGGCTCCGGCGCGCCAAGCCGGCCGCGCCGCGGCGGACCGGGCTTGCCCCGCCATAGCCCGCAGGGCGACGGCGGGACGGTCCGCCCTACCTCGCCTCCCTGCATAACTGACCGGTTACACGCAGGCCTTGACTTGCCGCGGGGTATGCCTGACAATGCAAGTACTGTCTGCAAACCGGACAGGAAGGAGGCAACATGCTGAGGAAGACGTCAGTGGTTGCAATGGCGGCGCTGGTGATGGTGATGGGGCAACTGGCGGCGCGGGCAAGCTGCGGATCGTGCGCCGGGGACACGGCCGCGGACAAGCAGGGCGAAGCGTCCTGCAAGGCCGGCGATACGGTATACGCCTGCCTGACGTGCAGCGTCGTCAATACCAAGGCCGGCAAGTGCGCGAAGTGCGGCGCCGACATGAAGGCCATGCGCGTCCTGGCCGTGAAGGACGGCAAAGCCTCCCTCTGCCCGTGCGAGGCCGGCTGCAAGTGCACAGTGAAAGCCGATGACCCCAAGCAGTGCAGTTGCGGCAAGCCGGTCACCACCCTGGACTGCCCAGCGGCAAGCGTGGCTCCGAAGGAGCCTGAAGCGGAGCAGCCGGCCAAGCCGGACGCCGAGAAGGCCAAGCCGAAGGATCACCCGGCCCACTGAGCCGGTTGACTCGGGTCCGGCCGGATGAAGAGACGGAGCGACCGGTCGATGCGCGATCGGTCGCCCCGGCTGCTTCTTGAGAGGGCCCGCCCATGAACAGGATCCCTGCCGGCTCCCGCGTCCTCGCTCTCGCGCTCCTTGGACTTCTTCCGCTCGGGACCGGAAGCCTTCCGCGCGCCGGGGCGGCGACGAACGAAGCCTCCGCGAAGCGCTACGAACTCGGGCCCGTCACCAACATCGTCACCGGCGACATCAAGGCCGGCATCGAGAAGCATATCAGCGCCGAGGTTGTGCGCGGCGACGGCGTCATGAAGCTTCCCTTCAACGGAAAGGAACTCGAACTCGAGCTCGTCCGCGTGCACGTCGAGTATCTCGCCACGCTCGGGCCCGGTCGGCATTTTGCCTGCGTCGACATGGCCGGCGCGGATGGCGCGTTCTATGACGTCGACTTCTTCATGGAAGGCGATCCCGGCTTCATGCGGGTTACCGAGACCACGGTGCACAAGGTCGACGGCGTGCCGCTCTACCTCTGGAAACAGGCGCCGGACAAGAGCTGGGGTCGCGCGCCGGCCGACGCGGAATCGAAGGAACTGCTCGGCGTGCTCCAGGGGAAGGACACGTTCGAGTTCCGCTATCAGGCAACGTTGCCGGTCCTGCCGGGCGAAGCCAGGCTGTGGCTGCCGCTCGCGCAGTCGGACGACTTCCAGAAGGTGGAGGTCGTTTCCGTCACCTCTCCGGTTCCGTCGCGCGTCCTGACGGAATCCGCATACGGCAACAAGGCTCTCTTCATGACCGTCGGGCCCGAGCAGAGCGGCAAGACCGTCGAGGTCGCCTACCGCGTCGAGCGCCGGGAGAAAGGCCCGTACGCGGGCGACGCGGAGGAAGCCCGCAGGTATCTGACGCCGGAAAGCCGGGTGCCTCTGACGGATGCCATTCGATCCGCCGCCGCTTCCATGGTCGAGCGCAAACAGGGCGATCTGATGCGCGCGCGCGCGATCTACGACCGTACGATCGACGACCTGCGTTACCGGAAATGCGGCGAGGGGTGGGGCGAGGGCGACGCGGTCTACGCCTGCAGCGCCCGCGCCGGCAACTGCACCGACTACCACGCCTACTTCATCGCGCACGCCCGGGCCGCGGGCATTCCGGCCCGCTTCGCGATCGGCGCCGCCATTCCGTCGGAGCGCGGCGACGGCGGCACCGACGGCTACCACTGCTGGGCCGAATTCTACGCCGACGGGAAGTGGTATCCGGTGGACATCAGCGAAGCCGACAAGTTCAGCTCGCTCAGCATGTACTACTTCGGGCATCACCCGGCGAACCGCTTCGAGTTCACGCGCGGCCGCGACCTGGTCTTCGAGCCGGGCCCCCTCTCCGGGCCCATCAACTTCTTCGCCTATCCCGTGCTGGAGCTGGACGGCAAGCCGGTCAAGGTCCAGACCCTGTTTGCGTTCCGCAGACTGCCGGCGCCGGGGAACTGAGAGCCGCGCGGAAGCGGGATATTCGGCGGAAGCAGGCCGGAGACGCGGCCCCGGCTTCCCGGGAGCCGGGCCGCTCAAGAGGGCAGCCCGCTGAAATCCGGTTCCGCGGGCCTGCCGGAGCCGGCGAGCGGCAGGTCAAGAAGCGGCGCGGCAAATCCCATCCGGCACAGCGCGGTCGCGATCACCCGGCGCGTGTCGCGCACGATCTCCGGCCTGGCCGCGCGGTGAAGGTTGTAGATCACGGCCGCCAACGACAGGCGGCGCGTGCGGAGGGCCTCCAGGGACAGGAGGGTATGGTTGATCGAACCCAGGCGGGATGAGGTGACCAGGATCACCGGCCACCGCTGTTGCCCAAGGAAGTCCAGCACGGTCGTTTCTTCGGTCAGCGGGACGCACAGCCCGCCGACGCCTTCGACCAGCACGACGTCGTACCGCCGCTGCAGTTCGCGCGCCGCGTCCGCCAGCCTGCCGGTGTCCACCCGCCGCCCCGCAAGCGCCGCCGCCAGATGCGGCGAACCCGGGAACGGGAACACGTAGGGGCATGTCAGCCCCTGCCGATCCTCGGGAAGCCGGTCGGCGCCCATGAGTTCGCGGTGAACCCGGATGTCGTCGGAGAGCCCCTCGCAGCCGGTCTGGACCAGCTTCTGTGTCACCACCGGGACGCCGCGCGCGGCATACCATTTTGCCATGAGCCCGGTGGCCATCGTCTTGCCGATGCCGGTGTCTATTCCCGCGACAAACAGAATCATCGGCGCGATCCTCCGTCAGAACGTTTCCGGGCGACCATGAAGACCGGATGATATGTCAGGGGCACTCGTCCGTCCTGCCCGAACGTCGCCTCGTAGGTCCGGCAGAACCACGCGACCCTCGCCGGCGGCCACGGCCCGGAATCCAGCGCGTTGGCCCCCGTCTGCTTCAGATGCCGCAGGACGTCGCGCGCGGAGGGGAACCACAGGGTCCGCAGCTCCTCGCGTCCGCTCAGGACCACGTGGTGCTCCGCCAGCGCCGCCTGCCATTCCCCGCAGGACCAGTAGCGGAGCGACACGCCAGTCAGTTGCGATACCTCGCGCAGATTCGACGGACCGAAGGACGCGATGGCCAGAAGACCGCCGGGCTCCAGCAATCCGGCCATCCTCGTCAGCAGAGCTCGCGAGTCCGCCGCCCATTGCAGGACGGCGCTCGACGCGATCAGATCCTGCGGGTGCGGGAACGCGACGGTCTCCATGTCGCCGTGCACGAACTGCACGGGCACGCCGGGCGCCTGCCGGCGCATTCGCCGCGCGGTGCCCTCGCACTCCATGACCAGGTCGTTAAGAACCAGGCGGGCGGGCCGGCAGCGCGCCAGGAGCCGCTGCGTCAGCAGGCCGGTTCCGCATCCGAGTTCCAGCACGCGGTCGAAACGCCCGGCGCCCGGGGCCGACAGCAGCTCGGCGACGAGCCGTTCGGCCATCTCCCTCTGCACGACGGCCGCCCCGTCGTAGGTCGCCATGCCGCGGGCAAAGCGCCGGGCCAGCGTCCTCTTATCCGCGCTCATGCATCGCATGCGAGCACCTCATCCCAGGCGCGCCAGCGGTGGAACGGATAGTGCGGCCCGCCGATGGCGCGGACCGGCACGCCGTAGCGCTCCCAGCAGCGGCGCTGATTCTCCGGGAGAATGACGCGGTCGTGCCCGGAAACCACGGCCGAGTCGAAGGCGCAAGCGGCGGGCGGCGGAAGCCGCCGCAGCGCCTGCAATTCCTCCACCGCCTCGCGCAGGTCCCTGGCCGGCCGGCCGGCATCGAACGCCGCGCGCGACGCGGCGTCCGGGCACATGCGCCGGACGAACTTCTCCCACCCGTCTTCCGTCAGGCGAAGCGCCGTCGCGTCCATCCATCGCGCGGGGATTCCGGCGCGCTCGTCTTCCGGGATGAGGGTCCCGTTGATGGCGACGGCGCGGGAGAACGACCACCGCCGCGCGCGCGCCACGCAGTTGCCCGCCGCGCAGCCGAGGGACCAGGCGGCCAGCGCCTTCTCCGGATAGCCCTCGAGGTCGCCAAGACAGGGGACCTCGTCCAGATGCCGGAAATCGTAGTATGCCAGCACGTCCCACCCCTGGGAGGCCAGCCGCCGGAACGGAGCGGAATCCATGCCCCAGCCCGCAAAGAAGACCAGCACGCGCGGACGCCCCGCCCGGTGGAGCCACGTCGCCTTCACGCAGGCTCCTTCCCGAGCCGGCCGATGCATTCCGCCAGCGCGGCCAGTTCCGCCGGATCCATCCGCGCGCCCAGGGAGAACCGCAGCCGGGCGGTGCCTTCCGGGACCGTCGGCGGCCGGATCGGCGGGACCAGGTAGCCGTGCCGCAGCAAACGCCCGGAAAGCGCCTCCGCCGCCTTGTCCTCTCCCACGAGCAGGGGGACGATATGCGTGTCTCCCGGCGCCGCGAGGTTCCGGCCGGTCAAAGCGCGCCGGAACCGTTCCGCAAGGGACGCCAAGGCGGCCCTGCGGTCGCCGGCGTCCAGGACGCGCAGCAGCGCCTGGCGGGTCCAGTTCACGACGGCCGGCGGCAGGGCCGTCGTGAAGATCAGCGACCGCATCGTGTTGACGAGATAGTCGTGCGTCACCGGGTCCGCGACGACAAAGGCGCCGGCCGAAGCCAGGGCCTTGCCGAAGGTCCCCACCAGGATGTCGGCGTCCGCCAGCGTTCCGGTCTCCTCGCACAGGCCGAGCCCGCGCGGGCCGCGAACCCCGACGGCGTGCGCTTCGTCCACGTACAGCCGGGCGTCGAACTCGCGCTTCAGGACCGCCAGGGCCCGGAGGTCCGCGCGGTCGCCGTCCATGCTGAAGATGGATTCCGTGACGATGAAGGCGCGGCGGGCGGCCGGCCGTCGCGCCTTCAGGAGCGCGCGCAGGTGCTCCATGTCGCCGTGCCGGTAGCGGACCCAATCCGCGCGGCTCAGCCGGATGCCGTCCACCAGGCTGGCGTGGTTCAGGCGGTCCGACAGGATCAGGTCGCCCCGCGCGGCCAGGGACGGCAGGAGGCCGATGTTCGCGTGGTACCCGCTGCTGAGCACGAGCGCGCGCCTGCCGGGGCCGTAGGCGGAATCGAGCAGGTCTTCCAGCTCCGCGTAGGCCGGGTGGTTGCCGGCGAGCAGGCGCGAGGCGGAGGCCGTCAGGCCCATCTCCGCCAGCGAACCGGTTCGCGCCAGCGACGCGTGGAACGCCCGGTGCAGCTCCGCGTCGCACCCGAACCCGAGATAGTCGTTGGATGCCAGGTTCAAGAAGCAGCGGTCCCCCATGCGCACCCGGTGTCCCGGCAAGGGTTCGGCGGTCCGCAGGCGGCGGAGGCGTCCCTGTGCCTCCCGATCGCTCAGGCCGGCGCGCAACTCGTCCTGCCAGGATGGATGGTTCATCCGCCCGTCTCCTTCCCGCGTCATTCCGCCGCCTGCAGCCCGACCACTTCGCGCATGGCGGCCGTCAGCGTCGCGACATCCTCCGGCTGCATGATGAAGGGCGGCATGACGTAGACCAGCCGCCCGAACGGCCGCACCCAGACCCCGCGCTTCACGAATTCGCGCCGGCAGGCATCCGCGTCGACCGCCTTGCGGAGCTCCACGACGCCGATGGCGCCGAGGGCGCGCACGTCCGCCACGCCGGGGAGCGTCCGGCACGGATCGAGGCCCGCGCGCAATTCCCGCTCGATCCGGAGCACCCGTTCCCGCCACGGCGACTCGCGCAGAAGGTCGAGGCTGGCCGACGCCACGGCGCAGGCCAGCGGATTGCCCATGAAGGTCGGGCCGTGCATGAAGACGCGGCCGCCGGCGCAGATGCCTTCCGCGACCCGCCGGGTTGCGACCGCGGCGCCGAGGGTCAGGTACCCTCCCGTGAGGGCCTTTCCGACGCACAGGATATCGGGCGCGATTCCCGCGTGTTCGCACGCGAACATCCGGCCGGTGCGGCCGAAACCGGTGGCGATCTCGTCCAGAACAAGGAGCACTCCCGCCGCCGCGGCGAGTTCGCGCACGCGCTTCAAGTACCGCGGCGCGTAGAACCGCATGCCGCCCGCGCCCTGCACGATGGGCTCCAGGATTACCGCCGCGATGTCCGGGCCGTGTTCGTCGAGCAGGTTCCGGAAGGACGACAGGCTCGCCTCATCGCACGGCGCGTCAAAGCCCGCGGGCGGCATCTCGGCGAAGAACTGCCCGGGCAGCGCCCCGCGGAATATCCCGTGCATGCCGGTCACGGGGTCGCAGACGGACATGGCGTGAAAGGTGTCGCCGTGATAGCCGCCCCGGACGGTCAGAAACCGCTTCCGGCGCGGCTGACCCGCCGCGAACCAGTACTGGATGGCCATCTTCATCGCGACTTCGACGGCGACCGACCCCGAATCGCACAGGAACACGCACTCCAACCCGGCAGGCAGAAGCCCGAGCAGACGCTCCACCAAGCCGGCGGCGGGCCGGTGGGTAAGGCCGCCGAACATCACGTGCGACATCTCCTTCAACTGACGCTCCGCCGCCGCATTGAGCGCGGGATGGTTGTAGCCGTGGATGGCGGACCACCAGGATGCCATGCCGTCGATCAGTTCCCGGCCGTCGGCCAGGCGCAGGCGGACCCCCGATGCGGAGGCCACGGGATGCACGGCCGGCGGGTCAGCCATGGAAGCGTAGGGATGCCAGACATGCCGGCGGTCGAAGGCAAGCAGGTCGTTCATTGCGGCACCGGCGCCGGTTGCGGGGCGGAGGCAAAGCCGTCCAGTTCCCTGAGAAAGGCGAAATCCCGCTCCGTCTCCCGGCCGCGGGTGGTCAGGTATCCCCCCGTGATGAAGCCGCTTGCGCCGGCCAGCATCAGGAGGCCCTGGAAATCGCTCATGACGGTTTCGCGGCCCGCGGCAAGCTTGATCACCGCGCCGGGATTGATCAGACGGAACAGCGCCACCGTCCCGGCCGCCTCGACCGCCGGCAGCGGGGGATACCCCTCCAGCGGCGTTCCCTTGATCGGCACCAGGACATTGATGGGGATGACATCCACGCGGAGTTCGTTCAGGGTGAAGGCGAGGGCGATCCGGTCGTCCATGGTTTCGCCGATTCCCAGGATGGCTCCGGAGCAGACCCGGATGCCGTGTTTCTTCAGCAGCCGGATCGTGGCGATGCGCTCCTCCACCGCGTGCGTGTCGGCGATAAGCTTCCGGTATCGGGCGGGCGCGGTCTGGAGGTTGATGTTGCAGTGCTCAATGCCGCGTTCAGCCAGCAGACGTGCCGTCTCCTGGCCGAGAACGCCCAGCGAGGCGCTCACGCCCATGTCCGGGTGGCGTTCGTGGATCGCGTCGACGGCCCGCAGCACGCGGCGGAAGTCGTCGTCGGCGCGCGTCATGCCGTAGCCGCTGGCCACGATGCAGAAGCTTCGGACGCCCGCCGCGTATGCGGTTTCGGCCGCACTCAGGATGACAGCGAGGTCGACCATCGGATAATTCCCGGCATCGGTCGCGTGCGCGGCGGACTGGGCGCAGAACCGGCAGTTCTCGCTGCAGAGCCCCGATTTCGCGTTGATAATCGAACAGGCCTGGAACCCCGGCGCGAAGCGGTTCCGCACCCGGTTCGCGAGGGATACGAGGTCGAGCACATCCTCGCCGCGCAGGGCGCCCAGCGCCTTCGCCAGGCCGGGATCCAAACGCTCGCCGTCCAGCACCGAGCAGGCCCGCTCCACAGCCTTATTCAAGGTCGCACGTCCCTTCCTCCGCCGCCGGCGGGCCGGCACAGACGGACTTCGCCGGACGCGATGTCATGCGCGGCGCCGTTCGCCCGGATCAGGCGGAGCATGCCGGCATCCGTGATGCTGTGGACCCGTCCGCGGATCTTGTCGCGGCAGAGGGCAATCGTCACCTCCCGCCCCGCGAGCGTGGAATGCCGGTTGAGAAAGGCGACAATCCCGGGCAGTCCGTCGCGTGACCATTTCGCGTATTCCCCGTCCAGGCTGTTCAGTATGCGGGCCGTCAGGGCGGGCGCCGGCACGGGCCGGCCAAGGGCCTCGCGCAGCGATGCCGCCGTGGGCCTCAGGATTTCGGGGAACTCCGTCAGGTTTGCGTTGACTCCGATTCCCACGATGACCGCGTGGATTACATCCGCCTCCGCTTCCATCTCGCACAGGATGCCGGCCAGTTTCCTTCCGCGCCACATGATGTCGTTGGGCCATTTCACGCCCGCCTCTCCGCAGCCCTCGGCGCGGAGCGCGCGCAGCACCGCGGAAGCGGCCACCAGGGACAACTGCGGCGCCAGAAGCGGCGACACGGCGGGCTTCAGCAGCACGGACAGATAGACGTTGCCGCCCGGCGGCGAGAACCAGTCCCGCTGAAAACGGCCGCGGCCCCGGCTTTGAGAGCCGGCCGCGACGGTTGCGCCTTCGGGGAACTCGGCGATGCGGGAGCGCAGAAACGTGCTGGTCGAGTCGATCTCCGCGAAATACCGGTAAGGCCGGCCGATCAGGCGTGTCCGGAGCAGCGGCGTCACTTCTTCCGGTATTGCCAGTTGCGTTCGGGCCTTCAGCCTGTAGCCGCGGCGGGGCGACGCCTCAATGCCGTATCCGAGTCCCCGCAGGCGGCGTACCTGCTTGCAGACGGCCATTCGGGACACCCCGAGTTCCTCGACGATCCGGGCGCTGGACACCCATCCGTCAGTGACGGAGAGAGCCGAAAGGATACGGTCAGACGTGCTGGTCGCCTTCATGTGACGCGCTTTGTCCAATGTCAACGACGACACAGCATATGGTTTACGTTATGCCGGTCAACCGTTTTCTCGCCGCTGCTCCCGTGCGCGATTCCTGTGTCCCGGACGGGCTTGATAAATAGCATGAAATTTCTCTTGCTGCGGGACGGCGTTTTGGTAAAGTCTACTTTGTCTATCATAGAACTAGAGCACTCATGGCCATGAAAGTGTCAAGCAAGGGGCGATACGGCGTGCGGTTCATGATGGACCTCGCGACGCACGAGAAGGAAGGGAACGTGACCCTGAGGGAGATCTCCCGCAGGCAGGCCATCTCGGAGAAGTACCTGTGGCAGGTGGTGAACCCGCTCAAGAAGGAAGGGTTGATCCGGGCCGTCGCCGGTCCGGGCGGGGGATTCGCGCTTGCCCGCGCGCCGGCCGCTATCACCCTTGGCGACATCCTCGGCGTGCTCGAAGGAGACAGCGCGCTGGTGGCCTGCACTGACGAGCCTGCCGCGTGTCCGCGAAGCAATGCGTGCGCCGCGCGCGAAGTGTGGAAGGAGGTGGCGCAGAAGTTGACCGGGATTTTGGCCTCCATTACGCTGGCCGGCATGGTTGAAAGACAGCGGGCAATGGAGCAGAGGTCCGCCAAGGAGTACTGCATATAGAAGGCGAAGGAGGAGGAAGGAAAAATGACGGGCAACAGCAAGTGGAGATTCGACACGCAGGTGATTCACGCCGCGCAGACGCCGGAGGAATGGAAATGGGCGACCCAGGCGCCGATCTTCCAGACGGCTTCCCACCGCTTTGAGACGGCCGAAGAGCTCTCGGACGTCTTCGCCGGCCGGAAGCCCGGCTTCATCTACCAGCGGCTCCGCAACCCGACCAACCAGACGCTGGAGAAACGCATGACGTTGCTGGAAGGCGGTCTCGACGCCGTGGTGACCGGTTCGGGCATGGCCGCCGTGACCGACGCGATCCTGGCGATCTGCCGCGCGGGAGACGAGATCGTCTCGGGCAATTCCCTGTTCATGTCCACGTTCCTGCTGTTCAACAACGTGTTCAAGAAGTTCGGGATCCAGGTGAAGCTGGCCGAGAGCGCCGATCTGGACGCGTGGAAGGCCGCCGTGACGGACAAGACCAGGCTCCTGTTCGTGGAAACGATCGGGAATCCCAAGATGGACGTCCCCAACATCCGGGCGCTCGCCGAACTGGCGCATGCCAACCGCGCTCCGTTGATCGTGGACAATACCCTGGCCACGCCGTATCTGTTCCGCCCCTTCGAGCACGGGGCCGACGTCGTGGTCCATTCGACCACCAAGTATCTGAACGGCCACGGGTCGGCCGTCGGGGGCGTGGTGATCGATGCCGGCCGGTTCGACTGGCCGTCGGACAAGTATGCGGACTTCAGCCTCTACAAGGAGCGCAAGGGGAAGCTGGCCTACATCGACAGGGTGTGGCGGGAAATCCACATCAACTTCGGCACCAGCCAGGCGCCGTTGCATTCATACCTCACGCTGATCGGGCTGGACACCTTGGCGTTGCGTATGGAACGGCACCAGAGCAACGCGATCAAGGTGGCGGAGTTTCTGCAGGGGCACGGCAGGGTCAAATGGGTGAACTTCCCCGGCCTGCCGGCGAGCCCGGCGCATGAAGCCGCCAAGGCGCAGTTCGAGGGCAAGGGCTATGGCGCGCTGTTGACGTTTGGCCTGGAAGACGAAAAGGCCTGTTTCGAATTCATCCGACGGCTGAAGCTCGTTTACCACCTGGCGAACCTTGGCGACTGCAAGACGCTCGCGATTCATCCGTGGTCCTCGCAGTACGTCACCTTTACCGAGGACGCCAGGAGGGCGAACGGCATCACGCCGGATCTGGTCCGCGTTTCCGTGGGGATCGAGGCTGTCGAGGACATTCTTGAGGACATCGACCAGGCATTGGGAACGGTCTGAACGGAGGAAGGAGGCAACCGCAGATGAACCGACACGATGATATCACCACGACTGTGGGCGGGACTCCGCTGGTCCGGATCCGCAAGCTGATCCGGGGGGGCGGAACCGTGCTGGCCAAGTTGGAGAGTCATAACCCGCTGGCATCGGTGAAGGACCGCATCGGCGTGTCCATGATCGACGCCGCCGAACGGGACGGGAAGATCCGCCCCACGACGCTCGTCATCGAACCGACGAGCGGCAACACGGGAATTGCCCTGGCCTTTGTGTGCGCGGCGCGGGGCTACAGGCTCATGCTGACGATGCCGGAATCCATGAGCCTGGAGCGGCGCAAGGTCCTGAAGGCGCTCGGAGCGGAGGTCGTTCTGACCCCGGCGCCGGAAGGCATGCCCGGCGCGGTGCGCAAGGCGCTGGAGATTGCGCAGGCCGAGAAGGATTCTTTCGTGCCGCAGCAGTTCGAGAATCCGGCCAACCCGGAGATTCATCGGCGGACGACGGCCGAGGAGATATGGAGCGACACGGACGGCAAGGTCGATATCCTCGTGAGCGGGGTCGGCACGGGCGGGACGATCACCGGCGTCGCGGAAGTCATCAAGGCGCGCAAGCCCTCCTTCAAGGCGGTGGCCGTGGAGCCGGCGCAAAGCCCGGTCATCACGCAGACGCTCGCCGGGCAGCCCCTGAAGCCGGGCCCCCACAAGATCCAGGGCATCGGCGCCGGCTTTGTTCCCAAGGTGCTGAACGTCAAGATCCTGGATGAAGTCATCGCCGTGGACCAGGCGGAGGCCGTTGAATGGGCGCGCCGCGCGGCCAGTGACGAAGGCCTGTTCGTCGGCATCTCCAGCGGCGCCGCCCTGCGCGCCGCATCCATTGTGGCCGAACGTCCGGAGAACAGGGACAGGCTGATCGTCGCGATCATTCCCAGTTTCGGCGAGCGCTACCTGTCCACCGTTCTCTTCGAGCACATCACGGCCTGATCCCGGCCGGGCGCTTCGAGCGGGGATAACGGAGAGGTCACGCGTGAAGTTTGCAACCAGGGCCATACGGATGGGACAGCCGCCGGATCCGGCGACCGGCGCGATTGTGGCGCCGATCTACCAGACGGTGAATTTCGTCTTCGAGGACATCGGCCGGCCGCGGGCGTACGAGTACTCGCGGAGCGCCAACCCGACGCGCTCGGCCCTGGAGGAATGCCTGGCCGGCCTGGAGGAGGCGAAGTTCGGCCTGGCGTTCGGTTCCGGCATGGCGGCGGCGGATGCCGTGCTCTCGCTGCTGCGGCCGGGCGACCACGTGGTGTCCTCCCGGCACATCTACGGCGGAACGTTCCGGATATTCGAAAAGGTCTATGTTCCGCGGGGCGCGACCTTCACCTACGTGGAAGGCACGCGCCCGGAGGCGTTCGCCGAGGCGATGCGCCCCGCCACGCGACTGTTATGGATCGAGACGCCGGCGAATCCGCTCCTCCAGCTCGTGGACGTGGCGGCGGTGGCGGCCGTTGCCCGGCGTTCGGGGGCGCGGCTGGTGGCCGACAACACTTTCGCGTCCCCCTTCTTTCAGCGTCCACTGACGCAGGGCGCCGACGTCGTGTTGCACAGCACGACCAAGTATATCGGCGGGCACAGCGACGTGATCGGCGGGGCGGTTGTCGTCAACGACCCCGAGCTTCACAGTCAGATCAAGTTCTACCAGAACGCCGTCGGCGCGGTGCCGGGTCCCCAGGATTGCTGGCTGACGCTCCGCGGGTTGAAGACGCTGGCGGTGCGCATGCGGCAACACGAGGCGAATGCGCGGGCCGTCGCCGCGTTCCTGAACCGTCACCCCAAGGTTCAGGAGACGATCTACCCGGGGTTGCCGGGCCACCCCCAGCACGAGCTGGCGAAGGCGCAGATGGACGGATTTGGCGGCATTGTCACGTTCAGGCTTCCCGGCGGACGCGAGCAGGCGGCGCGATTCGTCAAGGGCCTGAACCTGTTCCTGTTTGCCGAGAGCCTGGGGGGCGTGGAGTCGCTGGTCTGCCATCCGGCGACCATGAGCCACGCCTCCATGTCGGCGGCGGAACGGGAGGCGCTCGGCATCACCGAGGGCACGCTGCGCCTCTCGGTCGGCATTGAGGATGCGGACGACTTGATCCAGGACTTGGATACGGCGTTGCGCGGGTGCTGAGTTCGCGGCAGATGGCCGGGAGGAAGCGGGATGACGGAGTATCAGGAGAAGCCGGGGCTTGATCGCGTGGAGGCTGCCCGCGATCTAATGCGCTGGGCGCTGGACAGGTTTCATCCGCGCATCGCCATCGCGGCCAGCCTGCAGGAACCGGTGCTCATCCACATGGCTCTGGCCATCCGGAAAGACGTCCGCGTCTTTTCCATCGACACCGGCCGTCTGCCGGAGGAGACGTACATCTGCGCCGAGGAGATCCGGCGGCAACTCGGCGTCCGGATCGAATGGTACTTCCCCCGGCGCGAAGCCGTGCAGAGGCTGGAGACGGAGAAGGGGCTCTTTTCGTTCAAGAACAGCCTGGAGGAGCGCAAGGAATGCTGCCTTGTCCGGAAGGTCGAGCCGCTCAACAGGGCGCTGACCGGCCTGGACGCCTGGATTACCGGCCTGCGCCGGGACGAGAACATCACCCGGAACTCGACGGCCATGGTTGGGAAGGACCCGGCGCACGGCGGCATCCTCAAGATCAACCCCCTTGTGGACTGGACCTCGGACGATGTTCGCGCCTACCTCCGGAAGCATCGGATTCCCTATAACCGCCTGCTTGACATGGGGTATCCCTCGGTCGGCTGCGAGTGCTGCACGCGGCCGATCGAGCCGGGCGAAGACCCCAGGGCCGGGCGCTGGTGGTGGGAACAGCCCGAGCACAAGGAGTGCGGGCTGCACGTGAGGGACTGGAACATCTGATGAACACGGAAACGCGTCTGAGAAGTTGGGCCAAGTCGGCCTCATGGCGCATTGTCGGGATTGTGCTGCTGGGAGGCATCTCCTATGCGCTGACGCGCAACTGGGAACAGACCACGGTCATCACGGCTGTCTTCCATGCTTTGCGTTTCGTTCTCTACTACTACCATGAGCGCTGCTGGGCGCGTATAGCATGGGGCACGACCCCCCACCCGTTGTCGCACCTGCCCGTCAAACGACATCTGACGCCGGAAGACCACGCGGCGGTCGCGAAGCTGTTGCGGGACAGGGACTGCCTTGAGACTTCCGACTACGAGATTTGATTTGTTCCGTCGTGAGCAGGAGAAACATGAAAGCGGCAGGTCCGCTTTCGGGAGCAGAAGAAGGGAGCATGTGGAATGAGACTGTTTATCAACGGAGAAGCGGCGGAGGCGCCGGATGGGACCGCGGTGACGGAGCTGTTGAAGCTGCGGCGCGTCTCGCAGCCGGACATGGTGACGGTGGAACTCAACGGCGAGATCCTGGAGCGTAAGACGTTCGACACGAAGGTTCTCAAAGAGGGGGACCGCGTTGAGTTCCTGTACTTCATGGGCGGGGGATCCCGATGAGTCTGACGGAATCGCAGATCGAACGTTATTCGCGGCACATCATTCTCCCCGAGGTGGGAGGCAAAGGGCAGGAGAAGCTGCTGGCCGGCAAGGTCCTGCTGGTCGGCGCCGGCGGCCTGGGGTGCCCGGCGGGGCTCTACCTCGCCGCGGCGGGCGTCGGGACGATCGGCCTCATGGACCGCGACGTGGTGGACCTGAGCAACCTGCAGCGCCAGGTGGCGCACCATACGCCCGACGTCGGGAAGCCCAAGGTCGAGTCCGCCGCGGACAAGTTCCGGGCCATCAACCCGGACGTCACCGTGCGCACCTATCGCGAACGCCTGGCGGCGGCCAACGCTCCGGCGATCCTGCGCGACTACGATTTCGTGATCGACGGCACGGACAACTTTGCGTCGAAGTTTCTCGTTGCCGACGCCTGCCACTTTGCGGGCAAGCCATATTGCCACGCCGGAATCCTGAGGTTCGACGGGCAGCTCATGACCGTTATTCCCGGAAAGACGGCGTGCTATCGCTGCGTGTTCAACGCCCCGCCGCCCGCAGGCGCCGTCCCCTCGTGTTCGCAAGCGGGGGTCTTGGGCGTAGTCGCCGGGGTGTTGGGCACACTCCAGGCCGCCGAGGCGCTCAAGTTCCTGCTCGGGAAGGGCGAATTGCTGACCGACAAGCTGCTGGTCTATGACGGGCTCAAGGCGAACTTCCGCAAGATCTCGCTGAAGCGGAACGTGAACTGCCCGCTGTGCAGCGAGTCGCCGACGATTACCGAACTACGCGATGAAGCGCCGGCTGTGTGTGCGTGCGCGAGGGGAGAGAGGTGTTAGGTGGGAGGTGGGAGGTGGTGGCGCTGACGCCCAACACTTTCCACCTGACACCTATCACCCTTTCCGACTGACCATGAAACTTACGATTGAGAGAACCGTGTACCATGCGATGCTGAAGGCGGCGCGAAGAGCCGCGCCCCTGGAGGCCTGCGGGCTGTGCGGCGGCAAGGACGGACGCGTGACGCAGTTCTACGAGCTGACGAACGCAGACGCCTCGGCGGAGCACTTCGGCATGAAGCCGGAGGAGCAGTTCGCCGCCATCAAGGACATGCGCGCGAAGGGCATCCGCATGCTGGCCATCTGGCACAGCCACCCGGCCTCGCCGGCCCGCATGTCGGAGGAGGATCTACGCCTGGCTTACACGCCGGGCGTAATCTACCTTATCCTGTCTTTGCTGAAGCCCGGCAAACCCGACCTGCGCGGGTTCGTCCTCAACGGCGGCAACCCCGACGAGATCAGCATCGTCGTTGGACAATGACGAATGACCAATGGCTAATTCCGGCTACAGACTTCCCGCCGACCTGGCGGCCGACATCGAAGCATACGAGCGGGACGTGGGCCGGTTCCTGGCCGGCGACATGCCGGCGGCGGTGCTGAAGGCCAAGCGGGTTCCGCGCGGCGTCTATGAGCAACGGAGGGACGGCACCTTCATGGTCCGTGTCCGTGTGGCCGGCGGCACTCTGAACGCCGCGCAGGCGCGGGAGCTGGCCGCACTCAGCCGTGAGTTCGGCAACGGCCTGCTGCATATCACGACCCGCCAGGACGTGCAGTTCCACGATGTCTCCATCGGAAACACACCGCCCATCATGCGGCGGCTGCTGGCCGTGGGGCTGACGAGCAAAGGCGGCGGCGGCAATACCGTCCGAAACGTCACGGCGTGCCCCTATGCCGGCATCTGCCCGGCCGAGCGGTTCGATGTGACGCCGTGTGCTCATGCAGTCACGGAATATCTCATCACGCTCGTGGGCAGTTACAACCTGCCGCGCAAGTACAAGATTGCCTTCAGCGGCTGTGCTGCGGATTGCGCGTTAGCCCAGGTTGCGGACCTTGGTTTCATCGCAGAGGTGCAAGGCGGACAACCCGGCTTTCGGGTGCTTGCCGGCGGAGGCATGGGCGCCCAGTCCAGGATCGCCGACACGCTTCTCGATTGGTCACCCGCGACGGACATCATCCGCGTGGCCGAGACCGTCCGCCGGCTCTTTGACCGGCTCGGCGACCGGAACAACAAGCACCGGGCCCGCCTGCGCTTCGTGTTCGATCGTATCGGCGCGGAAGATTTTCGCCGACGTTTCACGGAACGGGCGGCGGAAGCCGTCCGGGACGGCGTGCCGGAATGGCGGGGGGATCTGCCGGTCGTCAGCCGCGACGCCGGGGTCGACATGGGACCGCCGCGCGTGGCAGGCCGCGGGGGCATCCGCGTCATTCCGCAACGCCAGGCGGGCTACGTGGCCGTCCCTCTGCACCTGCCGCTGGGATTCCTGCCGGCCGCGGATCTTGCGCGCATCGGCGAACTCGCGCCGCGTTACAGCCGGGAAGAGGGCCTGCGCACGACGCGCTCGCAGAGACTGCTCCTCCGGTTTGTGCGGGAGGATGCCTTGCCGTCGTTGGCCGCCGGCCTGCGGGCGCTGGAGACGGACGTCCTTTCTCCCGCGCCGCTTGAGCGCTTCGTCTCGTGCGCCGGAGCGTCCACCTGCCGCCTGGGCATTTGTCTCTCGCGCAACGCCGCGCGGGCGTGCGCCGAGGCGCTGGCCGACGGCGGCATTGCGCGCGACACGCTGGACGACATGGAGTTCTTCATCAACGGCTGCACCAACGCGTGCGGGCAGCAGCCGGTCGGGATGATCGGGCTCTTCGGCGCGGCCCAGCGCGCGGGCGAACGCCTGGTCCCATCCTACGGCATCACGCTCGGAGGGCGCTGCAGCGCTGACGGCGCCCGGTTGGGCGCGCCGGCGGGCAAGGTGCCGGCCGCGGCGCTCCCGGGCTTTGTGCGGGATCTGGCGTCGGACTTCCAGTCGCGGCGGACGCCCGGCGAATCGTTCCTGGCGTACTTCGACCGGCTTGGCCCCGCCCACTTCGAGGCGATCGCCGCCCGGCGCGCGGCGGTTCCAGGCTTTGCGGAGCGCCCGGATTTCTATCGCGACCTGGGCGCGGACGAGGATTTCTCGCTGGCCGGCCGCGGCGCCGGCGAATGCGGGGCGGGCGTTTTCGAGGTGATCCAACAGGATCTCGAGTTGGCAAAGAAAGCCGGCGCTCCGTTCGACATCCTGCTGCCGACGGCGCGCGCACTGCTCATCACGCGGGGGGTGGACGCGCGGGATCCCGACACGGTTCTGCGGGGATTCGAGCGGCACTTCATCGAAACCGGCCTGGTTGCGGAGGAGTTCCGGGCGCTCCTGACGCGAGCGCGCGGATACACGCAAGGCTGGCAGGCAGCCCTCGATGGACAGGAAACAATCATCGCACGCTTGAGGGACCGTGTGGAGTTGCTCTACTCGACCTTGGACGCCAACCTGGAGTTTCATCCTCCGGAGCGCCTGACATTGGCTGCGTCGCCGGCCGCAGCACCGTCGGTTCCCGCAAGCGGGGAAGCCACCGTGGAACTCGACCTTCGTGGCGTCACCTGCCCTATGAACTTCGTCAAGGCCAAGCTGAAGCTTGAGCCTATGAGTATCGGCGACACGCTTGTCATCATTCTGGACGACGGGGAACCCATCCGCAACGTCCCGGCGAGTTTCAAGACGGAAGGTCAGGATGTCGGCGAGGTCACGGACCTCGGCGACGGACACTGGCGAGTGTGTGTAAGGAAGACCAGGTGAGGATCGTGGAGTGCCCGAAGTTCGGCTATGGGCGCGAGCTCAATCCCTGTCTGGATTGCCGCATCTACTCGCTGCGGAAAGCCGCCGAGATTATGCAGGAAGAAGGCACCCGATTCGTGGTGACCGGCGAGGTCCTGGGACGGGGACAAGCGTTCCCTTGTCCGCTTGCTGCGACATTTCGCCCCGAAGGCCACCGGCCCATCCGCCACCGCATGCTGGACGGCCGGCGAGCGACGCGAGTTCTGGACCTTTGACGGC